>ERZ826220.3464-NODE-3464-length-12156-cov-8.992480_pt1 | contig 12156 bp, 5 predicted proteins | sample MGYA00519927_ERZ826220 | MGnify/ENA primary metagenome ERZ826220 (study PRJEB31778, sample SAMEA3449225) | human gut metagenome | biome: human gut; feature: human-associated habitat; material: faeces | place: United Kingdom | collected 2010/2012 ...
CCACGCACTCTGTCCACAGCGCAATCGCAACAGGTCCGCTGCTCCTGCTCCTCTTTTTTCTGATTGGCTGTCTGGCCCCAGGGGCCGCACTCGCCGTCGACGGGAGTGACGCCCTTAATTTCCGTACCATAAGCGACGGTTGCGGCCCCTTCGGTGTCGGTAAATACGAAGCACAGGACACTTCGATTTCGTACTGCATGAATCAAGACTGCCCCGGTCCCAGCAAGCCGGGAGGACCATGGCGCACATACGACCAGGGCTGGACATGGCTCGATGACGAATTTGCCGCCATCGTCTGTCACGGATACCCCTCCAGTACATCCTTTGGCGGCCACAATCTGTCGCCCGATCTCGCCCGTGCCGCCACCCAGATTGCCGTGTGGATGCTCAACGGAACCACGCGCCCCGACGGCACCTATTCGTATATAAATAGCAAGGGAGTTGCCAGAAGCGGTAGGTTTTACGAAAACGCCGAGGCCGTAGCGGCTGCACGCTGGCTCTACGAGAGCGCTAAGTCCGGATCCATTAAGGCAGCCCCACATCGAGCCAGGCGTTATCACGGCCCGGTCTCGGGCGAGGGTCGACACCAGGACATGCTCTATGTTCTTCCCGCTGTCTCCGTATCTTTCCAAAAACAATCGTCCCAGGCTGACATCACCGCCGGTAACGACACCTACAGACTCGGCGGCGCAGCCTTCGATATTTTTGAAAGTGCGGGCGATGCACGTGTCGGCACTATCCAGATGGACGAAATCGGGCGTGCACAAGCAACGCTTTTGCCCAATACGGCATATTACCTGGTCGAAACCAAAGCCCCGGCAGGCTATATCCCTCGAAGCGACCGAATAGCCTTCACCACACAAAACAGCGGCGAACATGTCACTATCAACGAGCAGCCCGGCACCATCACCTTGCGTATTGCAAAAATCGATGCCGCCACGAATGCCGGCGCCCAGGTTGGGGCGTCGCTTGCGAGCGCTGAATTCACCTGCGTCTCGCAATCCACTCCCGGCTGGACTCGCACCCTTACGACCGACGAAAACGGACGGGCGATCCTCAATGACGTTCCTCTGGGCACCTTTACCATCTATGAATCGAAAGCACCCGAGGGCTACCTGATTTCAAACGACTGTTGGAGCTACACCGTCGGTGCCGAGCAGCTCGGAGATACGGGCATCGTTGAGCTCGAAAGCCGTATTCCCAACACCCCCATCGCCTTTGACCTTGAAATCTCGAAGTTTAAGGACCATGGCGATAACGATGAGTCCGGCCTTGAGCAGCCGGCGGGAGGCGTCGTTTTTGAAGTTGTCAGCAATAGCTCCCAACAAGTCGTCGGCACGTTGACCACAAACGTTTACGGCTTTGCCTCCACCAAAGACCAGCCCGAAGCGTGGTTTGGAGCAGGCAAGCGACCCGCCGGCGCTCACGGTGCCATTCCCTACGACCGCGCGGGCTACACCGTTCGCGAGGTCGTAGAAACGGTCCCTGAAGGATTTAAGCAAGCAGGGGAATGGACCATCACGGCGGAGCAGACCGCAGACGGCGCCGAGCTTCAGTACATCATTGACAACCACGCCCTATCGACACACCTTCAAATCGTAAAGCGCGATGCTCAGACCGGCGGCACCGTACCACTTGCCGGCTTTACGTTCCAGCTGCTCGACAGCCACCACGAGCCCGTCTCGCAAACATGTTGGTATCCGGCCCACAATGTAATGAATACCTTCACAACCGATACAACCGGCGCCGTCACGCTGCCCGAATCACTTAATCCCGGAACATACTACGTGCACGAGACATCGGCCAAGGAACCGTATCTGCGCGGAGAAGACCTGGAGATAACGATTCCCGCCGACAGAAATCTGACACCGGTCGCCGTCGCCTCGTTCTATGACGACGTCGCAACCGGAAGCATCGAAATCATTAAGACGGATGCTGTAGATGGGCGCACCCTCGCTGGAGCCACGTTTGACGTCCGCGCTAGCGGCGACATCGTGCGAACCGACGACAGCATCGTCGCCCTGGATGGCGAAACCGTCGCCACCGTTACAACCGACGAACGGGGGTATGCGCGAGTCGACCATCTTTCGCTGGGATGCGGTACCGCCACCTACGAGGTCGTCGAGACACAAGCGCCCGAAGGCTATCTGCTCAACCCAACCCCACATACTGTGAAGTTGTCGTACGCTGACCAGCAAACGCCCGTGATCGAAATGCACCTTGACGTTTCCAACGACTACACCAAGATCGATGTCTCCAAAGTCGACGCATGCGGAGGCCAGAAAGTGACAGGCGCCGAGCTTGTCCTCTGCGACTCCAATGGCAACGAAATCGATTCTTGGACTTCATCCGGCAAACCGCATCACATTGAGCACCTTTCACCCGGCACCTACACCCTGCGCGAAACGATGTCTCCGCGTACCTACGACCTTGCTGAAGAGATAACGTTTGAAGTAAAGGCCACGGGAGAAGTTCAAACCATAGCCATGAAGGATACCCCCATCGAGATCAGGGGAAGCGTCGATAAGCGCCAAGAGATTGCACAGCCAGTCACAAGCAAACTCGTTGCCAACGGCGACGGAAAAAACCGAGCCAAAGCACGGGCCAATACGCAAGGCGCCTTCTCCTATACCATCGACGCCAAAAATGAGTCGAGCACCTGGGTCGACGAGTTGACCATCACCGACGACCTTGAGTGCGCCAAAGATGGCGCAGCGAAACTTGTTGCCGTTGAAACCCCTATTGCGGTCGGTGATCTAAACGGGCTGTGCAACGTGTGGTATCGAACGTCACCGGCAGGAACAAGCGATACGGAAAAGCAGGTCAATGCAACGCTTGACGACGGGCACAGCAATCCTTGGCTCGAAACGGAAGAGGTTACAAAGCTGCTGGGCGACGATGTGCGTCTCGTCGATTACGACGGGTGGCACCTATGGAAAGCGGATATCCCGACGGCAGAGTCCGTCACGCTCGATACGAAAGAGATTGATCTTGCAGACAACGCCATCATCACGGGCATCCGTTTTGAATACGGTGCGGTAGCCGCCGACTTTACGACCAGAACCGAGGCGGGCTCTTGGACCCGGGATGACCTTAAAGACGAACACGACGATCTTGACGATGCCAAGGCGGCCCTTAACTCGGATGCCCGAGGCGCAATCGTGCATATGCAGGCAACGTCATCCTATACGCCCCAAACCGCACTTGCCAACAGTGCACGCGTCGATCTTTGCCGCAACGGCGGTGGCGATAAACTCGAGGCGCATGATGAGGACCGCGTCATCCAACGATGTGTCCTGCCTCAGAACCTGCCGACAACGGGATCTGTTCCCATCGCCGCATGTATCACCGCGCTCCTGACCTCAGGCACTGCAGCCATATGGTTCGCTCGCCTTAGATCAGCCACAAGGAAGCGCTAGCACGATGAAAAAGCGGGCGAGCCAGTCTCCCGGCTCGTCCGCTTTACGCATAAACGATGAATCGGCTATTCAGCAGATGACGAACCGCCATCGATGGCTGCCTGATCGGACTCGGAAATGCCGTCGGCACCCAAACTTTGCTCTTGCTCCACCTCTTCGTTCATTGTTGTCTCGGGCGTCGAGCCCTTAACGCCAACGACATACGCGGCCCCAAAGCCCAATGCGATTGCGATCAGGGTCAAGATCAGATAGATGGGCCAATGGCGCTTGATGTACGAAAACACGCTGACTCCTTAGCGGATCTGTCTACGAACGACGAATGACCTCGGTCACGACCTCGGACACCGTAGCGATATTGGTCGGATTGACGTTGTACGGCAGGTCATCCTCGGTGCGAGCGCAGGCAAGGCGCGGGCCGTCCACACCGGCGATCGTAAGGGCGCGACGGCTCGCCTCGAGCGCTGCGGATGCATCGGTTTTTGCATAGGGCATCTCGAACGTACCGCAATCGACGTGGAACGACTTGCACACCTTGCTGACAAGATTCATGATGCGGCGATCGCCCTTAAAGAGCTGCTGCTCGCCCTCGACCGTTACCACCGAAAGCCTGCCGGCACCGATAGACTCGAGGTTGATGAAGAACACACCGCGGAGCTTGTCACGATGCGAGGCCAAAAAGGCCCTCATGCCGGCGCCGTCGCAATCTGACGCGCCCGTTGCGACGAACCAGATATCGTGGCCGAGTAGCTCATCGTCACCCATGGAGGCAACGGCCGAGAGCATATCCTCGGCAGAAGCACCATCGGAGGAGGTGGCGCCACCCTTCCAACCGTCGTCGTCATCCTCGAAGTTATCCCACGAGCCAATGCCGCGACCAGACTTCTTGGCATCGTAATCGTCCTCGACGCCCAGCCAGTCGCTCATGCTGTCCTGCTCGTTCTTCTTTTTGCGACCGAACAAGCCACCCAGGCCACGCTTCTGCGGCTTGGCGCCCGTCGAAACAGGAGCCGAGATGGTCTCGAGCGGTTGTGCGCCCGAGGAGATGGGCATGGGGGTCGCGACCGGTGCCGATGTGGGCTCGGGGCCCTGCGCCGTCGCAAAGGGATCATTTGTCTGTGCCGAAGGATCGGGAAGATCGAACAGCGACGTGCGGGACGCGACGTTGGCCTGTTGCATCGAAGGCAGCGACGGATCGGGGACCGAGGCCAGCGGCGACGAAGAGGGCGCAGGCGCGGAGGCCGGATCGGGAATATTCATTTGCTGGCGCGGAGGCTCCTGAGACGAAATCTGCGCCATGAGAGAGTCAACCGTCTCGTCCTGCGTGGGGGCGACATTGGCCACCGTGGCGCCGGGGTCGCTCGGCGCGGGCATGGTAAAGATCTGCGTAGAATAAGGCCTGGACACATCCGTCTTGGGAGCCTCGTCAACCGCAGGGGACTCCTGCTCCATCGCAGGAGCCTCGACCTGCTCGGGCGCGCTAGCCTCAACGGAGTCGGCCTCGTCGATAACCGAATCATCGGCGGCGTCCTGGGCATCATCGGAGATGGGAAGGGGCTCGGCAATTGCGGTGCCCTGCTTCTCAAATGTCATCGTGGCATCAAATGACATGGTGTTATCGACCGGCTGCTGCGCATCAAAGGACGTCGTGGCGTCGGCGACATCGACAGGCTCCGGCTGCTCGGCCTCGCTCTGCTCGAACTCCTGTGCCGCACGCTCACGTTCGGCCTCGGCGGCCTGCTGCTGGGCGATGGCCTCCCGCTCGGCGGCCTCGCGGGCAGCGGCGCGCTTTTCCTCAAAGTCATCGACGAACTTCTTGCCCTTCGCAAAGGCACCCTTAAAGAAGCTAGAAGCGCTGGCACCAATCGAGGAGAACGCGGAAGCGATATCGGCATGGGGCGTTGTCGAGGGAATCTCGGCCGAGAAATCGGTGTCACTCTCATAGGACACGCGCTGCGGATACTCGCCATAGTCTTCGTCGGCGGTCTCGTCTTCAACCTGCGCCGGAGCGGCAGTCGCCAGAATATCCAGACCGGCTGCAGAATCGAGCGCGGGCTTTGCGTCAGACTCCGCGGCAGCAACAGGGGCAGCGACCGGCTCGGCGGGAGCAACAGCCGTATTGGCCGCGGGCGCAGGCTCCTGTGCAACGGGAGCAGGCTCCGGCTCAAACGTCGGCTCCTCGCCCTCTTCGTAATCGAGCGTGCAGGACTCGGGAAGCATGCCGAGCGCTCGGATGGCATCCGAACCAAAGCGGATATTGCCGGCGGCATTGCGATAGAGCTTGGGCTTGGGCTCGGCGACTTCGACCACCGCGGGCTCCTCCGCCGGCTCGACGGTGGACGTTTCTTCGGTGGACACTTCGGCCTGGGCAGTCTGGCCTTGAGCCTCAGGCGCGATAACGCCGATCAGCGTCTCGTCGGCAGAGGCACCCTCAAAACCATCGATCTGTCCATCAAAAGTCTCGTCCTGCTCGGGTGCGTCGACAGGCGCAACCGGCTGGCCAAACTCGTCCTCGTCGTAGGAAGGTTCCTCATATTCAATGGTGTTGCCGTAGTCGTTTTGCTGCTGGGCCGCGGCATACTCGGCCGCCGCGCGCGCCATTTCCTCGGCGCGACGCTTCTGCTCGCCAAAATAGGTATCGAATGGAATGTCGTCGGGGAACTCGTTTTTGCCCTGATAGGGGGCAACGTTGTCCATGACACCGAGCATGGCGGCAACAGAGGATTTGTTGCACACCGCGCCAGACGTGTAGGGAAGCACAAAACGGTTGGAGATGATATTGGCGGCGTTGGCCAGTGCCACAAGGGAGGCCAGAATCGCGACAACCCACAGCAGTACCTTGAGCACGCCGGGAAGCGGCAGGATACGCAGGATGGCGACAGCCGCGGGCGCGATCGTGGCGACAGGCAGGAGCTTGGCGATGAGCGCGCGATACGGAGCGTAGGGCTCGCGAGCAAGGAGCTCGGCGCGGGGGGAATCATAGTGGGCCACCACGACGACCGGGCGGTTGCGCGGAGACGCAAGCGGGCCCGAGGCCTTGTGATAGGCGATGACATTTTGACTCACTCCGGTCTTTCCCAGGCGCGAAACCACGGGATGCCCCGTGCGCTCGAGCACGTAGAGCACGGCACCGACAATGGCCAGCAAGGTGCCGACCAAGCCAATGCCGCCGCCGATGCCCATCAGCAAGGCGCCGGCAAACGCCAGGATACCGGTAACGGCAAACGCCAACCTGCTGGGTGCGGGAGCATTAAATTCCTGCACCTCGGGGTCAAAGCCGTGGTTGCGGAAAATCTGAGCGATATCCTCAGCAGCCAGGCGCTCTTCTTCACTGCACGCCGGCGTAATGCCGGTGTTCTGCAGCAGGTGGTTAATATAGTTCTGGGTGTTCGCCATGTGCGCTCCACATCCATAATCCGACAAATAGGCCCAATGCATGCACATTAGAACCGTATATAGTCGAAAGTATACCCCGAGCGAGCACAAACGACCGAATTCGGTGCATCTTAACGCCGCGAGCGGACAAGGATATAGCCTAATCTCCATATCGGACTAAAATCATGGCATCAAACGACCTTCTCATGCGAGGATTCTATGACGGCAATCGACGCGACCGCGACAATTAAAAAGGGTGCACCCGAGCCCGGTTTCGATAAAACGGCTCAGCGCATCCTCAACCTTTTCTTTGTACTCAACAGTTCTCCCGAACCGCTGACGACCGAGCAAATCGTCCTGGATTCCGATTTGGGGTACGGCTCGGGCAATATCGACTCAGACAAGCGCAAGTTCCGCCGCGATCGCGACAAGCTGCTCGAACGCGGCATCGTTATCAGGGAGGTTCGTGCTGCCGGAGCGCAGGAAACCGAGGAGAGCGCGTGGACGATCGACCGCGAGCACACGTTTGCCGCGGGCGGTCTCATCACCGCAGACGATGCCGACATCCTGCTCAACGCCATCGACCAGACACTCGCGGCAGGCTCATCCACCTTTGCCGCGCCGCTTGCCGACATTCGCTCCAAGATTGCCTACCTCACCGGCATGTCGACGACAGGAGAGGCACCGATCCGCCGCTCTCCCGCCGTCGATGCGGTATGGAGTGCCTTTGCCGAGCGTTGCGCGCTGCGCTTTTTGTACCAAAACGGACGCGGTGAACAACGCGAGCGGACCGTTTGCGTCTACGGCATGTTCGAGCGCGAGGGTACGGCATACTTCTGCGGCCTCGACAATGCCACCGGCAATATCAGAACATTCCGCTGCGACCGCATCATTCGCGCCTGGAGACCTTCGAAAACTTACGCCATTCCTGCGGATTTCAACCTCAACGATTACTTATTCTTTGAGTTCGATTTTGCCGACCGCCCACCCGTTGCGGCTACGTTCTCGTTCGCGCGTGAAGCGCAGGCCGATATGATCAGCGGTCTCACACGCGGACGAGGCGAGCTCATGCGCACCGAAGCAGGTTGGACCTGGACCGTTGACGTGCGCGACTTTGAAGCCGCAGCCTCGTTTTGCATGGCCCATGCCATGGATGGCATGAGGCCCGTCGCCCCCGATTCTCTCAAGCAGGCGTGGAATCACCTCATCGAAAGGACGGTGCACGAGCATGTCCGTGCGTAAACTCACCAGCGAGCAAAGACTCTCGCGCGCCATCGACATCATGGAGGCCCTCTACGCCGCCGGCGAGAATGGCATGACACGAGACGAGCTTTGCAGCCGCTTTGATATCACGGGGGCATCGCTCGACGAGATTCTCGAGATCGTCTCGACGCTTGCGGACCGAGAATCGGGTGCACGCATTATCTGCGAACGCCGCGGCGAGTGCGTGGTCCTCACCGGTGATGCGGGGCGCGTGCTACCGCTGCGTCTGAGTGCCGCCGAGGGTGCTGTGCTCAACCATGAGCTTGAATCATTGGGAATCGAACCCCAAGCGGCGGCTCGAATACGGCGCGCCCTTCTTCCCAAAGAGCTCGGCTACAACCAGCGCGTCTTTGACACCGTCGCCCACGGATCGCACTGGCAGCAGCTGAGCTGCGCCATTCGGGACGGCGTTCGCTGCCGCATCTCGTATCGCTCGATGGATGACACGCAAGCGCGCGAGCGTTTGATCGACCCCTTGCGCATCACAACAAACGGCGACCAAACGTATCTGATTGCCTGGGATGTCGCGGTCGACGAACAGCGTACCTATCGTATGGATAAAATCGAGGGCCTGGTCTTGACCGACGACTCCGTCGTGCGCCACGCACCGGAGCCCGCGACCCTCCACGACTCCCTCGCCCAGGCGGAGCGGAGCGCGAAGCTTCTCATGCCGCGTGCCTTGGCAGAGCGCCTAGACTGGCCCGGCATCATGTCGATTGAACCCAATGGGGAGAACGGATCAACAGTGAATGTGCGCTACAGCTCCGAGCGCTGGCTGTTAAGCCAGGTAATCGCAGCGGGCGGGGCCATCCGCATCTTGGATGACCCCGCCCTGTCAGAGCGTCTGTGCGATATGGCAAAATCCCTCGTCTGTCCGCTTTAGCGGCGCCGCTCGTGGCGTGCGCGCCACAGCTGTAGATAGTGCCCGATTTGTGCCGATTCGATGCGCTGATAGGAACTCGTGGGCAGCGACGTTAAGAACTTCTTGCCGTAGCCCTTCGTCACCAGGCGCGGGTCGGCCAAGATGAGTACGCCACAATCAGTCGATGAGCGAATGAGGCGACCGGCTGCCTGCTTGACCTCGAGCACGGCCTCGGGCAGCGAATAGCGCGCCCAAGCGCGGTCTTCACGCAGATTGCGCTCGCATGAGAGCGGGTCTGTGGGGCTCGAGAACGGCAGCTTGGGGATGATGACGCAGCGCAGCGTCTCGCCGCTGGCGTCAAACCCCTCCCAAAAGGCCTTAAGCGCAAAGAGCGACGAGGTCGGTTCGTTGATAAAGCGATCGCGCAGACGGCGAGGAGACGAGTTGCGCTGCTGACAGTTGAGTTCCAGACCAGCACGAGCCATCTTGGGCTCGACGCGAGCGTACAGTTCCTCCATGTCACGCCTGTTGGTGAACAGCGTGAGCACCGAGCCGCCCATGGCAAGATGAGCGTCGACCAGCACACGCTCGAGCGCCGAAAGATAGCTCTCACGATCGCGCGGATCGGGAATATCCCCAGCCACGACCACGGCCATATTCGAATCGAAGTCGTAGCTCGAATCCAAGTGCAGCGACGATGATGTCGAGGCTCCGATGCGATCGAGGCCGACGGCGTGGTTAAAGTGCTCAAAGCTCTTGGAAACCGTCATGGTCGCCGATGCAAAGATAGCCGTGTGGACCTCGGGCAGCCACTCGGTTGCCAAGGCCTCACCAATATCGATGCGCTCCGCGGTCATCGACTCGCCGCCGGCGCGCAATCTGCGATTGACTTGCAGCGAGTACACGTAGTGTTCGTCGGTACCGTCAATGATGAGCTTGAGGTTCTCGACCAGCTCGTGTAGGCGGCGCGAGATATCACCCAGGTCGACAACAACCTCGGGCTTGTCGGCGGCGACGGCTTGCACCAGCGCGTCGACGCTCTTGTCAGCTTGTTCCAATGCGTCGATGGCAGCGTAGGCCGACTGTAAGAAATCATGCCAGTCGTCAGATTCGCGCAGCTCGGGGCCAATCCATAGGTTCGCATTGTCATAGCCCCCGCGCGCACGGCGGCCAAGCTCGCGAACGCCGTCAAACACATCGGCAATCGCCATACTCGCACGCACAACCGTCGACGTCGCCTTGGCGGTAAGACCCAGGTAGAGCGTAGAGCCCTCCGAGGTTGCCAAATCGCGGGAAACCTGGCTCAGCGCACCGGCGCTCGAGCCACCCAGGCGCTCAAACAGAACCCGCGATTCATCCGCCGACACCACGCGCGCCCATTGACGGCGTGCCTCGCGCTCGATGGAGTGGGCCTCATCGATCACCCAGTGACGAATCGGAGGCAAGATTCTGCCCTCGGCCGCAACATTGCGGAACAGCAGGGAATGGTTGGTGACCACCACATCGGCATGCGCCGCGCGACGGCGGGCGCCGTGGACCAGGCATTTATCGGGAAAAAACGGGCATAGGCGACGGGCGCACTCGCGTGACGCCGTCGTAAAGTCGGGACGGTTGACGCTGCGCCAGCGAATGCCGAGCGAGTCGAGGTCGCCATCGGCCGACTGACACACGTACGCCATGATGACCGCGACTGCCGTAAGCGTGTCGGCAGGATCACGCTTAGTCGTAATTTCGACTTGGCCGCGGCTCATGCGCTCAAGCTTGCGCAAGCATGGATAGTGGTCATAGCCCTTGAGGGCGCAAAACGACAGACCTCCGTCAAGCTGCTCGGCAAGTTTGGGCAGCTCATGATACATGAGCTGGTCGGCAAGATTATTCGATTTAGTCGCGATACCAACCGTGATGTTGTTGCGGCGCGCTGCCTCGGCAAAAGGCACCAGATAGGCCATCGATTTGCCGACGCCCGTCCCCGCCTCAATCACGCGATGCGTTCCCGTAACGAGCGCGTCACGGACCTCGAGCGCCATCGCGATTTGCTCATCGCGCGGCTCGTACGTGGGATACATGCGATTAACCAGACCGCCCGGGGCATAGTCCGCCTCGATTTCCTCGCGGCTCGGCATCTTAAGGACCGGTAGCTCGTCCGCATCAACGCGATCATCGGCCCGATCGGCCTTGAGTACGTCGGCGCGAGCGGCGCTGAGAGAGAAGATGGAACCGGGGTTCTGTCCCGCCAAGAACGAGAAGATGGGACGATAAGACCAGGGCACGTCGGGGTGCATGTCGGCCAGACGCGCCATTAAGCCCTGAGGCAAGTCGGAGAGCGCCACGAGCAACACACGCCACACGCCACACAGGGCGTCGACATCGGCGTTGGCGCGGTGCGACACCGAGTCGCAGCCAAACAGGTCGGCCATAAAAGACAGCTTGTGCGAGGCCAGGCGCGGAAGTGCGATGCGCGACAGTGCCAGCGAATCGATCCAGATGTCGCTGACGTTGACACCGCCCTTGACCGACTCGATAAACGAACGGTCGAAGGTGGCGTTATGCGCAATCACCGGGCAGCCGCCGACAAAATCGGCGAGAGCGGCCACGGCCTCGACGGCCGATGGGGCATCCACCACATCGGCGTTTGTAATGCTCGTGAGTTCGGTAATCTCGGCGGGAATCAGCTGCTTGGGATGCACGAAGGTATCAAACCGATCGACAACCTCGCGGCCCGAAAGGCGGGCAGCCGAGATCTCAATCAGTTCATTGTCCTGCACCGAAAGACCCGTGGTCTCGGTATCGAGGACGATAACATCTTCCTCGATGAGACCAAACGATTGGGTTTTGGCGCGCTCGGCAAGCGTGGCATAGGAATCGATGACAAACTGCGGCGTTCCCGACGAAACAGCGTCCTCGATTAGCATGCAACGCCCGCTCGACGAAGTCCCATACGAATCAGACTGTCACAGACCTGCGGGAACGTCATGTCATCGGTGTGGCGAATCTCATCCGGATACAGCGACGTATCGGTCATGCCGGGAATCGTGTTGGTCTCGAGGATGACGGGGCCATCCTCGCTCACGATAAAGTCGCTGCGCGAGATACCCAGGCAGCCGAGTGCCTTATGGGCAGCACAGGCGAGCTTCTGAGCACGAGCGTAGTTCTCGGGCGAAATCTGCGCCGGAATGCGATGGATGTCCGTAGGGTCGACATACTTCACGTCCAGATCGTAGAACTCGCAGTCCTCGGGCT
>ERZ826220.3465-NODE-3465-length-12155-cov-2.627107_pt1 | contig 12155 bp, 7 predicted proteins | sample MGYA00519927_ERZ826220 | MGnify/ENA primary metagenome ERZ826220 (study PRJEB31778, sample SAMEA3449225) | human gut metagenome | biome: human gut; feature: human-associated habitat; material: faeces | place: United Kingdom | collected 2010/2012 ...
ACAAACGGTCTTCTCGTTGACATCTCTCCTCCTAACTATGAAACCAGAATGGCAATCTTACATAAAAAAGGTGAAATAGAGGGTTATAATATTGATATGGATGTTCTTGAATACATTGCTACCAACATCAAGTCCAACATAAGAGAACTTGAGGGTTCTCTTACCAAGCTTGTTGCTTTTTCCAAATTCAGTAAAAAGCCAATCAATGTTTCCCTTGCAGAAGAGGTTTTAAGGGATTTTATATCTCCTAATGCTCACAGGGAAGTTACGCCTGAATTGATAATCCAGACAGTTGCTGAACATTACCAGATTTCCGTTGAAGACCTTATTTCCAAGAAGAGAGATCAGAAAATAGCATGGCCACGTCAGATAGCAATGTATCTTTGCCGCAGCCTTACTGATATTCCACTTACTAAAATAGGATCTTATCTTGGTGACAGGGATCATACTACTGTTTCCCACGGATGTGATAAGGTGGCGGAGACACTTGCCAAAGATGCTTCTTTTGCTAATACACTTGAAATCATAAAGAAAAAGATTAATCCTTCATAATTCTATAATTTATTATAATAGGAAACAATTAATACGACTTTTACACATTTTTCTGTGGACAAGCGGGTATTATATGTGGATATCTTTTAATTTTTATTTTTTTTTAATAAGTTTAGGGCTTTAAATGAGGATAACTTCAATATTTTCAACATCGTTTATTACGGTTTTCCATATTGTTATCCCAGTCACAAATCCTTTATTTAAAGGACTTAAGACCGGTTTTCAACTTATTCACAGCCCCTACTACTACTACTACTAATTTTTTTTATAAATATAATAATATTTTCGCCAAGGAGGAATTATACACATTATGAAAATCGTCTGTACTAAATCAGAATTACTTAAAGGAGTTAACATAACTCTCAGAGCAGTTCCGGTAAGAACAACAATGACAATACTTGAATGTATTCTTATTGATGCAACTGAACTTGATATTAAATTAACTGCTAATGATATGGAACTTGGTATTGAAACTACAATCGATGGCGATATTATCGAAAAAGGTAAAATTGCAATCGAAGCTAAGTTTTTTGCCGATATTATCCGTAAACTTCCTGACAGTGAAATTACAATCGAGACTGACAGTAATTTTAATGCTTCAATAACATGTGAGAAATCAGTATTTAATATTCCTGCAAGAGATGGTGAAGATTTTTCTTACCTTCCTTACATCGAAAAGAATAATATGATTACAATTTCACAGTTTGATTTAAAAGAACTGATAAGGCAGACTATATTTTCTATAGGTGATAATGAAAGTAACCTCATAATGACAGGTGAACTTTTTGAAGTAACAGAAGATAACCTTAAAGTTGTATCCCTTGACAGATACAGAGTTTCTATCCGTAACGTTAAATTAAATAATATTTACAACGATATTAAAGTTATAGTTCCGGGTAAGACTTTAAATGAAATTTCCAAGATAATTACGGGTGATGCTGAAAGTATGGTTGATGTATATTTTTCAGATAATCACATTTTATTTGAATTTGATAAAACAATCGTTATATCAAGGTTAATCGAAGGTGAATTTTTCAAGATTAATCAGATGCTTTCAAAAGATTATGAGACAAAAATAACAATCAACAAAAGGGAACTTCTTGATTGTATTGACAGAGCTACTCTTTTTGTAAAAGAAGGCAATAAGAAACCTGTAATTTTTGATATTGAAGATGGTTCGGTTAAAATCAACATTACTTCTACAGTTGGTAAGATGAATGAAGAAATTGATATCGAAAAAGAAGGAAGTGACATAAAGATAGGATTCAATCCTAAATTTGTTATAGATGCACTCAGGGTTATTGATGATGAGACAATATCAATGACATTTATGAATGCCAAATCACCATGTACGATAAGAGATAAAGATAACAGATATATTTATCTTATTCTTCCTGTTAATTACTAGAATTGGAGTTTTTTATGGAGATAATCAAATTAAGAGAAGAATTTATTAAGCTTGGACAGGCTTTGAAAGCCGCTAATTTGGTAAGTTCAGGAGTGGAAGCCAAAGATGTTATTCTTGAAGGTATGGTTAAAGTAAATGGTGAAAAAGAATACCAGAGAGGAAAAAAACTTCGTGCGGGAGATATTGTTTCTTTTAACGGAGAAGAAATTAAAATTGAAGAATGATAATTAAATCTATTGATTTACAAAACTTCAGAAATTATGAAACTGAGAAAATAGAGTTTGATGAAAATACCAATATTCTCTACGGAGATAATGCACAGGGAAAGACTAATATTCTTGAGGCAATATTTTTATCAGGTACATCAAAAAGCCATAAAGGAAGTAAGGACTCAGAGATAATTAATTTTTCAAAAGACGAGTCCCACATTAAGACAGTAATATCCAAAAAAGAAATTGACTATCGTATAGATATTCATATCAGGAAAAATAAATCAAAGGGAATAGCCGTTAACGGCGTTCCAATTAAGAAATCGTCGGAACTTTATGGAATTGTGAATATAGTATTTTTTTCACCTGAGGATCTTAATATTATTAAAGCAGGTCCTTTTGCAAGAAGAAGATTTATGGATATGGAGATGTGCCAGCTTGATAAAATTTATGTAAACAGTCTTATAAATTACAATAAAGCAATAGACCAGAGAAACAGGCTTTTAAAGGACATATATTTTTCTCCTTATCTTGAAGATACTATGGATATATGGGATGAGAATATTCTGAAATACGGTTCAGAGATAATCAGAAAGAGAGAATCTTTTATCAATGAGCTTAATGAAATCATCGGTAAAATACATTTTACCTTGTCAGGCGGAAGGGAAAATATTGTTATAAAATATGAGCCTTGTGTTAAAGAGGAAGAATTTGAAAGTGTGCTTAAAAGTACCAGGGATAGGGATAAAAAACAAAAATCTACAGGTTCAGGTCCTCACAGGGATGATATTATTTTTTTAATTGACAATGTTGATATAAGAAAATACGGCTCACAGGGTCAGCAAAGAACTGCGGCATTATCACTTAAACTGGCAGAAATAGAAATTGTTAAAAAACAAATAGGAGATACACCGATTCTTTTGTTGGACGATGTTTTATCCGAACTTGACAGCAGCAGGCAGAATTATCTTTTAAACAGTATTCATAATATCCAGACAATAATGACTTGTACGGGATTGGATGAATTTATAAATAACAGATTTAATGTTAACAGAATTTTTAAGGTAACTAATGGAAAAGTAAGTAAAGAAAATTAATAACAGGAGGCATTACACATGAGCGATGCAGGTTATACAGCAGACCAAATCCAAATCTTAGAGGGTTTGGAAGCAGTAAGAAAAAGACCGGGAATGTATATAGGAAGTACATCTTCGAGAGGACTTCATCACCTGGTATATGAAATAGTTGACAATTCAGTAGATGAAGCACTTGCCGGATTCTGTACAGAAATTTTTGTACAGATTAACGAAGATAATTCCATAACGGTTATAGATAACGGAAGAGGTATACCTGTAGGAATTAATGCTAAATCAGGTCTGCCGGGTGTAGAAGTTGTATTTACGATACTTCATGCCGGCGGTAAATTCGGCGGTGGAGGATATAAGGTATCCGGCGGATTACACGGTGTAGGTGCATCTGTTGTTAATGCTTTATCAGAATGGCTTGAGGTAAAAGTATTCCAGAACGGTAACATATATGAACAGCGTTATGAGAGAGGTAAAGTTATGTATCCTCTCAAAATAGTAGGAAGCTGCGATATGGAAAAAACAGGTACGGAGGTTCATTTTTTACCTGATAAAGAAATATTTGAAGATACTGTATATGATTACAATGTATTAAAACAGCGTCTCAGGGAAATGGCTTTTCTTACCAAAAATCTTAGGATTACACTAAAAGATGACAGGGAAGATAAAAAAGAAAAAGTACTGAACACGTTGTTACGCCAGATTGAATCGCTCAGTTACCATTTTGACACCGGAATTTTGGCAACTCCTTTATTGTTAAAAGTACTGACAGATAATAATTATGGTGACGTGGCATACAAGCTTATAACTCAACGCTCTTATCCTTCTTTTGGTCATTACATTACTCAAGATGAATATTCCTGTTTATGGGAAGACTGGCATGGGAATAGTTCCCGTTGTCACCCGATGTTTGGGAGTGTGGTAGCATGGTTTTACAATACATTGCTGGGTATTCGTTATGACTCGGAACAGCCGGGAATGAAGCATATTATAATATGTCCTCGTCCGATTGGTGATTTGTCCTTTTGTAAAGGGAGTTTCCATTCATTGTATGGTATGGTCCGATCGGAATGGGAGGTAGACAAAGAGCAAGGTTTCTCAGTGAAAGTGGAGATTCCTGCGAATACCACTGCCACTCTATTCGTTCCGAAACAATATACGGAGGTCATGGAATCTGGAAAATGTATGAAAATGAAGGATAATACTTTGTTTTTGGGTTCGGGAGTTTATCATTTTATTATGAAATAGAAAAAAATAGGTTATGAAGAAAATATTGATTTTGCTATGTAGTATTTTATTGTCTTTTTCTTGCTATGGAAAAGAGAAATGTTATCCAATAGATTTGAAATGTGAATATTTGTGTCGGCCATTGAGTATTGATGAAAGATCACCACGATTATCGTGGAAATTATTCGATAGACGGGCAGATGCTTTACAAACTGCTTATTATGTAGCGGTAAGTACGGACTCTTTATCTTTATTGAAGGGTGAAAATATTCTTTGGTCTGAAGAAAAGAAGAGTAATAGTACACTGATTAGATATACAGGCAAAGAATTGGAGCCTTTTACCAGATACTACTGGTGTGTTTCTATTGCTGATAAAGACGGTCAAAAATCATCGAAGGTAATATCTTCTTTTGAAACAGGTATGTTGGATCAGCAAAATTGGAAAGGTAAATTCATTTCCGATGGAAAAGATATAGAAGATCGTTCGACTCCTTATTTTCGCAAAAATGTAGTTATAAGTAAGAAAGTCAGATCAGCGAGAGCTTATATTACAGCAGCAGGATTATATGAGTTGTCTATCAACGGAAAGAAAATAGGGGATCATATTTTAGATCCTGCTTATACGGATTTTGCGAAGCGTTTGTTATATACTACTTATAATGTGACCAAAGACTTAAAGCAGGGTGAGAATATGTTGGGTGTTTTATTAGGTAATGGTTGGTATAATCATCAGCCGGTTGCTGAGTGGAATTTTCATCAGGCGGACTGGAGGGGTAGACCTTCTTTCTGTTTGAATCTTCGCATCGTATATGAGGATGGTACAGAAGAAGTGATAGCTTCGGACCGTTCTTTTGAAACAACAGCAAGTCCGTTAACTTTTAATGCTATCTATTTAGGTGAAGGATATGATTTTAGGAGAGAAAACAGAGAGATGTATGCTTTAGAGGGCAGAGGGGGAAATTGGCAGCCGGCAATAGAAGTAGCTACTCCTGCTGAAAAACTGGTAGCTTTAAACATGCCTCCGATTCGTATAACAGACAGATTGCATGCAAAAAGTATAAAAAAGTTTAGCGATACCAATTATGTGTTTGATTTCGGACAAAATTGGTGTGGAATAATCGACGGGGTGTTTAAAGGAATAGAAGGAACCCGTGTGAAAATAAAATATGCAGAAAGTCTTGATGAAAATAGAGAACACGTATATGATGATTGTTTGACTGGTTTCTACAATGCCGAACGTTATGGAAAGCATCCTGAAGATGAACAGTTTCAAACCGATATTATTTATTTAGATGGGAAAAAAGACCATTTTGTTCCCAGATTTAGCTATAAAGGATTCCGGTATGTGGAAGTTACTTCAGACAAGCCTTTGAAGCTGGACAAAAAGAGTCTGAATTCTTGTTTTATACATACGGATGTTCCGGAAATTGGATCTTTTGAATGTTCTAATCCTTTGTTTAACAAGATAATGAGTGCAACCCGATATTCTTATTTGTCCAATTTGGTTGGAATTCCGACAGATTGTCCGCAACGAGAGAAAAACGGCTGGACGGGAGATGCCCATCTGGCTATAGAAACAGGGCTGTACAATTACGATGCCATTACTTTTTATGAAAAATGGATGAGGGATTTACAGGATAATATGTTTGATAATGGTCGTCTTGCTTGTATTATTCCTTCCGGTGGCTGGGGACAAACGGACAATACAGTTGATTGGACTTGTGCAGTAGCCATTATTCCTTGGATTATTTATGAATTTTATGGAGATGCTACCTGCTTAGCCGAAAATTATGAAATGATGAAAAAACATGCTGACTTTTTTCTGAAACATTATCCGGCTGGTTTAGTTCCAGATGCCTGTTTGGGTGATTGGTGCCCTTATAAAACGGTATCTAATAAGGAATTAACGGCATCTATCTGTTTCTTCCGGATGATAGATATTATAGCAAAGGCAGCTCGGTTATTCAATAAGGAAGATGATTTATTCTTTTACAGAAAAATGGCGGATAAAATAAAAACTGCAATCAATCAAAAGTTTTTGAATGAAGAAACGGGTATTTATGCAAACGGTTATCAGGCGGAGTTGAGTATGCCTTTGCGTTGGAATATTGTTCCTGAACATTGCCGTGCTAAAGTAGCCGCCAACTTATCAGCACGAGTAAAACAGGACAACGATCATTTGGATGTCGGCATTTTTGGTTGCCAGGCGTTATTGGATGCTTTAACCACAACCGGAAATGTAGAACAGGCATATCGAATAGCCAATCAGACAGATGAACCTTCATGGGGTAACTGGATTGAGCGGGGAGCAACGACTTTACATGAGTGGTGGCAGTATGATGGCAAAGCCATAACTTCTGAAAATCACATAATGTTTGGTGAAATTGGTGCCTGGCTTTATAAAACATTGGGAGGAATTAATCCGGATGTTGCATGTCCGGGATTTAAGAATGTGATATTGAGACCTTATTTTCTGAAAGATATTAGTTATGTAAAAGTGTCGTATATTACGCCTCAGGGCATGGTTAAATCTTCATGGAATAGAAAAGGGGAAAAAATTATTTATAAAGTGACAGTTCCTCCTAACTCTACGGCAACGTTATTTTTACAAAAGGATGAGCCGGTGAATTTGAAATCCGGAACATTTACTTTTGAAGTGATACCATGACGAATATTATAAATGGAAAGATATGAAAACTGTAGAAAGATTTTTATTGATAATTGCTGTAACTTTCTGTTGCGTAAATGTTGTAGCCCAATCCGGATATGATGCAAAATATCCATATGATCCGGCGAAACAGCCTGTTGACGAAAGTGTAGCCGGTGAGATATTGGAATTTCGTTTTACCAACTCCAAAATTTATCCGGGAACGGAGAGAAGCTATTGGATTTATATTCCTAAAGCTTATAAAGGTGATAAACCGGCCTGTTTGTACGTATGTATGGATGACATCTTGTTTAAAGCCACTACCGTTTTTGATAATTTGATAGCGACCGGGGAAATGCCAGTGACTATCGGTGTTTTTGTGGGGCCAGGTAAAATAGAAAGAAATGGAAAGTTTCTCCGGGCTAACAGAAGTTATGAATTTGATACTACTAACGATCGTTTTGTTCGTTTCCTGTTGGAGGAGTTGTTGCCTGATGCCGAAGCTAAAAAGACTACAGACGGACGTTTATTAAACTTTTCAAAGAATCCCAATGACCGTGCCATTGCAGGGGCAAGCAGTGGAGGTATTTGCGCTTTTACTGCTGCTTGGGAACGTCCTGATGCATTTCGTCGTGTGTTTAGTGCTTTTGGCTCTTTTGTAGCTATGAGAGGTGGTAATGAATATCCAGCGTTGATACGGAAAACAGAACCTAAACCTCTTCGTATCTTTTTGGAAGATGGAACGGAAGATGCTTGGAATCCTCTTTTGGGGCATTGGTTTGACGGTAATTTATTGATGGAATCAGCTTTGGCTTTTTCCGGGTATGAGGTGGCTCATTCTTGGGGGCACGGTGGGCATGACGGGGTGCATGCCGAGAATATTTTTCCGGATGTAATGCGTTGGCTTTGGAAAGGATGGCCGAAAGAGGTGGAGTGTGGTGTTTCAAGGAATGATATGCTTTCTGAAATTATAGACAGTCAATCACAGTGGCAGAAAATAGAGTTACCAGGAGTAATATCCAGTAGCCTGTTTGCCAATAATTCCGGAGATATTGTATTTCAAACGATTGATCAAAAGATCCATAAATTGAATCAGGATGGTATACAAGCTTTGGGTCGATTCTCTGATTGTTCTTTGGTAGGTGTATTGTATAATAACTTGTTACTATTGGATTCGTCGGGAAGACTCATGAATGATAAACGTGACATATTACTGAAGGGGATACAAGGGATCGAAAGTATTTTACCGGTGGATGAATCAGTAGTATATACAGTTCAGCAGAAAGATAATAGAAGTATATTATGGAAGGTAAATTTGAACAGAAAATCAAAAGAAAAAATAGATGAAGATGGGGTAGGAGGGAAGTTTTTGGCTATATATCCCGATCGTTCACGTTTAGTACAGAGGAGAGTAAATTCCCAATGGATATATTCTTACGTTCCCTCGGAAAACGATTTATTCTCTGATAAACAGCCTTATTACAGATTGCATAGTACCAATGATTCTTTTGCTTCTGAAAACGGAAATATGGTATTTGACAGTAGGGGGTATCTTTATGTAGCGACTCTGCTGGGAGTTCAGGTTTGTGACAGAGAGGGGTTGGTAAGAGCTATATTACCAATACCCGGTGAACAAATACATTCTTTATGTTTGGGTGGTAAAGATATGAATGAGTTATATGTTTTGACAGAAGATAACTTATATGTTAGAAAATTGAATACGTCAGGAATTTGAGTATAATTATGAAAAAAAATATTTTGCTTTTACTATTAAGTTTTGTGTCTTTTTATGTAGAAGCTGGGAATAATAAAGAAGTGCCGGCTTCTCATTTCAGGGCTCCTGCTTATCCATTGATTACAATTGACCCTTATATTTCTGCGTGGTCGCATACTGATAAACTGTATGAAGATGACGTCAGGCATTGGACGGGAACAGAACATCCTTTAGTAGGTGTTTTGAGAGTAGATGGTAAATGCTATCGTTTTATGGGGAAGGATAAGCAAGTATTAAAAGCAATACTAAAAGATGCTCGGAACGAAGAATGGCAGGCTAAATATACAAATACATTGCCTTTGGCCGATTGGTATAAAAAAGAGTATAATGATGTGGGATGGCAGGCAGGTGTGGGGGCATTTGGAAGTGCTGATATGTCTCACGTTAAAACCGGATGGAGCCAGGGGGATATTTGGATACGCCGGAAATTCTCAATCGATCATAAAAATGTTATCAAGAAAAAGTTATATCTGATTTATTCACATGACGATATTTTTGAATTGTATCTGAATGGGCAGATGCTGGTGAACACAGGATATAAGTGGAGAAACTATGTTGTGCAACCTTTGGATGTGGAGCAAGTGAAATCTCTGACATCAGAAGATAATCTTATTGCAGCTCATTGCCATAATACGATGGGAGGAGCTTATGTTGATTTTGGCCTTTTTACCGAGGATGAGGTAGAGTCCTTTTTTGGTACGGAGGCCGAACAAATAAAGGTGAATGTATTACCTACTCAAACTTATTATTCTTTTTATTGCGGTCCAGTGCAATTGGATTTGAAGTTTACGAGTCCATTGGTTCTTACCGATCTGGATTTATTGAGTAGTCCGGTTAATTATATTAGTTATGAAGTTCGGTCGTTGGATAAGCGTGCACACGATGTACAGATCTATTTCTCTGCAACTCCCAAATGGGCAGTTAACAGCCCGGAACAAGAGGTTAGTGTAGAAAGCTATCAATCTTCTGGCATTCATGTACTAAAAACAGGAACTTTAGAACAGAATGTTTTAGGTAAAAGCGGTGATATCATTTGTATTGATTGGGGGTATTTTTATCTGGCAGGTAAACAGACGGAAGCTTCTGATATGTCTATGGGGGCTCCAGTATCTATTCAGAAGAGTTTTGCCGAAAAAGGAATGCTGCCAGTTACAAAAACAACCCGGACATCCGCACGGTTAGATAAGGACGAAACCCTCTTGGCGTATAGTGAAAATATGGGTAATGTGAAAGAACAAAAAGCAGAAGGCTATCTGATGATTGGCTATGACGACGTTGCCTCTGTCCAATACTTCGGGCAAAACTTGAAGGCGTATTGGAAGAAAAAATATCCGACGATGGAAGCTGCATTGGCCGATGCCCGAAAAAACTATACCAAAACCATGCAGAGATGTGATGAGTGGGATTATAAGGTGATGAAAGATGCGGTTGAAGCTGGTGGACAACAGTATGCCGAACTTTGTGCTGCTTCTTATCGTCAGGCGGTAGCGGCTCATAAACTGGTCTTAGGTCCTGAAGATGAATTGTTCTTTTTTTCAAAAGAGAATAATAGTAATGGATCTATTGGTACAGTGGATGTGACGTATCCTTCTTGTCCTGTTTTTATCCAGTATAATACGGAAATAATGAAAGCCATGCTGAATTTTATATTTGATTATAGTGAGTCCGGACGTTGGAAAAAAAACTTTGCAGCACACGATGTTGGTACATATCCATTGGCAAATGGGCAAACTTATCAGGAAGACATGCCTGTGGAAGAAACAGGAAATATGTTGATTATGACAACGGCGATTGCTATTGCTGATGGAAATGCGGACTATGCAGCCAAACATTGGGAAACATTGACTATTTGGAGTAATTATCTGGCAGAGGAGGGACTGGACCCTGAAAATCAGTTATGTACTGAAGATTTTGCAGGACATCTGGCACATAATGCGAATCTATCCGCTAAAGCTATAATGGCTATTGCTGGTTATGGACGGCTGGCCGAAATGTTAAATAAACCGGAGGAAGCTAAGAAATATACTGAGATGGCTAAAAAAATGGCTATTGAATGGGAATGTAAGGCTAATGATGGAGATCATTATCGCTTGGCTTTTGATCGGCCGGATACTTGGAGTCAGAAGTATAATTTTGTATGGGACAAAACTTTGGGACTGAATGTGTTGCCTATTGAAATAATGAAAAAGGAAGTTGCTTTCTATCTGAAAAACCAGAATAAATACGGATTACCTTTGGATAATCGCTTCACATGGGGCAAAACAGATGATACTGTATGGAGTGCTACTATGGCTGATTCGGAAAGTGATTTTCAGGAGCTGATACGGCCGATTTGGAAATATGTGAATGAAACTACTTCAAGAGTTCCTTTAGGCGATTGGTATGAAACATTGAATGCTGATTATATTAATTTTCGGGCACGTTCGGTGGTTGGTGGTGTCTTTATGAAGTCATTGGATCATTATCTTAGGAATAAAAGGAAATAAAGTATGAAAACATGGGTGAAAACAATAGTGCAGTTTGGAGGTTTACTCTCTTTACTGTCCTGCAATCAGCCTGTCGATGTAGTAACGATTGATTTATCAAAAGAAGAGGCTGAGATTCCTTCCTCTTTATACGGTATCTTTTTTGAAGAGATTACTCATTCCGGTGATGGAGGTTTATATGCGGAAATGATAAGAAACCGAGGTTTTGAAGATGGTACTTTGCCTTCCGGTACGGTGTTGAAGGATGGAAAAGCCATAGCCAAACCTTTACATTGTTATTCCAATGATTCCATCAATCATTTTAGTATTGTATGGAGCGATTCGCTTTTTATGGAAGGGTGGGAAGTTAAGTGTATTTCCGGTGCAACCGTTCCTTCTTATAAAATAACGGAGGAGAAACCATTGAACAGTGCTACTCCTCATTCCTTATTTGTAAATCTTGGTGCATCCGGATCTGATGTATTGGTTATGAATGCCGGTTACTGGGGAATAGCCGTTACCGAGGGACAAAAGTATAATTTTCAGTTTCATTTATTTACGGAAGAATTGAGGAATGCTGTAGTGAAAGCTGTCCTGTTGGATCGTGAGGAACAGGTTGTGGCTTCTGAGGAATTCCGGATTGTACAGGATGGTTCCTGGAATCGTTATGAAGGAACTTTTACGGTTGATGTAACAGCAAATGATCTTCGTTTTGCTTTGTTATTGCCTCATAAAGGCAAAGTATATATTGATTTTGTATCGATGTTTCCCGAGAACACTTTTCGTGG
>ERZ826220.3470-NODE-3470-length-12144-cov-3.784763_pt1 | contig 12144 bp, 8 predicted proteins | sample MGYA00519927_ERZ826220 | MGnify/ENA primary metagenome ERZ826220 (study PRJEB31778, sample SAMEA3449225) | human gut metagenome | biome: human gut; feature: human-associated habitat; material: faeces | place: United Kingdom | collected 2010/2012 ...
CCGTCGTATTGGCACCGATGGTCTCGCTGAGGATTTCGAGCCGCGAAACGGCGTTGAAATCGAGGCAGAAAATCATGTCGGCCTCCGCGATGGCGCGCCGTGCGCGCCCTTCGGTGTCGGTCTTGAAGATCACCACCTCGTCGATCCCAGGCATCCAGTCGAGGAAATAGGGGTATTTATTGGGCACGACGCAGGTCACCGCATGTCCCATCGTACGCAGGACCTCGGCCCATGCGAGCGACGATCCGACGGCGTCGCCGTCGGGGTTGGTGTGGGAGACGACGACGATGCGCTGCCCGGGTCGGGCGAGCATCTCCCGCAGACGTTCGATATGTTCTTTCGATAACTTCATTCGGGTTGGTCCGCATTGGTGGACCCGACAAAGATAGAAAAAAACAGGCGATAAACCAACCGGCCTACCGGATATTCAGCAGCACGAGGTTGTCGAGCACGGTTCGCTGGGCCGTACGCTGGAGATATTCGGCCTGCTCGGCCGGAAGCTCCGCGGTAAAGGCCGTCTGGTAGGGACGCTGGAGGATCGTCGTGAAAATGACGTTGGCAGCCAGATAGCTGCCCGGAACCGCGGGGTGGTAGCAGTCGGGCCGGTAGAGGATGCAGTCGGGACGCTCGCTGCGCACCGCGCGCCACGCCATGCCCACCGGAGCGCACCATGCGCCGTTGTCGTAGGCCATTTCGAGGTAGCTGGTCTTCAGCCGCTCCTGCATCCCCTCGTATCCGTTCGAAAGCGGGTATTCGGCCACGGGCTTGCGGTTGCCGTACTTGTGCCCCCAGGTCATGTAGAAGATCACCCGGGCGTCGGGCGACGCGGCATGCACCAGACTGTCGAGCGTCCGGGCCGCGGGATAGACCTCGCGGGCCACCTGTCCGGTCGGCATCGCGGGAGCCGTGCTCTGCTCCTGCAGAACGACGTAATCCCAGCCGCCGTCGGCAATGGCCTGCAACAGCTTCTTGTTTTTCAGGTGCCCCGAGAAGCGTTCACCGCCCTTGAGAAAGCGCGTGCAGGAGAGTTTTACCTTCTGGGTCGAGGCGATCTTCTGCACCATGCCGGGCAAATCATTGCAATAGGAGAAACTGTTGCCGACCCACAGCACCCGCAGGGAATCCTGCGGCGTCCGGGCCATGCCGCCCAGAGGCAGCAGAATCAGCAAAAGACGGAAAGCGAGTTTCATCATGTCTTCAAGGTTTTAGGTTGGCGGTGATCGGAGGCGTATTTGCGGCACCAGGTCGCAATGCCGCATTCGTCGCATTTGGGGGCACGGGCCACGCAGACGTAACGCCCGTGGAGGATCAGCCAGTGGTGGGCCAGAGGCAGCAGATGGCCGGGAATGTTCTTTTCGAGGGTCAGCTCCGTCTGCAACGGGGTTTTCGAACGGGTTGTCAGCCCGATGCGCTCCGAGACGCGGAAAACGTGCGTGTCGACCGGCATCACCTCCTTCTGCCACAGCACGGCCCCCAGCACGTTGGCCGTCTTGCGGCCCACGCCGGGCAGACGCTGCATCTGCTCCAGATCGCTCGGGACTTCGCCGCCGAACTCCTCGCAGAGCATCCGGGCCATTCCCGCGAGGTTTCGGGCCTTGTTGTTCGGGTAGGAGATGCTCCGGATGTAGGGGTAAATCTCCTCGGCCGAAGCGCGGGCCATGTGGTGCGGCGTGGGAAAGGCTTCGAACAGCGCCGGGGTGGTCATGTTGACCCGTTTGTCGGTGCACTGCGCCGAGAGGATCACCGCCACCAGCAGCTGATAAGGGTCCGAGTAGTGCAGTTCGCTTTCGGCCACGGGCATATGCTCCGAAAACCAGGCGATTACGCCGTCATAACGTTGTTTGGTCGTCATAAATGCTGTTTTTTACGTCGGAAAAGAATCTTTTTCACCAGCAGCCCCGGCCCTTCGGGACAGAGCGCGAGGCGCGGGCAGGCCGCAACGTCGCGCCGCCAGCGCGTCACGTATTCCCCGACCGGACCTTCCCACGAAAGGACCCACAAAGCCACCGAACTGCGCCGCCGGAGAATGCGGAAGCGGTTGCGGCCCGCACCGTAGCGGGCGTCGAACCAGAGGCTTATGTCCATCAGCGAATCGCAGAAGGCGATCCGTTTCCGGTAGGCCGTGCTGTGGCTCACGCTGTCGGGCAGACGCCGGTGGACGGCCGTGATGTCGGGCAGATAGCTGATGCGGCTGCGCACCGAGAACCAGAGCCACATCGGGGCGTCGTCGGTCTTCCACTCGGGATGCTCCGCGGGACGAACCTCGTCGTAATACCGTGCGATCAACTCCCGGCGGGCCAGCGTCGCGCAGTTGGCGATGGTCAGGCTGCACAGCAGACGCCCGAAATCGGTGTAATGGTCCGGGTGGTCGGGTTCCGTGCGGTCCGAGGCCTGCCAGTAGTTCGAGGCGCGCGTATAGCACATGCCGCACCCGGGGTCCGACTCCATCAGGTCGGCCTGCATCTGCAATTTCCGGGGATCGCACCACCAGTCGTCGCCGTCGAGGTAGGCCACGTATTTCCCGCGGCACGCCTCGAACGTCCGCCGGTAGTTGGCCCGCCAGCCGACATTCTCCGGCGAGGTCACCAGCCGGATGCGGTCCGGGTATTTCGCCGCATATTCGCGGCAGATCGCCGCCGTGCGGTCCGTGCTGCAATCCTCCCCCACGACCAGTTCGACTCCGAACGAGGTCTGCTGCGCCAGCACGCTTTCGATGGCCTCGGCGATATAGGGTTCGTGGTTGTAGGTGGTCATGCAGACCGATACGAGCGGCGTCTCCATCGCGATCAGAGTTTGGTCAGTTTCGCAAATTTGGCCAGCAGGGTCTTTTCGCCCGCATTGTCGAAAGCCACCACGAGTTTGTGGTCCGTGGACAGCGTCTCGATGCGCTGCACGATGCCCACGCCGAATTTCGGGTGCTCGACGCGCTGTCCCACGACGTATTCGCCGCTCACCGCCGCCGCACTTCCGGAGGAAAGGCCGCCGTCCATCGCCTGACGCACGCCGACACGGCGCATGCCGTCGGTCGAAGGCCGGGGCGTCTGCACCAGCGCCGGATCGGGAGCCGCCGCCGGACGCCGGGACTCCGCAGCCCGCGCGAAACGACGCGCGGGACCCGACTCGCCGTCGGCCGCACGGCCGAAACCTCCGCCGGAACCGCTGCGGCTTCCGTAACCGCCCGAACCGCCGTTTCCGCCGCCTCCGAAACGTCCGCCCCCCTGCTGTTTCTGCTGGAAGCGGTAGTCGAAGCGGCGGCGCAGTTCGTCGATGGCCGCGGGTCCGTCGTCGCCGGGCCGACGCTGCGGACGCGTCTCCGCGAAATCGGCGTCCGACTCGATGTACCGGGGGTCGATCTCGCGCAGGAAACAGCTCGGACGCGAAAACTCCATGTTGCCCCACTTGAACCGCATCTCGGCATAGGAGAGCACCGCACTGCATTTGGCGCGCGTGAGAGCCACGTAGAACAGGCGCCGCTCCTCCTCGAAGCCTTCGGGCGACTCGGCGGCCCGCTGCGATGGGAAGAGGTTCTCCTCCATCCCGACGATGTAGACGTATTTGAACTCCAACCCCTTGGCCGAATGGACGGTCATGAGCGTCACCTTGTCGTCGTCGCCCGCGTCCTCCTTCTTGTCCATGTCGGTGGTGAGCGTCACGCTCTGCAACCACTCCTCGACGGTGGCCTCCCCGAGCTCTTCGCCCGCACGAATCTCGGCGTCGCGCTGCTCCTTGAAGAGCTGCATCGAGTTGAGCAGCTCCTCGATGTTGTCGAGCGCCGAAGTAGCCTCGGGGCTGTTCTCACGGCGGAAGAGCGCCAGAATGCCCGAACGCGACGCCACCTCCATACCGAAGTCGTAGAGTCCCTTCTGCGCACGTTCGAGCGAGAGCGAGCGGATGAGCGCCACGAACTCGGCGACCTTGCGCACGATCGTGCGCTGCACGGGATCGCTCACAGGCTCGGCCACCAGCGCGTCGACCGCCTCCCACATCGACACGCCCCGTTCGGCCGCCAGTTGGGCGATACGCAGCACGGTGGTGTCGCCGATGCCGCGCACCGGATAGTTGACGATGCGCCGGAAGGCCTCGTCGTCGCGCGGGTTGACCACCAGCCGGATATAGGCCAGCATATCCTTGATCTCCTTGCGGTCGTAGAACGACGCCCCCTTGTAGATGCGGTAGGGAATGCCGCGGCGGCGCAGCGACTCTTCGAGCGCCTGCGACTGGTTGTTGGTGCGGTAGAGGATCGCCGCTTCGTTCCACGCATCGCCCGTGGCGCGCACCTTGTCGCGCAGATCCTGTACGACCAGCTCGGCCTCCTCGCGGTCGGTGTAGGCTTTCAGCACACGGATCTTCTCGCCCTCGTCGCCCTCCGAGAAGCACCTCTTTTCCATGCGGCGCGAATTGTGGACGATCACCGAGTTGGCCGCCTCGACGATCGTGCGCGTCGAACGGTAGTTCTGTTCCAGCTTGAAGACTTTCGCTTCGGGATAGTCGCGCTGGAAGGAGAGGATGTTTTCGATCTTGGCGCCGCGGAACGAGTAGATCGACTGTGCGTCGTCGCCCACGACGCAGACCTTGCCGTGATGCTGCGACAGGCGGCGGACGATGATGTACTGCGCGTAGTTGGTATCCTGATATTCGTCGACCAGAATATATTTGAACTGCTCCTGATAACGCTCCAACACGTCGGGACAGTCGCGCAGCAGGATGTTGGTCTGCAACAGCAGGTCGTCGAAATCCATCGCGCCGTTGTGCTTGCAGCGCTGGCAGTAGAGGTTGTAGATGTTGCCGAACTCGGGAATCTGCGCCCGCCGGTCTTCGGTGGCGTGCGCCGAATTAGCCAGATAGGCGCCCGGGGTGACCAGCGCGTTCTTGGCCTGCGAGATGCGCGAGGCGATCGTGTTGGGCTTGTACTTGTCGTCGGCGAGGTTCAGCTCCTTGACGATCGTCTTGATGAGGTTCCTGGCATCGGACGCATCGTAGATCGTAAAGTTCGTCGGAAAGCCGATCCGCTCGGCGTCGGTGCGCAGGATGCGGGCGAAGATCGAGTGGAAGGTACCCATCCAAATATGGCGAGCTTGACCCTCGGTCAAATGTTCTGGAATCATTTTGACAATACGCTCACGCATCTCCTGCGCTGCTTTATTCGTAAATGTCGTTGCCAAAATATTTTTGGGTTTGATTCCTTTTTGGATCATATAGGCGATGCGCGAGGTGAGCACGCGCGTCTTGCCCGAACCGGCTCCGGCGATGATGAGCGACGCGGAGTCGTAGGCCTCGACGGCGGCGCGCTGGGCGGGGTTGAGCCCCTGCAATATCGGTGATTCCATCTGTTTCGTACTTGTCGGGCGACAAAGTTACGAATTTTTCGCGATCCCGCCTATCGATTCCCGAAGAAGCGGGGCGGTCGTCCGGTCAGACGTAGAGCCGGATCTGGTGCAGCAGCGTGGCGGTGAAGAAAAGGCCGATGACGATGCAGAGCAGGATCAACAGCCCGTTGAGCATCCGCGCGTCGGGCTTGGTGCGCAGTTCGCGGTTCTTGGCGATGTATTCGCGGAAAAAGAGGTAGAGCGCCGGCACGGTCGAAGCGGCCAGCAGGAAGTCTTCGGGAATACCGAAGAAGTAGACCTTCGCCAGCCCGATCAGCGCCCAGTGGCAGAGGAACAGCACGAGGAAGATGTTGATACGGTGCGTGAAGGCCAGCATCAGACCGATGGTGAAGACCGCCACCGAACAGGGCATCACGGGCATGGTCATCATCGGGAACGACAGCCCCCGAGCCAGCGAAAAGAGCGGATAGGCCAGCGGCATGAGGTAGAGCAACAGGGCGAAGCCGTTGGGGCGGCTCGTGCGCTCGAAGCGCGTGAAATCGGCATAGAGGTCGTAGAGCCAGATCACGGCCATGATCCCCCAGAAGAGGGCCAGCACGTCGCTGTGGCTGCGCTGGCCGCACCAGACCAGATAGTAAACCACGGCGATCCAGGCGTTGAGACCCGCCAGAAAGAGTTTCATGGCCCGTTTGACATTCTGCGTCGGGCGGAGGTAGAGCAGGACGGTGAGCACTGCCGCCGCTGCCACGATCGCGATCTGCCACGGCCACGTGGCGGCATTGTAACGTGCGATGGTATTCCAGAAAATCTCCATGCAATCAGGCTTTACGGGGTTTGCGGCGCCGCGTGAGCGAGAAGGCGCGGCGGCGGAAGAGTAAGATCGGCACCGTCGAACCGACGGCCAGCATGAAGACGACGCTGACGGTGACCGTCGCGTTGAGTAGGAACGCATCCATATACTGCCGCGCCGCATCGCTCTCGGCGGTGTGCTGCATGAGCATGATCAGGGCGAAGACCGTCTTGTAGGCGTAGATGCCCGGCACCATCGGCAGCAGCGCCGGAATCGAGAGGACGGTGGTCGGGCAGTAGATCCGGCCGCCGAGCCAGAGGCTTCCCAGTCCGATGAGCAGCGAGGCGCAGAGCGTCGCCGTGGTAATGTCGAGTCCCGCGCAGGTCATCAGGCCAAAACGCAGGGCGTGGCCTGCGGCGGCCAGCAGGGCGATCGACGGGAAGGCCCGCAGGGGCGGGTCGGAGATGGCCCCGAACCCGATCGCCGCGACAGCCGCGAAAAACCCGTCGACGAAAATATCCGCAGCGATCATAGCAGGCTTCCCTTAACCATTAACAACGTGACGGACAGCCCCACGGCGATGCAGAGGATCAGCAGCAGGGCGCCGATCAGACGGCTGCAACCGATCAGCACGTGCCCCTCGACGATGTCGATCACGCCGTTGATGAGCGGCACGCCCGGAACGAGGAACAGCACGCTCGTGGCGATGGCCGTCTCGGCCGTGCAGTCGAAGCGCAGCGCCGACGAAGCGCACAGCGACGCGACGAAGGCCGAGAGAATGAAGATGATGAAGTGGTTCACGCCGGCTTTGGTCAACTGCTGCCGGGCCGAAAAGCCCGCCAGCGTGGAGGTGAAGACGATCCCCACGGCCACCCAGTCGCCGTTGAAGAGTTTGCAGAACGAAGCGTTGGCCAGCCCCACGACCATGAGCACGAACATCGGGTCCATGCGCGGCTTTGCGGTCAGTTTGCGGAACTTCTCGCGGATCACATCGAGCGGCAGCCGCCGGTCGACGGCCTCCCAGCTCAGCGAACTGAGGTCGGAGTTGCGTTCGAAACTGATCGGCAGGTGCGGAATCTCGACCACCTGCGTCACCACCTGCGGGTTCCCCTCCTCGCGCACGGTCAGGATCGACGTGCGCTGGAAAGTGGTCAGCCGCACGTCGACCGACTGCGAGGCGCCGATACGGCGCGCATTGCGCACCACGCGCGAGGTATGCACGCCCGACCCCAGCAGGTAGGTGGCGTACTCGCCGATAAAATCGAGCAGCTCGGTCAGTTCCGCTTGTGTTTTCATGACGGCGCAAAGTTAATAAAAATTTTAAACAACCTCGCGCTCCGGACGAATTGACCCATCCGTCGGAAGAAAAAACCGAATCCTCCGTTTTTTCGGCGGGCAGTCCAATTTTTTCCGTTTTTTTTCGTTAGATTTGTTAGAATATTAAACGTCAAAATGGCCGGACTCTATCTCCATATCCCCTTCTGCAAGCGTGTCTGCGCCTACTGCGACTTCTACAAGTCGGCCGACCTGCGGCCGATGAAGGCCGTCGTGGAGGCGATGCACGACGAACTGCGCCGCGAAGCGGGATTCCTGCCTGCGGAGCAGTTGCGCACGATCTATTTCGGCGGCGGAACCCCCTCGCTGCTGCCGCCCGAGGAGTTGGAGGAGTTCATCGCCCACGCCGCCGAACTCTTCGACTGCACGGTCCTCGAAGAGTGCACCGTCGAGGCCAACCCCGACGACCTGACGCCCGACTACCTGCGGCGGCTGGCCCGCACGCGGGTCGACCGCCTCTCGATCGGCGTACAGTCGTTCGACGACGGGGAGCTGCGCCTGATGAACCGCCGCCATACGGCCGACGCGGCGCGCAAGGCCGTGCGACAGGCGCAGGAGGCGGGCTTCGGCAACGTGACCGTCGACCTGATCTTCGGCGTACCCGGATTCGGCGCCGCGACGCTCGCACGCAATCTGCGCGAAACGGTCGCGCTGGGCGTGCAGCACGTTTCGGCATACCATTTGACCGTAGAGCCGCAGACGGCCTTCGGCCGCCGCATGGCGCAGGGCAGGTTCTCCCCCGTGACGGAAGAGACGAGCGAAGAGGAGTTCCTCACGGTGCACCGCACGCTCCGCGACGCCGGATTCGAGCACTACGAAGTCTCGAACTACGCCCTGCCCGGCCGCCGGGCGATCCACAACAGCTCCTATTGGAGCGGAGACCCCTATCTGGGAATCGGCCCTGCGGCACATTCGTTCGACGGCGAATGCCGGCGCTGGGCCGTCGCCGACATCGGGCGCTACCTGGCCGGCGGCGACCGCTACGAATCGGAGCGCCTGACCGAACGCGACCGCTACAACGAGACCGTGATGACGGCGCTGCGCACGGCCGAAGGGCTCGATACGAAGGCGATCGGGCGGCGGTTCGGGCCGGCGCGGCTCGAAACCCTGCTCGACGCGGCGCGCCCGTGGCTCGACGCGGGCGACGCCACCCTGCGCGACGGACGGCTGGCGATCCCCGCCGAACGGTTTTTGCTGTCGGACGCCGTGATCGCCGCTCTGTTCTGGGAATGTTAAGGTTAAGTTATTATTAAATATTTTTATGAATTTGCAAATATAGATCATTCGGCAGTACCTTTGCAGGTGAAACACCTTCCTGTCGACCGCAGGTACGAACCGAATTATCAAAAATCCGACAAGATATGAACGAAAACGAACTGCTGACGCCCGACTACCTCTTCGAGGTGAGCTGGGAGGTCTGCAACAAAGTCGGCGGCATCCACACCGTCGTTTCGACCAAGGCCCGCACCGTCGAAAGCAAACTGGGCGACAACTATCTGCTCATCGGCCCCGACATCCAGCGCGAAGGCGACAATCCCGAATTCGAGGAGGACGACGAGCTGCTCAAAGCGTGGCGCCAGAGCGTCTACAACGACGGCATCCGCATCCGCATCGGCCGCTGGCGCGTCGTCGGCCGTCCGATCGCGGTGCTGGTCGACTATACGTCGCTCTTCCCGAAGAAGGACGACATCCTGAAATTCCTGTGGGAGACCTACCACGTCGACTCGATCTCAGGACAGTGGGACTACATCGAGCCGGTGCTCTTCGGCCACGCGGCCGGACAGGTCATCGCCTCCTACGTGGAGAACTTCTGCGCCTCGACGGACAAGGTGGTGGCCCACTTCCACGAGTGGATGACCGCCGCCGGCGGACTCTACCTGCGCAAGTACTCGCCCTACGTGGCCACGGTCTTCACGACCCACGCCACGGTGACGGGCCGCTGCGTGGCCGGCAACGGGCTGCCGCTCTACAAGGATCTGGGGCGGCTCAACGCCGGCGAACTGGCGCGCCAGTTCAACGTCGTGGCCAAACACTCGATCGAGAAGATCGCCTCGCAGGAACACGACGTGTTCTGCACCGTGAGCGAAATCACCGCCCGCGAATGCGAGAGCCTGCTGGGCAGCACGGTGGACGTCGTCACCCCCAACGGCTTCGAGGACGACTTCGTGTGGAACGGCAGGGAGTTCGACGAAAAACGGGCCGAGGCACGCCGCGCGATGATCCGCACGGCCGAGGCGACGCTGAGCTGCAAATTCGACGGCGAACCCCTGATCGTCGGCACGAGCGGCCGCTACGAATTCCGCAACAAAGGCATCGACATCTTCCTCGACGCCCTGAAACAGCTCGCCGAAACGGACGCCCTCGACCGCGAGGTGCTGGTCTACATCACCGTACCGTCCGCCACGACCGGCCCCCGCAAGGATTTGCAGGCGCATCTGGCCGACGAAAACAGCCCGATCGATCCCAAGCAGAACCGTTTCTGCACCCACTACCTCGAACATCCCGAATGGGATCAGATCCTCAACTCGATCGCCGGCAGCGTGCTGGCCAACCCGTCGTCGAAGGTGAAGGTGGTCTTCGTTCCCACCTACCTCAACGGCCGCGACGGCATCTTCGACAAGAGCTACTACGAACTGCTGGTGGGAATGGACATGACGCTCTTCCCCTCGTACTACGAGCCGTGGGGATACACGCCGCTCGAATCGACGGCCTTCTCGGTACCGACGCTCACCACCACGCTGGCCGGATTCGGACTCTGGGCCGGTTCTCAGGGCGAACACGAGGGCGTGACGCTCGTCGCACGCAACGACGACAACTACGCCGAAGCGGCTCGCGAAATCGCCAAGGCGCTGCTGCATTTCACCAAATATACCCCGCAGGAGGTCGAAATCGCCCGCAACGCCGCCGCCGAACTGTCGCGCACGGCCCTGTGGAGCGAACTCTACGCAGCCTACGAAAAAGCCTATTCCGAAGCGATCGAACGTTCGGTGACCCGTACCAACCGTGCGGTGCTCAACGACGGAGGCGGTACGACCGAACAGATCAATTTCGTGCGGCAGCAGCTCATCACCGAAAAACCGCACTGGAACCGCGTGATGGTCGAGAAGGTGCTTCCCAAGCGTCTCCACGCCCTCGAAGTGCTCTCGCACAACCTTTGGTGGAGCTGGACCAGCGGCGCCCGCGACCTGTTCGAGTACATCGACCAGAAGTTGTGGTCGGAGTGCGAGAAGAACCCGATCGTATTCCTCGACCGGCTGCCGCTCGAACGGTTGCAGGAGTTGGAACAGGACGGTTCGTTCCTTGCGATGCTCGACGGCGTCTACGCCATGTTCAACGAATACATGAGCGAAAAACCCGATCCGAAGGCGCCGACGATCGCCTACTTCTCGATGGAATACGGACTGCACTCGTCGTTGAAGATCTATTCGGGCGGCCTGGGCATCCTCGCCGGCGACTACCTCAAAGAGGCGTCGGACAAGAACGTGCCGATGGTTGCCATGGGGCTGCTCTACCGTTACGGCTACTTCACGCAGCGGCTCTCGGCGCAGGGGGCGCAGGAGGCGACCTACGAGGCGCAGAACTTCTCGAAGCTGCCGATTTCGCCCGTGCGCGACGAGTTGGGCAACTGGACGACCGTACAGATCGCCCTGCCGGGGCGTACGCTCTCGGCCCGCGTCTGGCGATGCCAGGTCGGCCGCACCGACCTCTTCCTGCTCGACACCGACTACGAAGCCAATCTCGACGAAGACCGTCAGATCACCCACTACCTCTACGGCGGCGACTGGGAGAACCGGCTCAAACAGGAGCTGCTGCTCGGCATGGGCGGCATCCGCGCCCTGAGGGCCATGGGCATCAAGCAGGAGGTCTACCACTGCAACGAGGGCCATGCGGCCTTCATCGGCATCGAGCGCATCCGCGATCTGGTGCGCCGCAAGCTCACCTTCTCCGAAGCGCTGGAAGTAGTCCGCTCGTCGTCGCTCTTCACGACCCACACCCCCGTGCCGGCCGGCCACGACGCCTTCCCCGAGTCGATGATCCGCCAATACCTCGCCCACTACCCCGACGTGCTGGGCATCACGTGGGAACAGTTCATCAATCTGGGCAAGACCAACCCCAACGACCCCGAAGAGCGCTTCTCGATGTCGGTGCTGGCGTGCAACCTCTCGCAGGAGGTCAACGGCGTGTCGTGGCTCCACGGCGAGGTGTCGAAGGACATCCTGGGCAACATGTGGCCCGGCTACTTCAAGAACGAGCTGCACATCGGTTACGTCACCAACGGCGTACACTTCCCCACGTGGTGCGCCTCCAATCTGCGGCGGCTCTACATGCGCTACTTCCCCGAAGGGTTTTCTGGGCACGACTACGACATCCCCGCCTGGCAGAAGGTGCACGACATCCCCGCCGCCGAACTTTGGCAGGAGCGCATTTTCCTCAAACGCAAGCTGGTGGATCACATCCGCAAACGGTACAGCGACCCCGCCCAGGTGCGCATCGACTCGCCGCGCCAGATGGTGCAGATCGTCGAGGGGATCAAACCCGACGTACTGACGATCGGCTTCGCACGCCGCTTCGCCACCTACAAGCGCGCCTACCTGCTCTTCACGAACCTCGACCGCCTGTCGGCGATCGTCAACAACAAGGAGCGCCCCGTGCAGTTCATCTTCGCGGGCAAGGCGCACCCCAACGACAAGC
>ERZ826220.3472-NODE-3472-length-12138-cov-3.246959_pt1 | contig 12138 bp, 9 predicted proteins | sample MGYA00519927_ERZ826220 | MGnify/ENA primary metagenome ERZ826220 (study PRJEB31778, sample SAMEA3449225) | human gut metagenome | biome: human gut; feature: human-associated habitat; material: faeces | place: United Kingdom | collected 2010/2012 ...
TGAGAATTCAACGAGTCCAGCGGGAACAAATCTATATCCTGCAAAAATAAATGGAAAAGAACAAAATCCTTTGTCTAAATCAGATGCAAATTCTATGGATTGGGCATATACAAAAATCTATATAAACGATGCAGTTATATACCCACAAGACTTAAATGGACAGTGCAGATATGATCCGGATTTATTATCTACTATTATATTACATGAAATATGTCATGCTTATGGTGGAAACCATGTATTTGAACCTCAATCTTGTATTATGTATTATAAGACTGACTTTACTATAAGAGGACTTTGTAGTGATTTTAATGATGTATTAGTGCAAAAATATAATTATTAGGAGGGATATTATGAAAAAGAGATTAATAATATTAGTTATAACAATTGTCTGCATTTCAATTTTAGGATTAATATTTGCATATAATATTAGTCATAGCTCAAAATCTATTGGAAAAGTTAACGAAAATGTACAAAATAGTATAGAAGAAAATGAAATTTTATTTACGGTAAGTTCTTCGGCTTCATACGATGAGGATCCTAGGATACCAGAAAATTTATTAGATATGGTTGATACTCATATTTTGAAGATAAAGGTACTTGAAATATTGGATGGAGAAATTCTTCCAAAGATGAAACACTATTATAATCCATATCAAACATGTACCCCAATAAAGGTAGAATTAATAGAGAATATATATGGGGAAGAAATATCACTAAAAGAAAATATTATATATATGACAGGCGGAAAAATAAGAATATCTAATTTGATAAAGCATCTAGATAGTGTGGACATAGATAGAATGGGACTTGATACATTAACACAAGAAGAACAAGAAAATAAATTCATAAAGTATTCATCGGAATTCTCATATGATATCAAAGAGGGAGAAGAATATACTATTATAGTTGGTAAAATGGATGAGGGTATATATAAAATAATCGAAGAAGGTTGTGGAATATTTGTAACAGATAATATAGATACTTCAACAAAACTCATCCCAAATACTACTATAAACAATGATAATGAAATAGTTCTAAAAAACGTAGTAACGAATGTGAAAGTTAATCAAACAGAATTAATACAAAAAGCTGAAGAAAAAAAGTAAAATAAAAATTTATTAAGATAATAATAAATTTAAATATAACTGTTTATAAAAGCAATAGAAAAAGCAGGAAGTGTATTAAGTAATTCAACAACATTCTGTGTGGCTTCGCGCTTTGTCTATGCTTACTCAGACATTGCTTACTTCGGTTTGCACCTTGCTAACACTCATACTTACGGTACTTACTTGTTCTACTCGTACGGCAACTCTGACTACTTTAACTTCCGTCTTCGACCCGTAGTTTCTCTATCATCTAGTATCTTGAGTGAAACAAAAGATGCAAGTGGAGCATGGAATTTGAAATAGAAGAAATCAGAATGAAAAAACAATGAATGGAGCAGTAATTTTTAAGTTACTGTTCTTTTATATGTATATAATAAAGAGACAGAAGCAATAATTTAAAAATTTGTAGAATTTTGTTACTTGAACACTTGGTCATAGCTCTTGTATAATTTTGTTTTTTATGGTATTCTATCAATGAAAATAGGGAGTGGGAGTTAGCAAAAAACAAAGGAGAAAATCCCTAGAAAGGAGAAATTCGTACAGTTAGATGCGAGTAAAGTAAAATGAATAGAAAAAAATATGAGATTTATGAATCGAAGGAATATAACAACATTAGAGAGGTTCTTGATAATGCTTTTACAAATTACCCTGATAATGTTGCATTCAAATTAAAGGAAACAAATGGCAAGCAGGTTACTTATAAAGAAATAAAGTACAAAGATTTTCAAAATGATATAAATGCTCTTGGAACAGCTTTAATAAATTTAGGACTAAAAGACAAAAGAGTTGCTATAATTAGCAAGAATAGATATGAGTGGATTTTATCATATGTTTCAGTTTTAAATGGTACTGGAATTGCAGTTCCACTAGATAAGGGATTACCAGAAGAGGAGACAGAGTCATCTTTGCAAAGAAGTTATGCTGAGGCTATAATTTTTGCAAATGACTATATGGATACAATGAAAAAATTCAAGGCTTCTGGAACAACAGATGTTACAAAATTTATTTGTATGGATCAGATTAGTGATGAAGAAAAACAAGCTGGCTTTTTGTATTTAGGAGATTTAATAGAAGAAGGAAGTAAACTAGTTGAGAATGGCAATAGAGAATTTATAGATGCAAAAATTGATGATAACAAGATGAGTATTATTTTATTTACATCAGGAACAACTTCTAAGTCGAAAGCTGTAATGTTATCTCACAGAAATATAGCATCAAATATTTCTGCCATGAATAGAGTTGAAAATTTTTTGAGTACTGATGTTAATATGGCTTTTTTGCCATTTCACCATACTTTTGGTAGTACAGGAATTTTAATTTTTTTAAACCATGGTTGCACAAATGTATTTTGTGATGGAATTAGACACATTCAAGCTAACATGAAAGAATATAAAGTAAGCATTTTCGTTTGTGTTCCACTTTTAATTGAGTCAATGTACAAGAAAATTGACAAAGAGATAAAAAAACAAGGAAAAGATAAATTAATAAAATTTGTGACTCCGATTAGTAATTTTTTGTTGAAGTTCGGTATAGACATTAGAAGAAAAGTTTTCAAGAGTGTAATAGATAATTTGGGAGGAGCATTAAGAGAGATTATAAGTGGAGCTTCTGGATTAGATCCAAAGGTTGCAAAAGCTTTTAATGACTTTGGTATATTAACAATTCAAGGATACGGATTAACAGAGACTTCACCAGTTTTAGCTGCTGAAAACGAAAATTGTATAAGATATGGTTCAATTGGCTTTCCTATGTCAGGGGTTACTTTAAAAGTTGATAATCCAAATGAGCAAGGAATAGGAGAGCTTATTGCAAAAGGACCAAATGTTATGCTTGGATATTACGAGAATGAAGAAGCAACAAATGAAGCCATAAAAGAGGGATGGTTTCATACAGGAGACTTGGCAAAACAAGACAAAGATGGATATTTCTTTATAACAGGTAGAAAAAAGAATGTTATAGTATTGAAAAATGGAAAGAACATATATCCAGAGGAACTAGAAACACTAGTAGGAAAACTTCCATATGTAGATGAATGCATGGTTTTTGGATATCCAAAAGAAGATGATTTGGTGATTTCTGTAAAAATTGTATATAACAAAGACTATGTAAAAGATAATTTTGCAGGATTTACTCAAGAACAATTAAAAGAAAAAATATGGGAAGATATTAAAGAAATAAATGGCGGACTTACAAACTACAAACATATGAAAAAATTAATAATAACAGATGAGCCAATGATTAAAACATCAACAGCCAAGATAAAAAGACACGAAGAAATGAGTAAAATTTTAGCTGAGGAGGGTGCAATTAAATAGTAGTCTATTTAATTGAAATATTATATGAAAAGAACAAAACTTTCGGAAAGAATTTTGCCAACATATACTAAAGGCGAGGAAATATTTAATATGACTTCGCATATTGTTGGTGGTGCATTTGGAATTGTTGCAACTGTTCTATGCGTGGTGTTTGCAGCAATTCATCATAATGTGTATGGTGTCGTATCTGGAGCTATCTATGGAGCTTCGATGATAATTTTATATACGATGTCTAGCATATATCATGGATTACATAGAAACAATGCAAAAAAAGTATTTCAAGTACTAGACCATTGTACAATATTTTTACTAATTGCAGGGTCATATACACCATTTGCCTTATGCACATTTAGAGAATACAATACAGCCTTAGGTTGGTCATTGTTTGGAATAATATGGGGAGTTGCGATTCTCGGAATTGTATTAAACGCTATAGATTTAAAAAAATATAAAATATTTTCAATGATTTGTTACTTAGCAATGGGCTGGTGCATAATAATAAAACTTCCATTATTGCTACAATTAGTTGGCATTCCGGGGACGGTTCTATTAGTGTCGGGCGGAATAGCTTATACAATAGGTGCAGTTCTATATGGAGTAGGAAAAAAACACAAATATATACATTCAATATTTCATTTATTTATAGTATTAGCGAGTGTATTGCAATTTTTATCAATATTGTTATATGTAATGTAAGCATTTATACAAACCAAATTTTTTTAAAAACTTAGGTACATCACTCTTGGTTGGAGATACTTTGTACTCCCAAAAAGGTGAGCTTGACTTTGTTTATCAAAATGAAATTTGGTTTGATAACGTTTATAGAAAAAATAATATGAAAGGGAAAGTGCATGATAGAGATAGTAAAAGAATTAAAAGAAGCAAATTGTGTAACTCATGGAGGTAAGTTCCATTCTGATGAAATTTTTGCAACGGTTATATTATCTAAAATATTAACTAATATCAAGTTGATTAGAGTAAATGAAGTAACAGACTCAATGAGAGAAAGTATTGCTAACAAATTAGTATATGATATTGGTGGCGGTGAGTTTGACCATCACCAAGCAGGTGGAAATGGACAAAGAGATAATGGAGTAAAATATGCATCTTGCGGATTAATATGGAAAAGTTATGGAATAAATTATTTAGAAAAATGTAATGTAAAAAAAGAACATATAGAAGAATTATTTTTACAAATCGATAAAGATTTAATACAATATATAGATGCGAATGATAATGGACAGTCTACCAAGATTGATACAGACTATAAATTTGTGGAATTAGCGAGTGTAATTTCTGCCTTTAATCCATGCTGGAACGAAACAGTAGATACCGATGAATGCTTCATGCAGGCTTATGAAATTGCAAAAAAATATTTTGAACGTTTTATTGCACGAGAAATTGCTAAAAATGAAGCAAAAGAATTGGTTGAAAATGCTATAGAAAATTCAAAAGATGGAATAATGATACTTGAACAATTTATGCCATGGGAAGAAACAGTTTTAACATCAAAAAATCCAAAGGCTGAGAAAATAAATTTTGTAGTATTTCCTTCTAATAGAGGAGGATTTTGTGTACATACAGTGCCAAAAGAACTTGGAAGTTTCGAAAATAGAAAAAGTTTACCTAAAGAATGGGCAGGACTAAGAGATGAAAAGCTACAAGAAGTTTCAAAGATAAAAACAGCAAAATTTTGCCATAATGCATGTTTTATTTGTACAGCAGAAACAAGAGAAGATGCCATAAAGATGGCGGAGATAGCTCAAAAAGCTTGACATAATTAAGCAACATGATATAATATACACGTAATTTATCCTAGGTGCAGGGAGCAATAATATGTACCAGTAAGCAATATCTCATAATAGTGACTACTAAGGAGGTAATGAAATGAAGGTTACTTTAGAACTAGATTGTTTATCTACAGAAACTCGGCATGCAATAGCCAGTGAAACTGAAAATTCAGAAGTGCTTGATGTACTTTCGGCGGACGAAAAGAGTTATGTCAGATGTACAGTAGCTAACAACGAACATGTGTCAGAAGAGACACTTGATAAGTTAGCAAATGATGAATCTGATCAAGTACGGTGGGAAGTTGCAGAAAATTCTAATACGTCATTTAAAACTCTTGAAAAATTGGCTGATGATTTGTCCTGCAATGTACGTCGAGCGGTGGCTTGCAATGAAAATGCAGATGATAAGCTTTTAGCAAAGTTGTCTATGGACAAAGATGATATTGTAAGGGAGAATGTAGCTGAAAATCCTAAAACAGGAAGTCTAACGCTTGAAGAGATGGCTGAACATGATGCTGTAATTGATGTTAAATTGGCTGCTTTGGGCAATCCAAATATTCCAACGAGGGTAATACATAGAATGGCTGCAGGCACTGGTAAACGAGTGCGTGAAACCATTGCTGGTAATATAAGTACTCCCAAAACGATTTTAATGAAGTCAGCAAGAGATCGTGATACTAATGTTGCCTATAATGTGGCTTGTAACCCCAATGTACCGAGAGAAGCACTTACAATACTTGCAGAAAGAAGAAATATTGGAATTCTTGTAGCTGTTGTAAGAAACAAAAATACTCCGGAAGAAGCGCTTGCTAAGTTAGCGAGAAATAATAATAGAAACCTAAGGTTGCTTATTGCCGAACATGAAAATACTTCCAGAGAAACATTGGAATTCTTGTTGTTGAAGGCAGTGAAAGAAGCTGATCAAAAACTAGCCGAAACTGTACGATTGGCACTTGCTAAACAGTAAAAATTTAAAGTAATTGTTATCCACCAGTAGAATCTTAATAAGGTTTTGCTGGTGGATATTTTAATGCATGTAGCAGAATTGAAATTGGATGGAATCAGAAAATTATGAATATTAATGTGAAACTTTACATAAAACAATAGACATTCCTCAAATTCTATGGTAAAATATAACAGTAGAAGAAAATGGAGGAAATATGAATTTATTCGATAAAATACCGGAAAACTTTTTTTCAATACTAGTATCAAAAAATAAAAATTTATATATAGACGCTTTATTTGTATTAAGGGATGCTTTTAAGCAGGAAATGAGTATATCAAAAGAAAATATAATTTCGAGGCTGATAAATAGTTTAGAAGATGAGATTAATCAAGAAGATTTTTCTGAAGATGAAAGTGTGAGTGACTTAAAAGACAACAATATTACAGGTAAAGCGTATTTTTTATTGAGAAAACTAGAATGGGCTGGTTGGATTGAAAGAGAAATGCAGAGAGACTCGTTCGAGGAGTTTATAATTTTACCAGATTATTCGATAAAGTTTATTAATTTGTTGTATTCATTTACAGAAGAAAAGCAGGTCGAATATAACTCATATGTATTTGCTACATACACGGCTTTAAAGTTTGCAAGTACAGAGAAAAATGAAACATATAATGCGGTTATAACTGCTTATAATAATACAATTCAATTAATAGATGAACTAAAATCTGTATATAACAGTCTTGGAAGATTTCACAGAAAAATGTGTAATCAAGATGATGTTAATAATATAATAAGCCAACATTTTTTCGAGTATAAAGAATATAGTGATGAGATGATTTTTCCTAGATTTACTAGAGATTCTGTTCCGAGGTATAGGCTTCCAATTATAGAGTTATTAACGGAAATTTTAGCAGATGAAGAAAGGTTACAGAATGCTATAAATGTGGCCTACAGTAGTAAGAGATACAAGACTAAAGAAGATGCTGAAAATGACATATTAAATAAAATTAGAACAATTTCTGAAATATATGAGAATATTGGAACAACGATGAATGAGATTGAAACAAAAAATAATGACTATGTAAGAGCATCTGTTAAGAGAATACAATATTTACTGACTAATGATAAAGAATTGAAAGGTAAGTTAGTAAATATATTGAAAAATTCAAAAAATGAACAAGTAATTGACAGAATGATAGACCAATTACAGTTATCAAGACAAGAATATTTGTCTAACGATTCTGTTTATATAAGAACGAAAAATACTAAAAAACAAGGAAAATCGATGCCAGTAAAACAATCTAAACCGATAGATTCAAGAGCACTTTATGATTTTGCTAAGAGCTTGGAAAATATGTATAGTAATAAAACAATAAATGAGTTTATGGAGAAAAACTTTAAGAATAAACCATTTATTAGTTCGAGTGAAATTGAGTTAAATACAACAGAAGACTTAATTTTATTAATATTATCAACAATAAAGGCAGATAAATCAAGCAAGAGTTTTTATTACATAGAAGATAGTGATGAGACAATAAATAATAATGGATACTTAATTCCAAATATTAAGTTTATAAGGAGAAGTTAAATGTTCGAAGAAAAATATAATAATTTAACTGGAGCAGAAAAAGAAAATTTTAAAAGAATTACGAGTTTATTACTTAATAGAACTTTTATGGTAAATAGATTTTATGATAAAAATCAAGGCACTTTTAGGTCTAATAGTGATTACAGGTTTATTGATAGAAACATAGATTTATTTAGAGAATACCTTGAAATAGCTGGTTATAGGCTATTGAAAGACAGCAATTATGAAGTTATTTATATAGAAAACGAGTATGAATATAATAAAAAGAGATTAGATAAAAATACAACAATATTCTTATATGGATTAAGACTGAAATTTGATGAGGATAGAGAAAGTGTAAAGTTAAATACTGATACCATTGTTAGTGTATCTGACATTATAAAAACTTTGATAGACGTTGGTGCATTTAATAAAAAGCCTTCGGATATGGATATAAAGACGGCACTATCTAATCTAGCAAAATTTAATATTATTCAAAAAGTTGATGGAAAATTTGAAGATCCAGAAACAAAAATAATAATCTTTCCATCAATATTATTGAATTAATATTATTTGCTGTAACAAACGAAAAAATTACAGCTTTGAGCCAAACAATATCAATTTTAGAAGAAAATGTAGAAGATGACGAAAATGAAGAAGAGGAGGACTCTGAGGAATAATGAAGAAACTAGAAAGAATGTTATTGATAAATTGGCATTATATAAGTAAGGAAATGATTGAATTTTCAAATATTAATTTCTTGACTGGTAAAAACGGCTCTGGAAAGTCTACGATTATAGATGCTTTGCAACTTTTGCTATTGGGAGATACTAGAGGAAATTTCTTTAATAAGGCTGCAAATGATAGAACCGAAAGAACTCTTGAAGGCTATTTGAGAGGCGAAATTGGTGATGATGGGGATACGGGTTACAAGTATTTAAGAAGTGGAAAATTTTCTAGTTATATTGTTTGCGAATTTTATGATACGGTTACAAGAAAAAATTTCTGCATTGGAGTCGTATTTGACGTTTACAATGAGAGTGGCTTTGAACATAAATTTTTTATGTTTAATGGAAGTATTCCGGAAAATGAATTTATAGGAGAGAATAATATTCCGTTTTCATTTGCAGAATTGAAGAGCTTCTTGACTAGAAAATATGGTAATAAAAATTTAGAAATATGTACAAGTAATACTCAATACCAAGTGGCAGTAAGAGGAAAGCTCGGAGGATTAAATCAGAAGTTTTTTAATCTGTTTAAGAAGGCTGTAACTTTTACACCAATAAATGATATTGAAAAATTTATAGTAGAATATGTGTGTGATGTAAAAAATCAAATTGATATAACTTCTATGCAGGAAAACATAAGACAATATAATAGTTTATTAAAACAAGTAGATGTAATGAATACTCAGAAAAATCAACTTCAAGAAATTGAAAATACATATAATGGCTATCTTGACGAATGTATGAAACAAAGAGAAGCACAATATTTAATATGGAGAGCCGAAAAACAGCAATTAATTGATGAATATGAAAATCTACAAAAGCAAGTCCAAGATGATAAAGATGGCAAAGTAAGCTTAGAGGAAACAACGACACAACTTGAAAAAACAAAGGGCGAGATTGAAAAAGAAATATCAGATTTAACAGTAACAAGAGCAAATTCTGATATTAAAATAAAGAGTGATAAGATTACTGCCAAAATACAAGAAATAGATAGTAAGCTTAATAACATTAGTGAAAAGGCAAGCAAAAACATTGCAACTCTAAGAAATTATACATTAAGATGGAATGCAAGCATTTCTAAACTAGAAAGTGCAAAAGACAAAGTAAATTATCAAAATATAAATAATACTAGAGATTTAATAAAGTACATAGATAGTATAAATGAAAATATTTTTAATGAATTAGACATAAATGCAATAACAGAAACGAGAAACAATATATCAGATTTAATAAATTGGGGAACGAGTACTTATTTTGATAAAAAGTATGAAATAGACAATAAGAAACAGACTAGAGAAGTTCTAATTCAAGATATAGAAAAATTAAAGAATGGAATTAATCCATATGATTCACAATTTATAAATTTTAAAGCTATGTTGGAGGCAAGACTAAAAGAAAAGTTTTGTAAAGACATAGAGGTATCAATTTTAGCAGATTTATTAGAAATAAAAGATGCAAGATGGCAGAATGCAATCGAAGGTTACTTAAATACGCAGAAAAAATATTTAATAATAGACCCACAATATTTTGAAGAAGCTTCAAAAATATATAGAGAACTTGCACGAGAAAACGAAAAAATACATTCATTTGGTATAGTTGATATTGAAAAAATTAGAAAAGACAATGCATCAAATGCACTTGAAAATAGTCTTGCAACAGAAGTAATTACTGAAAATGAATTGGCAAGAACATATGTTGATTACCTATTAGGAAGAGTAATTAAATGTGAAACAATAGAAGAGTTAAGAAGCCATAAACAAGCTATAACATCAGATTGCATGTTGTACCAAGGATATGTGCTTAGAAAAATAGATCCTAAATTCTATAAATATCCGGTTATAGGTAAGAAAGCATTAGAACAACAAAAACAAATAAAAGAAAATGAGCTTGCTAAATTGGAAGATGATATAAATAATTTTGAAACTGTTATAAATGCAGTGGATAGTATTAGAAAAATGGCTAACTTTGGAGAAGAATTTTTACCAGGCTTAGAAGAAGACATTATCGAAGCAAAGAAAAAATCTGAATATGATGAAGAAAAACAGAAATTACAACAAGAATTAGACAGTATGGATTTATTCTGGTTAAATACAATTTCTGAAAAGATAAAAGAAAAAGAAGTAGAAAAAACAAAAATAGAACAGCAAATAAAGGATAATAGTTTAAAATTAGGAATACTAAGTGAAGCAATAAAGAATATAGAGGAAGAAAGGCTTCCTAGAATAAGCTTATCAATAGAAGAAAAGACTAACAAAATTAATGACTTTTATGATGTTGAATGGCAACAAAATGTTGGTGAACAGAAGTATGATATACAATCATTAAAGAAAACTGCAGAGAGAATAGCAGAGTCATATTCTAATATCATAAAAGGAATAATAAAAAGAAAAGACCAATTGCATGCAGAACTTATAGACAAGAGAAGTGATTTTAATACGAAATACCAATATGCATATAACATTCAAGATGCAAGCAATGAGGAATTTTCTAAACACTTGAAAAAATTAGAAGAAGTGGTATTACCAGAATATACAGAAAAAATAAAAGATTCAAGACAGAAAGCATATGAGCAATTTAGAATAGAATTTTTAGACAAGCTAAAATCTAACATTGATGAGGTAAAGAAACAAATAAAAGAACTAAACAGTGCACTGGGAGAACACAGATTTGGAACAGATTCATACAGCTTCAAAGTATCTCCAAAGCAAGAGTATAAAAGATTTTATGATATGCTTCAAGACGACTTATTACTAGGAGACTGGGCTATAGGACAGGAACAGTTTAACCAGAAATATTCTCAAGAGATAAAAGAATTATTTGAAAAAATAACTACAACAGATGTGAATAATAATTCGATTTCAAGTGAGGAGTATGAGAAAAACATCAAAGAATATACCGATTATAGAACATATTTGAACTTTGATTTAATAGTAAAAGATAAACTTGGAAACGAGCAACGTTTATCTAAGACATTATTGAAAAAGTCTGGTGGAGAAACGCAGACACCATTCTATATATCAATATTGGCATCATTTGCACAATTATATAGAACTAAGAGTAATGATAATACCATAAGATTAATTGTATTTGATGAGGCGTTCAGCAAAATGGATAGCGAGAGAATAGAAGAAAGTATTAAGCTCTTAAAGAAGATACAATTTCAAGCAATATTTGCTGCACCACCAGAAAAATTGCAAGATATTCAAGCACTAGTTGATTCAACATTACTAGTATTAAATCCGGAAGAACATGAGATTGTTGTGAAGAAGTATACTAATAAGGAAGAATAATTATTTTCCAATGCAATTTGAAGAGAAGGAATATAGAATGGATTTTGAGAAGATTATTTTAAATACATTGTTAGATAAATACGAGGCTAGCAAGGCTTTATATGAAACTTCTAATAGAAGAATCATATTAAAAATGAAGAATCTAACTGGTTATAATATTGAAAATTATGATAGAAAACAGTATCCATTTGTTCGTCTTCGAATAATTCTAAAGGAACAGGTGTGAAACGGGGGGAGTCATACAGAATGTTAACCCGTTTATACGGATATCTTAGAGTTTCTGTCTCGGTTAACATTTCCTTTAGATTAGCCGTCATAGAGTATCCGGTATTGACAGGATACGGAACAAAGCAGAAATCATTATCTGTCAGTGGGTTATAGATAGAAAAAGAAAAT
>ERZ826220.3476-NODE-3476-length-12122-cov-4.424463_pt1 | contig 12122 bp, 11 predicted proteins | sample MGYA00519927_ERZ826220 | MGnify/ENA primary metagenome ERZ826220 (study PRJEB31778, sample SAMEA3449225) | human gut metagenome | biome: human gut; feature: human-associated habitat; material: faeces | place: United Kingdom | collected 2010/2012 ...
CGGGTTCATTGAAACCAATATGTCCGTTTCCGCCGATTCCCAGAAGCTGGATATCGATTCCGCCTACACTGCGGATGATCTCATTGTAATCCGCACATGCTTTGTCACTGTCTTCTTCCAGTCCGTTTGGTACATAGGTTCTGTTTTTGTCAATGTTTACATGATCAAACAGATTTGTGTTCATGAAATAACGGTAGCTCTGGTCGTTGTCACCGGAAAGTCCTTTATACTCATCCAGGTTTACAGATGTGATCTGTGAGAAATCAAGGTCACCTTTGTTATACCATTCAATGAGCTGTTTATATAATCCGACCGGTGTAGAGCCTGTTGCCAGTCCAAGAACTGCGTTTGGTTTCATAATAATCTGGGCAGACATGATATTAGCTGCTTTTCTGCTTACGTCCTGATAATCTTTACCTACATAAATAATCATAGTTTTCTCCTTTTTTGCGTGTCATCTGACACTTCCGATTTGTTATAAACTCATTATAATTCCCGTTGGTTCTATTTTCAATGAATGTATTGTTTTTAGAATCTTCTTTCATTTTTTATTATTTTGAGCCATTTTGCAGTTCGGTTTTTAAAGCTTGCCGAAATTACTTTCCTTGTTTATATTTTTCATGAAAATATTTACATTCTCCTTGTGAAACAAATTCTACAATGTTATAGTAATCTATAGCAATTCCACCATACAGAAAGGATTCCATATGTCATTAAACAAACATAAAATTATTCCTTTAATTGAATCTTATTACCATACATTCACTCCGCTGGAAAGAACAATCGCCGATTTCTTTATTCATAATACTGAAGAGCAGGATTTTTCTTCCAGAAATATTTCCGGGCTCCTTTATGTATCTGAAGCTTCACTTTCACGTTTCGCCCAGAAATGTGGATTTCACGGATACAGAGAATTTATTTATGAGTATAAGCAGAGCCTGGCACCAGGTCCCGAAGAAAATATTCCGAATTTTGAAGTATCGGAATTTAATACTTATCAGGAACTTCTGAATAAATCTAACGCTCTGCTGGACAAAGCGCAGATCACACGGATCACAAATCTGCTGGTTTCCAAACCTCGTGTTTATGTTTACGGAAGAGGCAGTTCCGGTCTCGTAGCTCAGGAGATGAAGCTTCGTTTCATGCGTATCGGACTGAATATCGAAGCAGTTACAGACAGTCATATTATGAAGGTGAATTCTGTTATTCTGGATGAGAACTGTCTGGTCATCGGTATCAGTGTCAGCGGACAGACGGATGATATTATCTCTTCTCTGAAGGCTGCACATCAGCACGGAGCTTATACACTTCTTATGACCGCAAGACAGGACAAATCCTATCAGGACTTCTGCGATGAGACGCTCATCTTCGCAAGCATGGAACATCTGGAATATGGAAATATCATTTCCCCACAGTTTCCTATTCTGCTGGTTCTGGATGTACTTTATGCACATTATCTGCAGATTGACAGGAGCAAAAAAGAAGCTCTGCATGAATATACGATACAGACACTTCAGCCATTTCTGATTAAATAATTCTGATATGCAGGAAACATTCCCGACACTATCCACTGCCAAAATAGCCATAGAAAATCCCTCTTAAGAAGATTTTGGTTATTTACCTTGTCTACTTAAGAGGGATTATTTTTATTTATTGTCTTTTACAAGACGGATCACATTCCATGATGCTTTATGCAGCATACTTGTCAATTCCCCATTGTCCATTGTTGTCTGCTGTGTTGTCTTTGGTTTTACATTTTCCTGTCCGAAAGCATTGACTACCTTCAGGTCATCGCTTTCAAGTACGATATGCTCAGCAACTCTGTAGCCTTCGAAGCTTCTTACATCTGTATTAAGAACAACATCCTCTTTCAGATTTCTGTTTACTGCAAAGACAGTAACTTCTTCTTTCTCTTCATTGTAAACAGCAACTGCTTCAATATCTGTGATGCTTCCGTGTCCGCTTGTCTCATGCTCTGTGGAAGAGATCACCGGCTGGAGTGCAACACCGCGGCCATATTTGGAGGCATGCATAAACGGATAGAAAATTGTCTGTTTCCAGGAGCCGCCTCCGTTGGGGTCAGTCATGATCGGAGCGATAACATTAATAAGCTGTGCAAGGCATGCTACTTTTACTCTGTCAGAATGACGGATCAGAACAATCAGCATCAGCCCTACCAGCAGGGCATCCTCGAAGTTATAAATATCCTCAAGAAGCGGCGGCGCTATCTGCCACGGATGATTCTCTGTGATATCATTGTCAGCAGCATTTGAATGATACCATACATTCCACTCATCAAAGCTGAGGTACATATTCTTTTTGCTGCGTTTTTTCGCTTTTACATAGTCGCAGGTTGCGATGATGGTGCGGATAAATTCGTCCATGTCATCGGATTTTGCAAGGAAGTCGTTGCTGTCATCAGAACGGTTTCCATAGTATGTATGAAGGGATAAATAATCTACATAATCATAAGTGTGGCTCAGTACATGATCTTCCCAGAGTGCGAAGGTCGGCATTTCCTGATTGGAGCTTCCACATACGACAAACTCGATGGACGAATCAATCAATTTCATTGCTTTGGCTGTCTCTTCCGCCAGTCTTCCATACTCATCCATAGTCTTGTGACCGATCTGCCACGGACCGTCCATTTCGTTTCCGAGGCACCATGTTTTGAATCCGTATGGATCTTTCTGTCCGTGTTTGATACGGAGATCACTGTATTTGGTTCCGCCCGGATGGTTGCAGTATTCCAGAAGGTTGCAGGCATCTGTGATTCCTCTTGTTCCGAGATTGACTGCCATCATCACTTCTGAATTGGCTGCGTCTGCCCATTTCTTAAATTCATGAAGTCCTACTTCGTTCTTTTCCAGACTTTTCCATGCAAGTTCCAGTCTGTGAGGTCTTTCCTCAACCGGACCTACACTGTCTTCCCAGTAAAAGTTGGATACAAAGTTTCCGCCCGGATAACGTACGATCGGCACGTCCAGTTCTTTTACCAGATCAATAACATCTTTACGGAATCCGTCAGCATTGGAAAGCGGATGTCCCGGCTGATAAATTCCGTCGTATACAGCTCTTCCCAGATGTTCAATAAAGGAACCGTAAATTCTTTTGTCGATTTTGGAAATGGAGAATGCTTTGTCCACTACCATTTTTGCCTGTTTTGCCATAATGTTTTTTGAACCTCCGTTCTTAAATTTAGTTTGAGAAATTAGTTTGTCGTTATATTATTTGAGCTGCCTCATAAGTAATGTCAAATGATCACCGGTTACAGTAACATTAATTTCAAAACTCAATGGGACAGCTCATTTTATATCATGTTAGCAAGTTACGATTTGAATATTTACAACTTTTGATCAACCCTTAACAGCACCGGATGTCATACCATCGATCAGGTATCTCTGGAAGATCAGGTAGATGATCAGGATTGGAAGAATACCGAACATGGAACCTGCGATCAGAAGATTGTAGTTATTTCCATAAGGTGTAAGCAGTGTATTCAGACCGATCTGCAGTGTAAATTTACTTGTATCACGGAATACCAGCATCGGCCATAACATATTGTTCCAGGATCCCATTGCACAAAGGATCGCCATGGATGCAAATGCCGGTTTGGTTATCGGCATCATAATCTTAACACTGATACCATACTCTGTGCATCCGTCGATTCTTCCTGCATCCAGAAGTTCTTTCGGAAGACTCTGCATGTACTGTTTAAAGAAGAAAATCGTCGACGCACCACATAGTCCGGGGAGAATAACACCGGCTCTTGTATTGATGATCCCAAGAGATGTAACCTCGTTGTACAGAGGAAGCATCAGGATTTCAAAAGGAACACACATAGTTGCGATTACCAGGAAGAATAAAAATCCCTGAAGTTTAAATTTGTACATGGTCAGACCGTATGCGATGAAGTAGCATACCAGCAGTGTCAGAACTACTGTGATCAGTGTCAGGATCAGACTGTTTTTATACCACATGAAATATTTTCGGGAATCCTCATTTCCGGAAAACAGGTATTTGTAGTTATCCAGATGCATCTTGGAAAAATCAAGATTCAGGGACATACCTTTCATAACCACTTCACGGCCTTCCTGGAAGGAAGCGAAGAAACCTGCAAGAAGCGGGAATGCGATCAGCACACAGAGGATAGCGAAAAGCCCTGTGGATAATACAGACGCAACTTTATGATTTGATTCCATTGTCTTTGGCTGAGCTGCTGTTTTTGCCATATCACTTTTCCTCCTTCTTGAATGTTCCTGTTGCCACGAGCTGGACAACATTGATAGCCAGGGCAATAACCAGAAGTACCATACCTACGGCACACGCATAACCCATATCGTTTTTCTCAATACCACGTTTATACAGATATCCTACGATAGTAAGACCAATGTTCTTCGGTGAGGAATTACCATTCCACAGCATAAAACTCTCAAGGAACATGGACAGACCGGCATATACGGAAATTGTAATAACATAGATGGTTGTCGGTTTCAGAAGCGGCAGTGTCACATACCAGAATTTCTGTTTTGCATTGGCACCGTCGATATCTGCTGATTCATAAAGAGATGTATCAATACTCTTTAAACCGGAAATAAAATACAGCATGTTAACACCTGTCCATCTCCACATACAGAGTAATAACAGAGCTATCCATCCGGTAGTCTTTGCTTTCAGCCATGGAATACTTGCATTTCCAAGCAAATGCATTAACTGGTTCATCTGTCCGTTATCACCTTCTGAGAACATCAATCGGAATAACATACCGGAAATAACTACAGATGTAAGTGCCGGAATGTACATGATCACTTTCCATACGCCTTTGGCTTTGGTAAGACGGCTTTCCATCAGTACTGCAAGCATCATTGGGATTGGAATCAGCAGGAGCAGTGTCAAAAGCATGTATTCCACACTGTTAAATACAGCCGTCTTGAAGAACTTATCGGAAGCCAGTTTCTGATAATGCTTCAGACCAACCCACTGAGAACCGCCAAACGAAATATCCTGAAAACTCATTACAATACCACTGATGAGCGGATATAACCAGAATACCAGAAGGCTGATAACAAACGGAAGTACGAATACGTAGGGTGCCACCTTCTGAGAATAGAGCATCTTTTTCACTTTATTCACAATGAATTCCTCCTCTTCTAAAAATAGCGGTAACTTTTCAGTATCTCACAGAATCATGATTTACTGAACAGTCACAGATAATTTCTTTTTTCTTATTACCATTATCCTGAAAAGAAATCAGACTCCACATCCTGTGAAAATCTCATTTCTCACCAGGATAACAGTAAAGGAGGTCAGGGAATGCGGTTCCCTGGCCTCCCATATCATTTCGGCCACTGCAGTAACCGTTCTTTATTCACTTGATCAGTGAACCATTATCATTTTATTATTCACACTCGAAATCAAGATAATCCTGTGCATCCTGAAGCGCTTCTTCTACATCCATGCCATCCTCTAATACATTGTTCAGAGTTGTTGTACACATATAGTCGTTCAGTGTCGGAGAGTTCTTTGTTGTATAAACAGTTCCGATTGCATCATTTTCAGCAAGTTCATTCAGCACTTCGTATGGTTTTACACGGAAGAATGTATTATATGTATTGGACTCATCATAAGCAAACGCTTCGTCAGACCATAATGCTGTGTTGCAGACATCAAATCCAAGTTCATTCCAGATCAGGTTTTCGCCTTCTTCAGAGCATTTAGCCCATGCAAGCCATTCAGCTGCAAGTTCAGGATTCTCACATTGATTTGTTACAACAGTACCTGTACCACCGATACCAACGGAGCATTTCTGTCCTTCTTCAAATACAGGGCATGTTGTGATGTCATATTTGCCTTCCATCTCCGGCATATAATCTTTGAAACGGCTCATGTACCACATAGCTTTTGGGAAGGAAGCAATTTTGCCATCCATGATGTTGGAGAAACCAGCTTCAAGGTCAACATGTCCGTCTGTGGATACCATTGCGATTCCATCATTTAACCAGTTCTGCTGCATTGTGAGCATTTCTTTTACAGAATCAAGCTGTACATTTACAGTTCCATCCGGACCGCCTGTCCAGTCTTCGCCGTTCTCAGCCATTGCAAGCCACATCCAGTCAACACCACCTGTATCAACAGATGTTAAATACACTTCACCATTGGAAGCTTCTTTTAACTCTTCACCAAGTTTTGTATAATCATCCCATGTCTTTACAGATTTGTAATCTAATCCGTAGGATTCAAGAAGATCTGCGTTCCAGTACATAACAGTTGCACCTACATGGAAAGGAACACCAAGTCTTGTTCCGTCAGCTTTGGAATAAACATCAAGTCTGGACTGTACCATTGTGTCTTCGTATGGAGCAAGTGCATCATTCATGGAATACAGAGGACTGTCATCACCGGAATAGTTCGGGAACTGTCCGATCTCGATATCGCAGAGATCAGGAGCACCGGATCCAGCCTGTAAGGACATCATTAATTTATTATGCATATCAGCGTATGGATATGTACTGAATGTAATCTGGATCTGTTTGTCCGGATTCTCTTCATTCCATTTCTCTACCATTTTTCCGTAAAATTCGTTATGCAGGTCTACAAATGACCACATTTCATACTTTGTTCCATCATCAGGACCTACGGTTGTTACTGCTGTAGGCTCTCCTTCAGCCGGTTCTTCGCTCTCAGCAGCTTCCTCTGTTGTGTCTTCTTCTGCAAAGACATTCACTGCCATGCTCATGCTGGACACTGCCATAGCCGCAGTCATAAGTAACGCGAACAATTTTCTTCTCTTCATAAAAAGATCCTCCTTTTTTGCATTTCTTTGCGCTCTTCCGGTTTCAATGATGCCATTGTACAAACTCCATAATCATTTCGTGTTTTTTTAAAATATATAGTCCTTTTTTTGTTATGGTCATTTTGCACAACTTTTTTATTTTCAGCTCCGGTTTATGTTGATATTATATAATTTATCCCTGTAAATGTCAATATATTTTTGATTTATTTTTATTATTTTAGTTTTATATAAAATAAATGTCTGATATTTATTCGTCAATCTATCCATTTTTTTGCTGTTTCCCTATGTTTTTTTAACTAATTTTATGATAAAATAACTAATCAAAACGTATTTTCCTAAAAGTTCTTATTTAGTGTTATATGCCTGTAAATACAGTCAAAAGGAGGTTTTTACATGAAATCGTGTTCTGTTTCCGATGGTCTTGCCATCTTCAAAGCTCTAGGTTCCCCTGTCCGTGTACAGATTTTGCGTCTGATTCAGGAAAAAGAAGGTCTGAACATTAAGCAAATTGCACAAAGCCTGAAAATCCCTGTTACAACCCTGTCCCCTCACCTTAATCTTCTGGCTGAAGCCGGGCTGATAGAATTCAGGGATGAATCTCTCACACACGGAACACAGAAACGCTGCTATTTTATAAAAGACTGGGATCAGCTTCTGGTAAATATGGCGCTTTCCGGTCCTGATCTGCAGATTTACAGTGTAGAAATCGGTGTGGGACATTTTTCTGATTTCTCAGTAACTCCCACCTGTGGTATGGCAACTTCTACTTCTTTTGTAGGACAGTTGGATCAGCCACGGTATTTCATACACCCCGTCAGCCGCCAGGCAAGGATCGTCTGGTTCACCACCGGATATCTGGAGTATATACTGCCCAATTTCATCCCTGAGCACAGCGTGATCGAAGAACTGACGGTTTCCTTTGAGATCAGTTCCGAGGCACCCCGATTCTGTGATGTATGGCCTTCGGATATTACCTTTTCTCTGAACGGTGTGATCCTTGGCACCTGGACCAGTCCTGGAGATTACGGAAATCGCAGAGGGAAATACAATCCTTCCTGGTGGTTTTCTTTTCTAAATCAGTATGGTTTGCTGAAAAAACTGACGATTACTCCTGAAGGCACTTATCTGGACGCAGAAAAGCTGTCCGATGTTTCCACCAGACAGCTTGCACTCACTGATCAGTCCGTTATGAAATTGCGCTTTTCTGTTCTTCCGGGCGCTGAACATCCCGGCGGGTGTACCCTTTTTGGTGCAGGTTTCGGAGATTATAACCAGCATATACGGATTACCATCGGATATCATCCCAAAAACCTCTGATTTCTCCGCCTGACTTCAGATTTATATGCTGCCCCGAATACTCCCACAGCCATTTATGAAAACAGATATTTCACACCCCATATGGTTTCATTATTGTCACCCTTAACGCTGAAGCACATCGTATCATTGCCTGCCTCATCGGTCATTGCCAGGACAACTCCTGTATAAATATTTTCACCGAGAGTCACATCAATATATGGTGTGCCTTCTTCCGCTTCCCATGTGCCTTCCAGTTCTTCTCCGGTAACTGTTCCGTCTGCATTAAGCTGAATTCTCTGCGGTTTATGTACTTTGTCCGAAATATCCGTACCATGGTTTACCAGATAAAAAGTACCCTTGATTTCATCCTCGGAATATCCATCCTCTTTCAACGTCTCGCCGTCTGTGGCAAATGGCGCAGCAACCAGCCATCCGTCTTTTGTGCGGAACAACTGATGTACACGAGGCTCATGAAGTTCTCCGGTTTTAGCAAAACGCTGATGATAGACCAGGTATAATTTACCATCTTCATCTTCAAATGCAGTCTGTCCGCCTGGTGCCATATAGGTCTGGGTAAGACTTGGGAATGTATAATTTCCCATCATTTTCAGCCCATGATCTTTATGCTCCACAAATAAATACATATCCTTCCCTGCTGCATCTGTATAAGTTCCGTCCACAGTGTCACAGCGGAAGAGTCGCATCTGATAACCTCCTTTTGCCTGCAGATTTCCATAGGACAAAAACAGATAATAGTATCCACTGGTCTCATCATACATAATATGCGGGCCTTCGATGGAGTTGTGATAACCACCGAGAAGTTTCTTACCATAATAGCTGTCCACATGATTTTCTTCGTCTGCTTCCGGATAAATCGGATAGCCGGTCTCTTCATCAATCTCAATCAGAAAAATACCGCCGGACCAGGATCCATAAACCATCCACATACGCCCGTCTTCATCATAAAAAACATCCGGATCAATACAGTTTGGCCAGTTATTGTTGTCATAAGACGCTGCTGTATATGGCCTCGGGTCTGTTCCCATCAGTTCTTCGATATTACTTTCCTTAACATCATGATAGCTATAACCAGAGTACAGGAATGTATCCTCATAGTGATACGGACCTTCAATGCCGTCTGCTGTCGCAAAGCAGATATTGGATTTCACATAAGAAGATGTGGTACAGAAATACATCACATATTTTCCCATTTTTTTGTTATAGATGACATCCGGTGCCCATACGGAATAACCACCTTCCTCGTTCTTTCCTACATAAGTAAACGCTGCCGGATCGCCGTCTTCTTCTCCATCAAAAAGATTGTCAAACAGCTTATTCTCTGCGTTGACCCCAGAAGAAAAACCGATCCAGTTTCTCAGATCTGCAGACTTCGCAGATTCCATATGGGAGCCAAAGATGTAGTAAGTGTCATTGTCTTTGATGACAGATGGATCATGTACAGAAACTCCGGCAGTGAATCCGCCTTTCTTAATCCGGCTCTCAATATCATCTGTGCCTGCTGTTTCTTTTTCGTTTGCCGCATCTGTTGTCTCTGCTGTGCCATCAGCAGCTTCCGCAGCATATATACTCTGTGATCCGAGAAGCATCATTCCTGTCAGTCCCAGGATCATTCCCCATTTTTTTCTCATACCAGTTCTCCTGTTCTCCAAATATTATTCTCTCTCAGATTACGTTAATCTTCGTAAGAAAATATCGGTGCGCCTGTTTTTTCATCCCAGCGGATTTTCATCAGCATGGCATGACGATTTGGATTATACAACGGGTTCCCTTCAATCTCTGCTTCTGTTCTCGCATGATAAACCATGATCGGGTTTCCTTCTTCGTCTTCAGTAAAGGAATTATGCCCCGGTCCATAGATTCCTCTGGATTCATCTGTACGAAGAACCGGATAACGTTCTTTTGTCCAGGATTTCGGATCAAGAAGATCAGAATTTTCATCTGCTGTAAGCATTCCCATGCAATATGCAGCACCGGTCTCAGATGCAGAATAGGTAAGATAAATCCTGCCGTCATGATGAATGACTGCCGGTCCTTCATTCACCCAGAACCCAACTCTTTCCCAGTCATAATCCGGTGAAGTGAGAAGTACCTGGACGGTTTTCAGTTTATACGGAGTTTCCATTTCACCAATATAAAGGTTGGAAATTTGCTTGCCGACCACTTTTCAAACACCTCTTGAAAAGTTATTTTAGCGGCTGTAACATCAAACGGATTTTTGTTATACTCTGCAAGCATTTGTAGTCCATCTGCCTTTGTTGGCGCATATCCTATCACCACATAGTCCTGTATTTGCTTGTCCTTTTCCTTGTCATAGTGCCAGCCTGCTGTTTTTCTGACAAGATAGGGATTTCTTCGCTTACCGGATAATTTTACGACGCTCCCATATCCGTTGGGCAATCTCAATTCTCCAAAACCTCCTTTGAAAAATATTTTTTATGATAAAGAGCTTATTGCTCGCTATCATCATTTTGTAATTTTTTTCTCATTTCTTCAAGCTTCATTCTGTCTAATTCATTGCGTTTTTCAATTCTTTCAGATGTGGTTAAATACTCTCTTTCCTTATCTGTGAGCGACCATTTTTGATAATGCTCTATGGATTGCTTTTGACTTGCTTCGTAGGTGTCATAACCCATCCAAAAAGTGTCAAGAGCTTCACGATTATCCTTTAAATTTTCCATTTCTCTGCATATATCGCAATTGTGCATTGCCTCTTTATTTTTTCCGTCAAATACGAGCTTGCATTTCCAATCTTCCATATCTGTTTTAATAAGCTCAATATCAAATTGTATTTCTTTTTTCTTATCAAGCTCATATAAAAACGCAAGAACATCTGAAACCCCCTCTAATTTTATATGAGAAGAATCATAGCCCACTAAATAATTTAGTGTTGTATTTAGTATTTCTGCAACTTGATTGATAACCGATATAGGCATATCAATCTCACCGCTTTCGTACTTTTGAACTGTACGGAGCGATTTGTTTAACTTTTCTGCAAACTCGGTTTGACTCATACCGGACATTTTTCTTTTTTCTGCAATTCTTTCGCCAATTAAAACTTGAATATTATCCACTTTTCATCACCTCTGAAAACATTATATCACATCTCAAAACGAATTTCAAGTACATTTACGAAATTTTATTGCATGTTTTTAATAAAAAGGTATTGGCAAGTCGTAAAACTTCGTGTATAATGAAAATGCGCATTTAGAGTGCGCAAGTTTTAATAGGAGGTATTACGCTATGAATGAAAACAAGACTTATGTTGAACTTCCTAATTTTACAGGGAGGAATGTTCCTATAACCGAAATAGCAAAGGCAATAGGCAAAGATGCACAGTATGTCCGTGTTGGCTTGCAACAAGGCATATTAAAATTCGGATATGCTATGAAACTTGAAAATTCAAGTGAATATAACTACTACTGCCCCGATAAAAAGGTATGGGAAGAAACAGGCTATTTCAGAGAGAAATCAGTCGTATAAAAATATGTCGAATTGTCCTTTTCGGGCAGTTCGGCTAATTCAATATAGAGGTGAATTTTTAATGTTGGATAAAACTTTTGAAGATATGCAGACAGAGGAAATGAAAAAATATTTTATGCAAATGAGCAATCCCTACTATCTGTATGCAAAAACAATGTCAAATTTGTATGATGAGGTATATCAACCCAAAACCCCTGTTATAGAAAACCTTTTATACAGCGGTACATACCTGTTTGTTGGTGCGCCGAAAGTCGGCAAATCGTTCTTTATGTCACAGCTTGCATATCATATCAGTACAGGCACACCGCTGTGGAGTTACAAGGTCCGAAAAGCAACGGTGCTTTACTTTGCGCTTGAAGATGATTATCCTCGTTTGCAAAAGCGACTGTTTCAGATGTTCGGTGCAGAGGAAACGGACAATCTCTATTTTGCGACGGAGTGCAAAACGGTAAGCGGCGGTTTGGAAGAACAAATCAGAGGTTTTATAGGAGAACACCCCGACACAGGCTTGATTATCATAGACACCTTAAAG
>ERZ826220.3483-NODE-3483-length-12099-cov-3.776154_pt1 | contig 12099 bp, 14 predicted proteins | sample MGYA00519927_ERZ826220 | MGnify/ENA primary metagenome ERZ826220 (study PRJEB31778, sample SAMEA3449225) | human gut metagenome | biome: human gut; feature: human-associated habitat; material: faeces | place: United Kingdom | collected 2010/2012 ...
CTATTCCAGCGGCGGCTCCGACAAAGCCGTCCACAGCTGTGCACATCGCCGCACATGAACAGCTTCGCGATATACTTCGCAATCGTGAGCCTGCCGCTTCCTGACTCGCCTGTTAGCAGGATCGCGTGGGGCAGGCGGTTCTCCGCCGCCGTGGAGGTCAGAAGCTCGGTAAGCGGCGCTTTTCCGTAAAGCTTCATTATACCTTCTCGAATCTCTCGATATTCGTAACGAAGATGGTAGCTCCGCCAACAGATACCTCAACAGGGAAGCTTGTATAGTTGCTCATGCCATAGCTTGCGGAATTCGGCACGAACTGCTTGCGCTTGTGGCTGTGCTTGCTGATGATCTGTATAACATCGTCAACCTTGCCGTCCTCAGAGCATATCATGAACGTGGTGTTTCCCGCCATAAGGAATCCGCCGGTGGACGCAAGCTTTGTCGCCTGATATCCGCCCTGGGTCAGCGCCGAGGATACTGAGTGACTATCGTCATTGTTTACTATCGCAAAAACAAGTTTCATAACTGTTTTCCTCCTGGAGAGATTTATTTATTTTCTATTATACAGCATTCCGGTCAAAAATGCAATGTTTTTTTGTGTTTGCGTATTATTTTGCTTTAGACTGCTAAAAATATGCCGAGAACCATTCGTAATACCCGCAGAAAGGAACCGTAATGAAACACTCCGACCTCGCAGTTGAATCCGCGCATATCCCCGCCGGAACGTCCGGCACGCGCTGCGTGAGCCGCACCATCGGCGGCGTGAAGATAACAGATATCCGGATTTCGAACTCCGCCGCGCGAACTATATCAAGACGCCCCGGGCGGTACATCACACTTGAGGGCGACCCCGCCGGGAACGCGCTCCCCGCGCTGCTGAAACGCGCACTAGAGCAGCTCCTGCCGCCGACTGGCAGGATACTTGCCGCCGGGCTTGGAAATCCCGACATCACCCGCGACCGTCTCGGCGCGCTGACCGTCCGGCGGCTGTCCGCGAAGTCGGGAAAGCGCTACTCCCTCGCCGCGATAGAAACCGACGTTGCGCTGCACACCGGAATAGAAACCGCCGCACTAGTCCGCTCCGCCGCCCGGGAGATGGGAGCCTGTGCGATCATCGCCGTGGATTCCCTCTGCTGCGACGACCCCGGGAGGCTGTACCGCACCGTTCAGCTCACCGACGCAGGTATAACGCCGGGATCCGGGGCGGCGGCTCCGCGCAGGGGGCTTTCAGAACGCTCCGCCGGGATCCCCGTAATAGCTGTCGGAGTACCCTCCGCCGCGCTTCTCAGCAGCATTACCGGAGATCAGGCGCATCAGCGGTTTCTTGCCGCGCCGTCTGACGAGGACGTGCAGTCGCTTATCTGGGCGGACTGTATCGCCGCAGCGATCAGCGCCGTAATACGATGAAGTTCCACATTTTATATCTGGAAAAGGTATGTTTTACAAAGTGTTTCCGAAAACACCTTGATTTTTTCCGGTTTTTTTTATATAATGTATATCAGCAGAAGGAAAGGAGTGATACCGTGAAAGCAAATACAATAATCAGATCCCTGTCAGCCGCCGCATTGATGGCAGCGATAGCCGGGACGTCCTGCGGCTGCGCTCTTGAGAACATGGGAAGCGTTGATAATGCAGTTTATACGACTGCTTCTTCGAGCCAGACCACCGCTCCGGTCACGGAAACCACTCCGCATACTACCACCGCACCGCCCGAGCCTCTTGCCCCGGACGATGTTATCCCGGCGGCTGTGCAGTCCCCGAGAATAGAGGGAAGCCGGCTTTCATACTCTATAATGAACGTATATTCCGAGGGAGATTACTACACCGTCGAGATATCCTGCATTAAACTCGTCGAGACCACCGAAGCCACCGAACTTGAGACCACCTACATAAACGGCGCTCTCTACGGGGATTTCCGGCTTGATCTTCTGAAACAGGGCGAAATAATCGACACGCTGAAAATAAACGTCCCGCGGGACGACAGATTCCTGATATTTGAAAGCGTGCTCCAGGATCTCACCTACGGCTGCGAGCTTATCTCAAACATGCGCGACTTCAGCGCGAAAGAATTCCCCGACCTGATACAGCTTGATTTTCACATGATAAACGAAGCGGAGGTTCCGCAGTACGCGAGATATTTCGCGGTATCCGGCGCTAAGCTGACGGAAGTCGCGGTATACGAAAACGGGAGGGAAGTGGCGCCCTACGGCACCCACCTTGAGCCGGAATCGGCAGGTCTGATGATTCAGCGGATAGTTGCGAAGGAATACGGAGAATACACCGTAAAGCAGTACGAATACACATTCGACCCGGAGACGCTGACCATCACGCGCAAGCGAGTCCGCTACACCGGCTATAACTGATCCTGACATACGGAGGGACTAATGACTGATAAGGAAGAATTTATTTCTATTTTCAAGGAAAACATCACCAGGGAAGGCTCAGACAAGCTGCTGGACTTTCTCGAAAACCGCAGCGATTTCTTCACCGCGCCCGCCAGCACGCGATATCATAACGCGTTTGAAGGCGGACTTCTGCGGCATTCCCTGAACGTATACCACTGCCTTGTGGCTTATCTTGAGCGCGAGCGCGTGAAGAACGAATACGGGCTGAGCGTTTCCGCTGAAACGGCTGCGATCGTCGCACTGCTTCACGACGTTTGCAAGGTGAATTTCTACCGCGTCGGCTGGCGGAACGTCAAAAACGAGCAGACCGGTCAATGGGAAAAGCAGCCACGCTACGAGATCCACGATACGCTCCCATACGGTCACGGCGAGAAATCCGTCTATATGGTCAGCGGCTACATACGCCTCACCCGCGAGGAGGCAATGGCGATCCGATGGCACATGGGATTCTCCGGAGCCGAGGATAAGAACACGGTAGGTCAGGCGCTTGCAATGTACCCTCTGGCGTTTGCGCTGTCGGTAGCAGATATGGAGGCTTCCTACTTCCTGGAATCCCAGAACGATTAACACTCAACTTAACATTTTGCCGTCCGGTTTTTCAACCCGGGCGGCTTTTTTCTGTTCAAAAACCAAAATCGTTTGTTCTGCGCATTTTCAACATTCAACTCCGATTTGTTGACAATATTTTTTCACACCGGGTATTAACTGATTTTCAACCAGACTTTCAATGGTTTTGCATTTTTCAACATATGGCTGTTTTATGCTGATTTTCAACTGTTTCAACATAGTTTTCAACTGCGTTTGGGCAAAAATACAGATTCAACGTTGAAAAACGCCTGTGAAAACCTGTTAAAATTAGTGGGTTGATAAGTTTTCAACTTTTTTCATACATATATTGTAAATTCTATTGATGACGCGATCCGAAGAAAACTATACAGAAAGTATAAATCAAATTAACTAACAGGATTTAAACTTAAAAAATCCGGACTCGCATTTTGACTGTTGAATACCGCCAGGGGTATTGCCACTATATATTGCGAATTTTTAACCGTTTCAACATAGTTTTCAACATTTCGCTCAGAAATCAACCGATTATACCAACTGTTTTTATAACGTTAACATTATTTTGTTGATAATCTTATAAAAACATGTATAAATTAATGTATCACGTCAATAATCAGGTTGAAATATTCTGTTATACTGGAAAGGCGGTAGTTCTTTATGATAAAGGGCGTAACAAAAAGCATCATTGAGATAATTCCCAAAAATTCCTGCTTTGAGAAAGTAATCGTTATCCTGAACAACAGCTGCGATATTCCTGATAAAAATGAGATTCGCAGTCAGGTCGAACTTTTAACACGCCGAGCCCCCGACTACCTTCAGCGTCAGAAACGCTCAATAACATTGAAAATACTGGTATCCGGAGCCGCCGGTGCTTTGATAACTGCCGCTTCGTTTCTTATTTTATATGTGTTTGTTTAAAATTCACATATTATCGCAAATAAATTAAGCGCTTTTTTGCTTGAAAAATTTCAACTTTTATGGTATTATTAAATATGGACATCTTTTGACACAAATTATTTTTAGTTTCTAACTATATATAGTGCGTGTTTTAAACAGACGGTATTATAATTACCTGTTTTTGACCGCAGCGGATCTGGCTAAGTTTATACGTCCTGCAATCTACTTAATGGAATGGTGAATGTTATGAAAAACAATATTTCCTCTCTCTCTGATATCTATAATCTTGTGGTTGAAAACTACGTTCGCGAATATAATATTTCCGCATCTGCAAAGGAACTGTGGCTCGACGCCCTGGAACCCATCAGCATGGAAGGAAATGTCGTTACCCTCGCGACTGACACGGATTTCAAGCGCAACACCATCAATTCAATATATCTTGAGAAGCTTGAGGAACAGTTCACCATCGTTCTCGGCAATCCGATAAAGGTCGAAATCATTATCAAGGACGATATCCCGACAACCGAAACAAAATTCAATGATATCCGCAACAGCCGCGAGCTTACTAACAAAATTGACAATATCGTACATGACAACAAGGTAACATATACCTTCGACAACTTCATCGTAGGTCCGTCGAACAATCTTGCATATGCGGCGGCAAAGGCGGTATCCCAGAAGCAGCACGAAAAATACAATCCGCTGTTTATTTACGGCGATTCCGGGCTTGGAAAGACTCATCTTCTTTCGGCTATCCAGAACGAGATGACCAAGAACTACCCTGGTATCAATATAATCTACATCTCCGCGGAAACTTTCACCAACGAGTTCCTGCACTCAATCACCGCAAACAAAACTGAGCTTTTTGACGAAAAATACCGCAACGCCGACGCGCTGCTGATAGACGATATCCAGTTCATCGCCGGCAAAGAGCAGACCGAGGAAAAGTTCTTCCACATATTCAACGAGCTGTACAAGCTCAACAAGGCGATAGTACTTACATCGGACCGCCCTGCAAAGGAGATCAAGTCCATTTCCGACAGACTTAAAACACGGTTCTCTTCCGGCCTTGCGGCGGACGTCCGCGCCCCTGAGTACGAGACTCGTCTCGCGATCATTCAGCGCAAGGCGGATCTTCTCAACTTCAAGATCCCCGACGACGTGGTCGATTTCATCGCAACAAAGCTGAAATCCAACATCAGACAGATCGAAGGCGTTGTCACCAAGATGAACGCGCTTTATATGGTATCCCAGATAAAGCCCACCATCGTTGTGGCTCAGAATGTCATCAAGGACATAGTTTCCGATCACCAGCCGATCCCGATAACTGTTGACAAGATCATCAGCGAAGCGGCCAAAATATACAATGTCGATCCCGATGAGATTCGCTCACCCAAACGTAATTCCCCGGTTTCGTCCGCCCGCAAGGTCGCTATTTATGTTATCCAGGAGATAACCGGGCTCCCCTATGAAACTATAGGTCAGGAGTTCAGCGGCCGCGATCACTCCACCGTCGTTTACGCTATCAAGAACGTTAAGGAAATGATGGCAAAGGACAGCAATTTCCGCTCCGTTATCGAGGATCTTATCAAGAATATCAAGGCTAATCAGTGATAAGCACAGAATAAAGGCTCTTTGCCAACCGGCAGACTGCCTTTATTTTTGAGAGCTGAAAAATTAGTTTTTGCCTTGATTTTCAACAGGTTTTAAGAATTTTTCCACGGTTTGATGAAAAAATATTTCAACCTCGGATCTTCACATGTTTTCAACACAAACGGTTAAAAAACTTTACGCCTGCGGTTCGGCTTTTTAAACCGTCTGGCGGCGTTTTTAACATTTTAACAGCCCTTATTATTATTATTAAAATAATATAATTCATTCTTTGAAAAAACCGCTTCGCGGTTTTCGGCTGCTCCGCAGCTCTGGCTGATAAAATCAGCGATTGCATGATAATGCGGCAGATTCAGAAGAAAGGATAAGTAATATGAAATTCATTTGCAACAAGGACACGATCCTCTCAGTTGTACAGACCACTTCCAAGGCTGCTGCCGGTAAATCCAGCATTCAGGCTCTTGAAGGTATTTTGATGGAACTTGAGGGGAATACCCTTACTGTTACCGGCTATGATCTGGATATAGGTATCAAAACCTCCATCGATGTTGAGGGCATAGAAAGCGGTAATATCGTCATATCAGCAAAGATGGCTGTTGATATTATAAGAAAGATGCCTTCCGGCAGCATTACTTTCGAGTGCAGCGGAAATAACCTTGCTGAGATCACTAACAACATGACTTCGTTCTCCGTCAGCTGCTCCAGCGCCGACGACTATCCCAATGTTCCGCAGGTCAACCCGGACACCAGCTTTACTATGCCGCAGAAGCTTCTCAAAAGTATGATTATCCAGACTAAGTTTGCAGTTGCTGTTGTCGACAGTAAGCCTGCGCTTATGGGCTGCAAGTTTGAGCTTGAGAACAACGTACTCAGTGTTGCTGCTGTAGACGGCGTTAGGATCGCGCTTCGCCAGGAGCCGGTAGCTTATGACAATATAAGCTTTATTGTTCCTGCAAAGACCCTGGAGGAACTTACTCACATTCTGTCTGATGAGAACGACAAAAATGTTACTATCTGCATAGACAAGAATCAGATCAGCTTCATTGTTGACGGTTATACCATGATCTCCCGCCTGCTCGACGGTGATTTCATTCCGTTCAAGACTTATCTCAAGTGCTCCGACGAGGTTTACGCTGAGGTCAACTGCCGTGAGATGATCGACATGCTTGACCGTGCTATGCTCATTATCAATGAGAAGAACAAGAACCCCATCCGCTGCGAGATAAAGGATAACACCATCAGCATGAGCTGCACCACCGCAATAGGCAAGGTCAACGACAGCATTCCCGTTAAGTACAATGGACAGCCTCTTGTTGTTGGCTTCAACGCCAAGTATATGCTCGACGCTTTCAAGGCGTGCGACACCGACACGGTAAAACTCATTGCAACGTCATCTGTCGCTCCGCTGATCATTCTCCCCATGAGCGGGAACGAGTTTACATACCTCGTTCTGCCTATGCGTCTGAAATGAATCGACCGGTGGGAGAGAGCATGTAAGGCAGCGATTGCGCTTTCCCTGCCATAAATAGAATTTTTGCAGCCATGGATATCGACCCGCTGTTCTTGAGGTGGGCTTATCTGATCCGGCGGCATACGCGGCAGCGCGAGAAATATAATGCGCGCCGCATACGGTGCTTTGAGCGCCTCGCATGTATCAGCGCTTCGACGCTGGTAATGCGGTGAGTACCGTACATTATCTGGAAAGGAACATCTGAACAATGGAAGAAATTAAGATCGTAACACCGTTTATAAAGCTGGATCAGCTTATTAAATTTGCCGGACTCGCTGAGACTGGCGCAAAGGCTAAAATACTTGTGGAGCTGGGTGAATTCAACGTTAACGGCGAACTCTGCACCAAGCGCGGCAAGAAGATAAAGCCAGGCGATACAATCGAATTCAAGGGCAAGAAATACAAGATCGTGCTTGACGAGAACGCAGCATCCGAAATTGCAGAAGGTTCTGCTGAATAAAACGTAATGGTCATTACAAAACTGTATATCCGCAATTTTCGCAATATACGTGAGGCTGAGCTGGATTTTGACAGCAGCCTCAACATTTTTGTCGGCAAAAATGCGCAGGGCAAAACTAACCTTATGGAGGCTATTTCCGTCTGTCTGGGCGGGAGTTTCCGTCATGTGCGCTATACACAGTATGTTCCGGTGAATGTTCCCGGGGCGGAGGTGTTTATCCGGCTCTGTTTCAGAAATGATGATAATACAGGGCGTGAAAATGTCGTTGAATATACAATAAGTAATGGCAAACCTGTGATAACCTACAACGGTCTTAGCGTCAGCGACGCTTCAAAGCTGTTCGGAGTGCTGAAATACGTGGTGTTTGTTCCGGAACATCTGAACCTTATCAAGGGCGCTCCGGAGCTTCGGCGCGCGTATCTTGACGATGTGGCTGTAATGCAGACTCAGACTCATCTGAAAAAGCTCTCAAACTACAATCGCGGGCTGAAACAGCGCAACAATATCCTGGCGTTCGCACGCAAGGATATTCCGGAAGCGGAGCTTTCCGCGCAGCTTGCTCCCTGGGATCAGGTCCTTGCCAGTGAGGGAATCAACGTCACATACGGCAGGCTGCGGTATTTTTCGTTTTTGCAGCAGCATGCTGCGGAAGTATATTCCCGGCTGACGGAGGGGGCAGAGAAACTGGAAATGGAGTACTACAGCTCTATTTTCAAAACTACCAGTATAGATTTCTCTGATGTTAACGAACTGTTTAACAAATATATTGCTGAACTGGACAACAATCTTGAGTCTGAAATGCGGCTGAGGTATACTCTTGCGGGTGTTCACCGCGATGATGTAAATTTCTACATTAACGGAATGGCGGCCCGGGACTTCGCCTCGCAGGGTCAGACACGGAGTGCTGCTCTTGCGCTGAAACTCTCGGAGGCTGAGATAATCCGCCGCAAAAATAAGACCTGTCCGGTGGTGATACTCGACGACATTCTAAGCGAGCTTGACCAGACCAGGCGGAATTTCGTTATTAACAATATAGATAAAAGTCAGGTGTTTATTACCTGCTGTAATATGGACGACCTTTCCGCACTGCAAGGCGGGAAGTGCTGGCATGCGGAAAACGGCGTGTTTACGGAGGGGTGACAGCCTGTGTTTGTGTATCTTGGAAATGATACCACGGTAAAAAAGGACGATGTTATCGGAATTTTCGACATTGAAGAATGCTCGGTCAGCCGCATAACAGCGGATTTCCTGAACGCTTCACAGAAGCAGGGAAGGGTAGTCAGCGTTTCGGACGATATGCCTAAAGCATTTGTTGTATGTACTGATAAGACATATATTACTAACGTGTCTAACTCAACTATAAACAAAAGATGCGCCGATAAATATTCTTGATTGTATTTTATTTATAAAATACTACAGACCGTGTTTATATTTGAGTATAATCTTGATAAAATATTACTAGGCGTATATGATACGGATATAATTAAAGGAGAGCTTGGCTCTCCTTTTTGCGTTATAGGCGTTATCAGTCCGGAAGGTCTATCTTTTCTTCAGCGACGCTGTGCGTGCGACAGCAGTAAGTTTCTGCCGTGAGCTTCAGCACGACCATGCTGTTTAAAGCCTGCTCGCTGAACTTGTGCTCGGTTTTTTCCTCATCGTATTTGCTGATGATGGACGTCAGCCCGGTGAGCTTTTCTATTCCGTTTACGATCTCAATTGAGCCGGTTCCGGTTACGCACTCGTACACCGCTGTTACTCCGCAGTCGTTTTCGTCCTTTACAACATCGGTGAGATGATCTATCTCAAATCCAGCTATGTTGTTCTTTTTTATCAGGTCTATCTTCTGACCCTTAGGAGATGTGTGAAAGAACAGTTCCAGGTGATTTCCCTCGAGCTTGTAGCCGAAGCACATCGGTATTATGTAGGGATACTCGCCGTTCATCAGCGCGATGCGGCATACCTTTGCTTCCTTCAGCAGCTTGTTTATCGCTGCGGGATCCGTCATTTCTATGTTTTGGCCGGTCATTATAATTACCCCCTCTTATGCGTTTTATGTCGATTTTACCCGTTTTTTTCTTCTATAAAACAATCACCCGCATGCTGTCAGCCTGCGGGTGTATGTTTGCTTTCTTCAAGAAATTATGCAGTAGCGTTTGCTTTCTTTGCAAGCTGGGACTTCAGACGAGCAGCCTTATTCTTGTGGATAAGACCCTTACCTGCAGCCTTGTCTACGCTTACAACTGCGGTCTTGATCACAGCAGCGTCAGCACCCTCGGCACGAGCCTTCTTGATAACTGTCTTAAGTGCAGTCTTGGAAGCCTTGTTAGCCTCAGTTCTCTCCTTGGCGATGAGAACTCTCTTCTTTGCAGACTTGATATTCGGCATTTATTTTCACCTCCATAGCTATTCGATCGGAACAGCGCATTTCTGCACACATCCTCGATTTATTGTCTTATTGAGCGTTCACATTATAATTGCTTATACTGAACGACCATAATAATATATTTTATTATAACATACTATTTCTTAAATTGCAAGGGGGTAACTGCATTTTTTTTTAGATTTTTTATACTCTGAGTAATGCTTTGCTGGCTTAATTCGCTAAGTGTAAGAAATTCACCTAAAATGAACTTCAAAAAATGCTTTCGAAAATAAAATTTTACCTTTTAACCGCCAGAAATGCTTGCAATTTTGCCGCTTTTGTGGTATACTATATATAATATATGCGTTTTGCAATATGCGGGGCTTGCATGCCCTGCGGTCTGTACCGGTGAGCCGGTATTTTATGGAGGTTAAGGTTTAATGGCTGAAAATGAAATGACTCAGAATATGAGTTACGGCGCTGACGACATACAGATCCTGAAGGGTCTTGAGGCTGTACGAAAGCGCCCGGGCATGTACGTCGGCTCCTCTGGCGAGGGGGGTCTGCATCATCTGGTTTACGAGATCGTTGATAACTCTATTGACGAGGCTCTCGCAGGTTACTGCACCGAGATCAACGTATCTATACTTCCGGATAACGTTATCCGCGTTGTAGATAACGGACGCGGCATTCCTACCGCAATAAACCATGCCGAGGGTATCTCTGCGGCCACTGTCGTATTTACAGTGCTGCATGCCGGCGGTAAGTTCGGCGGAGGCGGATATAAGGTGGCCGGCGGTCTGCACGGCGTTGGCGCTTCCGTTGTAAATGCGCTTTCCGAGTGGCTCGAGGTCGAGATACACGACGGCAAGAATATCCATTTTCAGCGGTTTGAGCGCGGTGAATACAGCGAGCCTATAAAAGTCATCGGAACCACTGACCACACCGGTACAACGGTTACATTCAAGCCCGACGGCGAGATTTTCCACACAACTGTCTTCAATTACGCCACGCTTCAGGAAAGACTCCGCGAGAAGGCGTTCCTGAACGGCGGTCTTAAGATCACGCTTTCAGATACCCGCGACCCTGAGAACCCCGTTTACGAGGAAATGATGTACGAAGGCGGTATCCGCAGCTACATCGAATGGCTCAATAAGAAGCGCGGCGCCGATGTCCTCCATCCGGACGTTATCTATCTTTCCGGAAACATGAACGGAATAGACGTTGAAATCGCGTTCCAGTATACCACCGATTTCAACAGCGAGGTTTTCCGCTCCTTTGCGAACGATATCCACACCGGCGAGGGCGGTACTCACGAGATCGGATTCAAGAAGGCTCTGAGCAAGGTCGTAAACGACTACGCCAAGGCTTACAAGGAAGCCCAGGAGAAGAACAAGCCAAAGAAAAAGTCTGCCAAGAAGGGCGAGGAAGAAAAGCCTTTTACGGGATACAGCGGCGAGGCTATCCGCGAGGCGATAAATGCGATAATCTCCGTTAAGCTGCCGGAATGCGAGTTCGAGGGTCAGACCAAGAGCAAGCTCGGAAATCCTGAGGTTCAGCCGGTGGTTTACAAGATTGCAGTTGAACAGCTCACATATTATTTTGAGGAGCACCCCGACACCGCCATGATCATCATGAACAAGGCGATGAACTCCCAGGCGGCCCGCGACGCCGCAAAGAAGGCTATGGAAGCAAAGCGCAAGTCTGTAATGGATAGTAATGGGCTTCCCGGCAAGCTTGCCGACTGCTCAGAGAAGGATCCTACCTTTACTGAAATTTACATCGTAGAGGGAGATTCTGCGGGCGGTTCTGCAAAGAGCGGACGCGACAGGCGGTTTCAGGCTATTCTGGCTCTTTGGGGCAAGATGCTCAACGTTGAAAAGGCGCGTGCTGATAAGGTCTACAACAACGATAAGCTCTCACCGGTTGTTAAGGCTCTTGGCACCGGTATTGCGGAGGATTTCGACATAACAAAGCTCAGATACGGACGAGTTATCATCATGGCAGATGCCGATGTCGACGGCGCTCATATTTCAACGCTAATGCTGACGTTCTTCTTCCGCTTCATGAGGCCGCTTATCGAGCAGGGGCATGTTTATATTGCTCAGCCTCCGCTTTTCAAGGTGGCGCGCGGAAAGAACGTTAAATACGCATTCTCTGATGAGGAGCGCGACATCTACATCAAGGAACTTTCCGGCGAAAGCGGCGCTAAGGTCGATGTACAGCGCTACAAAGGTCTTGGTGAGATGGACGCAGAGCAGCTCTGGGAGACCACCATGGATCCGGAGCGCCG
>ERZ826220.3487-NODE-3487-length-12084-cov-2.640868_pt1 | contig 12084 bp, 11 predicted proteins | sample MGYA00519927_ERZ826220 | MGnify/ENA primary metagenome ERZ826220 (study PRJEB31778, sample SAMEA3449225) | human gut metagenome | biome: human gut; feature: human-associated habitat; material: faeces | place: United Kingdom | collected 2010/2012 ...
GCAGATGGAGCACGGATGCGCCGCAACCAGCGCATCAAAGAGATCCTCTCTTACATCCGGGAGCACTTCACTGAAAAGATCACTCTGGACGAAATCGCAAAGCACCTCCATCTCAGTACCAATGAATGCTGTCGATTTTTCAAGAAAAACATGAACTGCACTTTGTTTGAATATATCACGGAATACCGCCTCAGCAAAAGCATGGAACTACTGGAACACACCGATCTGCCGGTCTCACAGATCGCCTACGAATCCGGCTTCGGCAGCAGCAGCTACTTCATCGAAAAATTCCGCAAAAATGTCGGTATGACTCCGGCAGCATTCCGAAAAGCCGGGCGGTAGATTTTGCAGAAAACAAGGATCTCTTCTTCAGGGATTCTGACACTTCAGCCGCCTTCATCACATAAAAACCCTGCAGCATGAAAGTAATCCTGCTGCAGGGTTTTGTGTAGAGCCCTGCGTTAACGCAGGACCCGGATCCGTTTTAGTTCCCTTTTAACAGCTCCAGCGTTTTCCACCGCAGTTTCAGCTTTTGCTCCTTAGTCAGCGCGTCACTCTGGACGGAGGAACCAGCAGAGACGCTGTCCTGCACACTAGACTGTCCGGAGCCGTCAGCTCCGGCGGTTCCGGAATCTCCGGAAACCTCGTAAGAACTTGAACCGTCCGCAGCAGCCTTTGCAGGATCAGAATCCGCATCATCACCTGAAATAGGAGCCGTCCCCTCGTCCAAAAGGCAGAGTGGCGGGAACAGTACACACCACCAGTTTTCTCCCTGACCGCTGCCGATGGTGATGTTGAGCGCTTCGTAATTTCCGGCCGGGAAGGTGATATCCCCGTAAGTTTTCTGTGGAATGTAGCGTACCCCCAACTCCACCGCCGCCGGATAATCATACCCCTGGGCGGCAATGACCCCCTCGGCGATCCTTTGCAGCCGCTTCTTGTTTTCTTTTAAATATTCCCGCGTTTCGTCCACGGTTTTCAGATCCTTTTGGTCGGCCATGTACTCAATGACTGCATCCCGCACCTTCAGCTTCAGCGCCTGGTCGCCCACCTTGTTGCTGTTGGCGATGACGTGGAGCCGCAGGATCCCCTCGTGGTCGTTCCGGCAGCCGTCCCCCGCATATGTATAAACGAGGAGCAGTCCCATAAACAGCACGAGGATCAAAGCGATCACGCATTTTCGTTCGTCCGACATCAGACGGATATGTTCCTGTAATTTTTTCACGTTTCCTTCCTCCTGATCGTTTTTCAAGTGTTTGCAAAGAGTCTTTCCGAGGAGTGGAAACTTTATACATGATTTCTAAAAAAATTTCTGCAAAGAGTTCTCCGGACGTTTTTTGACCGGCATGATGAGGACATCGATGCTGGGAGCACGTGTGGTGCTCCCGGCAGTTACGGACTGTCCTGCTGTGACCGGCGAATGCCTTGCACCCGATCAGCGCACGATCAGAAGCTTGGCACCTTCCGTCAGAGGAGCATCGCCATCAATTTGGTTGAGCTGCACCAGAGCATCGGCGTCGCATTGATAATGCTTGGCGACATTCCAAAGGCTGTCGCCTGCGCTGGTAATGTAGATGGCCATGGCAGGCTGCTGGGAATCTTCGCCCCTGGCAGTGAAATGCTCAAGGGTGATAAATTCACGAGTTTCACTGATCCATACCTCGATGATAGCGTTCACATTGATCTCGATCTGCCTGCTGTTGATTGTGTCGATCCAGAAGTCCTTAATAGCGGAGCACGTGAACAGATCGGCTTCTTGCAAAGCTTCTGGTGAAGCGGATGTGTTGAGTGCGCCCCGCAGCGGAACCTCTGATTTAATAACAAAAGCCCGCCCGTTTTCATCCAGTGACAGGATCCTGACAGGGACCGATCCTTCGATGACGATCCTCCCGTGCTCCGGATGGACTGAAATATTACTCGGGAGAATGCTCCCGCAGATCAGCTTCTCGGGGTGCTGATCCTGCTGCGTCAGGTTCACCACTTCTCGTGCTGAAATTTCCCCGGAAAGCACATCTGTGAGACAGGAAAGAGCCTCGACCTTCCGATCGAAATGGATGGATTTTTCTTTGTGGTAGGCGTCGGAGGCCACTGGGATCTGCTTGGTTCCGTACCCGTGGATCCGGATCCGCACTTGTCCCTCCAGCTGGAAGGTATCCTGATTTTCGATAGCTAACTTGAGTCCGTCGCCACTGAAATCCACTTTGATAAGATCGCTGTTCAGTTGACTTTGCAGTGGGATGAACTGGGTGAATTCCGTCTTTTCCCTCCGGCAGCAAAGCTGATTCTCTCTTTCGTCGTCCTCTCCCAGATACAGGATCTGGATCTGCAAAAGCCCGTTGATGATCAGTTTGCCCGATGAAATCTGCCTGTGGGTTTCCGTGATAGTGAAGCTCTCTTTTAAGATCCGTACCGGTTGCGGCTGACCTTCCTCAACGGCAATTTCCTGTTCTATGTCTGCAAATTCTTCTGTTTCGAATATCAGATCTGCAGCCTCCTTTTTTTCCTGCTTCAGGATCAGATTCTTGTCGCTGGAATCCCGCAGCACGTGCAGTTCTGTTTTCTGGATTTCCGTAACAGTAATGCAAAGCTTCCCGCGCACCTGGAATTTCCGCTCGTTGAGTCGGGACGGTTCGACTTCTTTCAGGCAGACTGTCGCATAATAAATACGGTCGGAATCGGCCTGCGAAGGGGACGTGTTCTGCGAGCTGGAAGTCCCCCAGCAGGCGGACGTTTCAAAGGTGATGGTGGAGCGGACTACGTCTACAGGAGTTCCCTCGCCGCCGTCCGGACGGTAGACGGTGAACAGCAAAATCTCACCAGAATATGTATCGCTGCTGCTGTAATGGGTCTTGCCCGGCTGAGATGGCGTGACGCGACCCTCGGAAAAGAGAACCTGGATCATGTCTGGCATGGTGTCAGGAACCAGCAGTGTTTCATCGAACGGGAGGGTGTAGTTCCAGGTGCGCCGCCGGTTCCGCAGGCGGATGTTGTCGTAATGGAGTTCGGTGTCTAGCAGGGATTCGGCTGACAGAGATGCAGAACTGCTGGCAGCGCCTGAGCTGCCGGAATTTGACAGAGATACAGAACCGCTGGCAGCGCCTGCACTGCCTGCATTGCCGGTATTATTGACGTCGCCAAACTGGGTGTCAGTGCGAGCTGATGCGGCAGACTGTATTTTTTTCATAGCAGTGTCTGGCGCGGATGCCGGCTGCGACGCAGCCGGCTTTGCAGAACCCGGATCGCCGGAATTTCGGTTCGCAGCCGGACTGCTGCCGGAGTCTTGTGATTGACTTATTACAGGAGTCGCAAGACGTGCCGCTTCTTCTAGGGAAATTTCCTCATATCCTCCGTAAGGGTCGGTGATCGGATTGGGTGCCTTTGCAGACGGCAGTGGATCGGCCGGAGCTGCGGGATTTCCTGTTATCGACGGCTTCTTTTCTATACTTTCGCCGCTGGTGGGTGCGAGGGCCTGCTTCCCGGTTGGCAGCGTATCGTAAGGCGATGTAGTCATATTTGTAACCTCCTTTATTGGTGCGGGAACTATATTTCCTTTTCAAGCATATGAAGGGGGCAGGGCGATTATGCAGACGGGCGGCGGATTGTGAGACCTGTTTCCGTGGCCTGCAGATCGCATTGAACCTGGGCGTTTGGTTTCAGCGGAATTTGCAAAATCTTCGTTTCGAGAAATCTTTCCGACAAATCGAGAATCTGCAAAGATTCTGCCGGGGTTGATTTTTACAAAATCTTCGTTTCGCAAGATTTTCATAGTGAAACGAAGAATTCGGCGAAATCTCATGAAAGAGCTTTTGTTCTGTTTCTGAAAATCAAAAGCATTTTAAGCGATTTTCAGAAAAAATTCGAGCGATTGGAGAGTAGAGACCCATAGGTTCTAGTGAGATTCTCGATTTCATCCCCCAATTTTGTGATATAAAGATTTAGGTTTTGACACCACCGCCGACCATCCGGAATTTTCTCGTTTTTGATTGAAATTCTAAGGAAACGAAGATTTTGCAAATCAAACCGCACTTTGAAAGAAAATTTCGGAATTACCTGCACAAACAAAAAAAGCCCGCCAGAAAATTCCTGTTTCGGAGTCTTCTGGGGACTTTGGGTAAGCCCTAAGAAACTTTGATTAGCCGGACTTTGCTAGTTTAACGGATCGCCTACACACCTTCGCGAATGATCAGATCCTTTAGCCGGTCGATATGTATATCGGCTGCCTGGCGAGCTGCATCTGCATCACCATTTTCGATGGCTTCCAGGATCGTCTGGTGCTCTTCCGGCATGTTTTCTGCACGACGGAAATTATCATAATAAATATAGCGGAAGCGCAGTACCAGTTCCTGCAGCTGTTCGATCATCTGCACCAGGATCTTGTTGTTGCAGGACTCCACGATAATGCGATGAAAACGTGTGTCATAAGTGATCATATCTTGCATATTTCCATCTGCGACCGCCTGATTGTATTTTTTTGAAACATCTTCCAGCTCACGCATCTGCTCCGGCTTCATACGAGACGCTGCAAAGAACGCTGCCAACCCTTCCATATTCTGGCGTACTTCCAGTATCTCCACCATATCATCGGTAGAGATCTGAGAAGCATATGCTCCACGGCGCGGCTCGATGGTGACAAGCCCTTCTTTTTCCAGCTTCCGGATCGCTTCCCGGATCGGTGTACGACTTACGCCCATTTCCTCTGCCAGCTCAACTTCCATCATACGGGTGCCCGGGATGATGGTTCCTGTAAGTATTTGCATTTTTAGCTCTTCATAGACCATTTCGCGCAGCGGTCTATGATTCTGGATGTCAAAATTCAACATGTTTTCCCTCTCTTGTTACATCGCGATGCCTGTCCTGCCCTGTCGTTTTTGCGACAAAACTCTCTGGATTGCGGGACTTCATCACTTCGCAGATCTGCTGTGCTTTGCTTAACTCTTCACACAGGCAGAATACGGTCGGCCCGCTTCCGCTCATCATGACACAGTTCGGAATCCCGGCGGACTGGCATAAATCGGACATTATGTTCTTTGTATACACAATGATAGGATAACGCTTTAACGCAAAATTTTCAAGTACATTGACCATTTTTTCCGCTAGCACTTTGTAATTATTTTCGAAAATCGCAGATATTACTGCATTATTGTCCGGATGGCGTGGTATTCCTTCGTTATCGATACCACGATAGACCTCTGCGGTAGAAACGCCGATAGCCGGCTTAGACAGCACGATAAACGAGTCCAGTCCGGTCAGAGGTTTCAGATCGGTTCCTGTTCCGGTCGCCAGTGCACAGTGACATGCATCCGGGTCGTCTGCAAAGCTTTCCTGCAAAGCTTTCTCTGCGGCTGCCTGTCCCATGATGCAAAACGGTACGTCGGAGCCTAGCCGTGCGCCGATCCTGCAAAGTTCTTTCACAGAAAGATTCAGTTCCCAAAGCTGGTTGATAGCGTGAAGGACGGCGGCACAGTTACTGCTGCCGCCGGCAAGTCCCGCCGCCATCGGGATCTGCTTTTGGATGTCGATGGTGAGGACGCCGCCCGCCGCATCGGTACCTGCGGCGGCTTTTGAGCTTCCGTCCGCCGCATCTGTGCCCGCGGCGGCTTTTGCATTTCCGCCCGCCGGACCGCCGAATTCGGCTATCATTTCCTCGGCGGCTTTCCAGGCCAGGTTGCTGGAATCTGCCGGAAGATCAGGACGGCTGACGGTCAGCTGGATCTGGATTCCTGTGGGATCTGGCTCTGCTGTTTGGCCTGGTTTCCCTCGCCTTACGGATCCTGCTTCCCAGCTCACCGTAACCTCATCGCAAAGTGAGATCTGCTGCATGATCATTTCCACATCATGATATCCGTTAGGTCTTTTTCCTGTCACATCCAGAGTCAGGTTGATCTTCGCATATGCGTGTAACTGAATTTTTTTCATTTGGTTTCTCCTTACCGCTGCATTTGGTATGGCTGCAGTTTCTGCAATGTCTCTCCAGCATTCTTGCAGCCCCGGAGGGGACTTTGCAGCTGCTACGAAAAAGGGGCAAGCCTCTGGCTTACCCCCGTTTCATCCATTTATTTTTTCTTTTTGTTCTTGGAGTTCTTCTGCTTGCCGGTCTGGTTCTTCGGGTTGGTATTGCCCTTTTTGTTGTTGCCGCCGGAAGGCTTAGCAGTCTTCTTGACCTCCACCTTGTAGGTGCTGCCTGCTGCAGAGATCGGTCTTGCCTTGGAAACTCTCTTATTGGATTCCTTGCGAAGCTTTTCTGCGACTTCTTCCTGGATCTTCTTTTCCTCGGCTCTGCGCTTTTCTTCGGCTTCCGCCTGTTTTGCCTTGCGCTTCTTATCCTTTTCTACGATTTCTTCTACGGACTTGCCGGTTCTCTTTGCTTCCTTATACGGATTTACAGTTTCGGATTTACCCTTCTCTTCCTTTTCTTTTTCCATGGCCTTCTTAGCGCTGCGACTGCTGAAGAAGATCATGCCGACGATCATTACGACCATCATGATCATGTAGATCCTTGTAGATCCCTTCTGGTCAAGAGTCTTGAAGTGGAGCTTGTGGCTCACGCCCATTTTCGTGCCGTCTGTAGATGTCAGATTTTTACCGATCGTCAGATCGTATTCTGTGTCGCCTTCGATCTGGATGTCCTTTTTCACCGTGTCGGATACGACCATGACCAGGCCTTCTTCCTTGTGGCTGTAATATACTTTGATCGGAATTTTCTTTCCCTTTTTATCCGTCAGCTTGAACTGCTTGGCGTTGGCTTCGCGGGAAGCCTTATCCTTCGGGAGCATTTCCGTGTCAAAGTAGATCTTCACACTCAGGTTTTCCACGGAAACATTTTTCGCATTGTTTTCCGGAGTGGTTTTTTCTATTTTGAAGTTTGCACCTTTCTGCGTATTTGCTGTTTCTTTCGCTGCGAAACAGGAAGGTGCTAAGATAGATACTGCCATAATCATAAGGCAAATCAGTGCACTGACTCTTTTCATTGATGTTTTTCCTCCGCCTTGTTTTTTCTTAATTGTTTAAAAAAGTCCCTTATGATGCCGCTGCATTCCGCCTGCATCACTCCGGTCTCTATTTCTACAAAATGATTCAGCTTCTTTTCCTGAGGGATGTTAAAAACCGATCCGCATGCGCCCGCCTTGGGATCCATGGATCCGATGTAGAGCTTTTCGATCCGGGACCATACGATAGCACCGGCACACATGCTGCAGGGTTCAATGGTGACGTACATGCTGCAGCCTGGAAGCTTCCAGCCTCCAAGTCGTTTCGCAGCCTGACGGATCGCCACGATCTCTGCGTGTGCTGTGGGGTCACAGCCGGTCTCCGTTTCGTTATGACCTCTGCCGATGATCTCGCCGTCTTTGACGATCACGGCGCCGATGGGGATCTCCCCCATGGCAGCGGCTTTTTTCGCCTCTTTCAGAGCTTCTTCCATATACTTTTTCATATACTTTACAATAGTATCACATTTTCGCGAGGCAGGCAAGATGTTGTTGCAGCCCCGCCAAAGTTTCGCGTCATCTGTTTAGTCGCCGGTCACGATCTGGGACGGTGCGCCGAACTCGCTTCGGCACTCCTTCCAAAGATCGGCAAAATACTTGTTGTACACGGCGCAGCCGATGGGTTTTCCGCGCATTTCCAGTTCACTGCAAAGATTGCACGTCAGGCACCATTGCACGTCCGAGGCTTGTTCGCTCTGGACTTTGCAAGGCAGATACGGGTCGGCCAGCGCCTGGCGTCCCAGCCCCACCATATCCATGACGCCATTCTGCAAAGCATCCTCTGCCACGTGAAGCAAAGACGTTCGCTCCGGCTGTACGCCCCGCAGTTGGTTGTGCGTGCCATCGCCCAGCACTGACATACCGGCTCCGATGATGACCGTCTGCGGCTGCACGACCTCCTTCATGGTTTTGGCCATGGTCAGGTGCTGATACACATTAGTGGAGCAGGATGGAGAAGGGGCCATGTTCTCCCAGTAAACGGAAGCGTTTCCGATGGTTTCCCCAAAGTAGCTGCATCCGCGGGCTTCCAGGCCCTGCAGCAGTGCGATAGATTCCGATAAATCGTAGCAGAAGCTGTCCGCTCCGGCGTGTCCCTGTCCGCCCGGCATTTCCTCATACATGCTTACTCGTGCTCCGATGAGGAATTTTGGATCGGGAACAGCGCGTCTGATCCGCTCGCAGGTTTCAAATGCAAAACGGCTTCGGTTCTCCCAGGAACCGCCGTATTTCCAGTCGCGGTCGTTATACGGGCGCAGCAGCTGGCTGCCAAGATAACCATGGCAGAACTTCAGGTCGATGCCGTCCACGCCGATGCGATAGAGAAATTTGGCAGTTTCCACCTGTCGGTGGATGTAGTCGTCGATATACCATGCATCAATGAGCTCTCCGCCAAAAGGCGTCAAAGGTTTGCCCGTGACTCTTCTGGAAAATTCTTTCCCGGCAGTTTCTCCGGCATGGTGATACTGAAAAATCAAGAGGGTACTAGGGTGCTTTGCCTTAAAGGAAGCTACGAAGCGTTCCCATTCCTCACGGCTTTCTTTTTTATACACATCAAGCAGCAGCTGCCGGTCGCGGGATCTGGTCTCGTGCTGCAGTGTCACAGCCTCCAGAAAAACCAGCCCTGCGCCGCCCTCTGCGTAGCGGTCGTACCGCATCTGCATATCCTGAGAAAGGTGACCGCCTTCCGCGGCGTCTGCACATTCCATAGGCAGTACGGCAAATCTGTTTTTCGTTGTCAGCCCACCGATTTGCAGCGGACTCCATAAAATATTGTTCTGTATCATGCTTATCATTATAGCACAGGTGAGGTGTAATATTCCATTCCACTTTTTGCTGCAAAGTTCCTAGCAAAAATCATAGTCTCGCTGGAAAAACGTCTCCGACACTCAGGGGGAAATCAAAAACAAGACAATATCGCAAAGACCTTAGCGCGGAGAAGTGGCCTGACGTCCGGTTTTGTAATGTTACCATGACAAAACCGGTAGAGCATGTGCCCGTCGGTGATTAGTATCTGTTTATGCCATGTTTTCGTGGATCTGAAACTATGATTTTTTGAGGGGATTTGCTGCAAAAAATCATAAAATCGTGCCGGGGCAGCCCGAAGTAACAGCTCGATACGGATACTCCTCGATCTTCCCGGTCCGGCGGCTGATGGACGCGATCCAGTAGCCGTAGGTCTGATCCCGGCGCTGCTGTAAAGGCAGAGAAGTATCCTGCTGGATCTTTTCCATCCCCAGGATCGGCTGCCAGAAGGTGAAACCGGATCTGCCGCTGTCCGGCTGCTCGGCAGGCAGAAACCGGCCGGGTACAGCTACGAAATAATGGGTGTCGTTCCAGCCCCAGAGAAAATGACCGTAGATTTTTACCGGGGTTTCCGAACCGGGCGATAAAATCGGGAAATCTGACCAGTCTAAAACCTTCTTCCAGTGGGCGGAAGTCGAATCATGATAAAATGGTATGATATCTGTGAGCTGCTTCTGCATTCTGGCGATAGTGATACAGCGATCCAGCACAAAATCCTGATAAAACGGACTATAATCCTTCGGAGCGGCAGTCGGGAGCGGATCTGCGGGACAGGCGATCCGGAATTTCCCCTGCAGTACCGGGTGAAGGGCTTCCCTGGGGTTCGTGACAGAGGCTGCCGCGACGATCATTGTGTCGAACTCCCAAAGACAGCTGCCGTGACCATTCAGATCCGCCGGCCTGATGCGAAAGGTCCCCTCGCCTCGACCGCCTGAAGACAGGACGATACTTCCAAGCAGATGGTAGACCTGCTGTTCTTTTTTGATCCCGGCCAGAAGCAGCTTGTAGCAGTACTCACCGGCAGGAAAAATTTTTACGTTTTCCACGATGACGGTGACCAGTCCTTTATCGGCGTTATTTTCCAGTTTGACAAACCCGCGTATAGGCCTGAGGGGATCCAGGGCGTATTTGCGACTGATTTCCTGCAGCAGGATGGGGCTCTTCCTTGTTTTTGAAAAATCCATGGCTTCCTCCTTGTGAAATTCGGTGATTTTTAGTAATATATGTAGAACAGAAGGCGGCTATGACCGTTTCCCGGATCCCCGAAGGGCGCTTTGCAGGAAGAAGCGGGAGCACATATGGCTGTCTGAAAAGGGAGGCTTTATGGTTTTAGACATTATTCTGGTGGCGATCCTGGTGTTTTTCGCAGCCAAGGGACTGGCGAAAGGATTCGTATATACCTGTTTACATACGCTGGGCTGGATCGCGGCGATCGTGCTGGCCTGGTTTGCTGCAAAGCCCCTGGCGGACATATTGGATGACGGTTCGCTGGGGATGAGCATAAGAGACAGTTTGACTGAAAAGTTCGCCATGTCCACTGCAGCACTGGACAATGCTGTTGCGGGCATGCCGGCCATCATCAGCGGAGGGATATCCGCAGGCGCAGGGGAAGCATCCGATCTGTTCGTTCAGCTGCTGACGACAACTATCGTTACACTCATCAGTTTCCTGGCCATTACTGTGGGATGCAGCATTCTGATGCGGATCCTGGTGCATCCTGCCTGTAAAAGACAGCACCGGGGGCTTCTCCACACTTCTGACCGTGTGCTGGGGCTTTTGACCGGACTGGTCGAAGGAGTGCTGCTGGTATTCCTGTTTCTGGCACTGCTCATGGTAGTGGTCAACTGCGGCGGAGAAGGGCTTGCAGGCTCCATTGTGGACAGCCTGGACAGCTCGTTCATAGCGGGAGCATTGTACGACAGCAATCTGCTGCTGATCGTGACCGGTGGTTTTTTCTCGTAGGGATCCATTAAAAGCGCACAGCGCAGGAGGGAAAAATGCTTACAATCACAGTTCTGGCAGAAAACAGCGATGGAAAAGGTCTGTGTGGGGAGCACGGTCTTTCTTTGCATATAGAATATGAGGGACGAAGGTATCTGCTGGATGCGGGAGCTACAGGGCTTTTCGCAGAGAACGCTGCGAAACTGGGCCTTTCGCTGACCGAGGTGGAGGCGGTCTTTTTATCCCACGCTCACTACGACCATGCAGGCGGGCTTTCCCGCTTTTTCGCTGAGAATGCTCATGCAAAGGTCTATCTGCAGGAAGCGGCAGCAGAAAACTGTTACTCGGAGAAGGCGGGAGCACGGGAATACATCGGGATCCCAAGAGGGATTTTGCGGGAGCACGCAGACAGATTCTGTTTCGTATCGGGAGCATCGAACTGCTTTGCAGCCAGCCTGGCTGATGCAAAGCCGGTGCCCGGCATATGGATCCTTCCGCACACTACGCCAAATCTGGAAGAGCAGGGCCGTAAAGCCCATATGTACCGGCTGGAAGACGGACGTTTTAAAATAGACGACTTTGCCCACGAGCAGAGTGTGACCTTTGAGACAGAAAAGGGTCTGATCCTTTGCAACAGCTGCAGTCACGGAGGCATCGTCAACATCGTCAAAGAAGCGCAGCGCGCTTTGCACAAGAGCGTTTATGCAGTCGTCGGCGGTTTTCACCTGAAAAGCCCTGACGGTGTGGATTCCATGGCGGTATCGCCGGAAGAAGTAGAGGACATCGGCAGACAGCTTGTCGAACTGGGTGTGAAACAGATTTATACGGGGCATTGTACGGGCAGGCCGGCTCTTGGTATTCTGCAGCAGTGCTTTCCGAAAGAAGTGCATAGTATTCACACGGGGATGCAGTTGAACTTCTGATGGGCGTGGAATTTTTTTAATTTCCCTCTTGTCAAACCGGGATCAGTACTGTATACTTAAGAGCAATACAAATCAATAAAATGATAGAGGTGCGGAGCAGAAGAAGAGCTAAGTAGCCGGCGGGCTGTGACTTACTTGGAGGCATCCTCCGCCGAACCGAAGCCGCAGGCGTGTTGTTTCGGTGGGCATGCAGTCAATAGCTGCATGACTGTCTGCCGGGTCTGCCTGGCAGGGGCGCTATTCTTACTTATATGACATCTTTTATTTTGAGTATCAGTCAGTAGGGAGTGCCCTGCTGACTTTCTTTTTTTCAGCAGGAGCCGCTATACTGGCGCCCATTCTTACGAGATCTGCACACGATCTGCCTCCATCATTTTGCAAATACATGACAAGGGGAAACACATTATGGAAACATTACAGATCGGAGGTGT
>ERZ826220.3497-NODE-3497-length-12054-cov-28.810234_pt1 | contig 12054 bp, 7 predicted proteins | sample MGYA00519927_ERZ826220 | MGnify/ENA primary metagenome ERZ826220 (study PRJEB31778, sample SAMEA3449225) | human gut metagenome | biome: human gut; feature: human-associated habitat; material: faeces | place: United Kingdom | collected 2010/2012 ...
TGCTTGTTGTCTTGTTTTCATGTAAATCTCTTCTTTCTATATTTAGTTCCTGTTTAATTTAAGTTATTTTATTATTCACTATAATACAACTGTTTCTGGCTCTTTGGTTTCTCTGGTATGCTCATCTTTATTTTTCCTTCTTCTATCAATGGCATAATGTATTTCTTTATCGCATATGATGGGGAAGTTAGCTGCAGATATTCACATATTTCTTTTCTTGTTCTTGGTGTTTTGCAGAACATGATCAAACCATTTTGTTCCTCACTTAATGAATCTTTCTGTTCTAACTTTTCTTCCTTATAAAACTTTACGATAAAACTTCCTCTTTGATCTAAAAATTCCGGTTCTTTTAAATTGTATTTTTCCATTTCCATTCGTATTGTTGGAATTCCTGAATATCTGTTTTCTGTAATATTCAACACTTCTAATGCGGATGCTAACACTGGATTTCTTGTATCTGGCTGTACTTTTCCTAATTGATCTATTTTCATTCGTCCATAAATACCACCTGGATTGTGTATTTCCATCCTATCTTCATACATAATGATCTGGATTGGTTTTCCTTCTGTATGAATGCTATAATCTCTATGAACCAGTGCATTAATGATTGCTTCTCTAATTGCTGGAATTGGATAATCGGTTTTATCTTCCCTTTTTCCTGTCTCTTGATTAATGATGGTTTTTGTGCGCATATTCCTTTTTACAAATTGCAATGCACTATCTAGCATTTCTGAGATATTACCTTCAATGCGTTCATTATCTATAAAACGTTCTCCTGATTCCCCAAGGTTTCCTAATTCATTTCCTGGAACAACAATTGCTGTAATACATAACTGTGGAAAATATGCCTGTGGATACGGACTAAATAGTAACACGCTACTTAATGTTAATTCATCTTTTCTTTTAATACTCATCAACTCGTAAATAGTTTCGTCATCCATGGCAGATAATCTTGATTTTCCATCTTTTAATAATTCTATATATTTATCAAGCAGTTTCTGATCTAACGATTTTAATGTTGCTCTCTGAACTAAACGAATATCATCCTGATATTTTTTTCTATATGCTTCATAACTGTACACCTCATATTCTGTCATTGGTTCATCGCTGTCTCCAATTCTTGTATATGCTCCCTTTAACCTTCCTTTTCCTTGATAATAGCAAGGTCTTTCAGACACATCAATTCCCGGAATTTCTGCAGAAACAAAATATTTATTGTCTTTTTCTGCGACTGTAAGTAATGGTCTTACAATAGGATGCATTTGCAAGCATTGTTCATTTATCTTTTTTTGTATATCTTGTGGATCATATACTCCAACTTCTTTAAATTGTTTTCTTTCATCTACGCCAAAAATAATGATTCCACCCTCATCTTGATTTGAGAAACTTGATAATGTATCATATAAACGTTTCGGGCAATCTAATTCTGCTGTTTTTAATTCTAACCATTGTGTTTCACATTTCATTTTTTGAATATTTTTTAGATTTTCCAGTAATTCTTCTGTTGTCATTTTAGTTTCTCCTTTCTTTATTTTAGATTTTATCATCTTTTTTTAGTTTATTCAAGAATCCAAAATATTATTCCTAGAAACTAAAACAGGAACTAAAATATTTTACTTTCTATTTTAGTTCCTGTATCTTTTACAAAAAATTTACGCTGTCAGCGAAACATTTCTATGTGAATATTTGCTAATTTTAATATTGTTAAATATAGAAGTGAGAATTTAAATATGAAGACATGGAAATTAGTTTCTGGAATCGTATCTATTGCAACAAGAAATGGCTCTAAAGGTGGAAATATTGCATTAATCGTTTTATTTTTGCTTGGTGCGATCTGTGCAATCTTAGCAGCTGTTTCTTTGAAAAAGGGGCAATGATCATTTATTATAGATACAAAAAGAGAAAGGACTTTTACATATGCAGGATCAATCAACCGATCATTTAGATCATCAATTAAAATCAACTTCTTTGGAGAATTTCTCAGATTATCTGAAGAATCTAAAACAATTACCAAGCCTGCAAGATTTTTTCTCTGTTTATATCGCAAATCATGAGCTAAAAACTTCGCAGATCATTAAGAATAGTGGAATATCACAAAGTTATGCTCATGAAATCTTAAATGGAAAAAAGCCTTATCCTTCCAGAGATTATCTGCTGGCTTTGTGTCTTGGGGCTCACATGGATCTAAAAACCACACAACATGCTCTGCGAATCGCACAATTAAGCGAACTTTACGCAAAAGTTCCAAGAGATGCCGCGATCATGATGCATATTAACAATGAGAAATGGAATCTTGTTGATATTAATATTTTTTTTGAAGAACATCATCTCGATGTAATTTCCCTTTCTAAAAAAGATCGTAAATAATAACTAAAAAGATCAGCTGTAGGATTTTGGTGCTACATCTGATCTTTTTTGTTTTTATTTAATTTTAATTGTTACTGTTTTCTTCTTTCCACTTCCATCGGTTGCCATTGCTGTAATCTTTACTTTCTTTCCTTTCCCAGCTTTCATGACTTTTACTTTCCCGGATGTAGAAACTGTTGCATATTTTGTATTATTGCTATTCCAGAGAAGTTTCTTATTGGCTCCTTTCGTTGCCTTTACTTTGGCTTTTAATTTCAATGTCTTTCCTGCTTTCACAGATTTCTTACCTGATATCGTAATCTTCTTTACAATACCTTTCATTGCTGTGAGTTTAAATGTCGCCATCTTGCCACTTCCATCATTTGCAATTGCTGTGATCATTACTGTTTTTCCTGCTGCTTTCTTATTGAATCTTACGACTCCGTTTTGATCGACAGTTGCAATCTTCGTGTTACTAGATACCCAGCTTACACTCTTGTTTGTCGCATTATTTGAGATATTTGCTGTCAGTTTTACTTTCTTGCTGACTGCTATCTTATTAGAGATCGCTGCAATTGAAATCTTATCCACTTTTGTCTGTTTATCTGTCGTTTGTGGTTTTGATTCTGTTTCAGATGGTTCTTGTGGTGATGGTTTTTCTGGTGTAGTAGGTATAGTAATATCTGTTGAGGAATCGGCCGGCTTCTTATCTTCCGGAAGGACCTTTCCGTAATTAATCGTAGCTTCTACTGTGTTCAAATCTTCATCGCATAAATCATCCTTATCCCATGATAAAGTGATATCTGCACCGCTTCCTAATTTATCTTTATCAACTTTAAATCTCAGTGTCAGAATATTGCCGTCAAATATAACATTTTTATCACTGAACCATGTTACTAGAGATTTTCCATCTGTTGTGTCATTTAAATTAACCATCAGATGATCTTTGACCTCTTCTGCTTCTCCTGCAATTGAAAGCAGCTGCATGATTGATCTATCATAATCTAATTTAAAACGAAAAGCTGAGATTCCTGTACAGTTTGTGAAATTAACTGGAATATCTACATATCCATCTTTGTCTATTTTTTGCTGTCCAATATTAATTTCCATTTGCTGTTTTTCTGTACTTTGTACACTTGCTTTTGCCATTCTTACTGTTTTCGCTATTGATGGATTGATCGTCACTTTATTTGCTAGTGCTACTAAATCTTGCATGTTCACTTTATTATCATTCGTGATATCTGCCAGAAGAAGTTGACGGTTTGTAAATTGCGCAAGTTCTGTTAAATACTGTTGTAATAATAGTACATCATGGCTATTTAAAACTTCATCTTCATATACGTCTCCGTACAATGTTTCCTTGATTTCTATTGCGCCATCTGCATCATTTAAATGTACATCATTATGCTGTGCATCACATATATCTCCATCGACACTTGTCAATTTCAATTTTGTTTCGGTATTGACACTTGCTGTTTCATTTACTTTAAATCTAATCTTTAAGATCGTTCCATTTTCATTTATATCTTTTGTGCTATACCACAAAACGTTATAAATTCCTTCTTCTTGCTTTTCTCCTTTGATCGTAGCTGCATCCAGTATCGAAGTCCTTTCTACGATTAATGGTGTTAAAATATTACTATCGTAATCAATAGAAACTTTCATCGCTGAAATTCCAGGATTATCAGATAATACCACTGGTACTTCTATTTCTTCTCCTGGTGTTGCTTTTACTTCTTTTAAGGCTATTGCTGCCGTTAGTTTTTTCTTAACAGTTACTGTGCAGGTTCTCTTAATTCCATTTTCCAGTTCTGCTGTAATATCTGCTGTTCCTGGTTGTATTGCTGTCACCATTCCTGCGTTATTCACTGTCGCTACTTTTTCATTTGAAGATTTCCATGTTAATTTCTTATTTGTCGCATTTTCCGGAAGGATCTTGCATGTCAGACTTTCTTTTTGTGTTGGATATAAAGTCAGTTCTGTTTTATTCAATGTAACTGTTGTCACTGGAATTTCTGCTTCTGTTACATTGATATTGCAATATGCTTTTAATCCATTACTTGTTGTAATAGTGATCGTTGCTGTTCCTTTGGAATTTGCTGTTAACTTTCCATTCTCATCGACTGATACAACTGCTGTATTACTGGATTGATAACTTACTTGATCTTTCGTTCCTTCTGGTGTAAATGTCATTGTTATTTTGTCTGTATCCCCTACTTTCAGATCAATAGATGTTCTATCTGGCTTCACCGCTTCAGGATATCCTGTAACTATGACTTTACAAATATGTTCCACCCCTGTATCACTGACTGCTTTGATCTGCGCTTCGCCTGGTTTTAATCCTGTAACTATTCCGTTTTGATCAACTGTGGCAACAGATTCATTGATGCTTGACCATGTGAGAGTCTGATCGATGCCAATTGGTTTGAAAGTTGGATTTAGTGATATTTTGTTTTTTATGTTTACTGTTTTTTGACTTGGAAGATTAAAATCACTGACTAGAATATTACATTCTGCGGATTCTCCTCCTGTTGTTGTGACTGTTGCTGTGTAGTTTCCTGGTTGTGTGATATAACAGTTTTTAAATGCACCATCTTTATAGCCAGATGAGTTATAATTCCAGCTACTTCCGATATCATTTCTTCTCATTGTCATCTGGAATGTATCTAAAGCATCCTGAGGTTCTAGCTTTGGTATAAGGTCAAAATATTTGTTGACTCCTACTCTAATATTGGTTTTATCTAATGTTAATTTATTTGCATATTTCACATTGATCGTAACACTATCTTGACAACCATTATCTGTGATAACTTTGATCGTAGTTACACCAATCTTCTTGGCTACAACCAAACCATTTTGATCAATGGATGCAACTTCTGGGTTTGAGGAACTCCATGTTAGATTACTTTCTGCTCTTGAATGATTGAATGTCGCTTTTAATTGTTGTGTTTCTCCTACTTTCAGATCTGCTTGATCTTTTTGGATTTTTTCACCACTGATATCTACAGATGTTGGCTTTTTACTACATAAAAGTACTATGCATCTCATTGTTAAACCATCGCTTGTTGTTGCTTTTACCCAGGTAATCCAGTTCGTATCTATCAATGATGTTACTATTCCACTTTTTGTTACCTTCAACGCACTTGAACTTGAACTTTCCCAAGTTAAATCTGTAATTTCTTTTTTTCCTACCCGTCCCTTTAACTGTATTGACTCCCCTTGGAATAAAGTCACTGCTAATTCTGATAATTCCAAATGCTTTGGAATATTTTTTAGCATCGGTAAGCCACTATTCCATTCTGGATCTGTCTCCCATAAATCATCATTTAATTGATCATCCAATTTTTTCTTGTAATCTTGGTCGAGACATTCGGAAAGCCGCTTTTTTGGTAAACATCTATAAAAGGTCTTCGATCCACCTGCAATAGAAATATCAAAATATGCTCCACTATTTAAATAACTTCCATTACTACCTTGTAGTGATACTATCCCATAACCTGATTCAGAATATCCTAAATTCATACTATTACTTACCTGACACTGCGTATGATACGGATAATACGAACCCATTCCTGTATTGATACAATTTTCAATCTTACTTGCCTTTCCTATTCCATAGTTATATCCATAGCGTGATCCTGTAACATCCCCATTATTTCCACAATGAATAATTTTATTTGCACTTCCTATTCCATAGGTCACATTATCTCCATTAATATTTCCATAATTCATACAATCTTCTATATTTCCATTTACATATTCTGCAATTCCTGCGCCCTTTATGAGATTTCCATAATTTTCACATTTTTTTATATCATTATTTGAATAACCAGCAATTCCTCCTCTATAATCTCCTCTGTCTCCAAGATTTACCCTATTCTCACATTCTAAAATTTTCCCATTCACATAACCAATAATTCCTCCTACATACCTTGTAAACCCATAATTATCTTTTGATAATCCAATATCTCCTGAAACCACACACCCTCTTACACTTCCATTCTCATCAAGATATCCAGCAATTCCCCCTGCATATCTTGATGCTTTTATTACTGCATTCTGTAATTTGACATTTTGCACTTTTCCATCCAGATATCCAAATAATCCTGCATATTTATGAGAGTTATCATCCATTTGAACATTTTTGATCGTATATCCCTTTCCATCAAATGTCCCCTTGAATGCTCCATCCACTTCATTTCCAATTGGTTCATAATCCTCTATTTGTGACATATCAATATCATTCGTCAACTCATAATTTCCATTTAGATTGTTTCTTACATTATTCAGTTGTTGTGGCGTTGATATTTTTGTTATGTTTTCTTCTGCATGGAGATTAACTTTTGATACTGCAAAAATCATTAATCCCATTAACAGGATCATACTTATTCTTTTTTTCATTCCGTTTCCTCCCTCAAATTATTTTTGTCTATTTTGATTCCATCTCTGATCATTTTCTGCTTATAATAGATTTGATTTTTTATATCCACTCCATGAGCAGAAGTATTTTGAACTTCTAGTTTCTTTGCATGTATCTCGTTTCCACTGATCATTTGTGGCACGTAGCCATTCAATGAAAGCTGTCCTAAATTGTTTATCGTACTATTTTGCATCAGATCTCCTCTTAATTCTAAGATTCCTTCTCCTTCTAACTTACCAGAAGAAAGTTTCGTATCCTGATAAATCATCATATGACCATCCAATATAATATCTGAATTATTACATCTTAGATTTCCTCTTACTGTAACTTTTGATCCTTTTCCGATCTGCAGATTTTTCCCGTCAATTGTTAAATTTCCCTTGATGAAAATTTCTGCATTGGTTCCAACATCAAGTGCTCCACCAATTTCTGCATTTCCATTAATCGTGACTTTTGCATTATCGCCTATTTTCATATCCTGATCTGTTACAAAATTACCTTGCGTTAATTCTCCTGTTATAACATTGTTTTTTAATCTAAGAATTGGATTTGTTCCTCGGATCTTTCCATGATTCTCAAATCTATCTGACACATAAATCTGAGGATTTAAATAAACTCCTTTTGAGGATAGATTATCATTGATCAGTTGCTCTACATAGATTGTCTTTCCGCTAACTTCCTGTGGTTTTGCCCCACAAAATCTTAGACTTCTAAAAGTTGATTCGTTTTCTAAATACAATTCTTCGCTGATTTCAACTTGTCCTTCTCCAGCAAGATTATTTAATCTGCAACTCTCCGCAATGAATTTTCCATTATTTTCAACCGATGTTCCCGATCCTGCCACATCATTTTTGATATCTAAAATACTATCTTTATTGATACGGATCTTTCCTTGTTTAGATTGTCGAAATGGTCCTCTCGTTGTAATTTGTGCATGATCTATTACAAGTTCACCATCAGATAGTAACAATCCACCTTTTATTTCCATTGTTTTATCTTTGAAAGTATTAGAACCTAAAAGATTTAATGTTCCGATCAGGTTTCCGTTCCAGCTTCCATTCCAATCTTTCACTGTAAGATTACATCGTGCATTGTCTATGTTTACATTCGTATTGCCTGTGAGATATAATAAATTACCATTCTGTATCATCTGATTCTTGGCATTGATTGATTTTGTTACGGTTACATTTCCTCCCATAAATTTTGTCCCTGTGATACTATGATTATCTATTTCCAGGTTTTCTATTGTTCCACTTCCTATATTGATTTCTTGTGGAACATTTCCACAGAGTTTTAGTGACTCTAGTTGCTGGTCCTCTTGTTGATTGTTTGTTTCTATTTTTACATCTCCATATGCGACCAAATCTTTTTTACCTGTAAATCGTGAAGTATTTTGCAGATATGCATCCCCGTATATCTTTAGCTGTGATTGTAATGCTACATTTGTATTTTTACATAGGAAAGCATTTTTAACTACCATATCTCCTGATGATCCAATGGATACTTTTTCTCCTAATGTTGTTAATGAACCATTGATCATTCCACCTGCCAATGTCACATTTCCGTATGTTTTTATGCTTCCTTTATAATTCATGTTTTTTGCAACCGTCACATCATTTAAAATAAGGTCACTGGCTACCGTACTTCCCTCTATGCTTGCATCTTTGTTTAGTGTTAATACACCTGCTCTATTTTCAGGATCTGAAAGTTTTCCATTGATCGTAGCTGTATTTTCAATCTTGATCGCTTTACTATTTAATGTATTATTTAGTGTCAGATTCTTAACTGTAAAATTTCCTTTGATCTGTTGTTCTGTCTTTCCATTAAATGTTAGATCAGTTATCTGACTTTCTTGAAATTCTGCATTTTTTTTGCATGAGATTTTCCCTGCTATATTTGCTTTACTAGTAGCATGAAGACTACCTGTCTGTACGCTTGTATCCTGTATAGTTACATTCCCTTTACATGTCAGATCTGAGGTTGAAATATCATTTCCATATCCTTTGACCGTGGCATTATTTAATTCAATGGACGAAAATTCGACTGGTGATGAGATTCCTGTATCTCCATTAAATATTTTCAATGTTGTTCCATCATTTCCTGTATATTCTCCAATCTTTGCTGTATCTCCATACAATATGACGGAACTATCACCTGATGCATAAATAAATGGTACTGTTGCATCTTTAATATTCACTTCTCCACCATCGACTGTAAGACCTGCCAGCAAACGGTATTGCATTTCATAGATATACTTTGTCTTGCTATTTACTGTATATCTTCCTTGATAAGTTCCTTTGTCTTTATTGTAGGAAATTTCTAAATTTTCTCCATTTTTTATATGCCAGCTTTTTATTGCGACTGGATTTAATGTTGCTCCGATCAAGCTGTCTATACTGTTTTGATAGTGTTCTTTCCAGGCTTTTGATAATTCTGTTTCTTCTTCTCCCTTGGCCCAGTCTTGAATATTATATCCACTTGCCAGTTTTCCGATCCATGATGTTAGCTGTGACTTTGACATCTTATAGGATATATTTTCACCCTGAAGTCGCAATCTCTGTAACAGTTGCAAATCGTTTAATACTTTCTTAGCATTATCTTCTGTCTTACTTGCGTTATATGCATTCAGATCTGACTCATACACAGACTTTGTTTGATCGATAATATCACTTAAATAACATAATTCTGATGTTCCCATACAAACTTGTTTTAATCCAGTTAATTTATCAATGAATGACATCCCTGAATCAAAAAGTGCTGCAAGACTTTTATACCCACTTTTTTCATAATAGCTTTTTGCCTTTTTTTCTATCTCACGATAACTTTGAAAAAGTTTTAATCCCTTGCTTTCTATATTTACTTTTGACAGATTTTTTACCAGCATATCATAGCCAATCTGATTGCTGTCTATCGCACTATCCATCTTTTTTGCATACTGAGTAAACACCCGACTCATATTTTCATTTCCTGAGTCGTCTGCTCTCTCTGAAACACGTAGTAAAGTATCATGAAACTGTTCTTTTTGTTGGCAAAGTCTATTTAAAAATGAATACTGATCCAATGCTCCTGAAGTTAACTCAAGTCCTTTTTCAACTCCTTTGATCATTTCTTGTACATCACTTCCTGCAACATAATCAAACAGGTCTTTTGTTAATGTAGCTGTTACACTACATGATGCACTGCTTTGTGCTAGCAGATTTGCTGTCCCAAGACTTGTCGCTAAAACAACAGCACTTGCTGTGATCTGTTTTTCTTTGCCTTCTAATTTATTAAAGTTCTTTAAATATTCCCCACCAGAATTCATCAATGGGTTTAGAACCTCATTTATATAATTAAAAAACGCTTCACCTTCTGATGTTCCTGGCTTATAAATATTTTTCCAGAAAGTTGTCAGTTTGCTCACGCTATCTACCTTGTCTTTTAGTTCACTAACTGTTTTAAGTGCTTCTTCCTGATCTCCAACACTTTCTCCCCATGATGTTGTATACTCATCTGAAAATGTTTCAACTAAGATATTATCGTATCCTTCTTCTTCCGCAGTTTTTCTTAGATCATTTCCAAAATCCAAAAATGCATCATCTGATGAAAATATTTTTCCTACCTCTGTTGCATAGTCCACCAAAAGTGCTTTGAAATCCTGAGTCCATACATGCTTATAGTAGTGATCTTTTAACATATTAACTACCGCTGCATACAGTGCATTATAATCTGGATCATCTTTATTTACGTATTGACTCAATGATGTTGCCATAAGACTTTTTTCATTGTTATATGGATTCTTAGCTCGATCATCATCTACCAATGTATCAAGTACCCAATGTCGATCTCCATTTAACATTGCCTCTAACAGCACGACATTCGGTGAATCATAAGTGTCTGCCTGTATCGGCTGATACATTTCTGCTAATAATAAAATGATCATACAACTGATCAGTATGATACTAATACTTTTTTTCCAAAGCTTCCTCATTTACTCCTCCTCTTTTTACTTTTTTTCTTCACATATCATAGAATTCTTTTCTTTTATTTTATCATTATTCTTCTATAATTTATATCCATTTATTACATATTATGGGTTATTTATTACACTTCGTGATATTTATAATCCTATAATATGTAATTTTTCAATTAACAATAACTGGAAATTTGATAAAATATCAATATCGGCATTTACATAAATTGGAATCAAAGGAGAATATATGAATAGCAAAAGAGAAATAGGTTTTAATGAAGCCGAATTAAGAAAAAGAGCAGCAAGCAACGAGGAATTAAACATAAGATTGACAAATAATTATGCGTTCCAAAAGATCTTTAAAAATGCAGAAATCGTAAAAGGGTTTCTAATGGCATTATTACACCTCAAAGAAAATGAGATTGAAAGTTTAGAAGTAACAGATCCATTTGTAGAAGGAGAGGTCGAAGAAGAGAAAGAAGCCTGTTCTATAATTGTCGGATGTTTACAGACAGATTTAAAAAAGGACAGCCCTACTATGAATTGCCTCCATGTATCCACGTAGGAATTCTTGATTTCAGTCATTTAAAAAGTCCTGGATTTTATCACAGAATCATTTTAAAAGACGACAAGACAGGCGAATCCTACAGTAGCAAATTTCAATTCCATGTGATAGAATTAAGTAAATTGGAAACAACAAAAGGAAAAGCAAGAAAACAAGATTTGTATCGATGGGCAAAGCTGATTTCCGCTAGTAGTTGGGAAGAAATCAGAGAAGAATCTGAAGGAAATCATTACATGGAAAAAGCGAGGGACGAAATGATCAAGATAAGTAAAGACGAACACGAACGATATCTTTATCTAAGAGAGCAAATGGCAATCAGTGACAAAGTAAGTCAACTACATAGTGCAGAAAAACGTGGAATAGAACTGGGAATTCAACAAGGTGTCCAACAAGGAGAACTTTTAAAACTTATAACACAAGTTCAATCAAAGAAAAACAATGGAGATTCCGTAAAAAAAATAGCAGAAGATTTATTAGAAGATACAGATACAATTCAGAAAATTTATGATGAAATCCAGAAAAATCCAGAAAAAAATAAAAATGAAATATGTAATCATTTACTAGGCTTATAATAAGATGATATCCAGATTGTAAATAATAGCAACAGAAAAGATCAGCTGTAAGAATTTTTAAATTCTTTACAGCTGATCTTTTTACTTAGACTCATACAATACAAATTTTTTCTCGAAATACTTATTATGACTCCCTTTTTCGTCGTAAACGCGCAATAGCACGTACCTTTTTTTATTAAAATTACTCTGCTATCATTAT
>ERZ826220.3501-NODE-3501-length-12044-cov-3.911419_pt1 | contig 12044 bp, 8 predicted proteins | sample MGYA00519927_ERZ826220 | MGnify/ENA primary metagenome ERZ826220 (study PRJEB31778, sample SAMEA3449225) | human gut metagenome | biome: human gut; feature: human-associated habitat; material: faeces | place: United Kingdom | collected 2010/2012 ...
TGTCCCGCTTTTCCGCGGTATCCTGACGTATACTGCTCCGGCGCGCTGAAAGGAATCGGCGCATCGGCGGCAAAGGAGAAATCATGACTATGAAAAAAGCGAAGATCGCCGTGCTGGTCTCCGGCGGCGGCACAAATTTACAGGCACTGCTGGACGCGCAGGCGGCGGGACTGCTGCCCCACGGAGAGATCGCGCTGGTGGTCTCCTCCAATGAAGGAGCCTACGCCCTGACCCGGGCGGCCAACGCCGGCGTTCCTGCCGAGACGGTCTCCCCCAAGCGCTGCGGCGGTCAGGCGGCCTTTGAGTCCGCCCTGTCCGACCTGCTGGCGGCGCATGAGATCGACCTCATTGTTCTGGCCGGCTTCCTCACCATCCTCAGCGCGGACTTTACCGCCCGCTGGCCCTCCCGCATCCTGAATGTGCATCCCTCTCTGATCCCCGCCTTCTGCGGCAAGGGGATGTACGGTCTGAAAGTCCACGAGGCCGCTCTGGCCAAGGGCGTGAAGGTCACGGGAGCCACGGTGCATTTTGTCAATGAGATCCCGGACGGCGGAGAGATCCTGCTGCAAAAAGCTGTGGAGGTCCTGCCGGACGACACCCCCGAAACCCTTCAGCGCCGGGTCATGGAGCAGGCCGAATGGCTGCTTCTGCCCCAGGCAGCGGAGCTGGTCTCGGAACAAATCGTAAAGGAGAAGAGCAATGCTTGATTTTCTGACCCTTCTGCGGGAGAATCCCTACCCCGGCCGGGGCATCCTTGTAAGCCGGGACCTCGTTTACTATTTCATCATGGGTCGCAGCGCCAACAGCCGCAACCGGATCTTCGTGAAAACGGAGGACGGCATCCGCACCGAGGCTCATGATCCCGCCAAGCTGGAGGATCCCAGCCTCATCATCTATCATCCCGTCCGGACCATGGGCGACGCGCTGGTGGTCACCAACGGCGACCAGACGGACACCATCTGCCAGCACGGTGATTTCCGCAAGGGTCTGATGACCCGGGAATACGAGCCGGACGAGCCCAACTGGACCCCCCGCATCTCCGCCATTCTGAATGCCGACGGCTCTTTTGAGATGTCCATTCTGAAGCACAAGAACGGCCGCTGCCTGCGGGAATTCTTCTGCTATGAGGGCTGCGACGAGAATCAGGGCTATTTCATCAGCACCTATCAGGGCGACGGAAATCCTCTGCCCACCTTTGCCGGTGAGCCTCTGGAGGTCACCGTTCCCAAGCCGGAGGAAGTCTGGGCCGCTCTGAACGGAGACAACAAGGTGTCCCTCTATACCAACGTGAACGGCGAGGTGCGCCTGTTCAACAAAAATCTGGGAGATTAAGGAGAAGGTGCCGAAATGAACGAGTTGGAACTGAAATATGGCTGCAACCCCAACCAGAAGCCGTCCAAGGTCTTTATGCAGGACGGCTCTGACCTGCCCTTTACCGTTTTGAACGGAAAGCCCGGCTATATCAACCTGCTGGATGCGCTGAACTCCTGGCAGCTGGTGAAGGAATTGAAGGCCGCCACCGGCCTGCCCGCCGCCGCCAGCTTCAAGCACGTCTCCCCCGCCGGTGCCGCCGTGGGACGGCCCCTGAGCGAGGTGGACCGGAAGATCTACTTCGTGGATGACGCCGCCGAGCTCTCCCCCATCGCCTGCGCTTATATCCGCGCCCGGGGTGCTGACCGCCTGTGCTCCTACGGTGACTGGGCCGCTCTCTCCGACGTCTGCGACGCCGCCACCGCCCAGTACCTCAAGGGCGAGGTGTCCGACGGCATCATCGCCCCCGGCTATACCGACGAGGCGCTGGAAATTCTGAAAACCAAGAAGAAGGGCGGCTACAACGTGGTCCAGATCAACGCGGACTACGTCCCCGCCGCCGTGGAGCACAAGGATGTGTTCGGCGTCACCTTCGAGCAGGGCCGCAATAACCTTGTGATCGACAGGGAGATGCTGACCAACATCGTCTCTGAAAACAAGGAGCTTCCGGAGGCTGCCAAGATCGACATGATCGTGGCCCTCATCACTCTGAAATACACCCAGTCCAACTCCGTCTGCTATGTGAAGGACGGTCAGGCCATCGGCGTGGGCGCAGGCCAGCAAAGCCGCATCCACTGCACCCGTCTGGCTGGTCAAAAGGCGGACAACTGGTATCTGCGCCAGCATCCCAAGGTGCTGGGTCTGCAATTCGTAGACAACATCCGCCGCCCTGACCGGGACAACGCCATCGACATCTACACCTCCGACGAGTATGAGGACGTGCTGGCCGACGGTGTGTGGCAGAACACCTTCAAGGTCCGCCCCGAGATCCTGACCCCGGAGGAAAAGAAGGCGTGGATCGCCACGCAGGCCGGCGTCACTGTTGGCAGCGATGCCTTCTTCCCCTTCGGCGACAATGTGGAGCGGGCCAGAAAGTCCGGCGTGACCTACATTGCCGAGCCCGGCGGCTCCATCCGGGATGACCATGTCATCGCCACCGCCGACAAATACGGCATGGTGCTGGCCTTCACCGGCGCACGGCTGTTCCATCACTGAGCCGCCGTACAATTCAAAGCTTCCGCGTCCGCACAGACGCAAACGCAGATCCGTTCCGCTGCCCCGCACGTTCCCCCGTAAACACCTTACCGGTTTGCGGAAGACGTCTGCGGGGCAGCATCCAAAATTCATTCAGGGAGGGAACCATGAACCTTCTGGTTATCGGCGGCGGCGGCCGTGAGCACGCCATCGTCAAAAAATTGAAAGAGAATCCCGCTGTGGAGACGATCTACTGCGCTCCCGGCAACGGCGGCATCGCCGCTGACGCTGTGTGCGTCCCGGAGATCGGCGCGAAGGATATTTCCGCGCAGGTGGACTTTGCCAAGACCCACAGCATTGACTTCGCCGTAGTGGCGCCGGACGATCCGCTGGTGCTGGGTGCGGTGGACGCGCTGGAGGCCGCCGGGATCCCCTGCTTCGGCCCGGAGGCGAAGGCCGCCATCATCGAGGGCAGCAAGGTCTTTTCCAAGGACCTGATGAAAAAATACGGGATCCCCACGGCGGAGTATCAGGTGTTCACCGATGCTGCCTCCGCGATGGACTATGTGAAGTCCTGCGCCCTGCCCGTGGTGGTCAAGGCCGACGGTCTGGCCCTGGGCAAGGGCGTGCTCATCGCTGAGACCCGGGAGGACGCCGTTGCCGCCGTGGAATCCATCATGCTGGACCGCGCCTTCGGCGACAGCGGAAATCAGGTGGTCATTGAGGAATTTCTCACCGGCCCGGAGGTCTCCGTGCTGGCCTTTACCGACGGCAAGACCGTGGTCCCCATGGTATCCTCCATGGACCACAAGCGGGCCCATGACCATGACGAGGGTCTGAATACCGGCGGCATGGGCACCGTGGCCCCCAACCCCTACTACACCGAAGACATGGCCCGCGTGTGCATGGAGACCATTTTCCTGCCCACCATGGAGGCCATGAACGCGGAAAACCGCACCTTCCGGGGCTGCCTCTACTTCGGACTGATGCTGACGCCCAACGGCCCCAAGGTCATTGAGTATAACTGCCGCTTCGGTGATCCGGAGACGCAGGTGGTCCTGCCGCTTCTGGAAAGCGACCTGCTGACGATCATGCAGGCCTGCCGGAACGGAACGCTGGCAGAAACTGAGGTGAAGTTCTCCGACGGCGCCGCCTGCTGTGTCATCATGGCGTCCAGCGGCTATCCGGAGCACTATGAAAAGGGCTTCGCCATCACCATGCCCGCCGAGACTGCCGCCCACACCTATGTGGCCGGAGCGAAGCGGGAGGAGGACCGTCTGCTGACCAGCGGCGGCCGGGTGCTGGGCGTCACCGCCACGGCGGCGGATCTGAAAAGCGCCATTGAAAAAGCCTATGAGCGGGTGGAGAGCGTTCATTTCGACAATGCCTTCTACCGTCACGATATCGGCCAGCGCGCCCTGAAAGCGCTGGAACACTGAAGGGAGCAAGGGCAGGCATGGTTTACAGAGTATACGTAGAAAAGAAAGAAGCGCTGGCCAACGAAGCCCGCGCCCTGTTGGAGGACCTGCGGGCATTTCTGGGTATTCAGTCCCTGACGGGCCTGCGGCTGTTCAACCGCTATGATTTGGAGGGCATCAGCCGGGAGCTGTTCGACTACGCCGTTCAAACGGTGCTGTCCGAGCCCCAGCTGGACACGGTGACAAGTGAAGTGCCTCAGGGAGACACGGTGTTCGCCGTGGAGTATCTGCCCGGCCAGTATGACCAGCGGGCGGACTCCGCCGCCCAATGCATCCAGATCTTATCCCAAGGCGAGCGGCCCACGGTCCGCACCGCCCGGGTATACGTCCTGGAGGGCGAGCTGACGGCGGAGCAGGTCGAGGCTGTCAAGAAATACGTCATCAACCCGGTGGAGAGCCGGGAGGCGTCTCTGGAGCTGCCGGAGACCCTGCGGATGGAATATGACATCCCCACCACCGTCCGGACCGTGGAGGGCTTCACCTCCATGGACGCTGCCGCGCTGGACGCTCTGCGGGACGAGCTGGGTCTTGCCATGGATCTGGACGACCTGAAATTCTTACAGGGCTATTTCCGGGATGACGAGGGGCGGGACCCCACCATCACCGAGATCCGGGTGGTAGACACCTATTGGTCCGACCACTGCCGCCACACCACCTTCTCCACCCACATCGACCATGTAGAGATCCACGACGCGGCCATTCAGGCCGCCTACGAGCGGTATCTGGCCGCACGGGTGGAAGTCTACGGCGAGGAAAAGGCCGCCAAGCGGCCTCAGACCCTGATGGACATTGCCACCATCGGCGCGAAGGTCCTGAAAAAGCGGGGCCTGCTGCCGGAGCTGGACGAGAGCGAGGAGATCAATGCCTGCTCCATCCACGTCACCGCCACGGTGGACGGCGAGGCCCAGGACTGGCTGCTGATGTTCAAAAATGAGACCCACAACCACCCCACGGAGATCGAGCCCTTCGGCGGCGCGGCCACCTGCATCGGCGGCTGCATCCGGGACCCCCTGTCCGGCCGGGCCTATGTCCACCAGGCTATGCGCGTCACCGGCTGCGGCGACCCCCGCAAGCCCCTCAGTGAGACCCTGTCAGGCAAGCTTCCCCAGCGGAAGCTCTGCCAGACCGCAGCTGCAGGCTACTCCTCCTACGGAAACCAGATCGGCCTTGCCACCGGCCATGTGGCGGAGGTCTATCACGAGGGCTACGTCGCCAAGCACCTGGAATGCGGCGCCGTGGTGGCCGCCGCCCCAGCGGGCAACGTCCGCCGGGAGCGTCCTGCCCCCGGGGATGTGGTGGTCCTGCTGGGTGGCCGCACTGGCCGGGACGGCATCGGCGGGGCCACCGGCTCTTCCAAGCGGCACGACGCCAAGTCCCTCCAGACCATGGCCAGCGAAGTCCAGAAGGGCAACGCCCCGGAGGAACGGAAGCTCCAGCGCCTCTTCCGGGACGGGAACGTCACCCGCCTCATCAAGCGCTGCAACGATTTCGGCGCCGGCGGCGTCAGCGTGGCCATCGGCGAGCTGGCGGACGGTCTTGCCATCGACCTGGACGCCGTCCGCAAGAAGTACGACGGTCTGGACGGCACGGAGCTTGCCATCTCCGAGTCCCAGGAGCGGATGGCCGTGGTCCTGGCCCCGGAGGACGAGGCGGCCTTCCTGGCCGCCGCCCAGCGGGAGAACCTGGAGGCTTACCGGGTGGCCGTGGTGACGGAGGAGCCCCGGATGGTGATGCGCTGGCGGGGGAAGACCATCGTGGACCTCTCCCGGGCCTTCCTGGACACCAACGGCGCCGCCAAGCACACCGCCGTCTCTGCCAGCGCACCGGCAGGGGAGACCCCCAAGGCCCCTGCGACCCTCCGCGAGATGGCGGGCAGCCTGGAAAGCGCTTCCCGCCGGGGCCTCAGCGAGCGCTTTGACGCCAGCATCGGCGCCGGGAGCCTCCTGATGTCCTACGGCGGAAAGTATCAGCGGACTCCTGCTCAGGCCATGGCGGCGCTGCTTCCGGTGCTGCCGGGGCAGCACACGGACCAGGGCAGCGTCATGGCCTGGGGCTTTGATCCCCGGCGGATGGAGCGGGACCCCTACCGGGGGGCCTGGGAGTCCGTCTGCCTGTCTCTCGCCAAGCTCACCGCCGCCGGCGGCGACTACCGCAAGGCGTACCTGACCCTGCAGGAATTCTTTGAGAAGCTGGGCCGGGAGCCCCGGCGCTGGGGCAAGCCCTTCGCCGCCCTGCTGGGGGCCCTGGATGCCCAGCTGGACTTCGGCTGCGCCGCCATCGGCGGCAAGGACTCCATGTCCGGTTCCTTCCTGGACCGGGACGTGCCGCCCACTCTGCTGTCCTTTGCCATCGCCCCCGTCCTGGCGGGAGAGGTCCTGAGCCCGGAGTTCAAGGCCCCCGGCCACCCGGTCTATCTCTTCACCGGGGAGGGGCCTGAGGGCATCCGGGCGGCCTGGGAGCGCTTTTTGACCCTGGCCCGGGCCGGGAAGGTAAAGGCCGCCTGGGCCGTGGAACAGGGGATGGCTGAGGGCCTCATGCAGATGGCCTTCGGAAACCGCATCGGCTTCCGGGCGGAGGGGGAGCGGGATTGGTATGTCCCCATGTCCGGCGCCATCCTGGCGGAGCTGACGGAGGAGACGGAGGACGCCGTCCGCCTGGGCGTCACCACGGCGGAGGAGGCCATCGACCTGGGGAGGGAGCACACTTCCCTCACCGACCTTCTCGCCTGGAACGAGGCCGTGCTGGAGGACGTCTATCCCACGAAAACCGACGGAGAGAAACGACCTGTACAGCTTATATCCTTTACAGCGGAAAACCGCGCCGCCCCCGCCCTTCGGACGGCGGGACCCAAGGCGCTGATCCCCGTTTTCCCCGGTACCAACTGCGAGTATGATACAGCGCGGGCCCTCCGGGAGGCTGGGGCGGAGGCGGAGATCTTCGTCCTGCGGAACCTGACAGCGGAGGACGTCCAGCGCAGTGTGGAGGGCTTCGCCGCCGCCCTGCGGAGCGCCCAGATGCTGATCCTGCCCGGCGGCTTCTCCGGCGGCGACGAGCCTGACGGCTCTGCCAAGCTCATCACCGCCTTCCTGCGGAATCCTGCCGTCCGGGAGCAGGTGATGGCCCTCCTGGACCAGCGGGACGGGCTGATGCTGGGTATCTGCAACGGCTTCCAGGCCCTCATCAAGCTGGGTCTCGTACCCTTCGGCAAGATCATCGACACCGATGCGGCCTGCCCCACCCTGACCTACAACACCATCGGCCGCCACCAGTCCCGGATGGTCCGCACCCGGGTGGCCTCCGATCTCTCCCCCTGGCTCTCCGGCGCCCGGGTGGGGGAGACCTACACGGTCCCCATCTCCCATGGCGAGGGCCGCTTCCTGGCCTCGGAAGCCCTCCTCCGGGATCTGGCCCAGCGCGGTCAGATCGCCACCCAGTATGTGGACGCGGCGGGCCAGCCCACCCTGGATGACGACTGGAACCCCAACGGCTCCCTCTGGGCCGTGGAGGGTATCACCAGCCCCGATGGCCGCGTTCTCGGCAAGATGGGCCACAGCGAGCGCATCGGGCCGAATCTCTACCGGAACGTCTCCGGGGACTACGACATGAAGCTCTTTCAGTCCGCCGTCCGCTACTTCCGGAAGTAAAGCAAGAGTTCCCACTGCCTCAAGGCAGTGGGAGCTCTTTTACAAATTGATGAAAAGTGGTTTTACTTTACAGATGTCAGCTCATCTGATCCGGGATGCCGTCCTCGTAGAGGGTCTTCTCCGTCACCACCCAGTGGATGATGGCGTCGTGGGGCTCCATGGGGATCTCGGATCGCAGCAGCCGCTCCCGGCAGATGAGGTACGCCGGTCCCCGGTAGGCGGCGAGAAAGCGGTCGTAGAGCCCGCCGCCCTGGCCCAGGCGATGCCCCTCCCGGTCGCAGGAGACGCAGGGGATCACGGCAAAATCGATCTCGTCCAGAGGCACTGCGGGGCAGTCGGCCTTGGGCTCCAGGATGCCGTAAGCTCCCGGGGTCAGGTCGTCAAAGCCTGTGATCCTCCGCAGCTCCATGATCCCCGGCCCGGTGCAGAGGGGGACGCAGAGCCGCTTCCCCTGCCGCAGGGTCTCGGTGAGGAATTCCGCGGTGTCGATCTCCCGGGCAGTACCCACAAAGGCGAAGACCGTCTGGGCCATCCGGAATTCCGGCAGGGCTAGGAGCCGGGCGTTGATGCCCGCGTTGGATTCCGCCCGGTAGCGGGGGGGCAGGGCGCGCTCCGCCGCCCGGACCTCGCTGCGCAGGGCTTTCTTGGCTTCGATGAGATTCATGGCAATGGGTCCTCCTCCTTGGTGATGTGGGACGCCCCGAAACGGATGGCAGTTTTTCCATATTTGCCCCGGATGCTGTCCATGGCCTGCTCCAGTTTTTCCTGCTTCTGCTGCTTTTCCTGCTGGGGGACGGGGGTGAAAAGGTCCTCCTGCTGCCAGGCGTCCCCCTCCTCCGTGAGGTGGATGGCGGTGACGGTGAGCATCCGGATGGGCGCCGGAGGTTTCCAGATGCGCTCCAGCAGCTCCATGCATTCGTCCGCCAGAGGCCGCATCAGGTGGGTGGGGGCCGGCAGCTGGGCCTGGCGGCTGAAATTCCGGAAATCCGGCGTCCGGTAGGTGATCTGCACGCCCCCTGCATAGAGGTCGCAGGCGCGGAGGCGGCTGGCGACGCTGTCCGCCAGGAGAGTCAGCTCCTCCCGTACCTCCCGGCGGGAGGTGAGGTCCCGGGGGAAGGTCTGGCCGTTGCCCACGCTCTTCACCGGCTCTTGCTGGAAGCGGGAGCGCACGGCTTCCCGGTCCTCTCCCCGGGCGTAGGAGAGGAGCTGCAGGCCGTTCTTCCCCAGGAAGCTCTCCAGCATCTCCGGTTGGCAGGCGGCCAGCTGTCCCACAGTCTCCACGCCGTACTGGCGGAGCTTCCCCTGGGAGGCCCGTCCGGCGAAGAGCAGGCTCCCCACCGGCAGCGGCCAGACGATCTCCCGCCAGTTTTGCCGGGAGATGACGGTGGTGGCGTCAGGCTTTCGGTAGTCACTGCCCAGCTTGGCAAAGACCTTGTTGAAGCTGACGCCCACGGAGAGGGTCAGTCCCAGCTCCTCCCGGACGGTCCTGCGGATGTCATCCGCGATGGCCTTGGGATCCCCGCCGAAGAGGTGAGCGCTGCCAGTGAGGTCCAGCCAGCTCTCGTCGATGGAGAAGGGCTCCACCAGGTCGGTATAGCGGTCATAAATGGCGTTGACCAGCCGGGAGTAGCGGCGGTATTTTTGATGGTGGGCGGAGAGCAGGACCAGATTGGGACATTTGCGCCGGGCCTGCCAGATGGTCTCTGCCGTCTGAACGCCGCAGGCCTTGGCAGGCTCGTTCTTCGCGAGAATGATGCCGTGCCGGGCGTTGGGGTCGCCGCAGACGGCCACCGGCATCGCCCGGAGCTCCGGACGGCGCAAAAGCTCCACCGAGGCGAAGAAGCTGTTGAGGTCGCAGTGCAGAATGATCCGGTCCATGTTCTCCGCCTCCTTTTCCGAGAGATCTCTCCCTCCATTCTACCACATCCCGCCCCGGATTGCCAGGGGAAAGAAGCGCCGGACGGCCTCAGGACCGTCCGGCGTTCGCTCATTTCCGCAGGGAGAAGAAATCCTCTGGGTGGCGTTTTTCGTCGAAGAGGTGGTTGTAGGCCGCCAGTTCATACTCCCGGTAGAGGGACTGGACATAGCCCGGCAGTTCCTCCGCCTCCTGGGTGACCTGGCCGTCTGCCGTGAGATAGCCGGCGGTGCCGGTCACCGGCAGCACATCCATCAGTCGGGAGAGCAGCTGCTGGTAGCCCGTCAGGGGCAGCCCGGCCACCTCCGCCGCCAGGACGCCCAGGTAGTTGGAGGAGATGCGCAGGTCGTCCTGCTCCGGGATGTCATAGTTGGCCCAGATGAAAAACGGCGTCTCATAGGCCTGCTGGACCTCCTCCGGGTCCCGCTCATCCAGCTTTTTGCCGTAAAGGGTCTCAAAGAAGGTGTTCCCCAAAGGCGGCTGATGGTCCCCGAAGAAGACAATCAGGGTCTTCTCCTCCACCTGGGAGTAGTGCTCCACCAGGGCCTGGATGGCCTGGTCGCTCTCCTTCATCAGGGAGAAGTACTGGGTCGTGATACTGGAGGGCTTGGCCCCGCCGGTGACGGTGACATCCCCGGAGAGGTTGTTCCAGCCCTGGGAGTAGCCGCTGTGGTTCTGCATGGTGACGTTGAAGATCATGGTGGGGCCGGCGCTCTCCTCCGTCCAGCGGAAGAGCTGCTCATAATCCGAGAGATCGCTGACATAGTTCCGGATGTACTGGGGGTCCTGCACATCCTCCTGGAAATGCACCTCGTCAAAGCCCAGCCAGGGGTAGACGGAGGTACGGTTCCAGCCGGAGGAGAGGTAGGGGTGGAAGGCAATGGTGTGGTAGCCCAGATCCTTCGCCTGGGAGACGAGAGATGGGCAGCCGTCGTAGAGGTAGAGCTGATAGGCCACGGTGGAGGAGGGCAGGAACGCCAGGGAATCCCCCGTGAGATACTCAAACTCCACGTTGGCGGTGCCGCCGCCGGTGACGGGGGAGATCATGGTGCCCTTGACGGTGTTCTCCGTCAGGGAGTGGTAGAAAGCCAGGGGGTCCTCCGAGAGCTCCAGGTTGGGGAAGGCCGCCGTCAGGTCCGAGAAGGACTCGTTCATGATGAAGATGAGGTTCTCCGGCAGCTCTCCGGCGTCCGTCACGGATTGGGAGCGGTAGCTCCGGGCGGTCTGGGCCACCTTGTCGGCGTCATAGCCATCGGGCTCCGAGACGAAGCTGTAGCGGATGGCGGTGGTGAAGTTCAGCAGGAAACCGTTCTGCTGGGTCCGCCACTGCTGGGTATAGATGCCGATGGTGGGCAGCAGCGGGGTAAAGAAGAAGGCAAAGAGATAGATCACCATCCCCGCGATGCTGCCCCAGAGGAGCTTCCGCCCCAGGCGTTGGCGGCCCTTGGGATGGTAGACGATGTGGGCCAGCAGCAGGAGCAGGAGGTAGCTCCCCAGTACTGCCAGGGCGATCCAGATCTGCTTGTCCGGTGTGTAGTCGTAGCTCTTCGCCACCACAGCGGCAGTGTCCAGGGTCAGAAGGTCGCAGGGAAAGATGATCCGCCCCCGGAAGGACAGCACATAGTGGTTGGCAAGACCAAAGAGGAAGCACACCACGGCGCTGACGCCGCCGGCCAGCACCTTCCGGCCCAGGATCATCCGGAAGAGCCAGAAGATGAGATAGTACCAGATGAGGTTCAGCAGGTCCTGCTCCGTGCTGTGGGCGGTGAAGGGGTTATTGTTGTTCAGTACCTCCACCATGATGTAGGAGAGCCAAGGGCCCAGCAGGAAGGCCGCCCTGGCGGCGGTGACCCGCTGGCGGACCCACTGGGGCAGGCGGAAGCGCCGCTTGGGCTTCACCGGGGTCTCCGGGCTGGGGGCGTCCTCCGGCGCGGCAGGGTCGATATGGGAAGCTTCCAGCTCCGGCGTCTCCTCCGCCGGGGAAGCGGGAATGGGCTGGGTGTCCATGAAATAGCCTCTTTTCGCAAGTTTTCAACGGCCGTCTCGCGGCATTCCCGTAGTGTAGCAGAAATGGACCCGAAAATCTATACCAAACTGTGAACAAAGACAGGAAGATGCTGCCGCCGTTTTGGGAGAATTTCCTTGCGCTGGAAGGGAACGGATGCTATGCTGAAAAGAGAACGAGAGGAGGAACGCCCATGCCGCCCTACGAACCTATCCGATTTCCGGTTTTTATTGAGACCAAGTACCACGGGAATGCCCCTCTGACAGGTGAGTACTCTGCGCTTACCACCAGGGAGGCCCGGGCTTACTTTGCCTGGTTCCAGGAGATCATGCCCCAGCGTATCAATTATTTGCTAAATTATTGCTCCGCTGAGATGGGTGTTTCCCTCCGTGAACTCCGGGCCTTTCCGGATGGTTTTCTCCCCCTTTGGAAATGGTTTCGCATTCATCAGATTTTCCGCCTCTTTGATACCCTGCGTTGTGAGACGGACATATTCT
>ERZ826220.3502-NODE-3502-length-12043-cov-25.138805_pt1 | contig 12043 bp, 9 predicted proteins | sample MGYA00519927_ERZ826220 | MGnify/ENA primary metagenome ERZ826220 (study PRJEB31778, sample SAMEA3449225) | human gut metagenome | biome: human gut; feature: human-associated habitat; material: faeces | place: United Kingdom | collected 2010/2012 ...
CTGGAGAAGCGTATGGAAGAGCTGGGACTGAACAAGGAAGATTATCAGTTCTATCTGGATCTGCGCCGTTACGGCTCTGCACGTCATGCAGGCTTTGGACTGGGCTTCGAGCGTTGCGTAATGTATATCACCGGAATGGGCAACATCAGAGATGTTATTCCCTTCCCTCGTACTGTAAATAATTGTGATTTGTAATATATCCGGAGTAACGTATCATTTTGAAAGATATGCGTTGGATGCTTGCATACATAAGCATATCTGACAAAATGTATGTTACGAAGTAACCACATGAGCAAAAGGTAAGCATCGCAGATGCGATTTTGCGAATGGGGTACTCCGGATATAGGGAAAATGGAGTTTTTAGATATTTATGAAAGAAACAACCGCCGGCAGAAAAGTGAATAACGTGAAGAGAAGACTTGTGAGTGCTCTTCTTCTGGCAGCGGTAACGCTGACTGCCACCGGCTCCGTCTGGGAATCCCCTGCGGAGACGGTACAGGCGGCACCTTCCATGAGTGAACTGCAGAACAACATCAACAATCATCAGAACCAGCTGAATAACATCAACAGCCAGATCAATTCCTTGCAGGATGAGCAGGATCTGGTGCAGGAGAAGATCGATGACCTGAATGCGGAGATCATCAACACCATGACCAGTATCGGTATGAAGGAGGATGAGATTGCCGCAAAGGAGACGGAGCTTTCCGACAAGCAGGTACAGATCGATCAGACCCAGGAAGAGTACAATATTGCCAAGGCACAGGAAGAGAAACAACATGACGATATGATCACACGCATGCGCATGATGTATGAAAATGATTCTTCCGAAAATTATGTAAACCTGTTATTTCAGGGCGGCGGCTTAAGCGGAATGCTGAACCGCATGGATTTCGTGGAGAGTGTCTACGAATACGACCGTCAGAAGCTTCAGGAGTACGAAGAGACTAAGGAGCAGGTGTTGGCACTGTGGAATCAGTTAGAGGAAGAGAAGACTCAATTGCAGGCCGATAAGGACCAGCTGGAGGCGGATAAGGCAGATCTGGAAAGCCAGAAGTCAGAGTTGGATGTCATGCTGGCGAAGAAGAAACAGGAATCTGCCAATTACGATGCGGAGATCAAAAAGGCAAGGCAGGAGGCTTCCGTGGCCAAGGCACTGCTGCAGCAGGAACAGAAACAGTTAAAACAGCTGCAGGCACAGGCACAGCGCGGCAACACCGCAGCAGCCACCGGAAGCTATACGACCACGAATTATACTTCTGTGATCGAAAATGCATCCGGCAGCGATATGGGTAAGCGGTTGGCAAAATATGCCTGCCAGTACATAGGCAACCCTTATGTGGCGGGAGGCACCAGCCTGACCAATGGTGCAGACTGCTCCGGATTTACCTTCCGCATATACAGTGACTTCGGTTACAGTATTCCCCGTACTTCCTATGAGCAGAGAAGCTGCGGTACCGGTGTGGATTATAGCAGTGCACAGCCGGGAGATCTGATCTGTTATGATGGACATGTGGCAATGTATATCGGCGGAGGATTGATTGTACATGCCAGCACCCAGCGTACCGGCATTAAGGTCAGCAATGCAAATTATCGTCCCATTCTTGCAGTGAGACGGGTTGTGTAGCAGACAGTCGGATATATTTGAATATTTGACATTAAAAAGCCTTGTTTTCATGGAAAGCAAGGCTTTTTTTCTATGTGCGCCTTGCGGCGCACGTTTCTGAGCCCACCCGTTAGTGAAAATAAACAAAAGATATCATTGGTAAAAACGCATATAGACAAAGCGGGAACGCTATGATAGTCTGTAGTTATTCAGAGCTATATGTTTTCATTTCAGAAAAATAAGCATTCTTAACAGACCATTCGGTCGGAATTTCCAATTTTTTGAACGATTCTTTTTATTTTTGTACGCAAATTCAGGAGAATTTGCAGAACAGACTAATTTTGAATATGGGGGATAAATGACATACGAAGAATTTAAAAAAGCATTGTGCCGGAACGTGCAGAATATGGAGACGGCGCAGAATAAAACAATACGCCTTTTGGAGCGGCAAATGATTTGCTCGGATCCCATGGCAGTGCATATCATGAGTGTTATGAATCGCCATATGTATGGAAGAGAGAATATTCTCATCCGGGAAGATATGTTATGTGCCATGTGGAGTTTAAAAAGGGAAGAGCAGATACAGTACTGGCCGGTACGACCGTTATACGAAAGATACAGACAGGAAGGGTGGCAAAGTATTCTGCCGGAGATCTCAGCAGGTCTTGAAGAATCAGATAAGAAAAAAGATGTGTCGTTTACAGAGGAAAGTCTGAGTTATGCTGTCTGCAGAGGTCATATGAGGATACAACCAGTAAATTTTGAAAGACACAGGCACACGCTTGAAAATGCAATCCATCGTAAGATTGGAGATATTGCACTGGTACTTCAGCTGATTATCTGCGAAGGGAACCCAGACAATCTGACAATGCAATTATCCCGCAACAGGATAATGACGTGGGAACGGACAGAGGATCAACTGATCATGGAAGCTTTTATGAATAGTAGCCGTAAAATGCCGCCGAGACTGTACCTGGGTAGTGACAGACGCCCCGAGTTCCCTTATTATGAGGGTGTGTTCCTCCCAGATGAGAAGGGGCGGCCGACAAAGATTGCTCCATGGAATCCTATGGAGGGAAGGACTGGATACCTCCTGACAACAACAGGACGGATCAACGGAGCAGCAGCTTTTTTTTATCCTGGGGTTAAAGATATTCTTGCGGAAAAAATGCGTGGCGATTATTATGTAGTATTCCCAAGTCTGCATGAGGCAATGATTCATCCGGTAGCCTGCGTCAATGCAGAGGAAATCAGAACATCTGTGCAACACATCAATGCCATTTATGGAGAAGAGGAGATGTTGTCGGACAGAGTATTCTGCTATCGCAGGAACCGGAGACTGCTGCAGCTGCTGTAAAATTGACCTGTGATAGAAAATAAAAATTCCATGCTATCAACTAAAAACTGCCCGGATATTTCTGAGAACGAAGTATCCGGGCAGTTTTTGCTATAAAGATTTATTATATACTGGGATTTTCCATTAAAAATTGCATGAACTTGCCTTCATCTTCCCTGTCAGAACAGAACAATTCAAGCTCATCCCCATGCTGTCCGAGCAATGCAGCAATGGCAATGTACTGGGAAAGCTTACTCTTTAGATTAAAAATATCACCGTCTAAGGATCTTAAAGTTACGTCCCCCTTACAACTGTCGACAATAGAAAGAAACTCATTTACCTGTTCGATTTTTGTTAATTTCATGAAATGTTCCTCCTTTTCTTATACAGTCATTTGACCGAAAAGCGTACTATTATTGCTAATATTATACGTATTTTAAACAGAGAATGCAAGAGATTCTTTGGCATGCGTGTCAGCCAGGCAGGAGCGTAAAATTCGCGAAAAAAACATTCCCTTAAAGGGAAGAAAGGAAATATATCCGGTTCTTCCAAATAAAGCCTTTGACTGCACATTACGTGCAGATTTAGGCTAGAAAGGGAAGGTAAAAAATGGCATGACATTACAAATTACGTCATAATGCACAAAAATAATCAAATAAAATATTTATTAGGCAACTAAAATGCTTAAAAATGATATAAAAATATGATAAACGATTGACATATGTAAAGAATGATGATATTATTCAATCATCAAGAAATTATTAGAAAAAGTGTGGAGAAAAACGAAAAAGATTTTTCGAAACAGCGCAAATCAGTAGAGGAATATGAAAATGAAAAAAATACCAAATCGACAAGTGCATCTTGATTTTCATACCAGCGAAATGATTGACCAAGTGGGCAGTAAATTTTCAGCCGAGGAATTTGCAGACACATTAAAGAATGCCAATGTAGAAGCAGTTACTTTGTTTACCAGATGTCATCATGGAAATCTGTATTATGATTCGACAAAATATCCCGAGAGGATACATCCTCATCTGAAGGTAAAGGATATGTATCGGGAACAGGCGAAGGAATGCAGGAAAAAGGGGATAAAAGTATATTTATATACAACAATCTGCTGGGATATCCGGGTTGCAGCAGAACATCCGGAATGGGTGGCTATAGATGATTATGCGAGGATAAGCAGACGTGAGACAGGTAATATCTTTGAGGATCCCGGATTTCATGTAGATCTGTGCATTAACAGTCCATATCGTGAGTTCTGCAAAGAACAGATAGCAGATGCGTTAGAGAATTGTCCGGTAGATGGAGTCCTGGTTGATGCATCCTTTGTTGTAGAGTGCTGCTGCCCCAGATGCAGAAAGAGCATGCTTGAGAAGCACCTGAATCCGGCAGATCCTCAGGATAGAAAGAAGCATGCATGGCAGATTTATTATGACTTTGTCAGGGAAATGACGGATTATCTGCATGAAATTGATTCGGATTATGATATTTTCTTTAACAAGGGTCATGTCGGGGCTCAGGATATTCCTGTAAGGGATTGCTTTGATTATGTTGCTGTAGAAAGTCAGCCGGCTAATTGCGGTTATATGGATTTCCCAGTATCTGCAAGATATCTGAGAACATGGGGAGTACCGGTTGTTGGTATGACCGGACGCTTTCTTACCGGTTGGGGAGATAATAATTCCTACCGGAATCAGGCCGCTTTGGAATACGAATCTTTCAGTGCATTGTCTTATGGAGGACTGTGCAATATAGGAGACCAGCTGCCGCCCTCCGGTCAGTTGGATAAGGATATGTATGGAGTCATAGGGGATGTATTTCGTCAGGTGAAAGAAAAAGAGCCCTGGTGTGAAGATGTGACTGCTTTGTCGGAAATGGCTGTGTTTAATCCGGAAGAATTTTATGGTGGAGCTCCCGGAACGGTAAATCCCCATGCTGAAGGAGTGTGCAGAATGCTTCAGGAGCTGGGATATCAGTATGATTTAGTGGATTCCGAAAGCGATTATTCCCAATATCGTCTTTTGCTTCTGGCAGATAATATACCTGTAGACCATAAGTTGGAGTGCAGACTCAAGGAATTTATGGATCAGGGAGGGGCTCTCATTGTTATGGGAGAGGCAGGATTGAAAAATTCCGAAGAAACATTTGCAGCGGATTGCCTTGGAATTCGGTGGAATGGTGAGTCTGAGTATGATGCAGATTATATTCATGCAGAGGGGGTACTAGGCAAGGGCTTATTCGATGCGGATTATGCTATGTATCTGAAAAGCGAAAATGTTGAAATTATTTCAGAAGAAGCCTCGGAATTATTACCGCTGATAGCACCGCTTTTTAATACAACATGGGAGCATTACACGGGACATCTGAAAGCACCGAGTTCCGAAATAAGAGTAGGAAGTGCAGCTGTAAGAAAAGGGAATTGTATTTATTTTGCCCATCCGTTATCCATGATTTACCACGTTATGGGTTCTAAATGGGTAAAACAGCTTTTACATAATGCAATAGACGTGCTGATGCCTGACAGATTGCTGGAGCATACAGGCCCATCAACAACAATTGCAACCGTGAATGAACAAACAGGAAAGAACAGATGGATCGTGCATCTGATGCATTATGTTCCTGAAAGAAGAACAGAAAAATATGATATTGTAGAGGATATTATTCCTCTTTACAATATAGATTTACGGGTCAAAACAGATCGTAAACCATCTGCAGTCAGGCTTGTGCCACAAATGAAGAATCTGGAATTTCGTTATGAAAACAGACAGGTAGTAGTTACGATACCAAAGGTGGAAGGCCATCAGATGGTTGAGATTCAGTTTTAAACCGGATAAACAATAAAAGAAGAGACTTGGTAAGGAGGTCATTATGAGAAAGAGTGTAAAATATGTAGCAGCCCTTTTGGCAGCAACTATGACGATTGGAGGCTTGACAGGATGTGTGAACTCCGCGTCATCAGACACAGGAAGTAATACCGCAGCATCAGACAGTAATGCAGGAGTAGAAGAAAGTGCTTCTTCTGACAATGATTATGATTTCTATATTTTTAATGCAAAGGGTGAAAACGCAGATGCGTTAGCAGCAGCGGTGGATACCTATGAAGCTGAGACGGGACTTACCATTAAAATATTCTCCCTGGGAAGCGGTACACCTACAGAAGAGGCACTCCGTGTCGATATGTCATCGGATCATAAACCGGCTATTTTTGGTATCATGGATCCCCAGGCGCTGAAAGAGTGGGTTGAAGGAGATTTCGCATTGGATTTGACGACTGCAGATCTTTTACCGGAGTTTAAGGCTCTGGCAGATGATTTGGATCCCGGACTCAGACTGACAATGGATGGACAGGACAGCTATGGCATTCCATATAATGTTGAAGGATATGGCTATATTGTTGACAAGGAAATGATTGCTGCATTGGTAGGAGAAGACAATGTGGATAGCTTTATTGAAAAATATAAAACAGCAACCTATGATGAATTTGCAGATTTTGTTGAGAAGGTAAATGCTTATATCAAGGATGGCAAGGGTAATGATTTTGCCCTGAGTGGACAGACATTTTCCCTTCTGGCTGAAAAGAATGAAAAAGCTGAAAAGCTAGAGGGAGTATTCTCGGTTGCAGGCAGTGAGAAATGGACTTATGGAGATCATCTGATTAATATCCCTATTGACAGTGTATTTCCGAATGTTGCCGCAGCAGTGAATGCAACGGATGAACAGTTGGATAAATTATACAATCCTATGGTTGCCTATGCAAAGACACTGGATCTGATCACTTCCCATGCGGTGAGCGAGCGGGGACCTGAGTTTATCAATTCCACAACAAATGGCTATGATGCTGCAGTGGCAAATTTTGCAAATGGCAAGACATTATTTATCAAGCAGGGTAACTGGTGTTATACCAATATTAAAAATGCAAATTCTGAAATTGTAGATACATTAACTATTTTACCGATCAAGATGCCTTTTGAACAGGGTGATATTGCAGTAGATGGATTGACAGTGGAGCATATGAATTCTTCCATTCCGGTATTTTGCGGAAACTATTATGTATTGAATAAACAGGTAAGCCAACATGAACTGGAAGAGGCGCAGAAATTTCTGGTGTGGCTGAATACCAGTGAAGAGGGTCAGCATTATGTCACTGAGGAAATGGCATTTATTCCTTATAATGCAGATCCCGCAACAACGGTTCTTGGTAATAGCCTTTCCGATTGTATTATTGGATATATGAGTGAAGGTAATACTCTTACCAATGCTTATGCAGGTGCACCGGCAAGATGGGCTACAGAGGTATTTGGATTGAAAATCATGGAAGAGTATCTGACGAAGCCTGAGTGGACTGAACAGGATTATGAAGATATTGCTAATTACACAATCGCCTCCTGGAAGGAAGCAAAACAGTAATGTTGTAATTGAATAGTTACAATATAATCTAAAAGATTGTCGGTAAAACTTAAAGAGCTTTACCGACAATCTGATATATAAAGAGAGTGACTGTAAATATACCGGAAAGTTGCTCAACAGAAAGATAGGATGATGTAAACATGAACAGATTTTATAAGAAAATTAATGTGTGGTTCACGCTTCCGGCAGTAGCCTTATTTATTATAGTGGTTCTGATTCCGTTTTTTATGGGACTGGTTTACTCTTTTACATCATGGAGAGGAGCATATTTTGCCGGAGGGTCATTAAGCGAATCGTTTATTGGACTTGATAATTACAAGAAAGTTTTTACCAACACAAAGTTCCTTGCTTCTTTAATCTATACGGTTAAATTTACGGTAGTGGCTGTCCTGATCATAAACATGGCTGCGTTGGCACTTGCTCTTCTGACAAATCATATTTTAAAGGGAGCAGGTGCTTTCAGAACGGTATTTTTTCTTCCCAATTTATTGGGAGGACTGGCACTTGGATATATCTGGAAATTTATTTTTGATGTGATTTTTTCCCAGCTGCTATTTGGAAAGGACGGAGTACTGCCTATAGAAGCTCTGACCTATATGACACAGAACAACACAAAAGCAATTTTTGCATTGCTTCTGTTAACGATGTGGCAGTGGGCCGGATATATGATGCTTATTTATGTGAATGGATTGAATAACATTCCGAATGAATTATATGAAGCAGCAGAAATAGACGGGGCCACAGCAATACAAAGGTTTCGCTATATCACACTTCCTATGTTGATGCCTTCTGTGACAATTGTATTATTCCTTTTGTTGGCAAACTGTTTTAAGCTTCTGGATCAAAATGTGGCATTGACGGAGGGTGCCTTTTCCACCAGAATGCTTGCTATGCAGATTATGAATACTCCGAAGGATGCGTTACCTCCTGATTATGGATATGCGCAGGCAGAGGCAGTTGTATTTTTTGTCCTGGTTGCAGCTGTGACCATGATACAGGTTGCTGTAACGAAGAGTAAAGAGGTGGAAGCATAAATGAATAAAGGATTCAGAATTGAAAAAAGAAGAATAGGTAAGGCCGTAGTTTATATGGTCCTGATCCTGCTGGCATTGTATACGTTATTCCCATTGCTGATATTGGTAATCAATTCCTTTAAGCCTCATACGGACATTATTGCCAATCCTTTAGCCTGGCCAAGACCGGTAGATATTGGATTTGTGATTAAAGCTTTGAGAGAGTTGAAGTTTACCCAGTCTTTCTTTGTGACCCTGTTTATTACAACGATTTCTATATTGATGATTGTAATGGCTTCTTCTCTGGCTGCATGGGCAATGATAAGGAATAAGACAGTATATTCCAAATTGGTATTTTACATTTTTATTGCAGCAATGCTGGTGCCGTTCCAAGCGGTAATGTTTCCTTTGCTCAATGTGTTTGAAAAGATCGGAATGAAAAATATCTGGGGGCTTGTTATCATGTATGGCGGATTCGGAATGAGTATGTCGATTTTCCTCTATCATGGATTTATGAAAAGTGTTCCGGTATCATTGGAGGAGGCAGCTGTATTGGATGGCGCAGGTGCTATTCAGATATTTTTAAAGGTGGTATTTCCCCTGGTTAAGGGAACGACCAGTACGGTTATCATATTAAATGCATTGTGGATCTGGAATGATTATCTGCTTCCGTTCATGGTTATAGGAAACGGAGAAATCAGAACCATGACATTGGAGCTTTATTTTGCAAAGATGAAGGCCGGTGTATACGGAAATCCATGGGAGCTTATTTTCCCTTCGGTGCTTGTGACCATTATACCGATTATCATTGTTTTTCTCTTCCTGCAGAAGTATATCATGAAAGGTGTTGTTGATGGTGCAGTAAAGCAATAAGCTCAGCATCCATGAAGGGTATACTTTGGGTGGATACAGAAGTAAATGGAAAGAATGTAAGGACAGAGTACATACAGAAATATATTAGTTATGAAATAAAAATCGAGCATCCTTTTCTGTTGATTCCAGTGAAAATAAAGGAGGAAACAGAACGCTTGTCATTTTATCTGGAAGATCAGAAGGTGTTGGAGTATCAGGTCTTCCCTTTGGAAGAGGGAGAGATTGTGGATTATTATGCTCCGGTTCCTGTTGCGTCGTGGATAGGGAGAACCATCCGCCTGGAGGGAAACTATCCGGAGGCATTTTATGCAAAGATGAAGCAGGCTGATCGGCTTCCACAATCGGAACAGCTGCATCCACTGATGCATTTTTCGCCGGTCAATGGCTGGATGAATGATCCCAATGGACTTGTCTGTCAGGATGGAATTTATCACCTGTTTTATCAGCACAATGCTTTTGGCACAAAGTGGGATAATATGAGTTGGGGACATGCGGTCAGTGAGGATTTATTACACTGGGAACATCGGTCGATGGCCATTCTGCCGGATGAAGATGGAACAATTTTTACGGGAAGCGGTCTTTGCAATGAAAAGGGACTTTTGGAATTGCCGGAAAATGCACTTGTCTTTTTTTATACCTCGGCAGGAGGAAGCTCAGACAGTCCGTGGAGTGAAGGGAGACAGTTTACCCAGAGGATTGCCTACAGTACAGATCGCGGAGAGACGCTTCATAAGAAAAATCAGGTGATAGTGCCGAATCTGACCAGAGGAAATCGAGACCCAAAGGTATACTGGCATGAGGAAAGTAAAGGGTATATCATGTCACTTTACTTAAAGGATTATGAGTACGCTATTTTACGTTCTGAGGATCTTGAGCATTGGGAACTGACACAGAGAATTTTTCTTTTGACAACCAGAGAATGTCCTGATCTGCGTCCGGTTCCGGTGGAAGGCGGTCAGGAAAAGTGGATGCTGTTTACTGCATTGGGAGAATATTTTACAGGAGACTTCGATGGCTTCCAGTTCACAAATCTGGATGAGGGGCGTATGGCCTATCAGAATGAACTGCCTTATGCCGGACAGACGTATTTTGATCTGAAGGATCGTGTTGTTCTGATGCACTGGCTGCGTACAAAGAATCCGAAGAAGTATTATACAGGAATGATGGGGATTCCACGGGAACTGACATTTATAAAAGGAGAAGAAGGCTTCATTCTGCGTCAGTCAGTGATCCGCGAGTGGAAGGAGCAGCGGATTCTTGCTCGTGACGAGAAGTTGCAGAAGCAATGGGAGGATGAGTCTGTCAGAAATGCTGCACTGGAATTATATTTGAAGGTGCAGGGAGCTTTTTTACTTTCTGTAAATATTTATGGGCAGAAGCTTTCTTATCAGCGTAGGGAAGGGATTCTTTGGGTAAATGGGGTTTCCTGCAAAGTGAAAGAAGATCTTCGCGATCTTTCAATCATTGTTGACCGTGAAATTCTAGAAGTAGCAGCAAACGAAGACACTCTTCTATATTTTTTTGAGACCGATCTGCAGGAACTGGCGGGGAAAATAAGCGTGGAGGCAGATCAAAAGGTAGATAGTTGTCTGTGGAAAATACAGTAGACAGATTGATGGATGTATGTGGATAATTCTGAGCGAAAGAGAGCATGAGTAAATGGAAACAAAATATGATGTGATTGCATTAGGGGAGCTTCTGATTGATTTTAATCAGGCGGCTCTGAATGACAATGGGAATTACCTATATGAAGCAGCTGCAGGAGGAGCACCATGCAATGTTCTTTCCATGCTGCAGAAGCTTGGCAGAAAGACTGCATTTATTGGTAAAGTCGGCAAGGATTCTTTTGGAGAATATCTAAAAGAAACCATAGAAGACATTGGAATTAATACGGACAATCTGCTGATGACAAGTGCGGCAAATACTTCCCTGGCATTTGTGTCAAGAAATGCGTATGGAGACCGGTGCTTCCAGTTCTATCGTGATCCGGGTGCAGATATGCTGCTGCGGAAAGATGAAGTTATTGCTGCGAATATAGCCAAGTCAAAAATTTTTCATTTTGGAACGTTGTCTTTTACAAGTACAGATACAAAAGAGGCAACCTGTTATGCTGTTGAGTGTGCAGAAGAAGCTGGAAAGCTGATTTCATTTGATCCTAATATCCGAATCAATTTATGGAATGATCCGCAAGAAGCAAGAAAAGCAATGGACTATGGGCTGAAAAAATGTGATATCCTGAAAATATCTGACGAGGAACTGTTTTTTCAGACGGGAATTAGGGATCAGGATGAAGCAATGAAGATATTAAAAGCAACATATGAGATACCGTTTATCTGTCTGACGATGGGAAGAAATGGAAGCTGTGCGTACTATCATGACAGGAAGGTACAGATGAATGCATTTGTACAGGAAAAGACAGTAGATACAACCGGGGCTGGAGATACCTTTATGGGGTGTGTACTGAATTTTGTGCTGGATCATGGACTGGATGGTCTTGAGGAAGAAGAAATTCGACAGATGCTCCGGTTTTCCAGTGCAGCAGCATCCATCATTACAACACGTTATGGAGCTCTTAAAGTCATGCCGGATCAGGAAGAAATACAAAAATACATGAAAGACGTACTGACCGCAGACGTAAAACGGAAATTGAAAAGCATCTGAAATGTAATGAAAGCTAAGAGTAATCGGGCAAATCCGGTTGCTCTTTTTATTTTGTATAAGCTATAATGTAACTATTCAGATCTCATTCGTAAAACCGCTGCTAACGCAGCTCAAGTTTTACTCATTGAGGTTACTTCGCCATATAAA
>ERZ826220.3505-NODE-3505-length-12040-cov-8.750688_pt1 | contig 12040 bp, 10 predicted proteins | sample MGYA00519927_ERZ826220 | MGnify/ENA primary metagenome ERZ826220 (study PRJEB31778, sample SAMEA3449225) | human gut metagenome | biome: human gut; feature: human-associated habitat; material: faeces | place: United Kingdom | collected 2010/2012 ...
TCCACGTCGACAAGATGTGCAACGAGTGCGGCAACTGCACGCAGTTCTGCCCCTATGCCAGCGAGCCCTGCCATGACAAGTTCACCCTCTTCCAGACGGCGGAGGATATGGCGGAGAGCAAGAACCCCGGCGTCCTCTTCCTCGACGCCGACCACGTCCGCGTCCGCATGGCGGAGGAGCGCGACTACGATCTCACCACCTCCGACAACGATCTGCCGGTGGACATCGAGGCGCTGATCTTCACCATCCGCGACAAGTACAGCTATCTGTTCGCGTAAGCGCAAACTTTCTTACAAGATACAGGCGCGGCCGCCGAAAAGCGGCCGTGCCCTTTTTCTTTCATATGAACACTCCCCGCAGACCGCCGCAGTCGCGCAGAGCTTCGGCGCGGGCAGCGACCTCACGGGCGAAGCCGCTCAGATATTTTCCAGCGCCGCGTGGGAGGGCGAGCCGCTCCGCGAGCGCATCCGCCGCTGCAAGCAGGTCGGCCATGATCTGCTCGGGCCGCGCGTGCTCCCAGCGCTCGCGGAGCGCGCCGATCTCGCCATCTGAGAGCGTCAGCCCCTCCCCGCCGAGGAGCGTGCGGGCGAGCGCGTTCTCCGCGACCGGCGCATAGAGATTCACCAGCAGCCCGCGCCAACCGGGGCAGGAGCGCTCCAGCACCGCGCGAACCTCGCCTTGCGGCAATCGCGTGAGCAGACTATTTTCCGCCGCCAGATCGATCAGATAGCGGTTGACATAATTTATTCCCAGCAGGCTCTCCGACACGCTTTGGGAAAGCTGATAGTCAATGTCACAATCAAACCGCTGCGGGAAAAAGCGCGTGTCATAGCAGCGGAAGCCCCTGCCGATGCTCCGCAGCGTATCGCGGAGCGAGCGGTTCTCCAGCGGCGGCAGCGTCTCAACGACCTTTCGCCAGAGCGCGATCGTCAGCGCGGCATCCCGCTGCGCACGGCGTTGCCCGCGCGCCAGCTCGTCCGCAAGGTCGCACGAGAGAAGTGTACGGATACGCGCCGCGCGATCCGCTTCGCCTCCGCCGTCCGCCTCCTCCGGCACAGCAAGGAAAAACAGCACGCCGCGCAGCAGCTCCCGCGCGGCGGCAGCCGGCACGGAGCTGCTTTCATTCGCGGTGTAGAGCGCGATCTGCCGCACGAGCAGCGCGGCAAGCTTTTCCTGCCACAGCCTCTCTTCGGCGCCCGTCAAGGGGCGCGTCAGCTCATTCATCATCGTCCCCCACCCTTCCCGTGCGCGCAAAGCGCAGCATCGCGCGGCCATCGAGATCGGCGATGCGGTCCGCGCAGCCGCCCGCCCAGCCGTTGTATAGCCGCACCAGCGCGGCGAGCAGCTCGTCGTCGCCGAGACGTTCGCCGCACGCGCCCTTGAAGTGGTAGAACAGCTCCGTCAGCCCGCCGAGCGTTTCCTCCCAGTTCTCCGGTCCAACGCAGGGCGAGTCGCACAGCGCGACCGCCAGCTTCGGCAGGATGCCCTCGCCCAGCTCGATGCGCTCCGTCTCCCGCAAGGCCGAAGCGCGGCGCTCCAGCAGACGTCCGCATTGTTCCGGCGTGAGCGTCAGGCCGAAGCGTTCCGTCACGGCGTTCCCGCGCAGCAGCGCCGCCTCGGTCCGCTGCGCGGACAGCGCGCCGAATAACATCAATTCATCCATCTCTTTTTCACCTCGCCATGTTATCTACACCCCCGGCAAGGAAAAGACAAGACTTGAAAAATTGCCCGAAATGTGGTAATATAGGACTCGTAAAAAGCAAAAAAGCGCAGAAGAAAGCCGCCCAAACGGGCGGCTTTCCTAATTGTGCGGTTTTTTACTTGGCGGGAACGGTCAGGATCTGGCCGATGTAGATGATGTACGGATCGGCGAGCTTGTTGGCCTCAGCCAGCTTGGTGTAGAGCGTGCCGGTGCCGTAGAGCTTGTAGGCGATGTTCCACAGGCAGTCGCCCGCGACGACGGTGTAGGTATCGCCCTCGGTCACGGTGGTATCGCGGCCGGCGATGACCTTATCGCTTTCGTTCGTCGGGACATCGGAAGCAGCAGTCTTGATGGTGATGCGGCCCTGCGGGGCGGCATACTGCTCGCCGACCACGCCGCCGAGATTATTGACGATGTAGTTGATGAGGACCTGGTTGTCAATCATCACGCCGTCCTTGAGGAGCTTGACGTTCTTGGTGCCGAACATGGTGTAGCCGTCGCCGGCATCCTTGAGCATGTAGTTATGGGAAGCGAGGGTATAGGTCTTGTTGACATCGAGGGGCTGACCGCCGACCATGATGTCAGACACACGGTACGCGCCGTCGACCTTGACGAACTCGGACTTATCGTTCTTCACCACGGAGCTGGGAATGTCCGCATTGATGGTGTAGGTCAGGCCGGAAACCTGCAGGAAGCCGCCGCTCTCGCCGGGATAGGCCGCGGAGCCGAGCTCCAGAGCATCCTTGATCTGCTGACCGGTGACCTCAACGAGGCAGGCCTCGTTGCCGAAGGGATGGACCTTGATGATATCGCCGTAGGTGATGTCGCCGACCTTGATGTTGTCGCGCACGCCGCCACCGTTGACGAAGGCGATGTCAGCGCCCAGCAGGATGCGGTAGGCGTCCGCGCACAGGTCGCCGAGGTTGGTCTCGGCATTGCGGACCGCGCGCTTGCCGTCCGCGCCGTTGATGGTCAGCTCCACGCTGGTCTTGGCAACGACCTGCTTCTGCAGGGCGTCGAACTTATCGGTGATGGTCTGGATATAGGCCGCCGCCTCGGCGTCGGGCTCGACCGTGTTCAGATCAACGTTCTCGTGGGTGATGGTACCGTCGGCCTTAATGATGATCTTGCCGACGTTGGCGAGCTTGGTGCCGGTCTGCTCAAAGACGACCTCCTTGCCGGACTTATCCTTGATCGTTTCGGAGAAGGTGGAGTGGGAGTGGCCGTCGATGAAGGCGTCAAAGCCGGTGGTGTTGGCAATGACTTCCTTGCTCGTCCAGGGAGAGGACTGCTCGTCGATGCCGAGATGGCCGAGGCCGATGACATAATCGGCGCCCGCGGCCTTGGCCGCGTCGATGGCCTTCTGCACCGCCTTGTAGAGGTCAGCGCCGTTATTGCCCTCGCAGAAGCCATAGATGTAATTGCCGTTGGCATCCTGGAAGTAGGTCGGGGTGGACTTGGTAAAGGTCTCCGGCGTGCAGACGCCGACGAACGCGACCTTCACGCCCTTGACCTCGAAGATCTTATAAGCGTCGAAGTAAGGCGTGCCGTCCTTGCCGGTGAAGTTGGCGGAGAGATACGGGTACTTGGCCAGATCCTTGGCAATGTGCAGGAACTGATCCATGCCGTAATCGAACTCATGGTTGCCGGGAACGGCCGCATCGTACTTGATGTAGTTCATGATGTCAACGATATACTCGCCCTTGGAGAGCGTACCGATGACATCGCCCTGAACGTGGTCGCCCGCATCCACGAGCAGATCCGCGTCCTTGTGCAGCGTTGCGACCTTGGCATACTTCTCATAGTCGCAGTGAACATCGTTGGTGTGCAGAATGGTGATGTCTTCCTTGGGGGCGGCGGCATTGACCGTCACGGCAAGGGAAAGGACCATCGCCATCGTCAGCAGCAGGGACAAAAACTTGCGCATAGCTTTTTTCCTCCTGAAAATTTTTGCCGGAGCGCTTGTCCGGATCGGGCGCACAGCTTCGGCAGGATATGTTTATTGTATCTTCTTTTCCGCTTTTTCACAAGCCGCATTCTCTCGCCATAATCACAGATTTTCACCGCGCTTTCTTGTCGCTTTTGCCGATTTCTCTTTTCCTGTGGAAATCGCGGCAAAAACGTGCTATGGTAAAGGTGTATGAATATTTTCAGACAAAGGAGCTGAATGGATATGAAAAAACTGCTCAGGGGCGGCTTTGTCGTCACGCCCCGCGGCTCCCGCCGCGCGGACGTCCTGCTCGACGGCGAGAAGATCGCGCAGGTCGGCCACATCTCCCCCGCCGAGGCAAAAAGCGCCGAGGTGACGGACGTTTCCGGCTGCTACCTCTTCCCCGGCTTCATCGATGCGCACACGCACTTCGATCTCGACGTGTGCAACACGACCACCGCCGACGATTTCGCGTCCGGCACCCGCAGCGCCATCCGCGGCGGCACGACCACCATCATCGACTTCGCCTGCCCCAACAAGGGCGAGACGCTTGCCTACGGTCTTGATCTCTGGCACAAAAAGGCCGACGGCAAATGCTCGTGCGACTATGGCTTCCACATGACCATCGACGACTGGAACGAGGGCATCGAGGGCGAGCTGGACGATATGTTCGCCGCAGGCATCACGTCCTTCAAGATGTACCTCACCTACCCCGCCATGATGATCGGCGACGGCGCGGTGTATTCCGCGCTCAAGGCGCTGAAAAAGCGCGGCGGCATCGCGGGCGTCCACTGCGAGAACGCGGGCGTGATCGACGCGCGCATTGCCGAGCTCAAGGCCGCCGGACGCGCGGCGGACGTTTCCGCCCACCCCGAGGCGAGGCCCGACTATCTCGAGGCCGAGGCGGTCGCGCGGCTGCTGCGCATCGCCGAGGCGGCGGACGCGCCGGTGGTCATCGTCCACCTGACCAACCGCGAGGCGCTCGACGAGGTCGCCTTTGCCCGCGCCCGCGGGCAGAGGGTCTACGTTGAGACCTGCCCGCAGTACCTTGCCCTCGACGACGGCGTGTACTACGACGCCAACTGGTCCATGGCCGCGCGCTATGTCTGCGCGCCGCCCATCCGCGCCGAGGAAAATCAGCGCGCGCTCTGGCGCGGTCTGCGCCGCGGCGAGATCCAGACCATCTCCACCGACCACTGCTCGTTCACCCTCGCGCAGAAGGACATGGGCCGCGAGGACTTCACGAAGATTCCCGGCGGTCTGCCCGGCGTGGAGACGCGCGGCGAGGTCGTCTACACCCGCGGCGTCGCCGCGGGCAGAATGACCGTCGCCGGAATGTGCCGCGCCCTGTGCGAAAATCCCGCGAAGCTCTACGGGCTCTATCCCCGCAAGGGCGTCATCGCCGCGGGCTCCGACGCGGACATCGTGGTCTACGATCCCAAGGCCAGCCACATCCTCTCCGCGCGCGACATGGTCACAAAGGCCGGCTACACGCCCTTTGAGGGTCTGCGCACCGAGGGCGGCATCGCTAAGGTCTACCTGCGCGGCAGCCTGATGGTCGAGGACGGCAGGATCGTCGGCGGCCCCGAGGGTCAATACCTCCGCCGCGGGCTCTGCACCCTCTGAGCAAAACAAGAGAAGAAAAGAGGAACGCTTCCATGAACCTTCGTACCATTCTGTTTTCGCAGTATCCCGCGCTGTTCCTGCTCGCGGTGCTGTTTCTGATCGCGCACCTGCGCGTGCGCAAGACCTCCGCGGTCAAGTCGGTGCTGTGGGTCATTCTCTTCGGCGCGGCGCTCGCCGCGTCGGTGGTGTGCTGCTTCCTCGGCATCCAGGCCGAGCTGTGGACGCTCAAAACGCTCATCACCCTCGGCTTCTGGAGCTGGTTCGGCGTGGGTCTCGTGCTGCTCTTCCTCGTGCTGCGCGTCGTGCACGGCGTGGAAAAGCGCTCCAGCCGGCGCAGGCTCGACAAGGCCATGAAGCAGGCGGAGAAGCAGAAGGAAGAGGAGGTCTCCCGCGCCCGCGCCGAGGGCGCCGCCGCCGAGCGCGAGCGCGCCGAGGCTGAGGCCGCCGCGCGGGCAGAGGAAGCCGCTCGGGAAGAAGCCGCCCGTGCCGCGGCGGAAGCGGCTGCCGCGCAGGAAACGCAGGACACTCCTGCCCCGGAAGCCGAAGAAAGTGAGGTCTGAATATGGCAGTAGAACATTCCGTCTCCAAGCGCGTGATCTATTTTGATATTCTTCGCGTTGTGGCGATCTTCGCTGTTGTCGCCGTTCACATTTCAGCGCAGCATTGGCTTGATGTCGATGTCAGCTCACGCGCATGGTTCGCCTTTAATCTGTACTGCACTACAGGCAAGTGGTCGGTTCCCATTTTCGTCATGATCAGCGGCGCGCTGTTTTTAGGCCGCGATACCACGATCCGCACCATACTGAAAAAGAATGTGTTGCGCATGGCCGGCGTATTCGTTTTCTGGTCGGGCTGCTACGCACTCATCAGCCTCATTTTTCGCCGCAGCCCGCTCTTTGATGTCTTTTCGCAATTCATCACAGGACATTATCACCTGTGGTTCCTCTACATGATCGTGGGATTGTATCTGCTCATCCCGCTGCTGCGTCCTATTGTTCAAAACGAAACGCTCACGCGGTACTTCCTCCTGTTGGCGCTTGTCTTCACCTTTCTTCTGCCTCAGCTTGCCCTGTTCTGCTCTTTTGTCTCGCCTCGGGTAAGCACGGTCATCACCACGGTAATCATGTACACTTACTGCTATTTTCCGCTCGGCCTTACCGTTTATTTTGTCGGCGGATACTATCTCAGCCGGAGGGAGTTCAGCCGCAGGGAGGAGATCATACTCTACTGCATCGGTGTCGCGGGGCTTCTTTTCTCTATATTCGCACCGGTCATTCACGCCAAGGCGCAGGGTGCGCCCAGTGGAATTTTTTATAACTATAATTCAATCAATGTCCTGTTCACCAGTGTTCCCATCTTCGTCTTTGCCAAGCAGCACCTGAATTTTCCGCACATAGGAGAACGGGCATACGCCATTCTCCGCAAGCTGTCCAAGTACAGCTTCGGTGTCTACCTTGTTCATCCGATGGTCATTGAGCTACTACAACATTTCGGCATCGACACCTTCTTCTGCAACGCCTTTTTCTCCGTGCCGCTGCTCGCGGTCTTTGTGTTCGCGGTCTCCACGGCGATCTCCGCGCTGCTGAGCCGGGTCCCCATCGTCAACAAATACTTCGTCTGAGCGCAAGAGGAGCGCGGGCCAACGGTCCGCGCTCCTGTGTTCGTTCACTTTTTTCTTGCTGCGACAAAGAGGTTCGGCGGCGCGGGAAACAGGTTTTCGGTCTCCAGCACCTCAAAGCCAGCCGCGGCGATGGACGCCTCCAGCGTGTGCATACGGTCAAACGACACATAGGGCATTTTCCCCGTGTGGCTGCGCCACCACTTGCGAACGCCCTCGCGTGTGAGCCGCTCGCCCAGGCAGTCCGTCGCCGAAAGGAATACTCCCTTCGGCCGCAGCAGCTCATGGATGCGCGTGAGCACCTCCGCGCGGTTTTCGAGGTAGAGCAGTACATTGCAGGCCACCACCGCGTCAAAGCTGCCGGGCCGCAGGCTCTCGTCAAAGAGATCCATGCACGAGGCGCTGACGTTGCCGACCCCCTGCTCTGCTATTTTTTTCTTCAGATGCCGCACCATCTCGTCCGAAATGTCGATGGCGCACACCTCGGCGGCCATCTGCGCGACCGGCAGCGTAACAAGTCCCGTGCCGCAGGCAAAATCCAGCACACGGTCGTTCGGCGTGAGATAGGGGCGGATGCACTCCGCCGTTTTGCGGTAGGCGTCCGCATACGCTGCTCCCGATTGCCCGTCATAATGCTGCGAGCGGCGGTTCCAAAACTCGCGCGGCGCTATTTTTTCTCTCATTTTGTTTTGATCCCGCGCTTGGCAAACTCCTCGACCAGCAGGTCAAGGTCGTTCGGCAGGCTCATCGGCTCGCCGCAGAACTTGATGGCGTTGGCAACATCCTTGAGGCCGTTGCCGGTGACGACGGAGACGACCGTGTCGTTCGCGCCGAGCACGCCCTGCTCGCAGAGCTTCTTCACGCCCGCCGTGCCGGTCACGCCCGCCGGCTCGCCGAACACACCGCAGGTGGTGCCGAGCAGCTTCTGCGCCGCCATGATCTCCTCGTCGGTCACGTTGACCACGATGCCGTTGGACTCACGGATCGCCATGAGCGCCTTGTCCGCATTGCGCGGCACGCCGACGGCGATGGAGTCGGCGAGGGTGTTCTCCTCCATCGGCTCCCAGGGCTTATTCTCCGCGATGGCGCGGTTGATGGGGTGGCAGCCCTCCGCCTGCGCGGAGATCAGGCGCGGCAGCTTGTCGATAAAGCCGATGGCGTAGAGGTCCTTGAGACCCTTCCACACGCCCGCGATGGTGCAGCCGTCGCCGACGGAGATGGCGAGGTAGTCGGGCATCTTCCAGCCGAGCTGCTCGGCGATCTCGAGCGAGACGGTCTTCTTGCCCTCGGAAAGATAGGGGTTGATGGCAGCGTTGCGGTTGTACCAGCCCCACTTGTCGATGGCCTTCTTGCTCAGCTCGAAGGTCTCCTCATAGTTGCCCTGCACGGAAATGACGTTCGCGCCGAAGGTCATCAGCTGCGCGACCTTGCCCTTGGGGGCGCGGGAGGGAACGAAGATGAAGGTCTTGAGACCCGCGGCGGCGGCGTTGCCTGCCAGCGACGAGGCCGCGTTGCCCGTGGACGAGCAGGCGATGATCTCCGCGCCCGCCTCCTTCGCCTTGGCGACCGCCATAGCGGAGGCACGGTCCTTGAGGGACGCGGTGGGGTTCTGGCCGTCGTCCTTCACCCACAGCTTCTTGAGGCCGAGGAGCTTCGCAAGACGGTCCTCCTCGTAGAGCGGGCTCCAGCCCACGCGCAGGGGCGTGTCGGGCGTGGTCTCCTCCACGGGCAGCAGCTCGCGGTAGCGCCACATCGTGTTCGGGCGGCTCTTGAGCTTTTCCTTGGTGAGATTGGCCTTGATGTAATCGTAATCGTAGATGATGTCGAGGATACCGCCGCACTCGCAGTTGGTGAGGTTGGGCACGGCCTCGTATTCCTTGCCGCACTTGACGCAGCGCGCGCATTTCACATTTTTCAGCATAATAATTTCTCCTAAAACGGAAGATTGAAAATGGTCTCGAATCCCGCAGCAAAAGCAATCGCTTCGTAACCCCGCCGCAGCAACGGCTGAGGAGACATATACCTGCACGGGCGCAGACGCCGCTCAAAAGGGGATATCTCTTACCGTAAGAGATATCCCCTTTTGGAAACCCCAGAGAAGCGCAAGGGCTGCGCCCTTGACCTGCCATCGCCGGCCCCTATCTGCGGGGATGCTGCACACGCTGTGCAATGAAATTTTATTCGGCTTTCGATCCGGTCTGCTCCTCTTTCCGCTCAGCCGCTGCTGCGGCGGCGTTTCGGAGCAGGCTTTGTCTCTGCTTCTTAGAGCGCCTTGAGAAGGCCGGTGGCCTCATTGAACTCGTTGATGAGCTCATCGAGCTCGGCAGCCTGCGCGTGAACGGCGTCCCAGGTGCCCTTGGTGTCGTACCAGAGCGCGTTGAGGTCCTTGACGTCGCGGGCCTGCTGCTCGACCCAGGTGTAATACTTGAGGTTGTGGATGCGCTTGCGGTCGGTGTAGGTCAGCTCCATCAGGTTGTCGGTCTTGAGGCCGAGCATGTGGAGGTTGTGGTCGAGCTTGGCTTCCTCGACGTTGTACGCGCCGTGCATCTCGTTGAGCTCCTCGATGCGGGACTGATACATCGCGGCGGAGTCGGTCAGAACCGTGCCGACGACATCGTTCTCGGTCAGCTCATAATACTTCGCCATCTTGATGCAGCAAAGGACATTCGCGATGCCGGAGATGCCGAGCCAGGTCAGCTTCTCGATCAGCTCGTCGGAGAGCTTGAGCTCTTCCTTGAGGTACTTCTGGCCTTCCTTGGTGTTGAACAGGCGCAGCAGGCGCTGGCTGTCCTCATCGTCGATGGCGATGGCCATGTCGGTGTTCTTCACGTTGTGGATCCAGGGAATGTGCTTGTCGCCGATGCCCTCGATGCGGTGGCCGCCGAAGCCGTTCTCGAGAATGGTGGGGCACTGCAGCGCCTCGCCCACGCCGAGCTTGAGGCCGGGATAGCGCTCCTTGAGCAGGTCGCCCGCGCTCATGGTGCCGGCGGAGCCGGAGGTGAAGCAGGCGCCGGCAAAGTTCTGTCCGGGCTTCTTGACGGCTTCAAAGAGGTCCGCGAGGGCGTAGCCCGTGACGTTGTAGTGCCAGAGGGGATTGCCCATCTCCTCGAACTGGTTGAAGATCATCATGCTGGGATCCTGCTTGAGCTCCCAGGTCTTGTCGAAGATCTCCTTGACGTTGGACTCGCAGCCGGGCGTAGCGATGACCTGACCAGCGATCTTGCTCAGCCAGTCGAAGCGCTCCTTGCTCATCTCGGCGGGGAGAATGGCGACGGAGTCAACGGCGAGCAGCTTGGAGTTGAACGCGCCGCCGCGGCAGTAGTTGCCCGTGGAGGGCCAAACGGCGTGGTGATAGTTGGCGTCGAACTGGCCGGTGACCAGACGCGGAGCGAGGCAGCCGAAGGAAGCGCCGACCTTGTGGCAGCCGGTGGGGAACCACTTGCCCGCCATGGCGATGATGCGGCAGGGTACGCCCGAAAGCTCGCTGGGGATCTCTACATAGTTGGGGACCTCCTGAAAGAGGCCGCCGGACTCCTTGGCCTCGTTCTTCCAGGTGATGCGGAAGAGGTTGAGGGGGTTGACGTCCCACAGACCCACGTTCTTCAGCTTGGCCTGGATCTTCTCGGGAATGGTCTCGGGATGCTGCATCTGCGCGATGGTGGGGATGATGACGTTGTTTTCCTTGGCCTTCTGGATGTTATGCTCCAGTCCGACCTTGTTGATGCTCAGATCGATTTTACCCATTTTGCTTGTCCTCCTGTTGTTTGTCAATGTAAGAATAAAGTGTATATTTTGAAATTCCGAAATATTTGGCGACCTTGTCGCCGGACTTGGTGACGAGGAATGCACCGCTCTGGCTCAAAAAGCCGATGGCGCGCATCTTGTCCTCCTTGTTCATCAGCGCCGCGGGCTTGCCCACGAGGGCGACCGACTGGGCGATGAGCTCGTCGAGCACGTCGTTGACGTTGATGATCTTCTCCGGCTCCGTCTGTGTGCTGTCGCCCGCGGCGGTCAGCTCGCGCACGGCGCTCTCGACCATCAGAAGCGAGGAGATGTCGTAGTTGATGCCGAGGATGGCCACGACCTTGCCGCCCTTGCCGCGAATGTACATCGTGGAGGACTTTAAGATCTTGCCGTCCGGCGTCTTGGTGAGGTAGCTGAGATGATCCATGGGCTGCGCGTCCGCGTTGCGCACCTGCTCCATCGCGACGTGGGATGCGCCGTCGCCAACCTTGCGGCCCGTGACGTGTCCGTTCTCGATGATGACGATGGAATGCTCGGGATGCTTGGCAGCCACGTCGTGGACCACGACCTCGCAGCTGCTGCCGAACTGGGCGGCGATGCCCTTGGCAATCTGCCGCAGAGTCTCCAGCTTTGACGCTTCTATAGTTTATCTCCTCCCTTACGCTGTTTTCACGTTTACATCATACCATAGATAAAAGAAAAAGCAATCATTTTTTCAAAAAAATTTTCAGATTTGCAAATTTTTTGTTTGACTTTGCCGAAGCTTATGCTATGATAGAGGCAGAGTAAAAGGAAATGAGAATTACAATAGACAAATCTGAATTTATGTACGGAGGTTTTCTCATGGATTTTGAAGCGATCAAAAAGGCTGCTCAAGGCTATCAGGCGGACATGACCCGTTTCCTGCGCGACATGATCGCCATTCCCAGCGAGAGCTGCGAGGAAAAGGGCGTCGCCAACCGCATTGCCGAGGAAATGAAGAAGCTTGGCTACGATAAGGTCGAGTTCGACAAGCTCGGCAACGTCATCGGCTGGATGGGCACGGGCGACAAGATCATCGCGCTCGACTCCCACATCGACACCGTCGGCATCGGCAACATCGAGAACTGGACCCACGACCCCTATCAGGGCTATGAGGACGAGAAGGTCATCTACGGCCGCGGCGGCTCCGACCAGGAGGGCGGCATGGCCTCCGCCACCTACGGCGCGAAGATCATGAAGGACCTCGGCCTCATCCCCGAGGGCTACAAGATCATGGTCGTCGGCTCCGTGCAGGAGGAGGACTGCGACGGTATGTGCTGGCAGTCCATCGTCAACGAATACTTCAAGGGTCCCGAGGACGCGCGCGACCAGATCGAGTTCGTCATCTCCACCGAGCCCACCGACGGCGGCATCTACCGCGGTCACCGCGGCCGCATGG
>ERZ826220.3506-NODE-3506-length-12035-cov-9.870868_pt1 | contig 12035 bp, 13 predicted proteins | sample MGYA00519927_ERZ826220 | MGnify/ENA primary metagenome ERZ826220 (study PRJEB31778, sample SAMEA3449225) | human gut metagenome | biome: human gut; feature: human-associated habitat; material: faeces | place: United Kingdom | collected 2010/2012 ...
TTTCCCTAAATCGTGTTCTTTTGTTTTGGCTTTTGTGCGGGCTTACACGGCGTTACCTTCGTCGGGGGTGTCCGTGTCCGCTGGAGCGGTCACGTCGGCCACACGGGGCGCGACAGGGGCCTCAGTGGGGGCGTTCTGCTCTGCGGTGTTCTCAGCGTCCGCTTCGTCCAGCGCCTGCGTGATCAGGTTTAGCACGAAGTCTCGCTGGGTGAGCTTTTTGCCGCTGCGGAGCGTCTCGCGCTCCAAGTGACGCTTGATGCGCTGGAAGAGTTCTTCGGGAATCTGGAATGCCATCGTTCTGCCTTTTTCAGTCATTTGAATGCCGCCTTTCTGATTTTCCATCATGTTGTAATAGTCTTGGATGAGGTTGGCGATGTACTCGCTGGTGGTCTGGCCCAGCCGTTCTCGTTCTTCACTGACCCGCTCATGTAGGTCGATGGGAATCTGAGCACACAAGTTTTTAGTGGTTGCCATTCTCGGATACCTCCTCGTTTTTTGTAACGCAAGCATACCCGAAAGGTCCAGTAAAAGCTATTACCAACACCACCAAGGAATGATAGACAAACGAAGCGAAAGCAACATAAGCACCTATGAGTCAAAAAAGGCCGCCGTCTGCTCCCACATAGGGAGCCGAACGGCGGCCTGCCTTCTTATTCTTTATTCTTTTTTAAGCCTCGGTGTTCGAACCACACCAGACCACAAATCTGGCAGGGCGCATCTTCAAAATGTCGCCTCTCGCTGGGCAAAACTGAAATTTTGAAAAATCGAGTTTTTGCAACTTTTTCATTCTAAAAGTGGCGCATTATATGTGAAAACGCCGCACTTTCGTGCGGCGTTTTCGGCGTTGCATCTTTCATCAACACATTTTGGAGCTGCTGGGCAGATTCGAACTGCCGACCTCATCCTTACCAACCGCTCAAAAGCCATCCAGCCACTGCTGTATAAGGCTTTTGGGCGGTTTTTTGTCCAAAAAGGATGAGGTCGCAGCCTGTTTGTTCCGTTATTTCCGTCCGTTCGTTTCCGCGTGTGGGTCACGGTGTGGGTCGCTCCCCTTTCACGGTGCAAATACGGATCGCACTCGACAAATAGTAGGCCGAGGCGGTATGTAAGTCCCGTTCACCGGTAACGCATTTTACTTATTCAACAGCTGTTTTCTTCTTCAATATAGCACTCACTCAATATATATTTAGCTTTCTGCATTCAAATGCTGAATTTGACACTGCTGTAAACAATAAAAGCTATTTTCAGCCTTCTTTCCACCACCTGAAGATTTATAAAGCACAGCGCTAAGCTTTACTCGGCTCCGGACCTTTTGAGATATACGGGGCATCACTCATAAGAAGAACCGCCGCCTTATAGCAGGGATTGTGGAAAAACCATTCGCAAATTCCGCTTTGTACTTGCGTTAGTCCTGCTCCATAAAATTTCTGACATAGTGTACAAGCATCTCTGCTGTCTTTTCGCAGCCGAGCACGTTGCTTTTGACTGTCATATCATATCCACGCGCATCGCCCCATTTTGTATCACAGTAGTAGTTATGGTAATTTTTCGAGATCTGTCTACTGTCTTGATCTCCTCGATTGCCTGGTCCAAATCCAGTCCCATCTTATTCATGATACGATTGATCTTAAACTGCGGATCACCGCAAATGAAGATGCTGATGCAATTTGGATTATTTCCAAGCACCTGCTCACCGCAGCGGCCAATCACCACAAAGCTTTCGCCCTCTGCCGCTTTGCTGCGCAGCATGGCGAAAGTTTTTTCCGCCACGTTGACTTCGATCGAATTGGAAAACGCTCCGATTCGGCGGGAGGTGAAAAAGTTGACCGGCTTTTCGTCCATCTCGCTCACAAGTTTTTCGCTGTAGCCGCCGGACGAGATCTCCTTTTCGATGGAAGCTTTATCATAAAGCTTAACGCCCAGCTCTCTTGCAACCATATCCGCAATGTAATGTCCGCCGCTGCCGTGTTCGCGGCCAATCGCAACAATGATTTGTTTTTTCATAAATCAGACTTCCTTTCTTTCTCTTACAGATAACGCAAAAGCAGATATACTGTGGACACGAGCATCACAAGGATTGTTGCGGGTGCACAGTATTTGCAGTAGCGTCCCCAACTGATGGGATACCCGCACTTTGCCGAAACTGACGTACCAACCACATTGGCGCTTGCGCCGATCGGCGTTGCATTACCGCCGAGGTCTGTGCCGATAGACAGCGTCCATGCAAGAACGCTTATATCCATTCCCTCTGCTGCGGCAATTGCTCGGATAACCGGAATCATCGTTGCGGCAAACGGGATATTATCTACAAAAGCACTCGTAATGGCCGACACCCATAGGATGATGATCACGATAGCCGCTGCGCTTCCACCGCTGACGGATGAAATGAACTGCGCGATAATGTCCAGCACGCCGGTTTCCTCCAGCCCTGCAACAGAAACAAACAGTCCGATGAAAAACAGCAGCGTCTTATAATCCATCCCTTTAATGATTCCTGCAACCGTCTCTTTTCCGCTGGTTATAGCTGAAACAATCATCGTCAACACGGCAACGATCACGCCAATACAGGCGACGGACAGCTCGGTCTGTGCATGTGTAATCAGCAAAACCACCGCCAGCAGAAATACAGCGGCGCTTGCAAAAAATGCAGGCCTGTTTGTAATCGCTGTAGCCGGAGCAGGGCAGGCCGCCGCCCCACCATTTTCTTGTTCGGCACGCCCAAGTTCCTTGCGGAAGCACAGCGTAAAGTAGGCAAGCATCAGCACGAAGCAGATGGCTACAATCACGCCGGTATTGGTAATAAAATCCGAAAAAGTGTAGCCGAGCGACGTGCCGATGATGATGTTCGGCGGATCACCGCACATCGTCGCCGCCCCGCCGAGATTTGCGCAGAATATCTCCGAGAGAATCATAGGCACAGGATCAAATTTCATCGTTTGCGACAGCTCCAGCGTAACCGTAGCAAGAAAGAGCACGACTGTGATACTGTCAGTAAACATAGACAATATCGCCGAGAGCGTCATAAAGCAGATGAGAAGCGGTATGATTCGGTAATGTACAAGCTTTGCCAGCGACAGGCACAGCCAACGAAAAAAGCCTGCTTTTCCAAGGCCTTCGACCATGATCATCATCCCGGCAATAAACAGAATCGTAGACCAGTTGATGCCTGTCGTTGCTTCCTCTCCCACGCCATACCAGAAGGAGCGCTCAAAAAAAGAGCCCAGATTCAGCGTCTCCCAAACGGCGTGAAACGAGTGCATACAGACGCCAAACACTATTGTCAGCACTAATATACCGCTGCAAAGCGTCACATAATGCCGTTCAAATTTGTCCAGTATAATCAGTAGGAACATACCAAGAAAAATAACAATTGCAATAATCTGCGCGAACATGATTTCCCTCCACAACAGCTTGATTTTTCAGCCGTGTGCATTATAGCGAGTGCTGCGATAAAAGAAAAATGCTTTGTTTATATGGAAGATATATCACTTTGCTATGGCAAAACACGCCGCCGTTTCAAAAAATGCAGCAAAAGGCTGCGCCATTTCTGACACAGCTTTTTGCTGCATTTGGGAGGGAGAAAATTGATACTATAAAGTATCTTCGAAAGGTGGTTGAGTAAAGTGATAAGCTTTTTATAATTTCACATGCGCTTATCGTGCACGCCCGCCGCTTTCACAGGAATCTGATGCAGAATATTCCACGCCTGTACTGCGCGGTATCCGGCAAAAGGCCATAGCAGACCATAAGATCGCCATTTTTCAGCTTCAATGTTTCCGGCGTAATGGGAATATAACTCAAATCGTGATCACCGCACTTGTGATCTGCACAATCCTCGATGACTTCCCATGCAGCTTTTTTCAGCGCTTTTTCCTCCGTAAGACCATTATATATAACGCGCCGCTGCCTGCCTTCCCTTGCCGTACATCCGATACCGAGTATACCGCAGATAACTCCGGCTGCACCACAAAGGCGAAGTGCTCCTTCTCCGTTCCAGAACAGGGTCAAAAAAACAATACTCACTAATAAAATCACAGCAAAAGGAAGCATTTCTTTTCGGCCTGCACCTTGTTTTCTTTTCTGAAGCTGCTCATTCGCACAGTCCCTGCAGACTCCGAATTCTGTAATATTCCCAAGCATCTGTACTCGCTTCTCACCGCTGAAATCCCGGATGTGCAGGGTATGAACTTTCAACGCACGGAAATGTTCCTGCGCCGCAGCGCCGCACTTGATGCAGGTTTTGCTACCATCCATATATTTTTCTCCATATACGTATAAGAAGCTAAGCAGTATGTCCTGCCTTTACAGTAATGCTCCCAGAGTGGAAAGCAGCAGGCTGCCGATAATCAGAATAATCGCACCGCCGAGGCGGGAGGAAATCTGTGCAAAGGGCATCAGTTCCATACGGTCTGCGGCAGACAGAACTGCCACATCACCGGTGCCGCCCATATTCGCCATGCAGAGGCCGGCGGTGATACCCGCCTCCACGGGGTAGAAGCCAACCCACTTGCCAACGATTGCCGCGCCAAAGAAAGCTCCGACACAAGTGACCAGGCACAGGATCAGATAGGTAATGCTGAAACTCTCGATCACCGTATCAAGGCTCAGGTAGCACAGTCCGATACCGACAAGCAATGTAGTCGTCAGGTTTTTCATCACAAACTGGAACCACTGATAGCAGGCAACTTCAATATTCTCCGGCAGAAGATTGAAAATCTTGAAAATGGCCACGGTAATGATCATCCATGCATAAGCGTGAATGCTGACGCTGGGAACAAACTTGGACCAGATCTTCGAAACAATGAAACCCCAAGCAAAAAACGAGTTGGAAACGAACAGGCCGATACCGAGATTTTTTACATCGATCTTATCGCGCTTTGCCTGCATTTCGGGGCTAATCTCCAACTCCTTAGGATCGACGGTACCCGCCTGCATCAATGCGCCCTGACCGTTCCATGTCTTGCTGCTGATCACCTTGACGACGATACCCGCGAAAACGATGGAAATTGCATTGCCGATAGCGACTGCCGGCGTCATTACAGAGATCGCCTCTGCCGCCGTCATCGTGTTGGAGCTTTCAAAAATTTTGGACAGCGGGACTGCACCGGCGCCCATGCCGCCGCCCATGATGGGCAGCGCGATCAGCAGCAGCGCCTTGATGGTGCCGTAGCCCATAATACCGGCCACACCCATACACAGGGCAAATGAAAGGATCAAGCCGCCAAAGATAGCAGGGAAGTAACGAGCCGCCGCTTTTTTCAGCAGCGTGCTGTTCATGCCGAGGATCGAACCGGTGATCAGCGCGGCAATATAGAAATCCAGAAACGCGCCGGTTGGCTGGAAGAACGATGTGATGTTGCCCACAAGGTCATAGTTGCAGGCCATGTTGTAGACCTTCGTGCCATCCTCCAGTGTCTCGGTCAGAGCGGGCAGCAGATTGAAGTAGTTCAGCAGCGCCGTGCCAAACAGGACGACAATCGCGCCGCCGCCCAGATAGGAGCGGATGATGGGCGTTTTTTCACCGATCTCATACAGAATCGTGCCCAGCACGATCATGAAGGCGAAGCAGCCGGACATACCTTTGGGCAGCGTACCGGTATAGGCTGCCACAACGACTACTACAGCAAAAATTGCGAAATAATACCAAGGTAAATTAAATAATTTGTAAGTTTCCTTTTTCCCTGACATAACGAATCTCCTCCAGAATTTGTTGATTTTTCAGGAAGAACTGCTATAATTTTAACTCAGATGCGCGCCACGCCGCTCTTACGCGCCGCTTCTGCGACTGCTTTGGCAACCGCCGGGCCGACACGCGGATCGAAGGCGGCGGGGATGATATAATCCTCAGACAGCTCGTCGCCGACGAGTCCCGCCAGCGCTTCCGCTGCCGCGACCTTCATTTCCTCGTTGATATCGCTCGCGCGCACATCGAACGCGCCGCGGAAGATACCGGGGAAGGCGAGCACGTTGTTGATCTGGTTGGGGTAATCGCTGCGGCCGGTCGAAATGACGCGTGCGCCGCCCGCCTTGGCCTCGTCGGGGAAAATCTCCGGCGTCGGGTTCGCACAGGCAAAAATGATGGCATCCTTGTTCATCGTTTTGACCATCTCGGTCGTAACGGTGCCCGGAGCAGACACGCCAATGAACACATCCGCGCCGACGAGCATATCGGCAAGGGAGCCTGCCTTATGGCTCAGATTGGTGACCTCGGCCATCTCGGTCTTGATCCAGTTGAGCCCCTCGCGGCCCTTGTAGATCGCGCCCTTGCGGTCGCACATGGTGATGTCTTTAAAACCCGCAGACAGCAACAGCTTCGTAATGGCAATGGCCGCCGCGCCCGCGCCGGAGGTGACGATTTTCACATCATCTTTCTTCTTGCCCACGACCTTGAGCGCATTGGTAAGGCCTGCCAGCGTGATGACGGCCGTGCCGTGCTGGTCATCGTGGAAGATGGGGATGTTGCACTTTTCCTTCAGCTTGCGCTCGATCTCAAAGCAGCGCGGCGCGGCAATATCCTCGAGGTTGATGCCGCCGAACGAGCCGGAAATGTTGTAGACCGTTTCGACGAACTCATCCACGTCCTTTGTCTTGACGCAGAGAGGGAATGCGTCCACATCGCCGAACGCCTTGAAGAGCACACATTTGCCCTCCATGACCGGCATACCGGCCTCGGGGCCGATATCACCAAGGCCAAGCACAGCGCTGCCGTCCGTGATGACTGCCGCCATGTTCCAACGGCGCGTAAGGTCATAGCTCTTGCTGATATCCTTCTGAATTTCCAGGCAAGGCTGCGCAACACCGGGGGTGTAAGCGAGCGCGAGATCCTCTTTGGTCTTGACCGGCGCACGGTTCACCATCTCAATTTTGCCCTTCCACTCACCGTGGAGCCGAAGCGATTCTTTTGCGTAATCCATAAATATCCCTCCGTTTGAAGCATTCATCATCTTTTGATGATATAAAAGTTATACATTTTTTATCTGAAAGAGGGAAATACGAATCAAACATTATTCATATATGAAATCAACATATCACTGCCGAGCCGGGAGGAGTACACCGTGAATATTAGTTACGACAGCTACCGTGTTTTTTACTACGCTGCAAAGTACAAGAGCTTTTCGCAGGCCGCAGCAGCGCTTTATAATAACCAACCGAATGTCACCCGCATTATCCGAAGGCTTGAATCCGAACTGCGCTGTTCATTATTTTTTCGTTCTGCACATGGGGTCCGGCTGACACCGGAGGGCGAAAAGCTGTATGAGCACATTGCCGTTGCCTTTGAAAGCATTGAAGCCGCCGAGGAAGAAATCTTCTCCGATCAGAGCTTGCAGAGCGGCATTGTCCATATCGCGGCCAGCGGCCTTGCGCTGCGCGGCTGCCTGCTTCGAGTGCTTGAGCGGTATCGCAATGAGTATCCGCACGTCCGCATCTGTCTGAGCAATCATTCAACGCCGCAAGGACTTACCGCTGTGCAGAACGGCCTTGCCGATTTCGCGGTCGTGTCGGAAGGCTCTATTGTTCCGGATTCTCTCATCAAGCAAAAGGTCGGCGAGATTCAGGAAATCCCTATCTGCGGATCTTCCTTCGCTCATCTGGCCGAGCAGCCTATGAGCCTCAGCCAGCTTGTGGATATTCCGATTGTCAGTCTTGCGGAGGGGACCTCTTCTCATGACTTTTATGCCAATTTATTCCTAAGCCGAAATCTGCCGTTTACCCCTGATGTTGAGGTTGAAACCATTGATCAGGTCCTTCCCGTTGTGCGCAGTAATCTTGGTATTGGGTTCGTCCCAAAGGAAATGCTCTATGGCGCGCCCGAGCTTACTGGCATCTATCCGATCGAATTGAACGAGCCGATTGCACCGCGCAGCATTTACCTCTTTCAAAGGAAAAATCAGCCGCTCAGCATCGCCGCCAAGCATTTGCGGCGAATGCTGCTGAACGATACCCCGAGCCAGTGCAAAACATCAGCAGATAATTAAAATACATAGCAAAGCGGCCCTTCTCTGTCCTGTTGGCAGAAAAAGGCCGCTTTGCCGATTATATCAAAATCGGTGAAACAAATATATGACTTATTTCTTTTCCTCCTCGCGGATGAACATAATCAGGAAGCTGATCGTCAGCAGCACGCAGGATACCCAGATGCCCTGCTCAGCAAACGCCTTTGTCAGCAGTGCGCCGAATCCCGCGCCAACCGCAAAAAGGCCAATCACCCCGAAATAGGTTATTGCCTTTTGCAGCACCTCTCGATCTCGTGTATGGAAATAGACACAGAGCGCCTCGGTACCGCTTCGCATATTGCCGATGCACATCGTGCTGGCGTAAGCATGGCCACGCACCTTGCGGAAGGTCTGCACCTGCATGGCGCAGACAAAGGAGACAATCGCATTGGCGATGGTGTTGACCTCCTGCGGCAGAAAGCCGACAAGGAACAACAGTACAATCTCCGCCAAAATGATAATTTGTCGCCAATGCACCTTTTCCACATACTTATAGTGCCGATGGACGCACTCAGCCACAAAGATGCCCAGCATAAATGCAAGCACCGGCACAAGATAGCGTCGGCTGTGCAACCAGTCTCCCTCAAAGAGATAGGTGCTGAACAGCACAATATTGCCCGTCTGTGCGTTTGCAAACACTTTGCCGCGGCAAAGGTAAGTATAAGCGTCCTGCAAGCCACCGGAAAGGATAATAAACGATGCAGTCAGCAGAGATTCGGACATTTGTCCGTGCGGTCGAAAAGCGTACATTCCAGATTCTCCTTTGAAAAAATCGTTCTGATTATATGGCGCAGCTTTTTCTCTGTCAATAATCGTTTTTCTTTACTCAAAGTGAAAAACTCTCAATGTTCCCTCTTACCTCAAAATGTCTCAAATCGCGCTTTCATTTCATCATCGGTCAGTTCGCCCCGCTCGGACATCTCCAAAATTTTCATTGCTTCCGCCACGGCGGCGTTCCACTCGTCCACGCTGATCTTCTTCCGGTTCTTTTTCTGCTTCAACCGATTGTAGGTACGGTCATACTCTATGCGGACCGGACTACGGTTGGCCTTGCCCTGCGCTTCTTTACGGTGTGCTCCTACCTTCCGGCAGGTACGCTCCGTCTCGCCGGGGGCAATATTGTTGCAGTAGCAGGTGTTGTAGCCCTTCGTCAGCAGGAAATAGGTTCCGCAGTTGTGACAGCGCCGCGGTGCGTTGCCCATAGCAAGCCCTCGGTAAAATTCTGTACGGAGGAAATCCGTCAGGCAGCGGAAAGTCACTTTCTCCGCTACAAAAAGTTCGCTCGTATCATCCTGCTGCATCATGGGAACAAAGCTTACCTCTATCGGAAAGCTCTGCTTAAAATCCTCTTGGAATACACCTGCACTGACACGAAACATATCAGAGTAAAAATCCGCGTAAGCCTCACCATACGCCTTGCTGTTTCTCCGCTTCAGTGGTTCAAAATACTGTTCTGCCATTATGCCGATCTGCCGCCGAAGCAGCCGTACTTTCCCTGTAAAGCTCTCCAGCTCAGAAATCATACCTCGGTAGATCTCCCGTTCCTCTGAATGGGATTTCTTCACCTGCTCCCACTTCGCCTTGTCCGCATAGAGCCGCTCAATGGCATGATAGCTGACTTCCAGATCCATGTTCAGCTCCCGGTATACCGGCATGGCAAAAATAAGATCCCAAACAGCATTCAGCTTCTTCTGCGCAGAAGCCGGAGCGCTGTTTGTCTTTTTAGGGAGCAGCGCCCATGCTGCCGGGACGAACTCCTCCACCCGGCGGTCTATCTCGTCAAGCACGGTCTCATCCATGTTCATAATGTCCACGCAGCACTGCCCGATTGCATAGTTCTTCTCACTGAGATAAACGCGGTCACTATGAAAAAATGCGGTGAACTGGTCGTAGGTGTAAGTATACGGGATGTAAGTACGCTCTTCCTGCTCTGCCATGATGTTCTCCCTTTGTATCCGATAGAGTTTTTGCATTTACCTGATACCGCCCAAAGCTATTGATTCCACTCCCGCCATCTGTTACCCTCATCGTACCAGATGACTGTCTGAAAATCAATCTCAAAACAGGGAGCGTGAATGTATGAAAGAGTCCACCTACAAAAGCTACGACGAACTGCCGTTGTTCCTGAATGCGGAAATGGTTGCCAAAGTGTTGGGAATATCGCACGCCAGCGCCTATGAACTGCTGCACGAAAAAGCGTTTCCCACACTGCGCGTCGGCAATCGCCTGATCGTGCCAAAGGAAAGGTTTATTGCGTGGGTCATACAGCATACACAGGGCGGTGATTCCGTATGAGCAAGTTACGGAGAACTGCACCACCCATTGGATGGGAACACGTTCGCAACTGTTTTCCCATGCCGAACGAGCTTTTTCTTTTTGATCTCTCTGCCAACGCACTGGCAGTCTATATTTACCTGCTATACTGTGCAAATCGGCACACAGGTCAGTGTCATCCGAGTATGCCAACCATGGCAAAGAAACTGCATCTTTCCCGCAGCACCGTACTGCGATGTGTCAAAACCTTAGAGGAAGCTGGACTCATCGCCACGGAGCATACGGATATCGTGACCAAGCAAGGTATCAAACGGAACGGCAATCTGCGCTACACGATTCTACCAATCCAATTTTCTATCGACCAATTCTACCAGCGGCAGTTGGACGCCGCGGAACAGGTGCAGGAACGGCGGCGAGCGGCAAGGCGAATGGAACAACTGACGCAGAGAGGCGGTGCGGAATGCTGATGCAGTGTGCGGATACCATAATCGAGCAGGAGCCGGTGCTGTCTCTTCAACGCACACTGGATGCGCAGCGATACATCATCAACCGCTGGAACGAGCGTCACGATGCTCCCATGGATGCTGATGCAGTGCGGCTCTTTCTCTGCGACGAGCGCCGAGGTGCGCTTACCGATGAACAGCGGACTTTTGCAAAACGGTGCAAAGCGGAGATATATGCTGCCTATCAGCGAGCTTCATTCCGGCTGCTGCTTATGGGTGAAATGCTGCGGACAGGATTGGCGGACAGTCCGGAAGAATTCTTCCAACTCCTCGCTCCGCAGGAACAGAGCGCATAAATTACCCTGCGTTTGCCCCTGTGAGCCGCTGTGTGCGCTTCTTCGGGGCTGGGTGGAGTCCCAGCCCCAACGCGGAGGTTTAGGGCGGTTTCGCCCCCTTTTGACCAAGCTTGCGAGGACGAAAAAGAAAGCAGGATAAACGGCTGGCGTCGGAACCGACTCTCTGCCCGGTCACTTCTGCCCGCAGTGCGGGCAGTTGACGGGGGTTTCAACGCAGGCGATTGTGGCGTCTATTCGGAAGATTTTTTTTACGATTGGCGTCTAACGTCCGTGAAAGGCCGATGAATACAGGCTTTTCGACGGCGTCTTAGCGAGAAAGAAGGCATTTTATGAGTGATAACAAGGATCGCTTGACCTACCGGCCAGAGCCGGAGACCAAGCAAAAAATAGAGCGATGGTATCAGGAAGATAACTGCCGCAGCAAAAATGAGTTCATCGAAAAGGCGGTGAACTGCTACGCGGATATGCTCGCCGCAGGCGAAAGCACCACGCTGCCCCGTGCGGTGCAGTCTGCCATCGACAGTCGGCTGAAGCTCTTCGAGGACCGCATCGCGTCGCTGCTCTACAAGCAAGCGGTGGAAATGGACATGGCGATGTCCATTCTCCTGCAAAGCCTCAACGTGAGTGAAGAAGTGCTGCGGCAGGAGCGGGCCAAGAGCATCGTTGCCGTCAAGCGCACCAACGGTCAACTGCGGTTGGAGCAAAAGCTCCGTGAGTTGGAGAGCGAATCATGGCAAGGCTGATCGTCAAAAGCCCGTACATCAAGTGCGGCGCTGGGCAAAGCGCTGGCGGGTACCTCGAGTACATCGCCACGCGGGAGCGGGTAGAGATCATCCCGGATGACCGTCCGCCCACCCAAAAGCAGACGCAGCTCATTGCAAAGCTGGTGAAAGATTTTCCTGACGCACAAGAACTGATGGAGTACGAGGACTACCTCTCACACCCGACAAAAGCGACGGCGTCCGCGC
>ERZ826220.3511-NODE-3511-length-12032-cov-22.032145_pt1 | contig 12032 bp, 11 predicted proteins | sample MGYA00519927_ERZ826220 | MGnify/ENA primary metagenome ERZ826220 (study PRJEB31778, sample SAMEA3449225) | human gut metagenome | biome: human gut; feature: human-associated habitat; material: faeces | place: United Kingdom | collected 2010/2012 ...
GCCCGTCTGCGCGTTTGCGGATGTTGCCCTCGCCGTTGGCGCGTTTCTTTGCCATGAGCATCGCTCCTTTCTTTGGTGGCCACAACACATATCACACCTTGCGCCGGAAAGCTACTGATTCTTCCAAAGAAATCGAAATATTTTTAAAAATGCTTTATTGATTCCAGCAGCGCAAAATGTACACGAGTTTTGAACTGCCTTTAGCGATTGTTAGGTCAACGGAGTGCCATTGTAAATCATTTGAAAATGTGTTATCTTCTTCGCAGAAGTGTCCATACAGAATTCTACATTTTTCACGCAAAGGGGCTTTTTATGAGTAAGGTCAAATCTTGGTGTCGCGCCAATGCCATGCTGGTCATTTCATTACTGGCCGCAGTTGTAACGGCATTTTTTGTTCCGCCTGATAGGGACTACTTAGGTTATTATGACCTCAAGACACTTGCTTGCCTGTTTTGTGTGCTGGCAGTGGTGGGTGCTTTGCGGGATCTGCATATCTTTTCCGCTCTTTCCCAGCGGATGGTACACACCTTTTCCACTGTCCGGGGCGTGTGTACGGCGCTGGTGGTTATCACCATGTTCGGCTCTATGCTCCTGACCAATGATACCGCCTTGTTGACTTTTCTGCCGCTTGGCTGGTTTGTTCTTTCCTCCACTGGACAGGAAAAGCACACGGCGCTCCTGTTCATTCTGCAAAACTGTGCCGCCAACCTCTGCGGAATGATCACGCCCTTCGGCAATCCGCAGAATCTCTATCTTTTCAGCTATTACGACCTTTCCGCAAAGATGTTTTTTTCCGCAATGCTGCCGCCATTCATCCTGTCTACTGTTCTCATTCTCCTGTGCTGCTTAGTGTTTCCAAAAGAACAGCTTTCCGTGCCGGAAGCACAGGTCACGGTAGACTCATGCCGAGCCGTTATCTATGGTGGGCTATTCTGTTTAGCCGTTGCCATGGTGCTGCGGCTGGTACCCTATGTCCTTGGTTTGACGGTCATTGTTCTGGCGCTCTGGTTTCTGGACCGGCACGCACTAAAAACCGTGGACTGGGGACTGCTGGCCACCTTCGCCGCGTTCTTCACCTTTTCCGGCAATCTTGCCCGGCTGGAATCTGTCCGGGTACTGTTCGCCCACCTTTTGTCCCACGGGACCATGCTGGTCTCCGCGCTTACCTGCCAGATCATCAGTAATGTCCCTGCCGCCATTTTACTCAGCCGCTTCACGCAGGATGCCCGTGCTCTTCTGGTTGGCGTCAATGTGGGCGGCGCAGGGACGCTGGTGGCTTCTCTTGCAAGCCTTATTACGTTTCGGGAATATACGCGCCGCGTTCCCAATGGCGGGAAGCGTTTTCTTTTCCTTTTTTCTTGGATCAGCTTTGCATTCTTGGCAATTCTTCTGGTTGCCATGTCCGTTGTGATGGGATAAGCCGTTTCCAACAGAATGCGCTTTTGAAAAAGCCTTATTAACTTCAGCAGTACAAAGCATACACATGATTTGTGTTACCTTTTGCATTTGCAGGATCAACGGAACTGCATCGTATATCCCTGCTGCTGTTCCAACTCATGGTCGTCCGGCTTGTGGCCGAGGGCGACGCGCTTTTGCCGCAGCTGCGCCAGCCGCTTGCGGTCGATTTGGACGTCCGACTGCACATGAGCGCGCTCCAGCAAGTCGGAGACCTCGGCTTTTCCGCTGTGCTCCAGCAGCAAAAACGGCCTGACCGGCTCCCCAGCGGAGGTCAGGCAGACGCCGCTTTTACTGCGCTCCAGCAGCGTCATGCCCCATTTTTGCTCCAGATCGGCGAGCATCTTTGATGGAGGACTGCACATAATCTATCTCCCATGCTGTGCGCATCCAACGCTCCCGATGCTGTACCATGCGTTCCCTCTTTCATGGGCCGCGACGATTTTGCTGGTGAACCTCGGCAGCTTGCTGATTCTCCGTTTTCAGAGCCGCTGAAAAAATGACACCGCACGGCAGAAATAACTCTGCCATGCGGTGCGTTTTTACTTTAATTTGGTTCGTCAGGCCTGAGGGACGAGCGTGCCCTTCCGGCTCGCGTGGATGACCATGCCGATCGCAAAGCCGACGAGTGCAGGCAGCAACCAGCCGAGGTTCTTGTCGAACAACGGCAGATATTTTTCTGCAAAGGCGATAGGCACATCGAGGCGGAGCGAAGTCTGCACCGACGCGGGCAGCGTCTTCATGCAGTCGAAAATAGCGGCTGCCCATGTACCGATCATCGTTGCGACATACACGGCACGGTCATGAGCGAAGAACTTGCCGATAAAGGCCAGCAGGATAAGCGCAATGGCCGGGGGATAGATGAGCATGAGCATCGGGACGGAATACTCGATGATGGCGCTCAGTCCAATGTTGGAAACGGCAAACGAAAACACCGTGAAGAGGATCGCCCAGGTGCGGTAGGAAATTTTGCCGTTCGTCATCTTGACAAACGTCTCCGAGCAGGCCGTGACAAGGCCGATGGAGGTCTTGAGGCAGGCAAAGGTGATGGTGAAGGCGAGGATAAACTGGCCCACGCCGCCAAGGTAATGACCCGCGATCTGCGTGAGGGCGATGCCGCCGTTTTCGGACAGCTCGAAAATGCCTCTCGACTGCGCGCCGACCAGAATGGACAGCACGTAGATCAGCGCCATCAGCGCACCGGCAAGAAGACCGGAGGAGAGCACGTCCTCGGCGATGATGTCGTCGTTGTTGACACCCATGCGGCGAATGACGTCGATGACCACGATGCCGAAGGCGAGACCGGCGATGGCGTCCATCGTGCCGTAGCCCTCAATGAGCGCGGGAAAGAAGGAACCGTTCTGATAGGCCTCCGTCGGCTCGACCGAGGAGATCGCTGCGCCGGGGGAGAGCAGCGCCGCGATGATCAGCACTGCGAAGAAGAACAGGAAGAGCGGATTGATGATCTTGCCGATCCAGAGGGTGATCTTACCGGGGCGCAGCGAGAAGAACAGCACGAAGGCGAAGAACGCCGCCGAAAAGACAAGCAGATACAGCCACTCCGGCGAATCCGCGCCCAGCAGGGGAGTGATGCCGGTTGTGAACGAAACGGTTGCGCATCTCGGGATGGCAAAGAGCGGGCCGATGGTCAGGTACAGAAGGCAGGTAAAGAAAATGCCGTAGCCCTTGCCGACCTTGCTCGAGAGCGTCTGCAGGCCGTCGGAATGCGTGATGCCGATGGCGGCGACGCCGAAGATGGGGATGCCGACCGCCGTGATGATAAAGCCGATCATGGCGACGACCGCGTTGCGGCCGGCCATCTGGCCGAGATGTACGGGGAAGATCAGGTTGCCCGCGCCGAAGAACATTCCGAACAGCGTTCCGGCGACGAGAATCTTCTGCCGGAAGGTCAATTTTTTAGTAGTCATGGGATAATCAACTCCTTTGTGTTGAAAATATTACACCCTGCACTTGAAAAAGAGAAACGCTCGGTTATAATAGGTATATTACAAATCAAAATACCCTTTATAGGAGTGGGAATATGGACAGCAAAAAATTTGAAATTCTGATGACCGCCGTCAACCTCGGCAGCTTTTCCAAAGCGTCTGAGGTCGTGGGCTACACACAGTCGGGGCTGACGCACCTCATCAACGGTCTGGAGCGCGAGATCGGCATGAAGCTCATCCGGCGCGACCACAGCGGTATTTCGCTGACAGAGGACGGGGAGGCGCTGCTGCCCGCGATCCGCGAATACCTCAGCGCGACGGCGAAGCTCGAAAACCAGATCGAGACCATCACGCAAAAGCGGACGGCGACGATCCGAATCGCCGCTTATGCGAGCCTTGCCATGCACTGGATGCCGGAAATTCTGTACCGCTTCCGCCGCGTGTGTCCGGAGACCGACGTGGATCTTCGCATGGTGGACCACGAGCTCGAACCCTTTGAGCTGCTGGAGGAGGGGCGCACGGACGTCATCTTTGCCGCGCGGCAGAGCCACATCAACTGCGACTGGACACCGCTCTACTACGACGCGATGTACGCCATCCTGCCGGAGGACTATCCCATCGGCAGCGAAGAGACCTTCCCCATCGAGGAATTCGACGGAAAAGAATTCCTGATGCCCTACGGGCGCTTCGACATCGACGTGAACGCTGCGCTGAGTCCCAAAAAGGTGAAGCCGAATATCCGCCCCTGCCATGTGGACGATGAAACGGTCATCCGCATGGTCAGCAAGGGCCTTGGCATCACAATGATGACGGAGATCATGATGCGCGGGCGGACGCACGGCGTAAAGACGCTGCCGGTCAGCCCGAAAACGGGACGGGAGCTCGGCATCGGTATGCACCTGAGCAAGAACACGCCAGAGGAAATTCTGCGTCTGCGCGAGTGCGTGCTTGATTTCACGCGCGAGCTGATGTGAAAATTTCCCATCCGCGATTTAGAAACGGCTGCCCCATCAAAAAAGTAAAGCAGGGCGCTTGCCTTTTAGGCAAGCGCCCTGCTTTGTCGATTTTGGGAATGGTCTTATCCTTCGATTTTTGCCGAAGCCGCGCCATCACTCTTTTGCAGATGCGCATAGCGGCGCGAGGGGCGGAAGTACAGCACCGCTGCCAGCATTAGAAGCGCCGTGGTCGCAAGGCTGATGGGGAAGACCAGCATGATGTTCATAAACGTCTTGTACTGCGGGAAGACCCAGCGCAGCCAGCTCAGGCGGACGCCGCAGACGCCCAGCATCGTCAAAACGGCGGGCGGCAGTGAAATTTCAAAGCCGCGCAGGTAGCCGGAAAGCACCTCGTAGCAAAGGCTGAACAGGTGCGACGGCATGATCAGCATGAGGCGAATATAGCCCGTCTCTACCACCTGCGGGTCGCCGTTGAAGATGGTGAGCAGCGACTTTCCGAAAAAGAGGATCAGAGCGATGGCGACGCCGAGGCTGATGATGCCCTCGAGAAGACACAGCAGCAGCGTTTTCTTGCAGCGCTTGATCTCGCCCGCGCCGAAGTTCTGTCCGACGAATGTCGTGCAGGCCTGCGAGAAGGAGTTGAGGATATCGTAGGTGATGACCTCAATGTTGTAGGCCGCGCTCGATGCCGCCATGACGACCGTGCCGAGGCTGTTGATCGCGCCCTGAATGACGATATTCGCGATGGAGAACATCGCGCTCTGCACACCTGCGGGAACGCCGATGCGCAGAATTTGCTTGAGGCACAGCCCGTCGATGCGCAGCTTATTCGGCTCAAGGCGGATGACCTTGTCCGTTTTAAGCAGGAAACCCCACAAGATTGCCGCGCTGACCGCGTTCGACAGCACCGTTGCGATCGCGACGCCGTCCACGCTCATGTGGAGCGCGGCCACGAAAAAGAGGTTCAGGATCACGTTCAGAACGCCGGAGGCCGTCAGCGCGATCAGCGGAATTTTCGTCTCGCCCACGCTGCGGAAGACCGCCGCCTCAAAGTTGTAGAGCAGGATCACCGGCAGGCCCGCAAGATAGATGCGCAGGTATAGCAGCGCCAGCGGAAACACATCGTCCGGCACATTCAGCTGATTCAGCAGCGGAACGGCGAACAGCTCACCGATGATCGCCGCGATCAAACCGCCCAGCACCGCCACGACGATGGAGGTGTGCACCGCGTGGTGCACCATCGTGTCGTTCTTTTCGCCGATGGCGTGCGCGATCGTCACGTTTGCACCCAGCGCGATGCCGATGAACAGGTTGACGATCAGGCTGATGATCGAGCTGTTTGTGCCGACGGCCGCGACCGCCACAGTGCGGAGCTCGCCGGTAAAGTTGCCGATGACGGCGATGTCCGCGGCGTTGAACAGCTGGCTCAAAATCGCCGTGGCCGCCACCGGAATGGCAAAGCGCGGGATCTTATCCCATAGCGTTCCGTGAAGCATATCCAATGATTTTTTCTGCGCTGCAGCTTTCAATTCTACTGCCCCTTTTCGCAATTTGTCTGGCCTATGATATCACGCTTTGGCCCAAATGCAAGAGGCAGAAAGGCCAAAAATGGAGCACAGCGCAAAGAATGCTTTGTTTTGCTGCGAAAAGCGCGGATACTCACAGGCATTCCTTCAAAATTTCGTAAATTTCGTCGTGCGTCAGCTTCTTGCAGCAGCCGGCGGTGACGTTGGTGGAATCCGCGATGGCACGGAAATCGGTATCAGCGGGAATGCCAAGCTCTGCAAAGCTGGTCGGCAGACCGATTTCCTTAATAAACGCGGCCAGCGCGTCGATACCGGCAGCCACGGTCTCCTCGTCGCTGTCCTTGGGCGCGATGTCCCAGACATTCTGTGCCCAGCGGGTGAACCGCGCCGTACCGGATTTGTAGATGTGGCGGTACAGGACAGGGTGGATGACCGCCAGGCCCGCTCCATGGTTGCAGTCGGTGTAAGCGCCGAGCTGATGCTGGATCTGATGCGCCTGAAAATCCGTGACCTTGCCGATCTTCAGCATGCCGTTCTCTGCCATGGCGGACGCCCACGCCAGCTTCGCGCCCTCCTGCACCTTGGCATAAGTGGGGTTCGACATGATACCGGAGAACTCCACGATGCGCTTGCCTGCGGCATTCAGGATACCCACGATCTCATCGTACACGCCGTTGCGCTTGATCGAGCCGCCGCCGTAGGCCAGCATGACGGTTTCGCCGTAGTTCCCCAGCAGACTGCCGAGATACTTTTTCACGCCGCCTTTGCCGAAACATACCTTGGTCTTGTTTTCAAAAATAAAGTTATTCATCATAACGCATCCTCTCTGACCGTTTTTCTTGCGCTATTCGCCGCTGTGTGCTATCATTGCCGATGGCAACTTCCGGTTGATACTGCCGATTATAAATACCGGTTGCAAGAACCGGTCAAGAGGCTTTTGAGGAAAAAACACAATTTTTTACGCAGCAGAGAGGGATTACCATGCACTACACCATGATGCAGGTCTGCAAGGAAACGGGCATGACCTATCAGGCCTTAAAATTTTACTGCAACGAGGGGCTTGTCCACAACGTCAAGCGCGATAAGAACAACCGCCGCGTGTTTGACGAGCGGGACGTCGCGTGGATCAGCAGCCTGACGCACCTGAAAAAATGCGGCATGAGCATTTAGGAGATGAAGGACTACCTCGCCCTCTGCCTGCAAGGCGAGCGCACCATCCCGCAGCGCAAGATTCTGCTGGCGCAGAAGCAGGAGGCGCTGCGCGCAGGCATTCGGGAATTGCAGGACAGCGTCGCCTACATCGACTGGAAGCAGAATTTTTACAACGAAGTGCTCTCCGGCAAGCGGCCGTATGAGAGCAATCTTATTCGGGTGGAAAAATAGGCGCAAAACTGGCGTCATCATAAAAGCAGGAGGCGTACCGCTCGGTATCGCCTCCTGCTTGCATTCCTGCCGTATTTCATCCCAGCGCCACGTCCAGCACCATCATCAGGCTGAAGCCCACGGCGAAGAACACCGTTCCGATGTTGGAGTGCGCGCCCTGCGACATTTCGGGGATCAGCTCTTCGACGACGACATAGAGCATCGCGCCCGCGGCAAAGCTCAGAAGATACGGCAGCGCCGGAACGATGAGCGACGCGGCGAGTATCGTCAGCACCGCGCCGATGGGCTCGACGATGCCCGAGAGCACGCCGCCCCAGAAAGCTCTTGCTTTGCCCATGCCCTCGGCGCGCAGCGGGAGCGAAATGATCGCCCCCTCGGGAAAATTCTGGATCGCGATGCCGAGTGAGAGCGCCAGCGCGCCCGCCGCCGTGATCTGTGCGCTGCCGGAGAGATAGCCCGCATACACCACGCCGACGGCCATGCCCTCGGGGATGTTGTGCAGTGTGACGGCCAGCACCATCATCGTCGTGCGCTGGAGTTGGCTCTTCGGCCCCTCGACCTGCCCGCTCTTGGCGTGCAGGTGCGGGATGACGTGGTCGAGCAGCAACAAAAAGAGAATGCCGACCCAAAAGCCGAGAAACGCCGGCAGAAACGAGAGTTTCCCCATCGCCGACGACTGCTCGATGGCGGGGATCAGCAGGCTCCACACCGAGGCTGCGACCATCACGCCCGCGGCAAAGCCCGTTAGCGAGCGCTGCACAGCGTCGCTGAGCGACTTTTTCATGAAGAACACGCACGCCGCGCCGAGCGACGTGCCGAGAAACGGGATCAAAATGCCGTAAAATGCTTCCATGTCGTTCACCGTCTTTCCTGTGTGAAATATCAATTCTGTTAAATGCATCTAACTTCTGGACATAGTATACCAGTGAGAGCCGCAGGATGCAAGTGCCGCGGGACACAGAATGGGAACAGTCTGTCGCAGCGGACGGGGCGAGAAAGCGTATGTAGCAAAGAAAATATCGCAGAAATTTGAAAACCGCTCTTGCAATGCGAAAATCGCTGTGCTACAATACGCAAGGTCGATCACCTTCCCGAAGGCAAGCGGGAAAGCAGGATATATTGGAAAGCTGCCCTGCGGCGGCTTTTCAAAAGACTGCGAGTTAGAGCGAACTAACCGCTTGCGCCGCGCCGGTGGGAACATCATATCAATAGGAACAGTGCCGCCTGATTTCAGGCGGCACTGCTTTTTGCGTTTTCGTGAAAAACAAAATGTTCAAACTTTCCTTTAGTTTTTTTGGGTTGGCGGGCAATAATGACCTCGTTCCAAGGGAAAAGCGAAAAACGACAGCCCCGCGGAAGCATTTGGGATACACAATGACGAAGGAGGTCATTTTTGATGAAAGGCAAAAAGATTCGTTCTCTTTTCTGTGCGGCGGCGCTGACGCTGTCGCTCGCCGCGTGCGGCAGCAAAACATCGGACTGCCACGGCCAGACGATCACCGGCGAGATCACCGATATTGATGGCACTGCCGTGACGATGCAGCTCGGCGAGCTGAGTGCGGGCGGTATGCCGTCCCATGACGTGTCTGACAGTTCCGATTCCGGCCAGACGCCGCCCGACAAGCCGGACGGCGAAACGCAGAGCGGCAACAGCAGCAGTCAGGACTCGGCATCGTCCGACAGCAGTCAGCCGCCCGAAAAGCCCAACGGCCAGAGCGGCAGCACCGACAGCCAGCCGCCCGAAAAGCCTGACGGTCAAAGCAGCGATACCCAGAGCGGTGATTCCGGCAGCCAGCCTCCAGAGAAACCTGATGGCGAGGCCCCGAGCGGCAGCGCCCCCGGCGGCATGGGCGGCAGCAGCTTTACCGCGGGCGAGGAGAGTGTGACGCTCGACTTCGCGAATGCGGAAATTACAAAAAATGACGAGAGCATCGAGCTCAGCGACCTCGCCGAGGGCGATATCCTGTTCAACGGCTATACCATCACGCTGGCCGACAGCACGGTGCTGAAGTGAGCCCGCTTTACCCCTGCTGCTGTATATACTCCTCAATGGTGCGCAGGAAGGCCTCTCCGTAGCGGGAGGCCTTCCGCTCGCCGACACCCGAGACCTCAAGAAGCTCTGAGAGCGAGCGCGGCGCTTTCTCCGCCATGTCGGCGAGCGTCGCGTTCGAAAAGATGACGTAGGCGGGAACGCTCTCGCGTTTGGCAAGCTCCGCGCGCTGGGCGCGCAGCGCCTCGTAAAGGCTGTTTTCCTCGAATTCGTCCGAAAACGCGCCGCGCGGGCGCTTTTTCTCTGTCTTCGGCTCCACCCGCTTCTGCATCAGCACGCATTCGCCGTCAAAGAGCACGGCGGATGCTTTTTTTGTGGGCCTGAGCGTCGAATAGTGCTGGTCGACCTCGAGATATCCCGCGGATTCGAGGTATTCGATGTACCGCTCGATGACGCTCGGCGACGTCTTGTCCATGAGACCATAGGTCGACAGGCTCGCAAGGCCGAGCGACAAAAGCCGCTGGTCGCGGCTTCCTCGCAGGACCTGAATGACGAGCGTTTTGCCGACGTAGTAGCCCAGCCGCTCGCGGATGCGCATGACGCACGATAAGATCATCTGCGCCGAGAGCGTGATGTCCTCGGTCTGGTAGGTCGCTTTACAGTTGGAGCAGTTCCCGCAGTTTGCGGGGTGTATCTGGCCAAAGTAGTCAAGCAGCCGCCCGCGCAGACAGTCGACGGATTTGCAGTACCCCGTCATCGCCTGCAGGCGCTCGTAGTCGTGCTTGCGCACAAGCGCGGCGTCCTCCTCCGAAAGCTGGTCGGCTCCGCCGTTTTCGATGAGAAAGCGCGCGGTTTCCACGTCAGCGGGCGCGAAGAGCAGGACGCAGTCGGCATTCTCGCCGTCGCGTCCGGCGCGGCCCGCCTCCTGATAGTAGGCCTCAAGGCTCTTCGGCATGTTGTAATGGATGACAAAGCTGACGTTTGACTTGTCGATGCCCATGCCGAAGGCGTTCGTCGCGACCATGACGGTCTTGCGGTCAAACTGAAAATCGTCCTGATTCTGCTGCCGCTCCTCGTCTGTGAGGCCCGCGTGATAGCGCGTGGCGGCGATGCCGCGGTCACACAGGCTGTCGCACACGCGCTCGACCGCCGCGCGCGTTGCACAGTAGACGATACCGCTCCTGCCCCGCCGCTCGTCAATGAGTGCGGCGAGGGCGGAAAACTTGTTTTTCGGGCGGCGCACGTCGAAATAGAGGTTCGGACGGTCGAAGCCCGTCACGATGCGGTACGGGCTTTGCAGCTGCAAGAGCCGCAGGATATCAGACTGCACCTGCTTTGTCGCCGTCGCGGTGTAGGCCGCGACAATGGGTCTGCGCGGCAGGGCATTGATGAAATCGACAATGCCGAGGTAACTCGGGCGGAAGTCCTGTCCCCACTGCGAAATGCAATGTGCCTCGTCCACAGCGAGAAATGACACGTCCATCTCCTGCATCAGCGATAAAAAGCTGTTCGTTTCCAACCGCTCGGGCGCGACGTAGATGAGCTTGTAGGCACCCTTGCGCGTGCGGGTGTAGACCGTGCGGATCTGCTCGCCTGTCAGTGAGCTGTTGATGTACGCCGCGGGAACGCCCGCGCTCTTGAGCGCTGCGACCTGATCCTTCATCAGCGAGATGAGCGGCGAGACGACGAGAGTGATGCCCGGCAGGAGCAGCGCGGGGATCTGATAGCAGAGCGACTTGCCCCCGCCCGTCGGCATGACGCACAGCGCATCGCGCCCAGAGAGAATGGAGTCGATGAGTTCCTCCTGCCCCGCGCGAAACGCGCTGTGGCCGTAATATTGCTTTAAGATGCTGTACTTGTCCATGAAAAAGTGTTCCGTTTCCTGTTTTTCTATGATGTTACCCCATCGGGAAGAAATTGTCCACGGAAAATTCAGAAAGGAAAAAGGAGGGAGATCGCCGCGGCTTGACATTGCCACTTTCTTGTGCTATAGTCCGCTGTGCTCGCTCGGAGGGCGCACTGTTCGAAAGAAACGGCAGCCGGATAAGGCGCAGGTTGAAATGCCTGTTCCTAATCCGGCTTTTTTGTTGACAGGAGGAAACGACAATGGACCTTTTGCGTGGAAATATCAAAACGCTTTACTTCAAATGCTTGTCGGCGGCGTTCGGCAGCGCGCTGATCTCCAGCATTTACGGCATCGTCGATATGGCGATGGTCGGGCAGTATCAGGGCCCCGACGGCACGGCGGCGCTGGCGTGGATCGGGCTGATCCTCTTCGAGCGTCCGCTTCTGATGTTTTTCGGCACGGATGAGACGCTGCCCGCCCTCGCGCAGCGGTACATGATCCCCGTTAAAGTTGTATTCCCACTGTTCCTCTTCAATCAGATGCTTGCGGCATTTCTGCGCAACGACGGCGCGCCCGCACTTGCGACGCTTGGTGTGCTGTCGGGCGGCATCTTCAATGTGTTCGGCGACTGGTTCTTCGTCTTCCCATGCGATATGGGCGTTTACGGCGCGGGTCTTGCCACGGCGCTGGGCTCGGCGGTGTCGTTCCTCGTGATGCTGACGCACTTTGCGAGCAGGAAGAACACGCTGCGCCTCGTGAAACCAAAGAGGCTTGCGCGCAAAAGCCGCTTGACGAAGCGCGGCCACCGCCGTATAATCATGGCGGAATTTTAACGAACAGGAGCCAAAATGTAACCATGCAGCTTGATCGACCGTACGGGCAGATGTCCGATTCGTTCCTGATGTCCGCGTTTATCATTTTATCCGGCGG
>ERZ826220.3517-NODE-3517-length-12015-cov-2.652174_pt1 | contig 12015 bp, 10 predicted proteins | sample MGYA00519927_ERZ826220 | MGnify/ENA primary metagenome ERZ826220 (study PRJEB31778, sample SAMEA3449225) | human gut metagenome | biome: human gut; feature: human-associated habitat; material: faeces | place: United Kingdom | collected 2010/2012 ...
GTCAGGTAGAATCTGTCACTGGATGTAAATAAATCTGACATGCTGTTTTTATTTAACTCGGCCAGTTTTTTCAGTCCCTCATCGTCATACTCTATATCATCTGGTCGTTTGTTTCCTTCGATCATCGCCATATAACCCAGATCACTTTTTTCTGCAATAGTATCAATATTTATTACTCCGATGATCTGTTTCCGCTCGTCCTCCGTCAGCTTACCAACATACCATCTTGAACCCAGCATATATTTCTCTTCGCCCGAGAACAGGATGAATTTTATATTATACGGCATCTCTGTATCTTTTAAAATCCTTGCCAGTTCAAGCACTGCTGCCACTCCGGAACCGTTATCATTGGCGCCCACCGAATCTTCTGCACTGTCATAATGGGCACTTATGATCAGATTTTTTGTAGTATCAATGGATGAGTTTTTTGTCACAATGATATTTTCACCAATGCCGTCAACAATTGCATTCTCGGCTGTTGATGCCAGAAACACATCCGCCTGCGAGGAATGCCTTATTGCATTCTCATTGTTTTCATCGTTATATTCGAATTTCTGGTATTCTATTTTGTCATATCCCAGATTGCCAAAATATTCACTAATATATTCTTTTACATTCTGTATTGCATCAGAATTTATTGGACGCGGTTCAGAAGTGATTTCATCGATGATCTGTTCAATATTCTGTTCCAAAGGCTCTATTATTGTACCGTTCTGGGTAACACTCTCCGCCATTGTCTGAATTGGTGCTATTAATGATATAACCATAATTAAGGCAATTGTAATTTTTTTCATTTGTGAGCTTCCTCATTTTACCAAGTATTAATCAGTATCTTTTATCCAATAACTTTCCATGCAGAACCATAGGCTACAACGAAAGCTTTTTTCCATACCATAAGCATTATCATGTGATATACTTCTGCCAATTAAATCTCAGATTTTGAAAAAGGGACAGACATTGATAAATTTACTTAGTTCCATTCTGGGCTATGCACGGAACATTACAACCACATGATCAAAAAGCAGTAAATCTGATATTCAAATGTACATTGTGATCCTATTTTAACAAAATTAGCTTTTTTATCATTTATGTTATCAACTGATACTATTATACCATGAACTGCATCACCAACCAAGTGTTCTTTTTTGCTTTTACAGCGTTCGTACAGTGCTTTTACAATTCATTGCACATCTGTAAAGGAAAGAGACTTCTTGCTATATATTATGTTAAATTCCTGAAAGTATTTTCTTTGCGTTCTCCAGGTTATTTTTTCCATTTATTTTTAGATATACTTTACTGATTTCAGAAGGCTCTCCTATTTCTCTGCAGAGATCCTGTGCCTGGAAAATGGGTATGTAGATTTCGTTGCCTTCTATTACTACAGCGGCTTTACAGGGCATATATGAGGTTTGCGGTTCTCTTGCGGAATTGCTGGATAAGGTAGTAAGATCATCTGTGGCTTTGGAAGTATCCTTCTCTTTTTCATCCAGGGAATAAAAAATATTCAGGTTTTCACCCATCTCTAAAAATTTTTCCTGTTGTTTTTTTGAAATGGCATGATTATTATAGTCTTTCATATCCCGTAGGGAACCATTTCCCAGCAATAACAACGGCATCTTCCCCAGTTCATTCTGAGTTGGATTTTTTCCAAACGCATTCATATCAATTCCTGAAAAAGTCGTTGTTTCCGTATAATCTTCAATTTTGATGACAACCGGGACTTCTATGACTGGCCAGATTTCTTTTATACCTTTTATCTTCTTCGCTTTCTGCAAAAAATCTTCATCATAAGCCAGATCTCCAAGTGGGAGCAACACAGTAAATTGCCGTTTTTCTTCTTTCATGCCTGCCAGCAGCATTCCTAATAATGTAAGTATCAATGCCAGCAGAAGTATGACAAATAAGGTAAAGCTGTCTATTTTTTTTCTTTTCAATGAGAAGCCGCCTTTCTCGCTTCTTCAAGAAGGATATTTTTCTTATGAAGCTTTCTGACCAGAATCAGGATTATGGAAATAAGCAGTACTGCAACAACTGCAGCTATGGAATACCACCAGTTATTGGTTTTCTCCTGGTCATCTTCAACCTTTAAAGTTTTTATCTGGGTTTCTTTGATTTCAGAATCAAATTTTATTTCTTCCTCATATGATTTGCCATCGGCATCCTCATACGTAAGAATTAATTGACCTGCACATTTTCCTGTTTTTCCTTTTACATATATGCGAAGACTTCCTTGGGATAAATCTCCGGCCTCTATGGTCCCTAAGAATGCAGTATCGTTTGAGCTTAATTCATCAGCCTTTAAGCTGACACTTGCATTGTATATTTTGTCTCTTCCGAGATTCATTGCTTTTACCGGGATCTCTACTGTATCCATAGTGTATAAAACAGATGGAATATCTGAAGCTTCCAGCTTAACACGAACCGGTTGGATGATCTGAAAAGACAGTAATTCTGTACCGGTAGTTGCCGTTGCTTTCGAATCTTCATAATCCAGAGAAAAAGTAATGACAGCCTGGCCAGGATCACAGTTTTCTGTTATAGTAATCATCTGTTCCAAAGTAATTGCTTCACCAGGAGCCAGGACTTGTACATAAAAAGAGTTTTTCTCAAATTCGATTCCTTTGTTCTCTGTAGAAAGGGAAATTTTTAAACCAAATACATTTTGACTGCAGCTTTTATTTCGAAATGTCAGCGACATTTCTGTTGTAGAACCAGCCTCCAATCGTCCACCTGAAAGATTGCTGTCTTCTAATAATACCTGCGGTTTATGTAATATTTTTTCACTTGATGAGTCTGATGTTGAATTACCTCCTCCCCCACCGCCCGAATACCCTCCGTTGTCTATAACCGGATCTGTTATCTGCGGGGCGTCACCGTCTTCCGGATTATCACTGTCTATTACAACATGAAAAGGATTCGATTTAGAACCATCACCAAAGTCATCTCCTGATGTAAAAATATCCGGATCCGGATTTTCTTTATCGGTATCAGCTTTATCAGGAGTCTTTTCATCCTCTGCCGGAGGTTCGCTACTCGTAGAATCATCCTCTTTTTCATCAAGGGTTAACGAGTTGTCATTCTCATAAGATACGGACGGATCTGAGTCCGTAAATCCTTCTTCAGCAGATGTAACTTCCGTGTTTTGAGGCTCTGTGGCAAAAACGGTAGCTGGAAGAAATATTATTGTCGTACACAATACTAATGCCGTTTTTACAAATAAATTTTTCATTATCAGGCAGTCCTTTCTCTTAAGATTCCTCCATCCATTTCATATACGTGGTCACATAAGATTCTGATGTCCTCTTCATTATGGCTTGCCAGCAAAATGGTTTTTCCTGCTGCTTTTAAATCCAGCAGCAGTTCTCTTATTTCTTCCACGCCATGTTTATCCAGTCCATTAAACGGCTCATCCAGGATCAAAAACAGAGGATCTTCCATAATGGCCTGTGCAATACCAAGGCGTTGACGCATTCCTAGGGAATATTTTCCGACTGGTTTCTTCATGTCCGGATCCAATCCTACCCTTTTTAAGACTATGCGGATATCGGCCTTCGAGATCCGGCCATTCATGTCTGCCAGGATCTCCAGATTTTTAAAGCCCGTATATTGTGTAAGAAAACCGGGAGTCTCGATAATAACTCCAAGACTTTCAGGAAAATCCACATCATGGCCTATTTTTTTTCCAAATACAAAAATAGTGCCCGTAGTTACAGGGAGAAACCCACAGATGCATTTCATAAGGACGGTCTTTCCTGAACCGTTATTTCCAACAATCCCATAGACGTTCCCTGTTTTCAAGGAAAGATTTACTTCCTGTAACACGATGTCTTCACCGAAACGTTTGGTCACGTGTTCTATTTTTACGCAGGTGTTCTGCATCATTCCACTTGCTCTTTCCAGATCACAGGCCAGATTAAATGTCCCTTCAGATTTCTTCCAATCTTCCATATAAAACACCTCCCAGAATTCCCAGCATTACTAATAAAAACAACAGTAGAAATAGCCAAACTCCTATTTTGTCCGGTCCCCAATTTTCATCAGCCAGTATCCATTCTACTGGATAAAACCATATCTGATTCTTAAAATAGCGGTCATGAAGGATAATTCCGAAATAAAAGCTTACAAAAGGGATTCCATATGCCATGTAAGCAGAATCCCATAAAATCCCGCAGCTTCCACCGAAAGTACTTATGATACTTCCGATAAGTCCTGTCCGAAATGCCTTCATGAGTAAGTCCAGAAGTGCTTCTTTCTGAATAGCACCCTTTATCTCCAGCGGATAGAACACTATAAAATTGATAAAAAGTACCGTTAGTATAGATAACGTCCAGACCATAAAACCAGATACCATAATGGAAAAAACTTTACCTTCGATATACTGTCTGCGAGTCGTTCTGGGAAGTATCTCCTTTAAAAATCCACTTTTATATTCTTGCAGAATGGAATCACTCCATGGCAATACGGCTGCTACCGGAATGGCAAAAGATACTGCCTGACTTTTTAAGGAACCTTCCAGTATACTGATAAAAGTACCACATGTCAGTGCTTTTTTTAAGCTGGGATAAGTCTGTCCAATGGCGATGGAAATGCAGGCTATCAGCCATGCTGCCAGAAAATTTTTATTAAAAAACATACGTTTTGTTTCACCCCACATAGGTTTTCCCCCTTCCGATCATGTCTTTTCTCCAAGAAATTCAAAGGTATATTTTTTCATCCGGTTAATTGCAAAAACTGCAAGAAGAACTAAAATACCCAGAAAAAACATGTAGGAATGCGTGATTTTCGGGAGCAATGGATCATAACCCAAGTTATGTTTTCCGTATACTGCCTGGTTCAGAGGACTGATCCAGCAGATTAATACATTTACCTGATACATTTCGTATTTTTCTTTATGTAAAATTGCAGCCAGTACTTTCGGGTCCAATAAAAAACCAAAAACACTGTAAAGAAGGCCAAAAATCATACCCTTAGTCTTCCCTTTATAGAGATTTCCTACAAGGATTACAAAGCTTAAGGTCAGCGAATAACAAAACAGAAGGAAGAAAACCTGCAGCATACAGCCATAAGGTGAAATACTTTCCATGACTCTTACTGTAGAAGGGATCTGCAGGTTTTTTCCTAATTCTGAATAACCAAGCATGGCCGCAGTTTCGCTCCACAGGTTACCTGGATAACTCTTTTTCATACACAGCACGGCCGTAAATAACAGCATCAAAGCCGTATATAAAACAGTTACAAGAATAACATAAATGAATTGACCTAAAAGCCATTTCCTCTTGGTTGTCCGGGTCAGCTGGTATGGAGTAATAGGTGTCATCTTCGGCAGGTCAGAAAACATAAGAAGCAAGAGCAGCGAACTGGACAGTACTGCTATCCCATCCCCAAATGTCCAGATAAATGGTTCAATGGCCTGTACCGGTGTATCGTAGGTCTCCATTACAACCATGATTCTGCCTGTAAGCAGGAAACTAAGTACAAATTCTAACAGAAATATAAAAATAACTTTGGGATTGCGTAAAAATCCGAAGAAATTGTACCTTACAATTCCAAATACCTGTCTCATGTCAGTAACCCAGATTCCGGTCTATGATACTGCCATCCACGGCATTAATGGTAAGGAAACTTTCATTCGGATCTTTACTGGTATTTGATTCTGTTTCTCCGTTATATTCACTTTCTGAAGTCATGCTGCCGAAAAAATCCCAGACGGGGATCAAAATACCTGTGTGTGCGTCAGTAGACGGCTCATATATTCTGGCATAGCCAAGAACGATCCGATCAATATTATAGACTCTGGAATTTTCATATTGCATATTATCAGCGTTTGTTACCACCATCATTTTTTCATAAATTTTCATAATCTCGCTGAATGAAAGAAGATTTAAATTCTCTGTCTTTATGTTACCAATTGTGTAGGGATTTGAATAAGTCATGCTTTCTATGCCATCTTTATCGACATAAAAACAGAGACTTTCATAAGACCATGTTTCCATTGTGCTGTCCATATCTTCCAATGCCCCACCGTCTGCAATTGTCTGAGTTACCGGCACACCATTTATGGTACGTGCATAGTCAATTCTATATCCATTTCCAAAATTACCTGAACTATTATCGCCTTCAAAACTTTTGCACACCGCGTAATTCCAGTTAGAAAACTGTAAATCTGTGATGCCCATTTTTTCAACTTTTTCCTTTACAAGTTTTTTTGCTTCATCCAGGGACAGCCCGATAGATTCTTCTGTGGGTTTTTCTTCCTCTTCAGAATATCCGTAATCACACCACATTGCATCCTCCGGTATTTTTTCCCCGCCCTTGTTTGCTGCTTTCTTGATCTTGACTGACAAGGTATCGGAGCCATCGGAAGATATTTTATAATAGTATTGTGAATCGTCTGGCATCTGTGCAATACAATCGAAAGGATTGCCGGCAACAGGTTTTGCCTCTGTCAGGGTTTTCTTTTCCGGAGCAGTTTCGTATTCCTGTTCCCATGTCTCAATATCTTCATAGATATCATAGACATAATTCCCATCATCGTCTGTTCCATAGTTATACGGATCCAGGTTTCCGTTTGCAACGTCTTCTTTTAGTTCATCCAGAGTTTTTTTAATTTCATCCTTTGTCTTCACGTAATAACTATCCATGGTATAAAGTTTTGCCTCTGAGAAGAATGCGTTTGTAATACGGTCGAGAAGCTCCTGGGTAACTTCTGCCGCAGTGACAGAAATAGCAGATATCTTTTCCACTTCCGGAATTTCTACGCTTGCATCTGTATTTACCACGAGCTTGGCACTGTCATCTTCCACATGGCTTTTATAATTTTGAGGAGCATCAATGAGATTCCTGATGGTTGTCTTTGACTCTGAACCGTTATCGTTCTTGCTTTCAGATGCTTCTCCTTTAGAACCGCTAACATCATCCGCTTCCGTATAAGCATCTACAGCCTTGCTCCCCTTCGGCTTTACCAAAGAAGAATCCGGGGTCTGTGCGCATCCTGTAAACATTCCAATACAAAGCACTATTCCTGCAAACTTTTTTATGTTTTTTCTCATTTCTGGTAATATCTCCTTTCTAAGGTTGTTATAAGTATATCATCGAGCATTACACCAAATCTTTCGCGATTTGTAACTGATATGTAAACGTTAGTGTGATTACCAGAAAACAGAGACGGTAGTTCCTTTTCCCGGATTGCTTTCAATCTTCAGTTGGAAATCGTGCAGTTCTATAATTTTCTGACATAAAGAAAGACCGAGTCCTACACTTCCTTTTGCCCTGGAACGAGATTTGTCTACCATATAAAATGGTTCCGTCACCATTTCCAGATCCTCTTTCGGTATTCCCTTTCCAAAATCCTGAACCATCAGATGGTCTGGGGTTGCCTCAAGCACAATTTTAGATTCTTTCCTGGAAGCTTTGACTGCATTATCAATTAGATTTGTCACACTTATCATTAAGTCCTGATCAAACTTCTTTACCAATTCTTTTGGTTCACAAAATACATCAAGAGAGATGTTTTTTTCTTGAAGCCTGCAATCAATGAGTTCTTTTACTTCTTTCAGGAAGTTATCCACCTGTATTTCAGCTGGATTGAATGAGTCTTCCGAAGCTTCGTAGAGTCCGGTTAATTCCAGCATTTTCATAGAAAGTCTTGACAGCCTGCGACATTCATTTTCAATATAAATCAGAGCCTTCTCCTGCCTTTCCGGGGTTAGGCGCACAGTAAGCAATGTATCTGCATAGCCTATGATTGCAGTCATTGGGGTCTTCAGCTCATGAGCCAGACTTCCAATAAGCTGTTTTTGTGTCCGGTTTATGTTAGAAAGACTTTCAATTTGTTCTTTTATTTTACCTGTCATAAAATTAAAGGTTGCACCTACCTGCGCAAGTTCTGTATTGCCCTCTGACGGTACTTTAAAATCATAAATACCTTCAGAAACAAGAAGCGTAGCTTCTCTTAGGCCTGTAAGCGGTGCTGTGATTTTTCGAAGGCTCAAATAAAGGATAATTCCCATCACCACGATCAAAGATAAAGTAAATCCACCCGTCTGAAAAAACAGCAGATGACTTTTTTCTATTACATCTGTTATATCTTTATAAGTAACAATCTGATATCCCATATTTACATTGCCATAGTAAAATAACAAAAGTGTCCTTCCATTTATCTGACTGATCATAGGACCATGACCGTCACTGTTGCTGCCATGATCCACCATGTTTGCCTTATTTTCACATAATTCTCTTAACTTTTTTACATCGAATTCATAAACAGTTCCATTATAGGTCATTTTTCCATCAAGATATAAAACCGCGCTGTCATGAAAAACCTGCCGAAAAGCATAAGTAACTATTTGGGGGCGCATTTCGTTGTCGGCATTCTGTTTCTGATTGTCAGAAAGGCTTGTTTTATTTTCAAACTGTAAGATATTTGTTCTGAATATACTGCTTTCATAACTGTTGATATTCTGTATACTCTGATTTTTCCAACAATAAGTGGTATAGAGAAAGATCCCTGACGATACCAACAAAATGATACATGTAGTCTGAGAAAAGATCTTTATTAAGAGTTTCATAAATCCACCTCAAGTCTGTAACCGATTCTGGGAATTGTTTTAATCTTATCCTGCCAGCCAAGTTTTTTCCTGATACGACCCACATGTGCATCCACAGTTCTTGTTTCTCCGCAGAACTCTTCATTCCACAGTTCCTGCAGAATCTGATTCCTGGTCAGTGCTTTATTCGGGTTTTTGGCGAACACCATGAGGCAGTTATATTCCATTGGCTTTAAATAGATTTCCATGCCCATTTTTGTAACAGTACGACTAGCAGTATCAATGATGACATCACCAATTTGAATCTGTTCTTGTACAGTGCCATTACGTTCCAGTACTTTTTCAAGACGGACCATCACTTCCAGCATTTCAAATGGTTTTACAATATAATCTTCCGCACCGTCTTTTAATCCCTTTATCTTGCTCGCGATATCTCCCTTTGCGGTAAGAAATATTACGGGGATTTCATACTGCTTCAGTTTCGGTAACAGGCTATATCCGTCTCTTCCGGGAAGCATGATATCTACAAGTGCACACTGAAATGCATGATCTTGAATAATTGCTTCATATGCCTCATTTCCATCCAGATATCCTACTGTTTCATACCCTGCAATCTCCAGATTCATACACAGCAGGTCATTGATTGACATTTCGTCTTCTATCACAAGAATTCTTGCCTTCATAATTATTACCTCACATGTTTTTATAAATATCTTTTCACAGGTTAATTATACATTAAATTCTATATTGCAGTTGTAACTGATTTGTAACAGCAAAAAAGGAAACCAAAACCATTCTGTGAGAATAGTTTTGATTTCCTGTATAAACCGATATGCTGATTTTATACACATGCCCAAATCGGCTTTATCAGCTAATACCGCCGCCAGTTTTTCATAAAACGAGAATAAAAGCTGATATTTTCCTGTTTTTTTGCACATTCCTTCATACATTTCTGTATGTTTTGGTAGTAAGATTTTGTATTGACACCTGATTCTTTCACATGATAATCAAAAATGCCTAACATTGGATCCTGGTATAACAGATATTTTGAAGGATTTTGAGCCTCTTTATTCTCTTTCGTATTTAAGAATAAGGAATCAAAATTGTCAAGTGCCATAAAATCATCAAATTCTCCGCCTGTGCAGTTCCTGAACTCCTGCTTAAGGATTGTTTCGTCATAGTCTCTGTGAAAATCAAGGTGTGCAAAAAGTACAAGTCCCGGAAGCAAAGCATCCACCGGGGTTTCTGCACCATTATCCATCCATGCTGTACAGAGCACCTCTTTTATATTGTATTTTTTACAAGTAGAAAGAGCTGCTTTGGTACACGCATAGGTCTTAGAATAATTGGGGGAAATTCCGTTCCAAATCCAAGATCCTCCTGCAAAAATAACGTTATCCGAAAGCTGCGCATGGATATCCAGCATTTTTTCATAGGTTCTGGTATCATCATGATAATAGTCCCAATATACTAATCCTAGATCTTTTTTCGGTTTTTCCCATTTGGAGCAGTCCGTGTTTTCGGGCAGATCATAGTATCCGCCTGTAGAATTTGCTGTAATGTACATATCACTCCATATCATAGGCTTTAATTCTAATTTTCTGCAAATATCTACGACCCTGTTACAATGTTCCCTGATTATCAGTGACCCTTTTTTATATCCATTTTCTTTTAGATAATTTCCAAGTCCCAGCATGACAGCCTCATCCATTCCAAGATGTACCCTGTTGGTAGAAAAATTCTCTTTTACTGAGCTGAGCAGCTTTTCAATAAACTGATAAGTTTCCTCTTTTTCAGGCTGGAGAATGTCCGCAGAATCACGAATCTTATCCATTCCCGGCCACTTCAGCGCATTGTGCAGATGAGCCAGGGTCTGAATACACGGAACAAGCTCTACCCCAAACATGGAAGCGTAAGCATCCAGCTCTTTTATTTCGTCCTTGGTGTATTTTCCTCGATAAGCCCCAAAATAAGGCTGCCCCTCTACTTCATAGGTATCTTCTGTATAAAGCATGAGTACATTCATTCCAAGTTTTGCCAGTGTCTTGATCAGGAATTTCACCTTTTCAACTGTAAATACAGCATTTCTGGAACAATCCAGCATAAGACCGTTTCTTTCAAAACAGACATGCTCTTGATATTGAAATTCATCCTCTTCCATATGATGTATGGCATAATTAAGTGCGCGGTAATAATGAGATATTTCCCGACAGATGATATGAATCTGGTTTTTTCTTTTATTGATCAATATTTCTGGTCTGTCCTGAAATTTAACAAACAATTATATATTTTGGTTGAAACCGTCATTTTCAGCCAGCAGTATTTCAGTACCTTTTTTAATAGTATTATATTCTTTCTTATCAGATGAAAAAACAATGTTCATACGTATTCCTCTTTCTTTAGGAATTCTGCTCTTCTTAATAAATCAATCTTTTTAGCAGAGCATCCCCTGTCAATGTTCTATTTTATCCGTTTGTAAATAATCGGCTCATCATAACCAAAAGTTCTTTTCCCATTTACTTCCATGGACTCTGATACTTCCAATTGATTTTCAGTGAACTTTTCATGCAGAGAAAATTTCAATACGGGAGAAAACATACTTACACTTCCGCCTTCCCATGTATCACCTGATTTTCTGAAAAATGCAGGATTAAATTTTGCAGAACACTTTAGCTGATCATAGTCGGCACCTTTGAAGATTTTGTAAGTAAAATTCTTTTTATCATATCCTTCCGGTATCTCATAAGAAATAAGTTTTATTGAATTGCTTTCTTCCATGAAAAGAAACAAATGTGAAGAAGAGCGGGTAGTTCCCTGTACAGAATAATAGCTCTCTTCAATCATAAATACGCCTTCGAAACCATTTGGGAGATTTGCGATTTTTGAATTACATATTGTATTGATGTGCTTTGCATATGGATACTGTGGATTTGTCTTACTTATTTTTTCAAATTGATCCTTATTATCAAATTTTCCATTCAACAGCGTAACAAAATTTATCAAGTCAGCCATAATCTTATGCCTCCATAATTTTTATCATATAGTTTTCATTCACTATACACCTTCCATATAAAAGAGTCCATGTACAAAATAAGGGAATATATAAACAAAATGCATCAGTTAACAAACATCGGCTGAGGGGCATATCTTTGTCCAATTGATATGCCCCTCTTTGTCTGAATTACTGTTCCATTTTATAAATTTACGCATAATATTTCGTACCACACCCTGTTTCTATGGCTGAATCAAGCTAATAAGAACGTTACTGTTAATTGTGTTTATATCTACTTAAGGCATGAATCAGTTTTTCTGACTCCAGTGGTTTGGTAAGATAATCGTCCATTCCAGACTTCAGTGCTTTAGTCTTATCTTCTGTAAAAGCATTGGCGGTCATAGCTATAATCACAACAGCAGATGCATCACTTCTGTTCATTGTGCGTATTTCTCTGGTAGCTTCCAGGCCATCCAT
>ERZ826220.3521-NODE-3521-length-12004-cov-3.218847_pt1 | contig 12004 bp, 6 predicted proteins | sample MGYA00519927_ERZ826220 | MGnify/ENA primary metagenome ERZ826220 (study PRJEB31778, sample SAMEA3449225) | human gut metagenome | biome: human gut; feature: human-associated habitat; material: faeces | place: United Kingdom | collected 2010/2012 ...
CCATCACCGTCAACGACGCTCTCCACCGCGCCGGAGGCCGGGCCGAGATCTCGAGCGTCATCAACACCTCCGCCTCGAAGGGCGCCACGATCGACATGACGGACATCCTTTCGTCCGAATGCGAAAGCGCCACGCGGACCGTAACGCTCGAAAACGACACGGACCTCGTGGTGAAGGACATCGTCAAGGCCAAATACAACAAGGCGGCCGACGTACGGTGGACGATGGTCACGCGAGCCATACCGACCGTCGAGGGCAACCGGATCGTATTGCAGGGCGCGTCGAAAAAACTCTACCTCAAGGTGACCAGCCAGAACAACGCCAAGGTCACCCTCAAGACCTGGTCCACCGTCGGCGAATCGTACGACGCGAGCAACGCGGGCTACTACGAAGCCGGCTTCGAGGCCAAGGTGACCTCCGGCCAGACGGACACCTTCACCGTGACCCTCTCCCCGAACGAATAAACCGAAAACGATGAAAACAACCCTTCTGTCGATCCTCCTGTCGGTCGCGGCCCTGATCCGGGCCGCCGCCGGCAACGACGGTCTGAACCTATTGCAGGCCGAATATTCGAAACCGGGCGTCGCCGAATCCTTCGCAGCGGGGAAAGCATGGTTCCCGTTCCCCGCCTACGAAGACCGTGCGGGCTGGGCCGCGCTCTTCGGTCCCGACGCCGGGAAAGTCATCCGGCGGGGCGAGCAGCTGCTCGACTACCAATGGCAGCACATCCCCGCCAGCGCCTACCTCGCCTTCGAGCGGACGGGCGACCGGCAGGCCATGGAGAGGCCCGAAGGGGCCAACCGCGGCGCGATGATCGCCCTGATCCTGGCCGAACTGGCCGAAGGGAAGGGACGGTTCATCGACCAGCTCGCCAACGGCGTCTGGCTGGCCGCGCAGCAGCCTTCGTGGGTGCTCTCGGCGCACCAGGGGCGGCAGCGAAGCAAGCGGTCGCTTCCCGACGCCCGCGAACAGCTCATCGACCTCGCATCGGGGCGTTACGGCTCCATCGTCTCCATCGCCTATCACTTCTTCCACCGGGAATTCGACAAACTCGACCCCTCCATCTCGGTCGCCACGGAGAACGCCGTCCGGCGAAACATCCTCGACCCGTACCTCGATCCCGGACAACGGCGCGCCAACTGGTGGCTGGGACTGGCGTCCAGGGGATCAATGCTCAACAACTGGACCCCGTGGTGCAATTCGGACGTGATCCTGTGCTTCCTGCTGATGGAGAAGGACCAGGAGCGGCTCGACCGGGCCATGGCCCAGTCGGTCCAATCCATGGACCTGTTCCTCAACTACATCCAGAAGGACGGGGCCTGCGAGGAAGGCCCCGCCTACTGGGGCGCGGCGGCCGGGAAGGTCTACGACTACCTCCAGATCCTGTACGACGCCTCGGACGGCGCATTCTCGCTGTTCGGCAACGAACGCATCCGGAAAATGGGCGAGTTCGTCTCCCGCTCCTACATCGGCAACGGCTACGTCGTCAACTTCGCCGACGCCGGAGCCAGGCTGAACAACCCCAGCGAACTGATCTGGAATTACGGCCATGCGGTGGGCAGCAGGGAGATGACCGATTTCGCGCTCTACTGCCTGGCCGACCCCGCGAGCGGAAAATTCCGAAACCCCGTCATCACGGGCAACGACGCCTACCGGGCGCTCGAAACGGTGCGGTTCAACCCGCTGATCCGCGAGGCCGCGGATTCGCTGAACCGCCTTGCGGCCGAAACCGCTCCGGCGGAGGTGCGCCGCAACCTGCGGCGCGGCGTACCCCCGGCCACGTGGTATCCCGAGACCGAAATGTGCTTCATGCGCAATCCTTCGGGATGGTTTCTCGGAGCGAAGGGCGGCTACAACAACGAGAGCCACAACCACAACGACGTAGGGAGCTGCGTCGTCTATGTCCGGGACATCCCGGTGCTCGTGGACGCCGGCGTGGGGACCTACACCAAGCAGACGTTCAACCACGACCGCTACAAGATCTGGTCGATGCAGTGCGACTGGCACAACCTGCCGATGATCAACGGCGCCGCCCAGCCCGCCGGCGCGCAGTACCGGTCGAAAAACACGTCGTGCGACCTCTCCAAGGGGATGTTCTCGCTCGATCTGGCCGACGCCTATCCGCCGGAGTCGGGATGCCGGAAGTGGGTCAGGACCTACCGTCTCGCCCCGAAGGGCGCACCCTCGGTGACGATCACCGACTCGTTCGCGCTCGACGCGCGGACGCAGCCGGACGTGGAGCATTTCCTGGTCAAGGGATCGGTCGTCCTGCCGGGCGGAACGCACCAAGGGCGGACGCTGCCCGATGGGGAACTGCTGATTCTCTGCGACGAGGGGCTGGTTGTGAAGATGACCTTCCCGGCGTCGCTGAAAGCCTCGGTCGACGTGATGGAACTCACCGACCGGAGGTTCTCCGGCGTGTGGGGTCCGAGCCTGCGGCGGATCAACCTCGCCTCGCCGCCCGACGCTCCGGCGAAGGGCAGCTATGAATTCCGGATCACCGAACTCGGCAAAAAGTGACGGCGATGCGACACCGGACCCTCCTCCTGATCGCCGCCGTGACGGGCCTGCTGGCCTGCGCCTGCGGCGGCACCGAGGCCGAACGGCTGCACCGGGCCGCCATGCGGGAGTACCTCGACCCGATCCGGCCCGGATACGAAGGGCGAAATCCCTTCTGGAACGCCTTCGCGACGAAGTTCATCTACGCCCCGGCCTTCGGGTTCGAACCGGTGGAAAACGCCGTGAAATACCGTTTCACCGTCTCGCACCTCGGAACCTCGATGGTCGAGTCGCCCCGTTACCGCAAGGACGCCCCGACCGAAGACCCCGAACCCCGGCGGGTCCTCGGGCCGGGCGTTCCGACGGGACGTTCGTGGAGTTTCGAGGCGGACTCCCCGCAGCAGAGCCTCGCCCCGGTGTGGAACGACATTCCGGCAGGCCGGGTGCGGGTCACGGCGGAGGGGCTGGACGCCTCGGGACGGGTCCTGGGAAAGGCCGGGGAGCGGGAATTCCTGCGGGACTTCCCCTTCCGGCCGCCCTACAACGGCAACGTGAGGCCTTACGCCGAGGCGGCGCGCATGGCCGCCCTGTACATCCACGAACTCCCGGCGATCCGGCGCTGGCTCACCGCCGCGGAGCCGGACATGACCTACCGCCACAACACCTACGCATGCAAAATCGTGGGGGCCACGATCCAGCTGGAGGTGCTGGTCGCGAAACTGCTGCCCGCGCACCGGGAGGAGGCGCTCGCCATCGCCCGGAACGCGGCCCGGTTCCTGATGGACCGAAGCCGTCCCGAAGGCGACCCGCTGGCCTTCTTCCCGCCGACCTACTACTCCGACCTGATCTCCTCGTCGCGGGCCGAAAACCGGGGCAAGACGATGACCATGGAGGCCTGCGCCGCCGGAAACGCCTTTCTCGACCTCTACGACGCGACGGGCGACCGGATCTGCTACGACCGGGCGCTGGCCATCGCGGAGACCTACTCCAGGCTGCAACACGCCGACGGCTCGTTCCCGATCAAGGTCGATTTCGAGACCGGGGAGCCGGTCAACGGCTGCAAGGCGATGCTCACGCCGGTCATGGAGTATTTCGGACGGCTTGAAAACCAGTACGGCGTCACCCGCTACCGCGGCTGCCTCGCCCGGGCGGCGGAGTGGATGCGCCGCAACGCACTCGAAAGTTTCGACCTGACCGGACAGTTCGAGGACATGACCGTTCTCGGGCAGCAGCCCTACCAGAACCTCACCAACTGCGCCTCGGCGCCCTACGCCTCGTGGCTGCTCAAAAAGCCCGGCCGCACGGCCGCGGAGCTGGCCGACGCCATCGACCTGATCCGTTTCAGCGAGGACCAGTTCGTATGCTGGGACGTGCTGCCCGACGACGACGGCGTCCGGACGCTCTGCACGCCCTGCGTCTACGAACAGTACGGCTACCGGGTTCCGGTCGACAACAGCACGTGCGTGGTGGCGAACGCCCTGCTGGACCTCTGCGAGGCGACGGGCGACCGGCTGGCTTTCGCCAAGGCCAAAGCGCTGACGGACAACCTCACCGTGGTCCAGAATGCGCTGGACGGGCTGATCCCCACGTCGCTCGACGTGCGCGAAGGCGCCAAGAACCGGATACGGGGTTTCTGGGTCAACTGCACCTACGCCTCCATTCTCACGCTGCTCCGGATGGCGGAACTCACCGGGGAGACCGCCGGTTTTCCCGCAGACGTCTCGCACGCACGCTGACGCGGGAAACGGACCCGGAATTCCCGAAACCGAATATTTTTCGGTATCTTGTCCCATCAATCCGACGCTTTTCCGATGACGAAAAACTACATAGCGGCTCTGGTCCTGCTCCTGGCGACAGCCCTTCCCGGGTCGGCGATCAATCCCTACCGGCGGTACGATGCAAGAAACGGGCTGTCCGACAACAGCGTGAAGGACATCTGTCAGGACAGCCGGGGCTACATGTGGTTCGCCACGAAGGACGGGTTCAACCGCTTCAACGGCTACCGCTTCGACGTTTTCGGCTCGTCGTTCTCCGGCGAGCACCTCAACATCGACGTCATCTGCCCCCATTCGGACGGAATCCGCATCTGGCTGGGGTGCACCGAAGCCCTCATGCTTTTCGACCCGCGGGACGAGCGCCTCACGCGGTTCGACGCCCGGAACAGCGAGGGAAAGGGCATCCGGAACTGCATCAGCCTGCTGTACGACCCGCTGGGCGACCTGTGGATCGGAACCGACGACGGGCTGTTCCGCTGGGACGAACGCATCGGCCGCCTCTTCCGCTACGAACTGGAGGAGAGCGACGGCGGCACGTGCCGCGGGATCCGGACCATCTTCGAGGACAACGGCGGCGAAATCTGGGTCGGGACGACCTCAGGACTGTACCGCTACCACCGCAAGACGGACCGCTTCGGCCGGAACGCGAAGCCCAAGCCGGAGAGTTCCCTGCTGGGCGACAACGAGATCACGGCCATCGTCGAGGCCGAAGACGGCAAACTGCTGATCGGCATGCAGAACGGTTACCTCGGCGAATTCGACATCTACACGGGCCGGTTCACGCAATTCCCCGCCTTCGACGCCGAGGGAAAGCAACTCTCCGTCGCGCGCATCCACACGATTTTCCGACGGGACATGAACCGCTACATGATCGGTTCGGACAGCGGCCTTTTCTTCTTCAGCCGCAAGAACGGCCGCTGGTCGGTCTCCGGAGACAACCTCGCCGAAGAAAGCATCTACCGGTGTTTCCGGGACCGCGAGGGCGGCATCTGGATCGGAACCTATTTCTGCGGCGTGAACTACCTTTCGCCCCGGCAGGACGAAATCCTGTGGTACTACGACGACGGCCGTCCGGAGTCGCTCGACGGCAACGCCGTGAGCCAGTTCTGCGACGACGGCCGGGGGAACCTCTGGATCGCGACCGAAAACGGAGGCCTGAACCATTTCGACGTCCGCAACCGGAAATTCACCAACCACACCGCCCGCAGCCACAACAACCTGCATGCCCTCTGCATGGACGGGGACGACCTGCTGATCGGAACCTTCTCGCAGGGGCTTGACCTGATGAACCTCCGGACCGGAAAGGTCGTCAACTACCGGAACATCCCCGGGGATTCCGCCTCCCTGTGCAACGACTACGTCTACGCCATCTTCCGGGCAAGCGACGGCACCCTCTACGTCGGGACGATGTCCGGCATGTGCACCTTCGACAAACGCCGGGGACGGTTCTCCCGGGTGAAGATCACCGAAGGGAGATTCATCTACGACATCGCCGAGGACACCGGGGGCAACATCTGGGTCGCCAGCAAGGTGAGCGGGATATACCGCTATTCGCCCGGCGACGGGACCTGGAAAAACTACCGCCACGACGAACTCGACCCGCGTTCGCCCGCCGACGACAGGTACATCCGGGTCTACGTCGACACCGGAGGGCAGGTCTGGTTCTGCGGCGAAAGCGCCGGGATCTGCCGCTACGATCCCCCGACGGACGGTTTCGAGAATTTCGGCGCCGACGACAACCTGCCGAACGGCATCTACTACGGCGTGCTGGACGACAGCGCGGGCAACCTGTGGCTCTCCTCCAACCAAGGCATCCTCAAATACAACCCCCAGCTGCACACGCTACACGATCGAGGACGGACTCCAGAGCAACCAGTTCAATTTCCGGTCGTCGCACAAAGCCGGGGACGGAACGTTCTTCTTCGGGGGAATAAACGGCTTCAACTACTTCTCGCCGTTCAACATCTCGGTCAACAAGGTCCGGCCGGAGATCGTCATCTCGTCGGTCTGCATGCACCGGGCCGACAGTTTCTCGGTCGGTTCGGAGCGGCAGGCCCTCCCCGACGGGAACCTGCGCATTTCCAGCAAAACGATCTCCTTCGACATCAATTTCGAGTGCCTGAGCTACGTGGCCCCGGGGCAGAACCGCTATGCGTGGAAACTGGAAGGATTCAACAGCGACTGGGTCTACACCGACCAGCACTCCGTGTCGTTCATGAAACTGCCCGCGGGCCGCTACGTCTTCCGGGTGCGGGGCTGCAACAACGACGGCTACTGGAGCGATGCGACCCGCAGCCTGGAGATCAGCGTACAGCCCCACCCCTTCCTCAGCCCCGTCGCCAAGGGCGTCTATTTCCTGCTGGTCGCGCTGCTGATCGTCGCCGCAGTCCGGGTCATCCTCCGGCGGCAGGGCGAAAAGAAGGAAAAGGAGCTGATCCAGACCAAGATGGCGTTCTTCACCCAGGTGGCCCATGAGATCAAGACGCCGGTCACGCTGATCAAGTCCCCGCTCGAACGGATCATCGAAACCGGCAAATGGAACAGCGACGTAACTTCCAACCTCGACATGATGAAACGGAACGTCGACCGCCTGCTCGAACTCATCCGCCAGCTGCTCGATTTCCGGAAGGTGGACAACGAGGGATTCCGGTTGAGCCGCCGCGAAACCGACATCAGCCTGCTGGTCGAGGAGACCGTCGCACGGTTCCGCAACTCGACCGAAAAGATCGCCATCCGCACGGACTGTCCCGACGCGCACGTCCTGTTCTATGCCGACAGCGAGGCCTTCACCAAGATCTTGAGCAACCTGCTCGCCAACGCCCTGAAATACGCCCGCTCGACGGTCGTGGTCGTCCTCCGCATCCTGGACGACGACCGGGGACGAACGCTCCGGCTATCGGTCCGGGACGACGGGGACGGCATCCCGCCCCGCATCCGGGAGAAGGTGTTCGACCTCTTCTACCAGAAGAATCCCGATTCGGGCAAGGGCTTCGGAATCGGGTTGAGCCTGGTGAAACTCCTCGTCGAAAAGCACAACGGCCGGGTGTACGTCGACCGGCACACCGTCGCGGGCTGCGAACTTACGGTGGAGATCCCGGATTCCGGAGCATCTGCGAGGGGGGGGGTACGCGCCCCCGAACCAGCCGAAGAACCGGCCGATAGCCCGGAAGACCGGCAGCCGGAGGCGAAGCCCTTCCACATCATGGTCGTGGAGGACACTCCCGACCTGCGAGAGTTTCTGGTCAAGAATTTCGAGGACACCTACGGCGTCCTTTCGGCGAAAAACGGCGCCGAGGCCCTCGCCATCCTCGAAAAACAGGCGTGCGACCTGATCATCAGCGACGCCCTGATGCCCGAAATGGACGGTTTCGACCTGTTGATGAAGGTCCGTAACGACGAAATGCTGTGCCACATCCCGTTCATCCTGCTCTCGGTGGTCGACTCCGTGGACTCGAAGATCAAGGGACTGGAATACGGGGCCGACGTCTATATCGAAAAACCCTTCTCGCTGGGTTACGTCAAGGCGACGGTGGAGAGCCTGCTCGAAAACCGGAAACGGGCCTTCCGCCACTTCGCGTCGCGGCCCGGATTCCAGTACGAGAAAGACGATATGGGCCGCAACGACCGGCAGTGGCTGGACAAGCTGACGGGCATCGTCCGCGAGAACCTCACCTGCGAGACGCTCTCCGTGGACCTGCTCACCGAGAAAATGGCCTTGAGCCGTTCCAGCCTGCAACGGAAGCTGAAAGGGCTGACGGGCGTCTCGCCCAACGAATACATCCAGTTGGTACGGCTGAAAACGGCCGCGCAGCTGCTCCGCAGCGGCGAATACCGGATCAGCGAGGTCTGCTACCTGACCGGATTCAGCAGCATGTCGTGGTTCGCCAAATGTTTCACGAAGCAGTTCGGCATGCGCCCGAAGGATTTCATCCGGCAGAATCAGGACGGGAAATCATCCGGATAAGAGTGCAGGAGCGCTGTTCTTCCAAAAAATGCTCCCGCTCCTGCCGCTATCTGCGGAGAGCCCGGTTTTCAGGGTTTGGTCACGCGCCACTCCGCAGGGGCCTTGAAGCCCTCCTTGCCCTGCCCGTAGGGCAGTTCGGGATGCGCGGGACGGATCGTGTCGTAGCGGATGATGTATCGGCGCAGGCGCTCGGCTTCGGGAAACAGTGACGCCCGCCGTCGGAAAACGCCCGCCGTCGGCGCTAAAATCGCGGCAATCCCGACACGGAAATGCCGTTCGGCGGAAAATTCCCGGCAAAGCCCGGCCACAAAACGCACGGAATAATTAACTTTGCAGACAAGAACCCAAAAAACCGACCCATGAAAAGAAATTTCATCGCATTATGCGCCCTGCTGCTGGCCGCCTGCGGAAGCCAGGAGCCGAAAATCACCCTCTTCAGCAACGAAGCCTTCCAGACGGAGGCGGACGGCAAACCCGTCGGAATCTACACGCTCCGCGCGGGCGACGTGACCATGCAGGTCACCAACTACGGCGCCCGCGTCGTGTCGCTCTGGACTCCCGACCGCGCGGGCGACTACGAAGACATCGTGCTCGGCTACGAGACGATCGACCGTTACATCAACAATGACGGCGAACGCTTCCTCGGCGCGGTCGTGGGACCCTACGCCAACCGCATCGCCAAGGGCAGCTTCACGCTCGACGGCACGGAGTACAACCTGCCGATCAACAACAACGGCCAGACGCTCCACGGCGGAATCGACGGACTGGACCGCGTGGTCTGGGACGTGGTTTCGGCCTCGGAAGACCAGCTGGTGATGAAGTACCTCCACGCCGACGGGCAGGAGGGTTTTCCGGGCAACCTGCAAATCGAGATGACCTACTCGCTCACGCCCGAAAACGAATTCCGGATTGATTACAGCGCCACGACCGACAAGCCGACCGTGGTGAATCTCTCGCACCACCCCTTCTTCAACCTCAAGGGCGAGGGTAACGGCACGATCCTCGACCACGTCATGACCATCAACGCCAGCCACACCACGCCGGTCGACTCGGTGCTGATCCCCACCGGAGAGATCGCCGACGTCACGGGCACGCCCTTCGACTTCCGCCAGCCGCACGCCATCGGCGAGCGCATCGGCGCCGACAACGAGCAGCTGCGCAACGGCGCGGGCTACGACCACAACTGGGTCCTCGACCGCAAGACCGCGGACGGCATCGAGCCGGCGGCCACGGTCTGGGAACCCGCTTCGGGCCGCACGATCGAGGTGCTGACCGACCAGCCCGCCATGCAGTTCTACAGCGGCAACTTCTTCGACGGCAAAGCGAACGGCAAATACGGCAAACCGCTGCGCTACCGCGAATCGCTGGCGCTCGAAACGCAGAAGTATCCCGACAGCCCCAACCACGACAACTTCCCCTCGACCGTACTGCGTCCGGGCGAAGAATACACGCAGGTCTGCATCTATCGCTTCGGGGTGAAATAACGCCCGCCCCGGTGGAAACACACGAACGCCGCCGCAGGGGATCACCCCTTGCGGCGGCGTTTTCCGTCGGGCCCGGAACGCCGGATTGTCTGCGGGCATCCGTCAGGCGAAGAGGCCCTGCGCCGGAAATCCGCCCTACCGGCAGCTGAACACGACGCTTCGGGAGGCCCCGTGCTCGTCGATCACCGTCAGGCGGTGACGCCCGGGAGCGGGCCGGACCGAAAGTTTGTGCTCCAGCGAGGTCGCGCCGAGATACCGGTCGTCGAGATGCCAGAACAGCACGGCGTTGCGGTCGCGGTGCACGGCCGTGAAGACGAGGCTCTGCGGCCGGCCTTCGAGCGACTTCGGGGCCACCAGCACGCGCCCCGGCTGCGGATAGATGATCTCGATGGGGTCGTTTCCCGCCCCGCGGCCCGACAGGCCGGGGTGCAGCGGCGGCAGCGGGCGGTAGTCCGGATGCTGTCTCCGGTAGTACCACTCCTGCGCGGGCGGCAGAATGAACATCGGCCTGCGGACGATGCGGGCCGGATCGCAGCAGTCGGTCGTCACGCGGTATTTCAGGTCGGGACTCAAATTGACGATCCGGTGATAGGGGCAGACCTCGCCCGGGGCGGCAGTCCGCGGAATCATCAGCGTATCGCGGTCGGGGCACACCTGCGAGGCCAGAAATCCGCTCTGGCGGCAGACCACGGCGGGTTCCAGATCGCCGTAAGGCTCTGCGAACCACTCGCTCCCGGGCAGCAGGCCGAACACCTCGAACAGGACGGGCGCAGCGTACCCCACGCCCGTCATCAGCGGCCGCCCTTCGCCCGAACAGTTCCCGACCCAGACGCCCACGGCGTAGTCGGGCGTCGCCCCGACGGCCCATGCGTCGCGGTTGCCGTAGCTCGTCCCGGTCTTCCAGCCGATCTTCTTCGACGAGGCGAAATACTGCCACTCGCCCTCCTCCTCGGGGCGCGTGACGCGGCTGATCGCCTCGAACATCAGCCACAGCGCACCCCGCGAGAGGGGAATGTCACCGGCCGCAACGGTCTCGGCCGACAATGCGTCGTAGTGCGGCCGGCGGATCGTCTCCTGCCCGCCGAGTTTGGCCGCCATCAGCATATAGGCGGCCGTGAGGTCCCACAGCGTGATCTCCGCGCCGCCCAGGATCAGCGACAGCCCGTAATGGTCGGCGCTGCGGTCGATCGTGCGGAAACCCAGCCCCCGCACCAGCGACAGAAAATTCTCCCGGCCGTATTTGTCGAGCATCCGCACCGACGGGACGTTGAGCGAACGCTCGACCACCCGGTCGGCGGGAACCGCGCCGTCGAACGTGCGGTTGTAGTTCTGCGGCGTGAAATCCCTGTAATAGGTCGGCACGTCGGGGAAAAGCATCGTCGGAAGCGCCGTGCCGTCGTCGAGCATCCCGGCGTAGAGGATCGGTTTGAGCACGCTGCCGCTGCTGCGCCGCGCGGGGATGACGTCGACACCGGTTCCCGCACTCCGGTCCCCGGGGTCGTAGACGTTGCCGGCATAGGCCAGCACCTCCCCGCTCCGCACGTCCATCACCACGACGGCCAGGTTGTTGATCCGGTTGCCCCGGTACTGCGCGTTGTAACGCCGCGCCAAGGCGTTCACCCGCCCCTGAAGGTCGGCGTCGAGCGTCGAGCGCAGCGCCCCCGTGCGCATCTTGCCCAGCAGGTGCATCGCCTCCATCGGCATCGGTTCGGGAGCTTCGGGCAGCGGTTCCAGCTTGGCCAGGGCGCACGTCAGGGAGTCGATGTGCCCGCCGCTCCGGATGCGGTCGAGCAGCCTGTCGCGCTTCTCGCGCAGCCGTTCGCGGTTGCGCTTCATGTGGATCAGCGAAGGCGCGTTGGGCAGCACGGCGAGCAGGGCGCTTTCGGCCCACGAAAGGTCCCGCGCGCTGCGGCCGAAATAGTACCATGCGGCGCTCTCCAGTCCGATCACATTGCCGCCGAAGGGGGCGTGGGAGGCGTACAGGGCGAGTATCTCCTCCTTGCTGTATCTGAATTCCAGCCGGGTCGCCAGAATCGTCTCGATGATTTTCTCCCGGAAGGTCCTCGCTTTCCGGCCGCGGCTCAGGCGGATCGTCTGCATCGTAAGCGTGCTGGCGCCGCTGGCCACCCTTCCCGAAGCGAGGTTCTGCCGCACGGCGCGGCCGAGCGCCAGCGGATCGACCCCGAAATGGCGGTAGAAACGTTTGTCCTCGTAAGTAGTAATAGCGACACGGAATTTGTAAGGCACGCTGTCCGTAGGGAAAAAGCGCCACTGTCCGTCGG
>ERZ826220.3525-NODE-3525-length-11990-cov-3.916967_pt1 | contig 11990 bp, 10 predicted proteins | sample MGYA00519927_ERZ826220 | MGnify/ENA primary metagenome ERZ826220 (study PRJEB31778, sample SAMEA3449225) | human gut metagenome | biome: human gut; feature: human-associated habitat; material: faeces | place: United Kingdom | collected 2010/2012 ...
TCCAAAGGGCGACCGGAAAGCCCTTTGGTGGGGCGATGGGGCAAAGCCCCATATCTAAAAATGCTTAAATATTTGTTTTTGGAATGTTTGGGTTAAGTTTGACAGTCCCGTGGCACGACGAAGCCGTAACGGAAGGAGTTTAGCCGTATGGATGAGCAGAAGCTGGAAAAATTGCAGACATGGGTGAAGGAATCGAGCCGGATTGTGTTTTTCGGCGGCGCGGGTGTGTCCACGGAAAGCGGTATTCCGGATTTTCGCGGCGAGGACGGGCTGTATCGCCAGCGGTACGCCTATCCGCCGGAAACCATCATTTCGCACTCGTTCTATGTGCGTCACCCGGAAATCTTCTTCGATTTTTACCGAAACCGCATGCTCTATCCGAACGCAAAGCCCAATGTCGTCCATCAAAGACTCGCTCAGTGGGAACGGGATGGAAAGCTGCTGGCCGTCGTCACCCAGAACATCGACGGGCTGCACCAGATGGCGGGGAGCCGGAACGTCTATGAGCTGCACGGCAGCGTGCATCGCAACACCTGCCAGAAGTGCGGCGCGCGGTATACGCTGGCGCAGATGCTGACGCTCGGCGACGTGCCCAAATGCCCCAAGTGCGGCGGGCGGGTGAAGCCGGATGTCGTGCTCTATGAAGAAGGGCTTGACCCGCTGACGATCAGCGGGGCGCTCGACGCGATTCGCCGCGCGGATCTGCTGATTGTCGCCGGAACGTCGCTGACGGTGTACCCCGCCGCCGCGTTCCTCGACGAATACCCCGGCAATCGGCTTGTGCTCATCAACAAGACCGCCACCCCGCGGGACGATATCGCGAATCTGGCGCTGCATGAAAAATTGGGCGAGGTTTTTGAAAGACTATAAAAAATCGGCCGTCGTGCTTAACGTGCGACGGTCGATTTTCTTATTTGCAGTAATTGAGCAAAAGTCAAATTCCGTACAAAACGCGGGCGCGCAATGCGCGCCCCTACGGGTACGACGCAACTTATTGCTTAGATGGGAAATAACCTGATAGAGGAGCTCCCTCTTCGAGGGAGCTGGCACGGCGTAGCCGTGACTGAGGGAGTCAGGTAGGCAAATAGGGGAAGTGCAGGAACCTCAGGTTCCTGCCGAGAGTTTGAGGGTGGAACCCTCAACGTTTCCCAACGTTCCCCCTTAGTACGTGTAGTTCTCCACGTCCACCTTGTCCGGGTTCGTGTAGGGCGCGAGGGTGGAAATCATCTTCATCGGCGCGCCGGAGTTGTTGACGACATAGTGAATCTCGCCCGGCTCGATGTGGATCATCTGACCCGGACGCAGGTGGTTGACCACGCCGTCCACAACGATATCCACTTCGCCCTCGAGAATGTAGAAATTCTCTTCCATGACGTTGTGATAGTGCGCCTTGAAATCCTGACCGGCCTGAAACTGCACGAGCGCAAAGTTCATGCGCGGGCCCTTCATCAGGTACTTGGGGCCGCTGTCGCCAAAGCGATACTCTTTATCCTCTTCGTTTACGATATACATATTGTTTTCTCCCTTTCGTGTGATTGATGATATGGGTCAGACGCCCGGCGCCGCCCACATGTAGCGGGTGATGCGGTCGTCCGCGATTTGCAGCTCGCGCGCGTACATCTTCCGCCAGTCTTCGTAGAGCTTCATGTAGGTCGCGTGGTTCTCCATGTTCGGCTCAAAGCGGCGCTCGATGTGCACGAGCTTCTTCGCCGTCGCGGAAATATCCGGGAACAGGCCGACGCCGTGACCCGCCATGATGGCCGCGCCCAGCGCCGTCGCCTCCTTGACGTTCGGCACATTCACCGGAATGCCCAGCACGTCGCAGAGAATCTGGCACCAGAGCTCGCTCTTGGACGCGCCGCTGGCGAACACGACTTCCTTGGGAATGTTGCCGGTGGATTCGCGGACGAGCTGCATATGACCATAGGTGACCATCGCAGTGTTTTCCATGATGGCGCGATAGAAGGTATAGCGGTTGAACTTGTCCGGGTCGAAATCGAAGTTGATGAACATCGGGCTGGCATGCCGCCAGGAGATGTAGTTCATCACATCCGAGAAGGCGCACATCATGCCGTAGCAGCCGGCGGGGATATCCTTGGCCTTTTCGTTCATCAGGTCATACGGATCGCGGCCGGTGGTCTTGGAAAGCTCCTTCTCATACTGGCAGAACGCATCGCGATACCAGCGCATGACCATGCCTGGCTTGAAAGCCAGCGCCTCATACTGCCAGATTCCGGGGACGCTGTGGCAGTTGACGCGGACGCGGCAATGCTCGTCGGTCTTGGCCTCGTCGGTGTTGTATTCATACTGCCAGAAGCTGCCGCCGAAGATGGCCGCCTGATTCGCGTCCACCACGCCGACGCCCACGCAGCCGAGCTGCGCGTCGCCGCCGCCCGCGACGACCGGCGTGCCCTCGGCGAGGCCGGTTTCCGCGGCGCCCTTCGCGCCGACCTGCGCGACGACCGTGCCGCACTCGGAAATCTTCGGGAAGATGCCCGTCTTGAGGCCGATGGAAGCGGCGATCTGATCGTCCCAGTCGCGCGCCTTCAGATCAAAAATGCCGGTGGTGCAGGCGTTGGAAGGCTCGGAGGAGAACACGCCCGTCATTTTGTAGATGAGCCAGTCGTTGAACATGGTGCACATCGCGGTCTTTTCATAGACCTCGGGCATCTTGTTCTTGACCCAGAAGAGGCGGGGGAGCGCGCCCAGCGCGTAGGTCTGGCCGGACTCGCGGTAGATCTGCTTTTCAAGCTCCGGGTTCATGTGAACGAGCTGCGCCACTTCGTCGTCGCTGCGCGCATCGACGTTGGCGCAGGCCCAGATTTCCTGACCATCCTTGTCGTAGAGGACGATGCCCTCGCGCATGCAGGTGGTGGAGACGGCGGCGATGTCGTGCGGATCGACGCCGGTCTGCTCGATCACGCCGCGGATGCAGCCGCGGGCGAGATCCCAGTTGTGCACCCAGTCAAAATCCATGCTGCCGGGGTAGCGGGGGTCTTCGCGGTGCGTCCATTCCTGCTGGACGCAGCCGAGCTGCTCGCCCTCGAGGCTGAACAGCACGGCGCGGACGCTGCCGGTGCCTGCATCGACGGCCATAAGCGTTTTTGCCATTGAAATCATCCTTTCAAATGCGTTGGTTTGTCGTTATATCAGGGGCGGTCACTCACCCTTGAGAAGCAGAGCTGCGGTCGGCTCATCGGTGATGAGCACATCGAGGTAGCCGCCGCGCAGCACGGCGCGGATGGCCTCCGCCTTTTGCGCGCCCGCGGCAAGCCCGACGACGTTATCCATCGCGCGGAGCTTTTCAAGCGGCGTGGAGATCAGGCGATCCTCGATGTCGCTGGGGATCAATTCGCCGTTTTCATCGACGAAGTGGCAGAGCACGTCGCCGACCGCGCCGGACATCTTGAGCCGGAAAAGCTCGTTTTGGGTGATGATGCCGGAACGGACGATGGTTGCCGTTTCATGCATCGCACCGATGCCCACCAGCGTGAAGGAGGAGAGCGCCGCCATGCGGATGATTTCGCTGACGGAGGCCTCCGCGCGCATCGCCGCCGCCATCTCGTGCGAGGAGGCGAGCAGCGGCGCGGGCATGAGATAGAGCCGCGCGTTGAAGATGTTGCTCCGGCCGTTGGGCAGATAATAGGAAACGCCGCCCGTCAGCGAGATGCAGGTGACGGGGTTTTGCACCATCGTCGCCAGATGGTTCAGCGTTCGGCTGAGCGTGTCGCCGTAGCCGACGTTGATGCAGGCGTTTTCGCTGAGGCGGTCGGCGACGTACATCGCGCCCGCGCGGGCGATGGACTCGATGAGCTGCCCCTCCTGCTCGGCCTCCGGAATGATGAAGACGTCCTTCAGATGATATTTCTGCATCAGCTCGCGGCTCTGCTGCATCATCCCCACGCTGTCTGACCGGAGGCGGAACTGGATGACGCCGTTTTGCCGGGCGGTCTCCAGCAGCTTGATGACGCGCATACGGCTGATGGAGAGCCGGTCGGCGATGGCCTGCTGGGTCATATTTTCAAAGTAATAATACCATGCGGCCTTGACCATCAGCGCATCCTCGTAATGAACGGCGTTATTCATGGCTGCTCCGTTTCCCACCGAAAAACGATGAAACAAATTTCAAAATGCAAAACAAAAGTTCACATAAAAAGTATAGCACCGAACAAAGCGGATGTCAATTCTTTTGCAAAATAAACGACGGTTTTGAAAAAGAAGCGCGCCGTTTTCAAAAACCGAGAAAAATATATTGACAAAGTGCACAGATGCGTCTACAATGGAGGCAACAAAAGATTGTGCAACGAGCAAACCTTTGTAATCGCAAAACGCAGGAGTATATGATATGGCCACAAAGAATACGACGGCCCCGCGCCTTGAGGTCAGGGGGATTCGCAAAACGTTTGGGCAGAACGCCGTGCTCAAGGGGATCAACCTGAGCGTGGATGCAGGCGAGGTTGTCGCGTTGATCGGCGGCAACGGCGCCGGTAAATCGACGCTGATGAAGATCATCATGGGCATTTACACATGCGATGAGGGCGACATCCTGATCGACGGTCAGACGGTCAAGCTGGGCAAGCCGGCCGCTTCTCTGGCGCAAGGCATCTATCTGGTGCCGCAGGAGCCGATGCTTTTCCCGAACATGACGGTTCTGGAAAATATTCTGATGGGCTTCAGCGAGAACGAGGGCGAGCTGAAAAAGCGCCTGAACGAATGCATGAAGGAGCTCAACTTCGATTTGAACCTTCAGCGCAAGGCGAACACGCTCTCCATCGCCGAGCAGCAGCTTGTCGAGCTTCTGCGCGGCATGATGCGCAACGCGCGCATCCTGATTCTGGACGAACCGACCAGCTCGCTAACCTTCAACGAGGTGCAATCCCTGTTCAAGACGGTGGAGGATCTCAAAAAGAAGGGCATCGCGATCATCTATATCACGCACCGCCTCACCGAGGTCTTTGAAATCGCGACCCACGTCGCCATCATGCGCGACGGCGTGATTACGCTGGAAGGCCCGGTCGGGAACTTCACCAAGGAGATGCTGATTCAGGGTCTGCTGCCCAACGACGCGCAGGGCGCTCAGCAGACGGAAAAGGCGTATGTGCCGGTGGATTACGCGCACCTCAAGCCGGTCATGCAGGTGAAGGATTTCAGCGGCTACGGCTTCAGCAACATCACCTTCGACCTGTATCCGGGCGAAATCCTCGGCATTGCGGGCGTCGTCGGCGCGGGCCGCACGGAGCTCATCAGCACCATCTTCGGCCGTGACAAGACGCTCGGCGGCAAGATCATTCTGGACGGCCGCGACATCACGGGGCTGCCCACCAAGAAGGTTCTGGAGGCCGGCATCAACTTCGTGCCGGAAGACCGCCACTACCACGGCATTTTCAAAATCCGCTCGATTTCTTCCAACACGACCTCCGCGCTGCTCAACGGCAAGGACGTCGGCGCGGTGAACATGAACCGCCGCCGTCAGGGCGAAATCGCGCAGAAATACGTCAAGGATTTCAGAACGAAGATCGTTTCGCTCGAGGATCAGATCGGCAGCCTCTCCGGCGGCAACCAGCAAAAGGTGGTCATCGCCCGCGCGCTGTCCACGAAACCGAAGGTCGTCATTCTCGATGAGCCGACCCGCGGCATTGACGCGGCGGCTCGCGGCGACGTTTACAACATCATTCGCCAGCTCAAGGACGCGGGCGTGGCCGTGCTGATGGTCTCCTCCGACATGGAAGAGGTCGTCGAGCTGGCCGACCGCGCGGTTACGGTGTTTCAGGGACGGATCAACGGCGAGTTCAGCCGCGAGGAAATCACGCAGGATGCTCTCACCAGCGCCTCCTTCGGCATTGCGCATGAGAGGAAGGTGTGAGGAAAATGAAGAACGTGTTCAAAGCCCGGTGGATGACCAGCCTGATCTTTTTGGTCGCGCTGTTTGTCATCACCGGCATCGCGGCCCCCGGATTTCTGACCTACGACAACATCGTTACCTGCTTTAACACGGCGACGATGTACACGCTGCTGGCCGTCGGCATTGCGTTCGTCATTATGACGGGCGAGATCGACGTTTCCATCGGCGCAACCCTCGGCCTGACCGCCGGTATGACGGGTCTCATCGCCCAGCAGGACGGAAGCATCCTGAAGATGCTGCTGCTGTGTCTGGCGACGGGCGCGGCCATCGGTCTGGTCAACGGCGTCGGCGTTTCGTATTTCGGCGTGCCGTCGCTGATTTTCACCCTCGGTACGAACAGCGTGGTTCGCGGCCTGATCTACATCATGTCCGGCGGACGCACGATTGAAAACTTCGGCGGCGCGATTTCCAGCTACGGCAACAAGACCGTGTTCGCGGGCGTGACGCTCTACTATGCGATTGCGGTGGTGCTGGTTGCGATTTCGCATCTGGCGCTGACGAAGACCCGAAAGGGCAAGTATTTCATCGCGGTCGGCGACAACGCGGGCGGCGCGAACCTGGTCGGCATCTCCGTGCTGGGCACGAAGATTCTGGCGTATGTGCTCTGCGGCCTGTTCGCGGGTCTGGGTGGCTTTGTGTTCGCCTCCAAGTACGGTCAGGTGATGACCGTGGCCGGAAACGGCTACGAGATGACCGCCATCGCGGCCTGTGTGCTCGGCGGCATTTCGCTCTCCGGCGGCTTGGGCAACGTGGTCGGCGCGGCCATCGGCGCGGTCATCATGTCCTCCATCGGCCGACTGCTGGTCTTCATCGGCCTGCCGTCCACCTACAACAACACCATTACCGGCACGATGCTGATCGTCATCGTCGTCATCGACGCGCTGGCGCAGCGCCGCTCCATTGAAATGACTCGCAGAAAGCGCCTTCTGTCCAGAACGGCGGATCAAGAAGGAGGCGCGAAGGCATGAAGGACATGCTGAAAAAGGTTTTTAAGCACTGGGAAATGTTTCTGGTGATCTTCCTGATTCTGGAATTTGTGGTATTCGGCGCGGCCAACCCGAAGTTCCTGCGTCCGCAGTCCATTATGAACAGCATCGTCAACTACATCAGCGTCTGCATCATTTCGCTGTTTGTTACGATGGTTATGATTACCGGCGGCATTGACATTCAGGCGCCCGCCATCATCGGCCTGAGCAGCATCATCATCGGCGTGCTCTGGAGCGACGCCGGGCTGAACATCTGGGCGACTGTGGCGATCGCCATGGTGGTCGCCGCGCTGTGCGGCGCGCTCTCCGGCTTCTTCGTCGCCTACTGCGGCGTTCAGCCGATGGTCGTCACTCTGGGCGGCAGCTTCCTGTATTCCGGCATTGCGCTGATGGTCTCCGGCATGTCCGCGACCCCGGCGTATCAGGGCATCGGCGGCTTCCCGGCGAAGAACGAGGCGGGCAAATTCGTCAGCTTCCGCTTCCTCGGCAAGGGCAACATCTTCGGTATTCCGACGCAGATCGTCATTTATGTCGTGCTCATCCTGCTGTGCATGTGGATTCTCCACCGCACCAAGTACGGCGAGCGCCTGTTCCTGATCGGCGTAAACCCGCAGGCCGCGGAATACTCCGGCATCAACACCCGCGCGACCATTATGAGCACCTACGTCCTCTCGGCGGTGAGCGCCGCGATTGCGGGCACGCTGCTGACTGCGAACGTCAACTCCGCGAAATACGACCTCGGCTCCGGCTATACGCTGGCCATCATCACCGCCGTCGTGCTCGGCGGTACGCTGAACACGGGCGGCAAGGGCAGCATCATCGGCACGGTGCTCGCGTCGCTGATTATCTGCATCCTGCGCTACGGCCTGCCGCTCTGCTTCGGCGTGAGCACGCAGAACCTCGATCTGCCGATCGGCCTGATTCTGGTTGTGGTCGTTCTGGGGCGCGAAATCGCCGGTCAGCACATGCTTTCTCACCTGTTCAAAAGGAAGAAAGGCTGAATGTCACGCATTTCAGGGGGCGCCGTCGAGCACCTCTTGAGATAAATAAAACGTAGGAGGAACCTAAACATGAAAAAGATCCTGTCTATGCTTCTCGTGCTGTGCATGGCTCTGACGCTGTGCTCCGCCGCTTTTGCCGAAGGCAAGAGCCCGGTGGACGGCATGACCGTCGCCTTCATCCCGAAGGTTTCCGGCAACTCGTTCTTCGAGGCCGCGAATGACGGCGCGCAGAAGTACGCGAAAGAGTGGGGCCTGACCGTTGATTACATCGGCGCCCCGACCGCTGACGTCACCACCCAGCTGGAGCTGATCCAGCAGGCGATCGACAAGGGTGTGGACGCGATCTGCATCTCTTCCGTCGATGCGACCGGCCTTGACGAGAAGCTCCAGGAAGCTCAGGACGCGGGCATCTATGTCAGCACCTGGGACTCTGACGTCTCTCCGAACGCTCGTGCGCTGATGGTCTCTCAGGGCACCGCCGACGTCCTCGGCCCGATGCTGGTGGAAATGGCGGTTGACTCCCTGAAGGAGCGCGGCGTGGACGTGAACGGCGAAGTCAAGTACGTCTGGCACTTCTCCAACCCGTCCGTGTCTGACCAGAACTCCTGGTACGTCGCCGGCGACGCTTACATCAAGGAAAAGTATCCGACTTGGGTTGCGGTGCATGATCCGTACTACTCCAACCAGGATCCGGCTCAGTCCGTCAGCGTTGGCGAGTCCATCCTCGATGCGTATGCTGACGTCGATGTGATCATCTGCAACGACTCCACCGCTCTGCCGGGCCAGTGCAAGGCCGCGGAGAACAAGGGTCTGACCGCGAAGGACATCACCATCACCGGCTTCTGCACCCCGTCCGGCATGACCTCTTACCTGGAGAACGGCATCTGCACCCGCTGGGGTCTGTGGGATTGCGGCATCCAGGGCGCGATGGGCTGCTACCTCGCCGCTTACATCTCCGCGGGCAACACCGTGAAGGTCGGCGATAAGATCGACATCCCGTCCATCGGCACCGTCGAAGTGCTGGCCAACGACGCGCTCGTCGCCGGTCAGGAGACTGCTGCGGAGAACAACGGCGTCGTGCTGCTGCCGGAGCGCGTTGTCTTCACGGCGGAGAACGTGGCGGATTACAACTTCTAATCCCAAACATGGCATCTCCAAGGAGGAACCCTTCGGGGCTCCTCCCTTTGTGGTGGAGGCTGCGGCATGACGCGGCGTTCGCCTCTGTTAGAAGCTCACAAATGGACCGTTTTCAGAAAGGAAGATTGATTCCAATGGCAGATAAGGACGGACTGAAGGTCGCGAAGGATTATCATACGGATGTTCCGTTTGGCAATCAGGGCAGCTTCCACGTGAAGGGCGCGAATAACACGGATTGGGGCATGAAGCGCCACCTTTCCAATATCTTTGACCCGGTCAGCGGCAACACCGTGATGTTCGCGTTTGACCATGGCTACTTCATGGGCTCGACCGCCGGTCTGGAGCGTCTGGATCTGGTGATCCCGAAGCTTCAGGAGCAGGTGGATGTGTTCATGGGCACCCGCGGCGCGATTCGCACCTGCGTGTCCCCGACCTTCAAGAAGGGCATTGCGCTGCGCGTGACCAGCGGCTCTTCCATGATTAACGACGACCTGAGCCACGAGTGCCTGGCCGTGGACGTGGAAGACGCGATCCGCATGAACGCGGACTGCATGGCGGTTCAGACCTTCATCGGCGCGGACGGCCAGCTCTCCTCCATCGACAACCTGAGCCGCTGCATCAACGCGGGCATGCGCTACAGCATCCCGACGCTGGGCGTTGTGGCCGTCGGCAAGGACATGGAGCGCACGGACCGCTTCTTCAAGCTCGCAACCCGCATTGTGGCCGAGATGGGCGTGCAGCTCGTCAAGACCTACTACTGCGACAACTTCGAGGAAGTCGTCGCGGCCTGCCCGGTGCCGATCGTCGTCGCCGGCGGCAAGAAGCTCCCGGAGGATGAGGCGCTGACGCTGGCGTATCGCTCCATTCAGGGCGGCGCGCGCGGTCTGGATATGGGCCGCAACATCTTCCAGTCCGACTGCCCCGCCGGCATGGCCCAGGCCATCGGCAAGGTCGTGCACGAGGGCTATACCGCCGCCCAGGCCTACGAGGTCTACGAGGAAGTCAAGCATCACGGCGAAAACGCTTAACGCGAGGAGGAACGCTATATGTCCGCGGAATATATGCACATCGGCATCCCCGTCACCAACCGCAAGCCCGGCATGACCTACAACGAAGGCGCGAAATTCTGGGTCAGCGACGTGGATGACTACGACTACAAGATCGAGTACCTGAAGTTCGAGGAGGGCACCCCCTTCCCCGAGGCGATCCACCGCCATCCCCATGTCGCCTACAAGGTGGACGATCTGGAGAAGTACATCGCCGACGCCGACAGCGTCATCTGCGGCCCCATGACCGCCAACGACAAGGGTGACCGGCTGGCCTTCGTCTGGAAGGACGGCGCCATCCTGGAGCTCTACCAGGAGGCCTAACGCTTGCCGGCGGTCGCAGCCTCTGCGGCTGTCCCTGCTTCAAAATACGAAAACGCCGCACGGAAGTGCGGCGTTTTCGTCTGCCGCCCCGGCGGCTTGTCATGCGCTGACAAAAAAGACGCAGTATTTGGCTTCCCGCAAACGAAGATTGGGACACATAAGCTCTGTTTTTTTCTACTTCAATTCAAAGCGGTTAATTGAAGCATCTCATATTTATGCCGGTGTGCGTCGCGATCTTCATTGCTGCGAGGCCCAGTGTCATGATAGAATCGGAGGTATCGCTGAAAAGGATGCCCATGACGCCGATCACGACGCAGGAGAGCCGGGAGACCAGGTGGCGTTTTTGCGGAGGAGTCCCTTGTAGATCCGTAAAGTGATTGGAGGCCGGCATTGCCACGCCGGGCGCCGAGGACATGATGGCCGCCAGAATCGCGCAGCCCGCGGTCCCCGTGATGCACACTTTGTAAACATATGTATATTAGTTAGTAGAACATAAGAATAGCCGTAAGTCATCATTCCGATGACTTACGGCTATTCCATTTGCTCCGGGTCGTGCCCTTAGGGAGCCGCTTCGCTTCCCTATAAGATGGAGCTATTGCAGACGCGCCATTTTCCCGGCGTTCTGCCCGTTGGTGATCCAGCAAGCAAAAAATCTTCGGAATACTCTGCTCTCGCCCCTTTTCCGCCCTTCCGCTTGACAAAACATGCGTCAATATGATACCTTATAAACAGTTAGCCACCGCAAACGGCAAACTGTTTCAGGCCCGGAGCGGGGCATTTTTTTGCGCGCGCAGGTTAGTTTGGACTAACTAGAAGGAGAATACCATGATGATCAACAAGCGGCTCATCGGTGCGGTGCCGGAGAGCAAAAAGTACATCGCTGGCAACGTGGCGCTGCAATGGTGCTCGCTCCTCGCGAACATCGCCATGATGAGCGCCATCACCGAGCTGCTGGCGGCTCTGTACAGCGGGAATGTCACACAGCAGCGGCTGATCATAACGGCCGCTGTGACCCTTGCCGCCGTCGCCGTGCGCTACGGCTGCACGGTGGGTGCATCCCGCATGGGATATCTATCGTCCAAAGCCGTCAAAAAGACCTTGCGAGGGGCGATCTACGACAAGCTCCTGCGGCTGGGCGCGTCCTACTCCGAGCAGGTCAAGACCTCGGAGGTGGTACAGGTGGCGGTGGAGGGCGTGGACCAGCTGGAAACTTACTTCGGCGCGTATCTGCCCCAGTTTTTCTATGCCATGCTGGCCCCGCTGACACTGTTCGTCGTACTGTGCTTTGTCAGCGTCCCGGCAGCGGTGGTACTGCTCATCTGCGTGCCGCTCATCCCTGTGGCCATTGCAGCGGTGCAGAAGTGGGCGAAAAAACTGCTCTCCAAATACTGGGGACAGTACACGGCGCTGGGCGACACGTTCCTGGAAAATTTGCAGGGCCTGACTACCCTGAAGATCTATCAGGCTGACGCCTTCAAGAATGACGAGATGAACGCGGAGGCCGAAAAGTTCCGCAAAATCACCATGAAGGTTCTCACCATGCAGCTCAACTCCATCACGATCATGGACCTCATCGCCTACGGCGGCGCGGCGC
>ERZ826220.3529-NODE-3529-length-11981-cov-9.939041_pt1 | contig 11981 bp, 10 predicted proteins | sample MGYA00519927_ERZ826220 | MGnify/ENA primary metagenome ERZ826220 (study PRJEB31778, sample SAMEA3449225) | human gut metagenome | biome: human gut; feature: human-associated habitat; material: faeces | place: United Kingdom | collected 2010/2012 ...
CCACATGCCGCGTGGCGTGGTGGCGAGGAAATGCGGCTTGTCGATGACGATGATGTTCTCGTCCTCGTACAGAACCTCATATTCGAAGGGAATATGAGGTTCCTCGAGCACGTACCGGTGCCTGCGTTCGTTACTCAACGGTGACGGACTTGGCGAGATTGCGCGGCTTGTCGACGTCGTAGTTCTTGAGCTTGGCCATGTCCATGGCGAACAGCTGCAGCGGCACCACGTCCACCAGCGGGCTCATCAGCGTCGGGCATGCGGGACGCCAGAAGACCACGTCGGCGTAACGTTCCACGTCCGGATCGTGTTCCTCGGCCACGGCGATGATGTAGGCGCCACGGGCCTTGACCTCTTCGATGCCGGAGATGACTTTGGAGTGCAGCACGTTGCGGCCGCGCGCCGGCGGCACGATGAATACGACCGGTTCGCCTTCGTCCACCAAAGCGATCGGACCATGTTTCAGTTCGCCCGCGGCGAAGCCTTCGGTGAACGTGTAGGCGATTTCCTTGAGCTTCAACGCGCCTTCCATGGCCACCGGATAGCCCACATGGCGGCCGAGGAACAGGAACGATTTCGCATCCACCATCTGTTCGGCGGCTTCCTGCACGGTCTTGGTCTGGGTGTCGAGAATCCACTGGATCTTGCGGGGCATGTCCTTCAGAGATTCCAAAGTCTGGGCGATTTCGTCTCGATACATGGCGCCCTTGACTTGGGCCAGATACAGGCCGAGCACGTATGCGGCGGTGATCTGCGCCACGAACGCCTTGGTGGAGGCGACCGCCACTTCCGGACCGGCGTGGGTGTAGAGCACCGCGTCGGATTCGCGTGGGATGGACGCGCCCTGCGTGTTGCAGATGGCCAATACCTTGGAGCCCTGTTCACGCGCGTGGCGCAACGCCATCAGCGTGTCCATGGTCTCGCCGGACTGCGAAATGGCCACCACCAACGTTCGGGGGGTGAGGATCGGGTCACGGTAGCGGAATTCGTGGGCGAGTTCCACTTCTACCGGAATGCGCACCCAATGCTCGATGGCGTATTTGGCCACCATGCCCGCATACGCGGCCGTGCCGCAGGCGATGACGATGATCTTGTCGATGGCTTTGAAATCATGCTCGTCGATGCGCACCTCATCGAGGTTGATGTTGCCGTTCTCGTCGAGACGCCCCAGCAGAGTGCGCTGCACGGCGGCCGGATCCTCATGGATCTCCTTGTCCATGAAGGAGTCCCAACCGCCCTTTTCGGCGGCGGACGCATCCCAGTCCACGGTGTAGGTCTTCGGATCGGGCACGATGTTGCCCATGAAGTCGGAGACGACCACCTTGTCGGCGGAGACCATCACGGCCTGGTCCTGGTCGATCTCCATGGCACGCTTGGTGTAGGCCACGAACGCGGCAACGTCGGAGCCAAGGAAGTTCTCCCCGTCGCCGAGGCCCACCACGAGCGGCGAATCGTGACGGGCGCCAACCACGATGTCCGGCTGTCGCACGTCCGTGGCGAGAATGGTGAACGCGCCTTCCAGCATGCGGGCCAGACGGCGGATGGCCTTGAACAGGTCAGGCTTACCGGTTTCCTCGATGATCTTGTCGCTGATTTTGCCCAGCAGTTTCGCCGCGACCTCGGTATCGGTTTCGGAGACGAAACGATAGCCCTCCGTCTGCAGGTCGAGACGAAGCTGGGAAGCGTTTTCGATGATGCCGTTGTGGATGATGGCCACTTTGCCGTCACGCGAGGTGTGCGGATGCGCGTTGGTGTCGTTCGGCACGCCGTTGGTGGCCCAACGGGTGTGGCCGATGCCCACGGTGGCTTCCGGCATCGGATCGCGTTCGATGTCCTGCACCAGGTTGGCGAGACGGCCGGCCTTCTTACGCACCGCCACATGGTCCATGCCGGGCGCGGTCAACGCCACGCCGGCCGAATCATATCCACGGTATTCCAATCGCTGAAGACCCTGGAGGCAGACCTCCAAGGGTTTGCCGCACGCGGTCCGAACATTTCCTGCATATCCTACGATTCCACACATAGCTCCTTAGCCTATCGGGTAAGGATGTCAATCATGAAACCAAGCCGCGCGTCCTTACAAATCTTTGCCATATATGCGAAATCCCACTCCCCCCAGGGAAATCGTGCGAACCAGTGGCGCACGCAACGCGCCCATCGTCGGCAGCAAAAAGAAAACCCAACCCACCGGACGTCTGCGGACGCTTGACGTCAGTGGATTGGGAATTTACGGCAGTACGACAGCCTTACTTGCTACAGGACGTGCTGCAAGAAGTCCTTAAACCTCGACTCCTTCGGATGGTCGATGATCTCCGGTCCGCCCTGTTCGACGACCACGCCACCGTCCATGAAGACGATCTGGTCGGCGACCTCGCGCGCGAAGCCGATCTCATGGGTGACGACCACCATGGTCATGCCTTCCTTGGCGAGGTCGAGCATGACGTTGAGCACTTCGCCGACGAGTTCCGGATCGAGCGCGGATGTCGGTTCGTCGAACAGCATGATCTCCGGCTTCATGGCAAGCGCGCGGGCGATGGCCACGCGCTGCTGCTGGCCGCCGGACAGCTGTGCCGGATAGTAGTCGAGGCGCTCCCCCATGCCGACGCGGTTCAGCTCCTGAATGGCGAGTTCGCGGGCTTCCTTCTTGTCCATGTGCTTGACGTGGACCGGAGCCTCCATGACGTTTTCAAGAGCCGTCATGTGCGGGAACAGGTTGAAGCGCTGGAACACCATGCCGAGTTTGGAACGCTGTTCGGCCACTTCCTTGTCGTTCAGGGTCTGCAGCACACGTTCGCCGCCCTTGTCGACGTACTTGTAGCCGATCATTTCGCCGTCGACGTCGATTTCGCCGCCGGTCAGGGTTTCCAGCTGGTTGATCAGACGCAGGAACGTGGATTTGCCGGAACCGGACGGTCCGAGAATCACGGTGACGGTGCCGGGCATGACGGTCATGTCGATGCCTTTGAGCACGTGCAGGTTGCCGAAGGCCTTGTGCACCTGGGTCGCCTTGACGGCGGGAACGATTTCGTTGGTTGTGATTTCGCTCATGGTCATTCCCCTCACGCGGTCATTCCCGCGAACGTGGCTTCGTTCTGCTTGTCGACGTCATCCTTGGGTTCGCCGAAGGTCTTGCCCGGCAGCGGCGTGCGCTTGCCGCGGGCTCCGGCGGGACGGGCGTCGAAGCCCTTGCCGAAGTGCTTTTCAAGTCGCGACTGGATGACCATCAGGATGGAGGTGATGACCAGATACCAGATGCAGGCCACGATCAGCAGCGGAATCGGCTTGTACAGACGGGTCGCGATCGCCGTGGTGGCGAACTGCAGTTCCAGCGTGAACGGCACGGCGTTGACAAGCGACGTGGTCTTCAGCATGCCGATGAACTCGTTGCCGGTCGGCGGGATGATGATGCGCATGGCCTGCGGCAGCACGATGCGACGCATGATGAGCGTGCGCTTCATGCCGAGGGCCTTTGCGGCTTCCGTCTGCCCCGGATCGACGGCCTCGAGGCCGGCGCGCACGATTTCGGCCAGGTAGGCGGCTTCGTTCAGGGCCAAGCCCAGCCATGCGGCGTTGAACGCGGTGATGACAGACTGGGAGTCAATGCTCCAGAATTCGATTGAGGTGAACGGGATGCCCACGCCGATACGCGGCACCAGCACCGCGAACAGACCCCAGAAGACCAGCTGCGTGTACACAGGGGTTCCACGGAAGAACCAGATGTAGAACCAGCTCACGCCGCGCAGCACCGGGTTGATGGATTTGCGCATGACCGCCAGAATGACCGCCAGAATGATGGCGATGACCATCGAGATGACGGTCAGCAGCAGCGTGTACTTGATGCCTTCCAGTACGTTCTCGTTGAACAGGTATTTCCAGACCACATTCCATTCGAAACGCGGATTGGTGACCAAAGCCTGCACCAGCATCGCGGCGAAGAGCGCGACGATGATGGCCGCCACGATCGGACCCGTACGCTTGACAGGCAAGGCTTTAATGCGATTGGGAATATCGAGGCCGTCGCCGTCGACTTGTTTCTTCGCCATGATGCTGTTTCCTTTTTCTATCTATCTGATGAGATCAGTTGAGGTCGGTCGGATTGATCTCAGCCTTGTCGAGAGCGCCGGACTCGACGCCCCAATGCTTGAGGATCTTCATGTACGTGCCGTCATCCATCAGCTTCTGCACGGCCTTCTGCACGGCCTCGTCGAGCTGCTGGTCGCCCTTCTTGATGGCGATGCCCTGCTTGGCCACGCCTTCAACGTCGCCGAGGGCCTCAAGCTGGCCGTCGGTCTGGGAGATCGCATAACCCGCGACCGGCGAATCGGCGTAGAACACGTCGGCCTTACCGGTGGCCACTGCGGTGGCGGCTTCGGCCTGACGCTTGTAAGACATCACTTCGGCCTTCTTGTCGGCCTTGCAGCCCTTGGCGATCTTGTTGGCCTCGTCCTCCTGGACGGTGCCGGTCTGCACTGCGATCTTCGCGCCGCACATGTCGGAGGTGTCGAGCTTCTTCGGGTTGCCCTTCTGCACGGCCCACGTGGAGCCGGCGCGGTAGTAGCTCACGAAGTCGACGGACTGCAGACGCTCTTCGGTGATGGTCATGGCGGTGATGCCCAGATCGTACTTGGAGCCGATGGACGGGACGATGGTGTCGAACATGGAGGAGACGATCTTCGGCTTCAGGCCCAGCGTCTGGGCGATGGCCTTGGACATGTCCACATCGTAGCCGACCGGGGTCTTGCCGTCTTCGGCGTAGAATTCGGCCGGAGCATAGGACAGTTCCATACCGACGGACAGCTCGCCGTCCTTGACGGTCTTCGCAGAGGCGGCCAGCTTGGCCAGCTCGTCATCCTTCTTGATGGTGCTCACATCGTAACCAACGGTGGTGTTCTTCGCCTTCGAGTCGCTTTTGGCGTCACCGGAATCCGTGGTGCCGCATGCGGCGACGGAGAACATCATGGCCGCGCTCAGCGCGAGAGCGGCAAACGATTTGAATTTCAACGACATAGTGGGTTCTCCTTCTATTCTCTTCCCATCCACTGAACGGTAATCGTCCATTTGCCAATCAGACGTCCAGTATTCCAAAGGCACACGATAAAACCGCAATGCTACGCTGACGTTAATCGGCAAAAAGCGTAGGGGCATCGATCTATATACATCCGATGCCCCTACGCCCGCAGCGTCAGTGCGCCGATCAGCCCAAATCGGTCGGGTTGATCTCGGCCTTGTCGACGGCGCCGGATTCGACGCCCCAATGCTTGAGGATCTTCATGTACGTGCCGTCATCCATCAGCTTCTGCACGGCCTTCTGCACGGCCTCGTCGAGCTGCTGGTCGCCCTTCTTGATGGCGATGCCCTGCTTGGCCACGCCTTCAACGTCGCCGAGGGCCTCAAGCTGGCCGTCGGTCTGGGAGATCGCATAACCCGCGACCGGCGAATCGGCGTAGAACACGTCGGCCTTGCCGGTGACGACGTTGGTGGTCACATCGGTCTGCAGCTTGCTGGAGATGACGTCCATCTCCGCCTTGCCGTCTGCCTTGCATTGCTTGGCCATCTTGTTGGCGGCGGTCTCCTGCATGGTGGCGGTCTGCACGGCCACCTTCTTGCCGCACAGATCGGACGTGTCGACCTTGTTCGGGTTGCCCTTCTTGACCACCCACGTGGAACCGGCCTTGAACATGCTGACGAAGTCGACGGCCTTCATGCGTTCCGGGGTAATGGTGAACGACGAGACGCCGATATCGTACTTCGAACCGATTGATGGAATGATCGAATCGAAATTCGACGTCTGCGGATCCGCCTCGAGGCCGAACGTTTTCGCCAACGCCTTGACGATGTCCACGTCGAAGCCGACCGGCGTCTTGCCGTCCGCGGCCAGGAACTCGGCCGGCGCGTACGACGTATCCATGCCGACGGTCAGCTTGCCGTCCTTGGTGACGGAGGACGGCAGCATCTTGGCGATCTTCTCGTCCTTCTTCACGCCGGACACGTCGTAACCGGTGGTCGACGACGAATTCGAATCGTCGGAAGCTTGGGAATCCGTTTTGTCGGAGGTTCCGCAGGCTCCCATCGAGACGACCATCGCCGCGCTCAACGCGAGCGCCGCCCAACCTTTCAGGTTCCTCATCATGGCAAGTCCTCTCTTCAATCCAGCCAAATCAACCAGCCAAACGTGGCTATGGCATAACCTAAGAGCGGATTGCTACGAGCGTATTAACGGACGCAAAAGTTCCGAAACATTCACTCGTTGGTGCCGGGGGTGTTGATCTCCGGCTTGCTGATGGCACCGTCCTGAACACCCCAGTACTTGAGGATCTTCATGTAGGTGCCGTCGTCGATGAGCTTCTGCAGGGCCTTCTGCAGGGCCTCGTCCATCTGCTGGTCGCCCTTCTTGACGACGATGCCTTCCGGGGCGATGCCTTCGGTCTTGCCAAGCGTTTCGAGTTCGCCGTCGGTCTGCGCGATCGCGTAGCCGGCGACCGGCGAATCGGCGTAGAACACGTCGGCCTTGCCGGTGACGACGTTGGTGGTCACATCGGTCTGCAGCTTGCTGGAGATGACGTCCATCTCCGCCTTGCCGTCTGCCTTGCATTGCTTGGCCATCTTGTTGGCGGCGGTCTCCTGCATGGTGGCGGTCTGCACGGCCACCTTCTTGCCGCACAGATCGGACGTGTCGACCTTGTTCGGGTTGCCCTTCTTCACGGCCCATGCGGAGCCGGCGTTGAAGTGGCTGACGAAGTCGACCGCCTCGAGGCGTTCCTTGGTGACGGTGAACGACGAGATACCGATGTCATACTTGGCGCCGACGGCCGGAATAATCGAATCGAAGTTCGCGGTTTCCGGATCGGCCTCAAGACCGAACACTCCGGCCAGCGCCTTGGCGATGTCCACGTCGAAGCCGACCGGCGTCTTGCCGTCCGCGGCCAGGAATTCGGCCGGCGCGTACGACGTATCCATGCCGATGGTGAGCTTGCCGTCCTTGGTCACATAATCCGGCAGCATTTTGGCGATCGCGTCGTCCTTCTTCACGCCGGAAACATCGTAACCGGTCAGTTCGCTGGACTTCGAACTGGATTTCGACGCCGAGGCGTCGCTGTCGTCGCTGGTGCCGCATGCCGCGCCGGTGGCGAGCATGGCCACGCTCAACATGAACGCGGCGGCGGTTTTCAGGGCTTTTCCTGCTTGCATGTTCCCTCTCCTATGGATTCATATCGGCCTGTTCAGCCGAACCGTATCCTAGCGTAAAGAGGGTGTGTTACAAAAATTTTCCTGAATCGGCGTTCTTTCACTATGTGAAACCGGAATTTTTCCGATTTATCGCACCTGCTTGTTGGCGTATCGCATGGCTCGCAGCGCCTCGCGCTTGTCCTGCTCCTCGCGAAGCGACTGGCGCTTGTCGAATTCCTTCTTGCCTCGGGCGAGCGCGATCTCGACCTTGACGCGGCCGTCTTTGAAATACAGGCTCAGCGGAATGATGGTGAATCCCTTGGCCTGGGTTTGGCGGGCCAGCTTGTCGATCTGCGCCGCATGCAGCAGCAGCTTGCGCTTGCGTTTGGGTGCGTGGTTGTTCCACGTGCCGTTGAGATATTCGGGAATGTTGGCTCCCTCAAGCCACATCTCCCCACGACGGTCGATGGTGATGAACGATTCGGCCAGCGACGCCCGTCCTTCACGAAGCGACTTCACTTCGGTGCCGGTCAACACGAGACCGGCCTCATACTTGTCTTCGATGGCGTAGTCGTGACGCGCCTTCTTGTTCTGCGCGATCGGTTTGGTTCCCTGTTCCTTGGCCATGTCGGACCTCCTTCCCGGTTCTTTCGATCAGTGTATGCAACGCGACTCCGTCGACCATATCACGAAAGCGCGTCGCCCGACGATGCGGACGGCGCGCTTGCCGTGGTTTCATGTCTGGAACGGAACCGTCAGTAGTGGACGTACTGGTAGGCTCCGGCGTTGGAGATCGTCTCCCAAGCCGGGAACGTCGCGAAGCCGGTGCCGCCTTCGGAGATCAGGACCGAACCGTCGGCGTTCACGCGTTCCACGACGGCCACGTGGCCGTACTGCCAGTCGGCGGTCCAATGTCCGCCTACGCTTTGGCCGCGCGCGAACACCATCGCCGCGCCGACATGCGGGGTGTTGTTCACCAGGTATCCGAGTCCACGAGCGGTATTGGCCCAATCGGCGCCGTTGCCCATGTAGGAGCCGACCGGAAGGCTCAGCTGGGAACGCCTCAGGTATGCCCACAGCGTGCACTGGCGGGACGGATACGCGGCACCGCCGACCGTGTTGCCGGTGTTGTGTCCGTAGCAGTATCCGGAACCGGCCGGGCAATTGCCGGGCACCGCATAGTTCATGCCGCTGGCGCCGCCGGAATTGTTGTTATTGGGCGTCGGAGCCGGCGCAGGTGCAGGCGCGGGAGCGGGATTGTAGTTCGTGTTGTTGTTCGGACGCGACTGCTGCTGGTTGTTATTGGGGTTGACAGCGGCGTTGTTGGAATTGTTGTACTGGTTGTTCCATGAATCGATCTGCGATTTCATGGCGACGATGTCCGCCGCTTCCTTGGCGCTCTGCGTTGTCAGCTGGCTCTTCTGCGATTCGAGCTTCTCACGTTTCACCGTGCCCTCGTCACGCAGCTTCTGCAGGGCGGTCTGCTTGGCGCTGGCCTCGCTTGCCGCCTGCTGGGCGCTTGCCGCCTGCTGGTCGGCCTGCTCCTTGAGCTGGGTGATCTTCTGTTCGATGGCGCCCAGACGGTCCTTGCGGTTCATCGACGTGTTCAGCTCGTTCGCCGCGTCGGTTGCCGCGTTGGATTCGCTTCGCGTGACCGCGGCCTGCGACTGCATCTTGTTGACGAAATCGTCGGCGGTCGTCGAATCGGTGACGAAATCCAGCACATCCGACGTGCTGGAGCCGTGGAAGCTTTCGCGGGCGAGCTGTGCGACGGCGGCCTTGGCGTCATCATAGTCGGAGCCGGTCTGTTTGATCTGCTCCTCAAGGTTCGCCTTGTCCTGCTGGGCCGCTTGCAACCGCTGCGTGGTCGCTTCCGCCAGGCTCTGCGCCTGTTCTGCCGCCTGCTGGGCAGATTCCGCGGCCTCGACCGCCGCAGGAATCTGGTTGTCGTTCAAATCGGCCAACTGCAGAATCGTGTCGGCGAGATCGCTGCTCACGCCGACAAGCTGCGACTTCAGCTTGGCGTGGTTCGACACCTTCGCCTGGTATTCCGACATGCTCACGGCATGCGCCTGCGGAGCCGGCGCGGCGACGACCGCGACGCCGCCGGCGCAGAACATAGCCGAAGCAAGCATCAGTCCAACGATGGGCCGCACCTGTCTCGTCATTTTCCTAGACATGTATTCCCTTCCCGAAATCCACCTATTTCGACATTGTATCCAGCAAACTTCAAATATGCTGAACATCTCGTTCAGCACTCCGCCGGTTTATGCCTTCAGGTACTTCCTCAGCGAGATGCTGGACGCGACGATCGACAGCACGACGGCTCCCACCACAAGGGCCGGTGCAAGCAGCCATACCGTCTTCTGGTTGATCAGAGGCATCCACTGCACGCTCTTCGACAGCCAATCCGTGATGAACAGCTTCACCATGGCGCTCAACGTTCCGCAGGCGAGCAGCGAACCAATCAGCGACGCGAACACGCCTTCCAACACGAACGGCAGGCGGATGGTCCAGTTCGAGGCTCCCACCAGTCGCATGATCTCGGTCTCGTTCTTACGCGAGGCGGCACTCATGCGAATCGTCGTGCCGGTCAGCATGATGGCCACCAGGATCATCACGCCGGCGAGCGCCACGGTGACCGCCGTCGCACGGTTCAGCACCGAGAAGACCGGGTCGAAGATCTTGCGTTGATCCTGCACTTCCTCGACACCGGTGCGGCCGCTCAACACTTCGGATACCACTTGGTATTTGGTCGGGTCCTTCAGTTTCAGACGCAGCGACCCCTGCATGTCGGCGGCGGTGAGCACGCGTCCTTGGTATTCGCCGTTCGGATACTGCTTGAGGAAGGTGTTCTTGTAGAAGTCCTCACGGCTCACATATGTGATTTTGGAGACGATGTTGCCGGCTTCCTCGTTGATCACGTTCTCCAGATCGACGATCTCCTGGTTGGAAGGCGCCTTGCCCGACGAGCAGGACGCCGCCTGGCTGGCACCGTCCGGGCACAGCCATACGACCACTTCGACCTTGTCGTACCATTCGCCCTTCGCGGCGGTGATCTGTGCCTGCATCAGGCCGGATACGCCGATGAACAGGAAGGAGATGAATGTGACCAGCATGACGGAGATGATCATCGAAACATTGCGCTTGAGGCTGTTCCATGTTTCGGAAAGGATGAAACGAAAACGCATCAGTCGTGCTCCTTGGTGTCCTCAGGGTTTTCATCGGACGGTGCCGGCGGGACGGGCGGTTCGGGCGGTGTCGGAGGCTCGGTTTGGGTCGGTGGAACGGGCGGTGCAGGCGGAGCGGACAGCGCCGATGCTTCGTCGGCACCAGTCTCGGAGGCATCATTTTCAGCGGAGGTCTTGGCCTGTTCGTTCCGTTCGGTTTGCTCGGCCTGTTCCTGGTCGGCCATCTGTTCGAGGCTCAGTCCCTTGCCCCAGGTCAAGGTGGTCTCCACTGACGCGAAGGCCTCGCCGTAACGGCCGGTGCGTCCGGAATGCACGGATTTGGCAAGACGGGCGATGCCGTCGTTCCCCTGTCCGTCATGGACGGCAGCGGCGACCACATCCACGGCGTTCACCACGGTTTCGGCGCGCGTCGCGCCTTCCACGTCGACGGTGTCGTCAGGAGCGTTCGTTGAATCGATGGCGTTCTGTCGACGGTATTTCGCGTTCGGGTCGGAAGTGCCCAATGCCTGGTGCGATTTCGACTCGACTTCGGCATCCGGGAAATACAACGCGGAATCGTAGGATCCCTGCTGCTCGTCGCGCACGATCTTGCCGGTGTGCAATTCGACCACGCGTTTGCGCATGGAGTTGACGATCTCCTCGTTGTGCGTGGCCATGACGATGGTGGTGCCGGTACGGTTGATGGCGTCTAACACTTCCATGATGCCCAGCGATGTGGTCGGGTCGAGGTTGCCCGTAGGCTCGTCGGCGAGCAGGATCTGAGGATGGTTCACATACGCCCTTGCGATGGCGACGCGTTGCGCTTCGCCGCCGGACAGCTCATGGGGGTAGTTGTTTTCCTTGCCCGTGAGCCCCACCGTCTGCAGTACTTTGGGCACCAGCGATTTGATGGTGGAACGGCTTGTGCCGATCACTTCAAGTGCGAAGGCGACGTTCTCCCATACCGTCTTGTTGTTGAGCAGCTTGTAATCCTGGAAGATAAAGCCGATCTGCCGGCGATAATGCGGCACCTGTCGTGCGGACAGGCGTCGCAGATCGTTGCCGGCGACGCGGATCTCGCCATCCGTGGCTTCCTCCTCGCGAAGCAGCAGGCTCAGCAAGGTGGTCTTGCCGGAACCGGACGCGCCCACAAGAAAGACGAAATCACCTCGATCGATGTCAAGATTGATGTCATCCAATGCGGGACGCGTGCCCTTTGGATAGACTTTGCTCACATGTTCAAGCGAGATCAGCGCCATCGTGTTTTCCCTCCGCCTATCGCTTAGGCTTCTTGTTCCTCGGCTGCCGCGCGACGCTGTTCGTGACGCCAGCGGATGCCGGCTTCGATGAACTCGTCGATGTCGCCGTCGAAGACAGCCTGGGTCTGCGAGGTCTCATACCCCGTGCGCAGGTCCTTGACCATCTGGTACGGATGCAGCACATACGAGCGCATCTGGTCGCCCCAGCTGGCCTTGATGTCTCCGGCGAGCTCCTTCTTCTTCTTGGCTTCCTCCTCGTGGCGCAGCACCAGCAGTCGGGACTGCAGCACGGCCATGGCGGCGGCACGGTTCTGAATCTGAGAGCGTTCGTCCTGCATGGTCACCACGATGCCGGTCGGAATGTGGGTGATGCGCACCGCGGAAT
>ERZ826220.3530-NODE-3530-length-11980-cov-3.216688_pt1 | contig 11980 bp, 5 predicted proteins | sample MGYA00519927_ERZ826220 | MGnify/ENA primary metagenome ERZ826220 (study PRJEB31778, sample SAMEA3449225) | human gut metagenome | biome: human gut; feature: human-associated habitat; material: faeces | place: United Kingdom | collected 2010/2012 ...
TCTTTAACGGATCGATAACGGATATGATATTGCCGTTTTTATCGTATTCATAGCTTGTGGTATTGCCCTTGGCCGTAGTCTCTGTAAGGAGCCTTCCGGTCTTATCGTAGGTATATTTTGAGTTCTTTTCCTTCTGCTGTTCTTCTGCCAGGTTTCCTGCTGCATCGTAGCTGTAATTGATCTCGGCAAGGCTGGATTCCTTTTCGCTGGTCACTTTACCCGCCTTATCGTAGGTATACTTGATCTTGCCGCCTGTCGGGTACTGGATCTCGGTGTTGTTTCCGGCTTCATCATAAGAAAAACGTGTCACAGTGCCTTTGCCGTTTTCCTCCGTCAGAACCCGGTGTCCTTTATCGTAGGAGTAGGTATTGACGTTTCCGCTTTCTTCCTTTTCTTTTTCCACGTTGCCAAAGGCGTCATAAGACCAGGTCCGCTCCGCCCCTTCGCTGGTGTTCATCTTGCGGATCCGTCCTGCCTTATCATAAAGATATTCTGTTTTGTAGCCGTTATCCTTCGTTTCTGTAAGGAGCTTTCCATCGAGGCTGTAGGTATAGGTGGTCTCCGCTCCGGATATGCTGGTCTCTGAGATGGTGTTTCCCTGGGTATCATAAGCAAAGCGCTCTATGCCGCCTCTTGGGTGGATGGCCGCCGTGAGATTTCCCGCCTTATCGTACTGGTTTTCCGTTACCGCGCCTCGTGCGTCCTTTACCTTTACTTCATCGCCTCTTCCGTTATACAGATATTCGGTCACTCCGCCCTCCGGATCGGTTTCCGTCAGGGTATTTCCTTCGGCATCGTAAGTGTACCTGGTTACGCCTCCTTCTTCATCGGTCTCGGAGCTCACCTGATTTAAAGCGTCGTAGGTATAGGTGTATTTGCTTCCGTCTGCGCCGGTCTCCTCCGTCAGGTTTCCTGCCTTATCATAAAGGTATGCCTTATGGGATCCTTCCGGATCGGTCTCCCCTGTGGTGTTTCCCCGCAGGTCATAAGTATACTTGTATGTCCTGTCTTTTGGAAGGGTCTCTGAGATAAGCCGCCCCGCCTTATCGTAGGTATAGGTCGTTTCGCTTCCGTCGTTTTCCGTCATCTGGATCATCTGATCCTTCACATCGTATTCGTAGCTTACCTGGTCCTGATCAAAGCTTACTTCCTGGGCGAGATTCCCATACGCATCGTAGCTGTAGCTTGCCGTTCTTGCTGCTGCATCCTTTTCTTTGATGAGGTTACCCTGCTTATCGTAGGTGAACCTGCTTTCGTTTCCGGCGTTATCCTTCTGCTTTGTAAGATTGCCCGCCTTATCGTATTCATAGGTCTTTACGAGACCCTCTGCGTCTTTTTCCTCTGTAAGTCGGCCGTAGGAATCGTATTTGCTCTCTACCTTTCCGCCATCCGGACTTTCGCTTACAATAGCATTTCCGGCAGCATCGAATTTCTCTTTGTAAACGCCCTTTTCCTCGTCCACCTGCTGGATCAGGTTATCCGCCTTGTCATAAGTATAGTGTACCGAGTAGCCTCTGCGGTCCGTCTCTTTGATGAGACGCTCTGCGCTGTCGTAAGAGGAAACGGAGGTATTTCCCGCAGCATCGGTGGTTTTTACCAGCTGCCCGATCCCGTCGTACTCATATTTCGTGGTGTTGCCGTTTTCATCGGTTTCGCTGGCAATATCCCCGTTTTTATTATAGGTATAGGAAACTACGCCGCCTTCCGCATCGGTCTTCGTCGTGATATTGCCCTTGCCGTCATAGGTGAAGCTGGTGGTACCACCTTCTTCGTCGGTCTCGCTGATCTTCCGTCCCGCCTTATCGTAGGTATAGCTTTTCACCGTTCCTGCAGCATCGGTCTGGGAAAGAAGTTTTCCGGCTTTATCGTAGGTATATGAAGCCTTTCTGCCATTTGAATCCATCTCTGCAAGGAGGTTTCCCGCTTTATCGTATTTCAAAGCGCGCAGCAGCCCCGTGCTTTCCGTCACGCCGATGAGTCTGCCCCGCACATCGTATTTATTCTCCGTCACTGCACCGTTACCGTCAGTTTCGGTGAGCACATTGCCGTTGGCGTCATAAGTAAAGGTGGATGTACCGTCTGCTCCGGTCTGCCGGATCAGGTTTTCGCTGTCTCCGTCATACTCATAGGTCGTCTCGCCTCCGATAGGATCTGTCTCTTTGGTGAGTCTTCCGATCCCGTCGTATTCGTAGCTGGTAACATTTCCTTCTCCATCAGTCTCGCTAAGCTTGTTTCCCTCGCTGTCATAAGACTTTGTGACCGTGATCCCCTCGGCATTGGTTTCCGATACTTCATTGCCGTTGTAATCGTACTGATAGCTCACCTTGTCTCCATTGCCGTCGGTGATGGAGAGGATATTGTTCATGCCGTCATAAGTGAGGCGGCTGATGTTTCCTTCCCCGTCGGTGATCCGGATGCAGTTACCCGCCTTGTCATAGGCGTATTGCTCGGAAAATCCTCCGGTTGTCCAGATACCGGTCTTCTTTCCTGCTGGAGAGTAGATGGTCTTTTCCTCTACGCCCTCTGCGTTGACCGTGCTCACTTCCCGTCCCATAGCGTCGTAATAGGTGACGGTGCTGTTGCCGTTTTCATCGGTGAAGGTCTTCGAGGCTGTCCCGTCATAGGTGGTCTGAGTCTTCTCCCCTTCTTCGTTTACCGAAGCGGTTTCTCTTCCGTATGCGTCGTAGGTGTAGCGCACGCAGCTTCCATCTGCAAAGGTTTCGCAGACGATATTTCCCTGCTTATCGTAGTCGTACTTCGTGGCGTTTCCTTCGCCGTCCGTATCTTCTATGAGGTTGCGATCTTCATCATAAGCACCGGTGCTGACATTGCCGCCTGCATCGGTTTCCTTAATGAGATTTCCCGCCTCATCGTATTCATATGTTACCGTATTTCCGGCAGCATCAGTCTCTTTTACAAGATCGTTTCTATCGTTATATGCTCTCTTATCGCTGCCTTCACTGGTTTTACGGCTTTCTGTCCGCATCCGCTCATCAAAGGTATACGTCCGGTCGTTGCCGTCGGCGTCTTCGATCCGGGTCTTGGACTTGTCATAGGAAAGCTTCGATACGCCGCCTTTAGCGTCCACCTGCTTTACGACTCTGCCGTACTCATCGTAAGTATTGGTGACCTGGCGGACGTTGTTTCCATCTCGCCACGAGGTCATGTGACCTTCTTTATCGTATTCGTAGCGGATCGTATCCCCGTCTTCATTGGTAAAGCTGGTCAGGAGATTGTCTTTATAGGTATATTTCAGGGCGTATCCTGCCGGGGTCACGATCTGGCTGATTTGACCGTCATCGCTGGCCGTGATCTGATAAACCTTTCCGGACGGCGTGGTGATCTCTTTCAGCTTCATATCATCCGTATAGGAGAGCTTCGTGCTCAGGTTCTTTTCATCGGTGATGGAGGAAAGAAGCCCGTAAGCGTTGAATCCTCTCTTTTCTCTGCTGTCCTCATCTTCGATGACATACTTTTTGTCCTGCGGATCCTTTGCAGAAATCGCAGATAACGTAAGCTCCGGCGCAAGCTCGCAGCTGTAGCCGCCCGCATCCTTTTCAAAACGCAGCCTTCTGCCATCGCCTGTATAGTAGAGAAAGTCTTCTCCATCCTTTGCAAGACTCTCTTCAAAAGCGCCGCTCCAGCCGTAGCCAAAGAGGCCCCGCGACTTATCTCCTACGGAGTTGTAGGTCCGATCCAGGGTGAAACTTTCCGTATAGTCCGTGTTCTCCGCATCGGTCTGCGCGAACATGAAGTTTCCCGTCGAGGTGTTTACCGGCTCCAGATCGAAGTCGCTGCAAAGCCCCCGTCCAAGGTTGGCGTAGATGATGTCGTCTGCGTGAGACGGATCAAGATCAGCCGCTCTGCTGTAGGCGCTGTTTTTGTTCTGCTTCGGATTTCGGATGAAGATGGAACTTCCTGCTGTGCCCAGATAGTCCGCCGGGCGGTTATCTGCCAGGATCTGAGACAGACTCACCCCGTAATAGTTTGCCACATACGGGTAGGTATCCTTTTTATCAAACTCGTAGATGATGAACTCATCGCTGGCCCCTTCCGGGGTGCTGCCGGATGCTCCCGCGCCCTTGGCGTAGATCCGGTACGGAGTGGTAAGCTGGAATTTAGACGCAGGGATCCCCTTGGTCTGCCAGTTGGACTCATGGATCCCGGTGTATCCCAGACGGTAGGAGATCTCTTCATCCGTCTCCATCTTCTTCGTATCCGGGTAGCGTTTTCCCCAGTCGGTCACCGGGAATTTCCCGGCGTAGATATCCTCTGTTTTTTCGCTTTCCCGAAGCGCCCAGCTGCAGGTAATCTGCGGGCGCATGATGCCGTCGGCAAGAAGACCGGTAAACATCTGCACGCCGCCGGCCTGATCGGTCAGAGGCCGCAGACTTATTTTCGGCTCCTCAAGCGGGTAGTTTTCATCTACGGCATTGGGAACTGTCCACTTGATGTCAAGGTACATAGGCTGCTTTCCATGTGCATTTCCCGGACCGGAAAAGCACACAGCGCCCTGATCTTCTCTTACGGGGGCAAGCACCAGTCCCATGTTGGCGCTTCCATCCATCCACTGCCTCACAGCCGTCGTGATATCAAAGGTTTTCCATTCATTAGTAGATACATCCTGCGCATCTGCGATAATGCTGTAGGAGACCGGTTTATTGTTCCAGGTATAGTCGGTCCCGTCCTTCCAGCCGTCGTGCACCATCTTGCAGTACACCTTCGTTCCCGCTTTCGGGCTTCCCCGGAATTTATATATCCTAAAATCTGCACTGACGATAGCGTCCTCCGGCAGATCCAGATTCTTTGCCAGGTTTTGAAAATCGTATTTGATCTTGATAAAAGAGCGGGTCGCTCCATAATATGCACCGTCGGTCGCACCGATCAGAGAGCCGTTTTCATAGCCCGCATAAAGGTAGGTCACCTTCCTGTGATTCACATTGGGACCTGCGGCAAACTTTTTCGTACCATGACCGTTTTCCACCAGGTGCCACTCCATATTGGACTTCGAAAGATTGATGGTCGCAGTCGGATCGATGGTGACAGGATATACCCGCTCCGGCGCAGAAAGCCACTGCTGATCCGGCTGGATGCTTAGGATCTGCTTTCCGTCCTTTTCCGTAAGCTTCATACTGATCCCGCAGCTGACCTCGCCCGCTGCATCATACATTTCCGGCGCATCGATCTGACAGAAAGCAACTTCCTTTGTCTTCTTGCCTTCCTTCACCTTTTCGTAAGCGATCAGGCTGTTTTCCTCGACACGGTATTCCAGTTCCTTTCCCTCCGGATTTTCTGCCGTCAGCTCGTAGTCAAAAGAAGTCAGCGCAACCGGCTGCATCAGGATGATATCTTCCTTGATGTAGGAAGAAAACGCCGTATACTGCAGGTCGATCCCCTCTGCTGCGTCGTTATACCGGATGGCGTTATCCTGCACTGCACCGTCTTTTAGGCTCGCAAAGAGCGGCTTTAAACGGATCTGGTAGTCTTCCTGATCGATGGTGACTTCCTTTCCGTTTTTCGGCAGCTTAATCTCGTAGGCATTTTCCTTGTTGACATAGCTGCCCCAGCTCTTCTTTAAGGTGTTGTCGATCTCTTTTTCCCTGCCCTTTTCATCCGTATACAAAAGCGGCTCGCTGCTGTAAAACGCCAGTGCAAACAGCGGATATAACGCACAGCCGGCCAGCGACCCCAGCGACACATATCGGGTGAGCACAATGAGCATAACGCCCACGAACAGCACGATTAGCGCAATGCGCCAGTCTAACATAAACATTACCGCAACCGATGTTAAAATGCCCTTTCCGCCGCGAAATCCGAAAAACACGGGAAAATTGTGGCCCAAAACTGTGGTTAATGCCGCAATATACTTGCAGTAGGCCACAATATCCGGCCCCTGGCGGAACAAATAGGCCACCAGCCACGCCAGCAGAATAGAAACAACGGCCTTTAACGCATCGCCCAACAGCACGAACGCCGCCGCAGTTTTTCCCATTACGCGGAGCGTGTTTGTAGCTCCGGCATTGCCGCTTCCGTGCTGCCGTATATCATTTTTCTTCAGTTTGGAAAGTACGATAGATGTGTTCACGCTGCCAATGAGATAGCCCAAAACAGCGCTGATGAAAAGTGCCCAAACCATAAAACTCCTCCTGATTTATTCCTTGCTTCCTTTTGTTTTTTCATTCTTCCGTTCCCGAACAATAAACCGCACCGGCGTTCCCTCCAGGCCAAACACCCCGCGGATTTGATTTTCCAAATAACGCAGATAGGAAAAGTGCATCAGCTCTTTGTCGTTTACAAACACAACAAAGGTAGGCGGGCAGGTAGAAGCCTGGGTCATATAATAAATTTTCAGCCGTTTCCCCTTATCCGACGGCGGCTGCACCTTCATGGTAGCCTCGCCCAGCACGTCGTTTAGCATGCCGGTTTTAATGCGCATGGAATTTTGTTCATGCACAAAATTGATCAGTTCAAACAGCTTGCCCACGCGCTGGCCTGTTAATGCAGAAATGTAAATCTGCGGTGCATACAGCATGAAGCCCAGCTCTAGATTCACCTTTTCGCGGAACTGTTTCATTGTGTTTGTGTCTTTTTCAATCAAGTCCCACTTGTTCACCGCAATGATAGACGCCTTGCCCTTTTCGTGGGCATAGCCGGCAATTTTCGAGTCCTGCTCGGAAATGCCCTCATTTGCATCTACCACAATCACACACACGTCGCAGTTGTCCACGGCGGAGAGGGAACGCAGCACGCTGTAGCGTTCAATCCCTTCGTCCACCTTGCCGCGTTTGCGCATTCCCGCAGTATCCACTAAGGTATAAGTCTTCCCGTCCTTTTCAAAGCTTGTGTCTACTGCGTCCCGGGTGGTTCCGGCAACGTTGCTTACAATTACGCGCTCTTCGCCTAAAATTTGATTTACCAAAGACGATTTTCCCGCATTGGGTTTTCCCACAATCGCAACCCGGAGGGAGCCGCTGTCATCTTCGTTTTTCTGAAACAATTCCTCGGGAATTTTAGCAAACACTTCGTCCAGCAAATCGCCTACGCCAAGTCCATGGGTGGAGGAGATTGCAACAGGGTCGCCAAGCCCCAGGTTATAAAACTCATAAAAATCCATCGGCGGCTGGCCGCCGCTGTCTACCTTGTTCACCGCTAAAACCGTGGGTTTTCCCGCTTTCATCAGCATGGCCGCCACATCGGCGTCAGCCGCGGTTAACCCCTCGTGAATATTGGTCATTAAAATAACGCAGTCTGCCCGCTCAATTGCTATTTCAGCCTGGGTGCGCATTCCCTTTAAAATTTCGTCGTCTGTGGCAGGTTCAATGCCGCCCGTGTCAATCAGCATAAAACGGCGCCCTGTCCACTCCGCCTCCATATATATTCTGTCGCGGGTAACGCCGGGCGTGTCGTCTACAATCGACACCCTGGTTCCCACAATTTTGTTAAACAGCGTGGACTTCCCTACATTGGGCCGCCCAACAATTGCAACTGTCGCTTTTCTCATTGGTCTTTTCCTTTCTCTCAATACCCCAAAACCGCTTTTAAGAAGGCTTCACCGTCGTTTTTTACCGAAACAATTTTTTTGTTTAATATTTTCTCCGTCTCCGCAAGTGTGTAATCGTCTAAAAATACGTCCTCGTCCGCTTTCAGCATTGATTCCGTAATTAAAACCCTGTCGGCAAAATTGTCTTTTAATGCACGAATTAAATCTGAGCCGCCAAGCAGGCCCGAAACGGTCACTCTGCCGCCGAACAATTCATTTTTTATTCCTACAACTTCTATATTATTCATATTATATCGCATTTTTACGATATTTACCAGCTTTTTTATAAATTCATAGGAAATTTCTCCCGTTGCTACAACCGTTTTCGCCGTTCCCTGCGGTTTTAAGTCCGGCGCAAGTGCTCGCATAAACTCCGCCTCCATGGAAGCAATCATGCCTACGCCGTTTTCAATTTGTGGAAAGTCCTCATATTCGCTTTCTTCCGGAAGTTCCATTCCGGCATTGATAAAAAACTCGTCCGAAGCATATACAAACCGGGTGCCATGTTCTTTTAAAAACCGTTCCTGCCAGTTTTTTATCTGTCGGACAACGGCCGCACAGTCCTCTTTTTCAAAGGGAGACAAAGGATAAAGACCTTCTCTGCAACCGGTCAGCCCCACCGGCACCACAGACACGCTTTTTGCATGTGGCATAAATTGGGCAAGGTCGCGGATTGTGCGGTCCAGTTCCTCCCCGTCGTTAATGCCCTTACAAAGCACAATCTGCATATTCATTTCAATTTCATGGTCGGCAAGCAGCTGAATGTGGTCTAAAATCTGGTTTGCCCGCTTATTCTTCAGCATGAATACGCGCAAATCCGGATTTGTGGTGTGAACCGAAATGTTCACCGGAGAGATTCGGTAGCGGATTAACCGCATAATATCCTCGGTTTTCATGTTGGTCAGCGTCACATAATTTCCATAAAGAAACGAAAGCCGGGAGTCGTCGTCTTTAAAATAAAGTGAATCGCGCATTCCCTTTGGCATTTGGTCAATAAAACAGAAAATACACTTGTTCTGGCAGCTTTTCGGGCTGTCGAACAGCATATTTTCAAAATTAATTCCCAAATCTTCCAAATCCTCATTATAAATTTCAAACTCGAACAGCTCGCCGTTTTCCTTTAAAACCTCCATAACAATGTGCTCGTTGGTGGCTAAAAATTTATAATCAAGATAATCCGTGATTTTCTGTCCGTCAATGGATACAATCAGGTCGCCGGGAAGAAGTTCCAATTCCTCTGCAATGCTGCCTGGGTCCACCGACAAAACATATGCTCCGTGCTTCATTTCTTTCCTCCGTTAACTGTAAATGAGCGCTTTTTCCGCTAAAAATCGACGAAAAGTAAAAATAGAGAAGACTGTAAACGCCTTCTCTACCCTCTTTTGTTTCAATTACGCTTCTTTTTTTACAACTTCTTTGCCGTTGTAATATCCACAAGCCTTGCAAACTCTGTGGCCCATAATCGGCTCGCCGCATTTCGGGCAGCTTACAAAACCGGGAATGCTAAGCTTCCAGTTTGCTCTTCTTTTATCACGTCTGGCCTTTGAGGTTTTTCTCTTAGGTACTGCCATGTTTCACACCTCCTGAATGTATCACTTAAAATTTTTTAATTTTTCCCATCTTGGATCGATTTCGTCATCTTTACAGCCGCATGGCCCGTCGTTTAAATCTGCTCCGCACTTTGGGCAGAGACCGCGGCAATCCTCACTGCAAAGATATTTGTATGACAAGTTAAGTAAAATATTACTCGAAACAATTTCAGACAAATCCACCGTGGTGCCGGAAAAGACAATCACAGAATCTTTGTCGTCAATTTCTTCACTGTTCTGCGTTAAGGTTTCGGTAAAATCAAACGACAGCGGAAGCTCTAATTCTTTCAAACACCGTGCACAGTTTGTATGAAACGTTCCTTCCACATGGGCGGAAAGTTCTAACACATCGCTGCGGCACACAATTTCACCTGTCACGCAGACGCCGTTTGAAAAAGTAACGCCTAAACCGTCCGCCGCATTTCCCGCGTCAACAGTTTCGGAGATGGTAAGACATGCGCCGTCGTTATTCAAAACGGTACTCAAATCGCAAATCATGCTGCTTTGCCGCCTTTCTGTTTCCCTGTGCCAAACATCAATTGCACAATGCAATTATATATTATACTAATTATCTTGCGAAATGTCAAGCTTTTTTTATAAATTAGAAAAGAATAGCCGCGCAAATTCTTCTGCGCGGCCATATTATCCTTTTATTTCACTTTTAAAAATTTTGTGCTCATAATCGCGCCGTTGTTATCTGTTATAGAAGCATAAACATAGGTTGCACCGGCGGGAATGTTCACCGTAACCGTTCCGTTATTTTCTGAATAGTCTGTAACAGCTGTCCAATTAATGTTATTGCCGCCGTCTGACGGAAGTTCCGGGGTATTAATGTAATACATTTTTACACCCGAAATGGTTGTGCCCGACGGGATTTCACAATCTGTCGTTAAAACACCGTTTTCAGCCGTTGCACTGCTTATTCTGATATAAGGGTTGTTGCCCTTAAACATGTTGTCTGCAAAGTCATAAACCTGTTGAATACTGTCACCGGCACTTTGGGAGTGACTCAGGCCGTGGTGAATGCTTAAATATCCGTCCTTTAATACGCCGTAGGTCAACGATGAGGAATTGATCGAGAAATGCTGGTCGGCATCGCTGTTTACCAACATAACAGGCATTTGGGCTTTTGCAGCAAAGTTTGCCGGATCCCAAGCAATGGATTGGCTTGTGCTGTCAAACTTAGAACCGAAATAGGTCTTGCACTGGTCTAAATATCCACACCCATAAACGGGAACAGCAAACATAAACCGATTATCAACGCCACAAACTGTTGTGGTAGTAATTCCGCCCCAGGAAATTCCAGTAATCCCCACTCTGGAAGCATCGACACAATCATTGCCGCGAATCAGTGTGTGTGCATTAATGACATTGATTACGCTCTGATACATCCCTGCGTTTTCAAAGTCTGCAGAGAAATCCCAGGGAGCCACGCCTGCGTATGGGTGTTTTTTCTTGCCTGAACCGCTGTAAGAGGTAGAATCATCCTCCGGGCCGCAGCCATATAAATCCATTGCAATTGCTGCATAGCCTAAGTCGTTCCATTTTTCAACCCAGTAGCGCTCTGCCTTGCCTATACCGCCATGCACTAAAACCATGGCAGGAACAGGATTTTCAGGCGTTGCGCCTTTTGGAATTCCGATATAGGCAAACACTTTGGTGTCTTTGTAGCCGTCATAGAAGATAGCATCAACATCATAGTCTGCGTCATGCCTGCCATATTCCGCATAATTTTCACCATCGTTATTCAAAACGTTCGTTGCCAGTTCATAGGAAACGCTTGTTTCTAAAACGTTCTCCGGGAAAATCTTCGTTTCTACATAGGATTGTGCCTTCGATAAGGGTTCGAAGCTTCCCTCTCTCATCAAAAACGCTTTCACGTAACCGCCCTCCCCTTTCAGGGTAATTTCTGTCTGAAACTCTTTTGTTTCGCGGTTTGCCATTTGCGACACGTCCACAGTTGTTTGAGAAACGCCAACCAGCGAGGTGTCGTTTGCATACTGTGCAATAATCAACATCATTTTATCGTCAGCTTCGCCCAGCTTTTTAACAGAAGCCACTGCATAGCCTTTCAGGCCCTCTGTTACTGCATAAGGCATTCTGCTGCCGTCTGCATTTCGAATTGCAAAGTTCGTAATAACTGCTTCGTTTCTGTCCGCTTCTTCAAAAGTGAGGCTTCTAAGGTTACCCGCGCCTGCCTCCTGGGTATAGCGGATCACGCTGTGGCCGGCAGGAATGGTTAACATTCCGGCAGATGCAAGTGTATTAAACGTTGAATAATCGTTCCCTGGTTTACCAATACTTTCTTTTGAAATCTGCGTTTCGCCGTTAACCGAAGCAGAAAACGTAATGTTTTCTGAACTTGCCATGTCGATTAACATATTTACAGTTCTTTCTTCTTCTGTATAAACATCATATTCCACCCAGGACGTTGACCGCATGGTGGCACATTTTTGTCCGCCTGCTGTGTAAAAACCTGAGTTTGCCTCAGCCGGGAAGAAATATTCCGGCACGCGGTTTTCCTGCACCCACGCTGTAAACACACCCCCTTGGAAACTGTCGGCAAGAGCGAACTGAACAGAATCCATAACCACGGCATTGTTGGAGCCTGCTCCTAAAGAAAACGTCACTTCATTCATACCGCGGTTTAAGTTTATTACACCGATAATATGTCCGTCCGTGCATGTATACGTTGCACTTGTTACGTCAACAGGCGCCTTTTCCACCTGCTTATATCCGTTAACCGCAACATCAATGGATTGGTCTGCTGTGCTTGCTCCGTATCTTGCAGTGATTAGGTAGCTGATTGCTTTTTCAGTATAAACACTGATTCCAAAGCTTTTTGAACCTC
>ERZ826220.3531-NODE-3531-length-11968-cov-3.603710_pt1 | contig 11968 bp, 12 predicted proteins | sample MGYA00519927_ERZ826220 | MGnify/ENA primary metagenome ERZ826220 (study PRJEB31778, sample SAMEA3449225) | human gut metagenome | biome: human gut; feature: human-associated habitat; material: faeces | place: United Kingdom | collected 2010/2012 ...
ATCAGTTATTAATAATTTTCCTTCTTTATTACATTCCATAGCTAAAATTAATAATTGAAGCCATACTCTAATATATGTATCTCCATCAGGCTCTTTCAGTAATATTTGAATTTTCCTATTTGCAAATAAATTTACATCAATTTTTAACCATTGTATTTTATGCATTTCCTCCTTTCCTCTCTTTCTTTAAAATTTAATTCATAGATTGTAATTCCATGTTTTTTAAATATTCATCTAGTGCTTGTACTCTAAATAAATATTTTCCACCAACTTTACAATATGGAATTTGTTTTTTTCTTACCAGTTGATTAATTAACCAATATGAAATGCCTAAATACTCTGATGCTTCTTTCATCGTTAGTGTTGTTCTTTGAACTTTTTGTACTTCCATAGTACCACCTCCTGTTTTTTTGCAAATTTGCATTGACTTTTGTTAACATTTTGCTATTTGTGACGCTAATTTAGATGGTACTTTTGCTGGAGCGTGTTAACACAAAGAGATGACAAGTGAAGGAATATTTAATATAATAGGAATATGAAAATAAGGAAAAAACAGATTGAAAAGATAAAAAAACACATGCCGATCAAGATAAAACCAGCAAAAATATCAAAACAGAAATTCTTGAATGCATTATTATATGGTAGAAAACGGATGCAGGTGAAGAGTATTACCCCAAAAAATCTGGGAACTGTCATACAATTTACATGAAGTTTAGCAAACAGACGAAAAACGGAACCATACAGAGAATTTTCGAGGAGCTTCAAGGGCAGAAAATTATCGATGCTCAAAGTGAAGTTTTGTGCTTGGATAGCACCAATGTCAAGGTCCATCCTAATGCTTCCGGAGCCACCAAAAAACAAGTGGTAAACAAAGCATTGGACGCTCAAAAGGAAGCTAACAACGAAGGTACACGCAGTTTGTGTATTTGAAAAAATTGCCTTAAAGATTCAATTTTCAGCAGGAAACCGTCATTACGCGCCAGAAGGCTAAAAATTTATCGAATCGCTTAGTTGTAAGGCCGAGTGCTATTTGTTTATGGACCGTGTTTACGAAGATAATAAAACTCAAGCTCTTGCACTTATGCAAGAGCTTATTCTTGTTGTTCCTTCGAATAACAGCAGAAAATTTCCTTAGCAATATAACGCAGAACTTTACAAACGTCGCAACGAAGTTGAGTGTTTTTTCCTTCGTATTGAGCGATTTCGCAAAGTTTTTATTCGCTATGGCAAACTTGACATTATCTATTTTTCTATTGTAACTTTGGGTTTAATTTTTGGTGCTCTTTTTATGTGCTCACGCTCTAGCAAATCTTTATTTGGATAACAGAAAATCTCTGCTGGTTTGGGTAAATTTGCATTTATAACATCTTTCCAACAAGATGTAAGGTGAACTTCCATGTTTTTTTGTTGGCACTATCTTAACAGTTGTGTTTTTGCCTATTATGAGATATTGCTTGAATATAAGTTTATAGAAGATTTCAGATATTATATCAAAACAAAAATCGATTATGGTTACTGTAAAAATTAATATATTAAGGCTTCATTACAAAATTGTGCATATTAATTTCATAAATATATTGACTTTTGTGTGCAAAAATATTAAAATACAATTAAAATTTGTTATTAAGGAGAGTGCAATGTAATGAATAGAAGAATATCGGAATTTTACGAAAAGCTTTTTAAAAACCCAGTTATAAAGAAAAATTTAGAATTAAAAATGAAAGATATCAAAACGGAAGATGAATTAAAAAAACTAATAAAAGAAGAAATTATTCCATTTGTGCAAAAAAATGGAGAAAATTTTACAGTTGATGATTTGGTTGACTTTGAAAAGGAAAGTATTAGCAAAATCCCACTGAAAGATTTGGAAGGATTTAGTGGTGGAGTATCGTGGAAACCGTTGGTAATGGGAGCGGGTTTATCTATGCTGTCCATTTTTGGGCTGAAAATAAACACAGCTGATGCAGCGATACCATTCGATGTCATAACCGAATCGACCGATGCAGAACAACAAGGAACGGTTGCCGATGCAACACAAGAACAGACGGCAGAACAAAAAGAACCGGCTGCTGATGCAACACAAGAACAGACGACAGAACAAGAAGAACCGGCAGCTGATGCAACACAAGAACAAGCCAAAAAAATTACTACAGATGAAGAGTACATAAGGAATGCGCTGGATCCAAAGGATGCGCTGATAATGAATTTAAGTGGAACGACTGAAAGATTTCGTTTTATGAATGGAGATATCGGGCAGATTGAAGTCGGAGAGGCAGGAGGAGACGGCGTTCCAAGACTGGATTTCAAAAAATATGCAGGAGAAGGCTCGGCGAACTTGATGACATCATTGTTTCCTTCTTCAACAGGCGAATTAAGTACAGAAGGAGGATTTTCTAAAAATCATCCCTTTTCAAAAAATTGTAACCCAGATCCGGAATTAATGGCTAGCATAGTAGCCTATTTGCATAATCATGTCAGAACAACAGATGAAAAAATTTCAGCTGAAATGCTAGATAATAATTTTAACCATCTTAGAAAATTAGAAGATTTAGATAAGAAAAAGTTTGAAAAACCTAATGATGGGAAGGTGTATGCCTTTTTTAAAAACAAATTAAAATTAGATTTTTCGAGCTTAGAAGATTTATATAGAAACCAAGATAAACTTAATACTCTCAAATTTTTATTGAGAAATGCTCAGTACATGATAGAAAATCAAGAACAAAACGCCAAAAAAACAAATAGAATTTTGCCCCAATATACTACTGAGCGGATGCTTATGTGTTACTTTTTGAATCATTTTAACACGAAAGAAGAGTTAGGTAGATTTTTCAAAGCAGCAAGAGAAAAAATTATAGGTGAAACAGAAGTTGCATCAGAAAATTTAAAATCCTTTCCCAATAATTTAGGCCGTGGTGAAATGACTAAGAAAATTTTATCAAAAGTTAAAATGAACAAAGATTGTCCATATAAAAGCCAACTTACAGAAAATGGAAGTGCGAAGAAAGTTGTAGGTAATAAATTCACAAGCTATACATTCCAAGACTGCGCAGACACTGCCATTAGGCATCTTGTAAATTTGATGGGGTATAATGGCGAAAATGAATGGGGCTTCTTCTTATCTGATGCACAAGAAAAAGATCTTAATAATAATATGGATAATATTCGGAAGGCAATTGATGGTAATGGCGATGTTAAGCCAGAGTCTTTAAAAGATAGGTTTCAAGCATTTATTGCTTATCAAAGAAAAGTAGGGGCTAATGATTCTAGCATAACAACTAGAAGCTTTTGGAATGCAGTAGTAAGCAATATGAATAAAAACGCAGGCGACGATTTATTTCAAGTGAAATATGTTCAGAAAAATGGAAATGAAGTTGACACCGGATACATAAATATGCTTAAAGTAACATACAACTTGCTAAAATCTTTAGGTAAAATAAATAATGAAGATTTAAAAAATTCAATTAACGCTTTAAATGAAAAAACAAATGGAACTGAGCTGCAAAAAGTCATAGGAGAACTATTGAATATATTTGATGCTAAGGCTAAGGTTGGTGAACTTAAAAATTTTGTATCAAAGAATGGAGAAATATATGGAGAAATAGAAGTATCAACAGAAGGAAAAACTTTTACAATATCCCAAGAAAAAGGTCACGCATGTATTGAATTTAACCCTATAGAATTGGAAAAATTAGCTGGCGACGAAAAAGATTTTATAGCAAAAGACCAAATAGGACAGCTTTTGGCAAACCGTTTTAATGTTGACCACGAAGGGACTGTTTCATTTTTCAATTCACTGTACGGAAACGTTAAAATTAAAAATGAATCTACTGGAATTCCTAAGGAATTAGGTCAGCATTACGCGAACTTCCATGCAATGGAGTTTTTAAAGACGTTCCAGGGTGAAGGAAATAATTCGTTGAGAATTTTTCAAAAATTTAAGAAAAAATATTCTGAAGAATGTTTGAATTCAAACGTGGAAGTTTGTAGAAAAAAAGAAGAAAAAACAACCGCAGGCAAACTTATTAAAGAAGAAAAAACAACCGCAGGCAAATTTATTTTTGAGAATTACGCCTCAAAAAGCGGTATGGCGCTTTCAAGTCGGCGCGACATATTTTATAACTTTGCCCAAAGTAATGGCTATATTGTAAATGATGAATATATATGTGTACCAAGGGAAGATAAGATATCTATTTTTCCTACTAAAGCTAATCAAAAAGTTGTTATACCTTCTACAATAAATTTTGGAGGAAAAGATTATACTGTCTCAGAAATTAATTGTTGTATGATTGATGAACCCCAAAATATAGAGACAGTTGAATTTGCAGATGGTTTTAAAAGTAAAACATTAACTATCGGCGGTTTCTGGGATTGTATAAACCTTACAAACTTTACAATTTCAGGCAGTGTCAAAGAGTTAACTATAGACAGCTGTGCATTCGAGGATTGCTCAAGCCTTAAAGACTTTACAATTCCAGGCAATGTTGAGAAGTTAAATATCGGCGAGAAGGCGTTCGGTAGTTGTACAAAACTTACGAACTTTAAAATTCCAGGCAGTGTCAAAGAGTTGACTATAGACAGATATGCATTCGAGGATTGCTCAAGCCTTGAAGACTTTACAATTTCAGGCAATGTTGAGAAGTTAAATATCGGCGAGGGGGCGTTCGATAGTTGTACAAAACTTACGAACTTTACAATTCCAAACAGTATCAAAGAGTTAACTATCGGCAAGAATGCGTTCAATTGTTTTATAAACCTTACAAACTTTAAAATTCCAGGCAGTGTTAAAGAGCTAACTATAGATGATTGGGCATTCGAGGATTGCTCAAGCCTTGAAGCCTTTAAAATTCCAGAAAGTGTTAAGATGTTATATATCGGTAAACAGGCATTCTGTAATTGCTCAAACCTTACAAACTTTGCAATTCCAGGCAGTGTCGAAAAGTTAACTATCGACTGGTATGCGTTCAAGAATTGTACAAATCTTACAAACTTTACAATTCCAGACAGTGTTGAGAAGTTAACTATATACGGCGGTGCGTTCTATGGTTGTGAAAGCCTTGAAAACTTTAAAATTTCAGGCAGTGTCAAAGAGTTAACTATCGGCGAGAATGCGTTCAGTGGTTGTAGTCGTTGCAAAGTCTTTATTCCTTTTAAACAATCGTCAGATGTTGATGATAATATCGGTGCAACTGTTGAGACACCGGTTCGTTACACAATGTTCGGTAGGAATTTATGGAATACGGCAGGGTCTCAAGCGAATTATTTATTGAAATTTATAAATGATAATAATATTGTGAGCGGCTTGGAAAAATACAAGATTGAGAATTTAGATGAGTTTAAAAATGACTTAGAGCACATTGTTAAGCAAATGGTTGTTAAGCACGATAAAGATAATTTGGAAGACGTGCATGCAGTTGCTGAAAATGGCGAGGTAGTACTGAAAAATTATGAGTCACTGCCACTGGTGTTGTCTGGCAGAGTGAAATACAATGAAAATGTTCGTACGTCCGATTTGTATCGGCTGTTGAGCATTTATGGCAGATTAAAATCAAATCTGAAAAACTGATTTTTGAGACAATTTTAAGTATTTCAACAAAATGTATTGAGCATTTGCAGCCTGCAGCTATTAGCCTTGCAGGCTGTATGTGTTTTTTTGACATCTGCTTTTAAATTCACAACTGTCATTGTATATTTGTCTATTTGAGCGCATATCTTCTTTTGCCTAGTGAATAATTTCGTTGCTGTTAATTTTTGCACTGGGCAGCTCAAATTTATCAGTTGCTTTGTACACTGTGATCGCAGTTTATTTTTTATCAAGCAAGTATTCTTTTTTGCTGCAAAAAAACACCATTATATTTGCTATTGTGATTTAATTATGCATGTAAAAAATGTATCAAAGTTTTTTGAAATATTTACACACTAGGCTAAAATGCCAGCCTTTTGAAATAAAGCTCAAAACTTGTTCGTAGAAGAGCAACAACAATGCCGCAGCACCGATACCTTCGCCCACGAAATACGCTGCTACTTTTTGCTGATCCTGTTCTATGTAGCCGGTCGTCTTTTTTTGTGTGATCTTACCCCGCCGCAATGCATATCGAATACCGTTTTCACTGCACTCAAATGCCTCAACCATTTCCCACTGGTATATGGCTGGGGGCTTTGTAACATATGCTTTCAGCTTTTTCGGATTGGTTTTACGGAAACTTCTGTGCAGCTCTTTTTTTCTAAATTCCTCATTTCTTTCAGCTGTTTTTCCCATTTTTGTATTATCGATTTTGATACTTTGAAAACTTGATGGATTGCTTCTGAGCTGTGTCCTTATTTTATTCGATCCAGTACCTTTTTCAACTGTTTTCACTACAAAAAATATTTCTAAAAAGGAAAAAATCTCGATGCAATCACACCGAGATTTTTCATCTTATTCGTCAGACTTTTTTTTGTTTAATTTTGAATTAATCATCAAACCAAGTGCTAAAGTCATCATTAAACCTAAGCCAGAACTTGTAAAATATGTAACTTCATCGCCGGTTTTTATTGATTCAGCTGCTTTTTCTTTTTGCTGAGATGCAAGTTCTTTTGCTGCGGCGTCTAACTGAGCTTTTTCTTTGTCAGACAATGCGTCAAATGCAGCTTTTTCTTCGTCAGTCAATTTATCGTAAATGAAGTATGGCGAGAAGTGCGATAAAGTCATTATTCCAAACTCGTCTTCTCCTTCGGGATAATTTTCTGTGCCGAATGTTACTGGAACTTTTTCATCTTCACCTTGTGTTATGTAAAATGCTTCCAGGTCTTCTCTGTCCCAATCATCTCCAATTTGTACGTAAAATTTAATCGGTTCACTTAGCTGCGCATACGATGTTCCATCGGGCTTAATTACTCCCACTTCAAAATAATAGCAATTGTTGTCCTCAACCTCGTGCGTTTCGTCAATGTCACTAAACTTTTCAGAATTTTGCTCTTTATTATACCAATGCACATACGCTCTGGAGCCATTTTCGAAAACGCCATTCGAGTTATCAAATCCGTACCAAGCTGCGGTATCATACCCTAAATATGGGTCATAAGACTCTTCTTTTACCCAAATTATTCCGTTTACATCTGTATTTTCTTCTGAAATTTCTACACTCCTGCTTCCGTCTTTACTGATGTAATGCTTTATTCCTTTGATTGTTATCATCGTTTCTCCCCATTCTGGTCGATCGCTTGGCTGTTCCGTTTCGCTGTCATTGCCTGGTTTTTCCGGTTCTTCACTTGGGTCGTCTTCAGCAGGTTTTGCGCTTATCGTAAACTTCCCTGGCTCAAATTTAATTTCATAATTTGAATTATTTTCTTCCGTTAAAGTTCCTTGTTTTATTTCGTAACTTCCAGCCATTTCGCCTTCAACACGCTCCAAACTGCCAGTTAAACTTTCTCCTTCAATCAATCCATCAACCGTGTAGGTTAATTCTGGGTCTGCGTCTCCTTCTATTTTTGTCTTGTCTTCCGCTTTTACTGTTATCCCTTTTTTGTTTATGGCTGCTGTTGTTTTTACTGAATCTGTACTTAATTTATAGTTATTTGCTTTTGCCGTGTTTTTTAATGTTATTGTCGCTGTTACAGTTTTGTTTTCTCCTGCGGTTGCGTCGTCAAATGTAGCTGAAACAGTATAATCTTTTCCCTCTACTAATTTTTCATCTTTTTGCAAGCCTTCAAAGCTGACATTGACTGTTGCAGCAGTGTTTCCGTCGTAGTCTTTATCTTCGGCCGTTATACTTGGAGTTATTTTTGCTTTTTCAACTGTAAAATCAACATATGCGCTATACGTTCGCTCGTAATTATCTGTGCCTTCGGCGTAGCATCTTATCTCATATTTTCCTGCATCTGTTGGCATTTCTTCCTTCCAAGCGGTTGTGCCAATCTTTCTGTGCTGCCATTTGAAGGGCTCATATAGGTGAGAATAGTCGGGATAGCCTGGATAACTCGTTTGTGAACCTGTGTACTCCGCCGACCGACTGCCCTCCAGCTGCAAAATTATGCCTGAATTGTCATGGACGTATTCTTCGCTGTTAAACGACATAGTTTCGACCGATTTTGCTTGGTAGAGCGTCATGAACTGTCCATCGGCAGCAATCTCTCCGCCATTCACCGCACTTTCGCGTCCGGCAATCCAGAATTCAAGCGGGTTTCCGCTCGAATCAGCACCAAAGTAAATTTTCTGGTTTGTGGGATTTTTACCGAATAAATCTGTCGTAACGTCTTTGAGGGTTATGACTCTTTGATAATCGTCATCAGAAAGCGCACTCAAATCTCCCCACGAGCACTGCAGCTCATTTTTCATCGCGAAAACTCGCGAATTTGTTGCTCCAGCGCCATTAATATCTTTTGAAATCGCGCCGTCACTGCCAACAAATGTATACGGCGTTGTAGCAGCCGCCAAGTTTCCGGAGTTGTCTTCCATCCACACTTTAATCGTGTATCCGTCGAGAGAGCTCAAGTCCCAAGCCGAAACATTAATCGTTGCCGAACTGTTTCCAGATTCAAGTTTCTGCGCGGCCACGTAACTTGTATGTCCATCGGTCAGCGAATCCTCTTTAAACGCGTGCACCACGACATATTGGTCTTTAACTCCACCTGTGTAATTTACCGTCAAATTGGTATCGTCAAAAGTTAAACCTGTCGGCTCGAAATTGCCGGTAGACTTGGTTTTCAGGTACATACCGTAATCCGGCAAACTATCTCTCGTTCTTTTGCCAAAATTTAACGACCCCGAAATTTCAATTTTTTCCGCGCCGTCTTCGGCGGCAATAGCCTTAGCTGACGCCGTAGACGCGAAGACCACATCTTTCAGATCTATTTTAAATGCGGCTGCCGTTCCGACATTGCCTCCTAAGAACCAATTGCAATAGTTGTCCCAGACACGGAAGCCTCGAGTTAAGCAGAGTACATGGTAGTAGTTATCATGAGAATCTTTCACAGTAACGTAGAAAGGAGATCGGAGCCAGGAGCGGATCGAAGCGCCATAACTCCAGTAAGAAACCGGTATGAGGCGTTGCTTATTAGTGGCCGTTGTCATTGTATATTGACTAGCTGAGCTTATATCTTCTTCTGCCCAACTGATAACTTGGTCAGAGTCACTGTTTCCACTGGGCAGCCAAAATTTGTCGGTTGTTTCATATACTGCTGTGACTTTTGGACTGTCGTCTTTATCAAAAATGTTTATGGTGTTGTTTGTGGTGTACGTGCTGTACGTAAACGGCTGCACTAGGCCATATTCGGTGTCACTAAACATGCGCGCGTAACCACTCTTGTTGTCACTTTTATAGTCTCCCTTGGTAGAGTCTATACCGTAGTTTTTCTCGCTCACATAACCATTTTCCGCGACCGTCGCTAGGCCGTTATTCAAATACGCGCGCAGGTCGCTGCGGCCCCAGTGGTTGGCATTCGCCGATGTCACAAATTTGTCTGGCTCCGCCGCAAAAACACCATTATTTGGTACCATCGCCAGCATCAATGAGGCACTGACACTTAGAGAGAGAATTTTGGGAATAATTTTATTATGTGTTTTGCCCCCCCCACTTTTGTGTTTTTGCAATTTTTTATTTCTTTTGTATAACTCATTCAAAATCGTCCTACATTTTAACATAAAATCATCCTTTCAAAATTTAAAATATAACTATTTCGCAATTTTATTTGTAATATATCATATTTTAAATCGTTTGTCAATCATATTTTTATTAACTTTGCCTTTTGAATTTTGACTTAACTTTCACGCTAAGTCTGCGATTCTTCTTTTTTTATGAGGTAAATTTTATGACTGATTACGAAAAAATTTGCGATTTTGAAAATCTTTATAAAGCTCACAAACGTGCTCGATGTTGCAAACGTCACAAAAAAGACGTTATTTTATTTGAAATGAATTTAGCAGAAAATCTTTGGAAAATTAAAAATTCGCTCGAAAGTCATACATATAAAGTCTCTGGGTACAATAAATTCATGATTTTTGACCCAAAAGAACGCGAAATTCAAGCACTTTCGTATTATGATAGAATTATTCAACATGTTTTGTGCGACGAAGTTTTAACTCCTTTTTTTGATAAAAGGCTTATCTACGATAACTGCGCCTGTAGAATCGGCAAAGGAACTCATTTCGCTTTAAAGCGATTAACGCAGTTTTTTCAACAGCATTATAAAAAATACGGCGCAAACGGATATATCTTAAAATGCGATATTAGAAAATACTTCCCAAGTATACACCATGAAGTGCTCAAAAATCGATTGCAAAAAATAATTCCAGACAAAAATATCTTAAATTTACTTTTTCACATTATCGATAGTTTTGAACATTCCCCAAACCGTGGCCTACCTATGGGAAATCAAACTAGTCAGCTTTTTGCACTTTATTATCTTGACCCTCTCGACCGTTTTATTAAAGAAAAATTGAGAATAAAACATTATGTTCGGTATATGGACGATTTAGTTCTACTTTCCAATGACAAAGAATACTTGAAGGATTGTTTAAAAAATATGCAAAGTCTTGTTAATAATCAATTAAAATTGGAATTCAATAATAAAACTCAAATTTTTCCTATAAAAAACGGTGTTGATTTTTTAGGTTTTCATTTTTATTTGACCGATTCTGGAAAAATTATTAAAAAATTGCGTCGTTCTTCTAAAATTAGATTCAAAAACCGACTTAAAAAGCTTCAGCATGAATATAAAACTGGCAAAACTCAATTAGATGACATCAATATGTCTCTTGCCAGTTACTATGGGCATTTAAAGCATGGACATACTTATAAATTAAGAACTTCTGTTTTTTCTAAAACAAAATTCTTCAGATTAATCAACAAGTAAAAATCGTTGTCTATATCATCGTTACAGTAGTGTTGCATATTGCTTTAAAAATTTCAGCCGATTACGGCTTTCGCATTTACAAAAAGATTTGAAAAAATAAAAAAATCGCCAACAAAAGTTAGCGACTTTTTAAGAAATAACCACAATTTAGAGGCATTGCGTAAAATTTTTGCGCAGTGCTTTTTTATGTTTATTTTTCAAAATAGAATTAAAAACCTAACAAATGGCCTTGTACCAACAAAAAACAGCAGTAGATAGCGACAGATTAATTGGGAATAATTGGATATTCTTTAAATTGCATGGAGCGATTTAAAGAAAAACTCTAAAATTCCAAAAAAGGCTTTATAAAGGCCAAATCAAGGGATATTCACGAATAAAAAGCCCGTAAATAAGGTTTTTACATGGAATTTGTTAACTTCTAAGACCTCCAAATATAAAAGAGGCGGGAAGTTACGCGCGTGCAGTGGTATAAAATACGCTATCCATAGGCTTTCGAATTATTTCAAAGATTCAAATAATTCGGAGGTTTAAGATGAGTAGACGCAGAAATAATATAAAAAATGAACTGGCTTACTTTTATAAAGTGATAAAAAATATGGTTCGCAGGCTTGTGCTGCCAGCGGCAGATAAAGCAAACTCGACGAACAGGAAGAAAGAAATAAGGAGAAATGCGAAGCGCTTCAAGCCAAGCAGTGCGGCTATATTTCTGACCGAAAAAGGGATAACATTAAGCAATCAAAAATAAATGAACACGAAACACCTCTTGATGAAATTTTATACGACCAGTTTTCTGTTGGTGAAAACATGGACAAGCATTTGGAAGAGAAAACTTTGCTGGGCTGGATTGAACTGATTGAGAATCAGAAACTATATGAAGCGGTAAAAGGGCTATCTATTGAAGACCAGATTTTCATCAGCTACATAGTTAAAAAAGGTCTAACTCAACAAGAGTTGGAAGAAATTTATAAGGTTAGCCATAGAGCAATTGGGCAAAAATACCAAAGGCTGATTAAAAAAATAAAAAATTTATTTAAAACGTGGAATTTGAATTTTTTAAAGAAAAATGTTCACAAAAACATCATAAAAAGACTCTTTATATATATGGAGGTATAATTTCCCATTCCTCTATCTGAAACTT
>ERZ826220.3543-NODE-3543-length-11932-cov-3.206449_pt1 | contig 11932 bp, 13 predicted proteins | sample MGYA00519927_ERZ826220 | MGnify/ENA primary metagenome ERZ826220 (study PRJEB31778, sample SAMEA3449225) | human gut metagenome | biome: human gut; feature: human-associated habitat; material: faeces | place: United Kingdom | collected 2010/2012 ...
CGATGCGGAAATCGAAGGGTTCGATGGCTATAACGGTGATCTGACCGGCTCAGTCGCGGCTACCCTGGGCGTGAACTGCGGGATGTCCACCGGCCGCAATGGCCTTATACAGCCGATTGCCTTTGCCGCAAATCAGCGGGATGAGGTCAGAGATCTGCACGATGTGGCCGGAGCGTTGGGCGCCCAGCCGGGAATGAAGCAGCAGACATTTGCCGCGTCTTTTTCCGCTGGCGCCAGCGCGACGGCTGGAACCATCGGCTACGCAGAGGAAGTCGCCCCAACACTCAAGGGCAGTCCAAGCGGCAACTGTATGCCGGCTGTTATGTGCCTGCACGATCAGGGTGGACAACGGATGGATGTGTGTGAAAATATGACCGATACGCTCCGCGCCAGCGAAAAGGGGCATCAGCCCTTAGTGTATGAAAACCATGGTGTTGATGCCCGTATCCGGGAATCCAGCGAGATCAGTCCAACAGTCACAGCCCGTTTTGGCACAGGCGGCGGCAACACGCCGTTGGTGCAGGAGCCAAACGAGGTCTACTGCATCGTCGGCAATATCATCGACCGCCAGCCAGAAAACGGCGGCAACGGCTGCGGATATCAGGAAAATCTTGCATACACAATTACAACTTGCGACCGCTTATCTGGATATCCAGATAAGCGGTCTAATCCCGAGGATTGAGTTATCCCGAGATTGCCTTGCAGCGGCTCACAAATCTCTTGGTTTTTCACTGCTTTCTGTGTGCTGTCCACAAATAACCTCCAGATAAGAAAAATTATAAAAACACCTCTATAATGTAGCTGGCGGCATAGGCCGACTAACTGCATTCAGAGGTGTTTTTATGTCTGAAATTGTATTTGAAGTTTTATGTGCAGAAGTGTTGGAGGCGTTGCGCGGGTTGGGGCTTGGCAAGTTCAGCATCCGAAACTATTACTACGAGGGGATGCGGCCAATTATAAAGGCATATCGCTCGGAGGGGGTGATATTTTACAGTATTCCCTTTACGAGCGAAGTTGTAGATCGCTTTCGTGCAGAACACGAAAATGGTTTGGTCTCTGACCACGTTTGGATGAGCATCAGAAAAGTAAAAGCCCTCTTTGAGGAGTATACACAAACCGGAGAAATAATCTGGCAGCGTCTCAAACCCGAACCCAAAGTTTGCATATCGCCATATTATCAAGAAATCTTATTTGGTTTCCGAAAGCATGAAGCGAATACGAGATCCATTGGATACGGGAGCTTACGGGATGAGGAAAATATCTGCCGGAGATTCTTTGCATATCTTGATGCCAATGGCCGTCATAACTGCAAAGATATCGATTTGACAATAGTCAATGATTTTCTCATAGTCATTGCGCCTCAACGGAAGTCCAGCATAGATAGAGTGACTTCTACACTAAGGCACCTGTGCGAATACCTTCTTTCCAAAAAAATATGCAATGATTTTAGCACCGCGTTGACTGCTCGTCCTGCGCCTCGGAGAAAACTGCGGCCTGCTTTCTCGGCAAGAGAGGTGGGTATCGTCATGGAAGCAGCTGCAAAAAGTCCGGCCCTATCTCTCCGCGATACTGCGATGTTCTCCATTGCCGCCAGCTTTGGAATGAGAGCAGGCGACATCGTTCGTTTAACGCTGTCGGATATTGACTGGGTTCACCACGAAGTGCGCTTCGTACAGGGCAAGACTGGCGTTGAACTGTGTTTACCCCTCGAAGCGTCAGTGGGAAACGCCATTGCGAATTACATTCTGCACGAGCGCCCAAAAACAAAGTCTCAAGTTCTTTTTGTACGGTCCCGTATACCTTTTGATGCCATGACTTCAACAGCTGCGGGAGACCGCCTCAGAAAATACATGAAACTCACGGATATTGAGTACACTCCGGGAGACGGAAAGGGCTTCCATAGCTTTAGAAGATATGTCGCCAGTTCCATGATAAATTATGAGGTACCCGTCGATACCGTGAAAGAAATTCTGGGCCATACGCAGATGGACTCAATGAAGTCCTATATGCGTATCAGTCGTGAAAAGTTGGCAATGTGTTCGCTCGGCCTGAATGGCATCGAAGTACGCCAGGAGGATTTGCTGTGAAGTATGCATTTCATGGAGCATTTGCTCCCTACATTTATGGCCTGATAGAAAAGAAACGATCTCTCGGCTATGATTATTACGAAAGCGAGCGCATTCTCCGTACCTTCGATGAGTTCTGCCGAGAGCAGTTCCCGTGCGAAACCCACTTGACTGCGAAAATTGTCATGAGATGGGCCGAACAGACTGGAACCGAGCAAAACCTGTTTCGGCTGAATAGGGTATCCGTGATCCGAGAACTTGCCAGGCACATGAACAGCGTAGGCTGTCAAGCCTATATCCTGCCGCTTGATTTCACAAAGAAAACCGGTCGCCATATCCCTTATATTTTCTCATACGAAGAATTAGCCAGATTGTTTCGGGAAATAGACTCCTGCGCTCCCAGTCTCAACGCACCAACGAGACATTTGGTCGTGTCCGTGATTTTTCGCATGATCTACTGCTGCGGTCTCAGACCGGTAGAAGCAAGACGCCTCCGCAGAGAAGATGTCAGTCTGCGCGACGGGGTTGTGAAAATTCTGGAATCCAAAGGACATAAAGACCGAATCGTTGTACTCTCTGAGAGTATGCTCGCCCTATGTGTGACTTATGACCAGCGTGCAGACACGATTTATCCTGACCGAAAATACTTCTTTCAGAGTCCAAGTGCCAGAGGAGATGGGATGTATTCTATGGAATGGATGATTCCCACGTTCCGCCGGTTTCTCCATTCCGCAGGTATATTCGGATACGCCGGGATCACCCCGAGAACTTACGATTTGAGACACTCGTTTGCCACACACCGCTTGTACCAGTGGATAAAGGAAGGAAAGGACGTGAATGCCTGCCTTGCCTATTTGAGCGAGTACATGGGACACGCAAATCTCTCAGATACAGCGTATTATATACATTTACTTCCGACCCTCTATACTGATTTTCCAGAACTACATCTGGACACACTCCAAACGGAGGTGCGCTCATGAGATTGAGATTGAAGGATGAAAAATTCTATAAAGCGGTGCGGGATTTCCTTGATATCTATCTGATTCGGCACAAGGGATATAGCGCAAATACCCAAAAATCGTATCGGGAGGCGTTGAATCTTCTTCTCCTCTACTTCAAAACGGAACTTGGCCTTGATTACGTCAATATTGGATTTGAGGATATCACTTATTCCAATATAACTGGATTTCTTGAATGGCTCTCAAGTTCCAGAAACTGCTCACCTGCAACGATAAATCTGCGGTTGATGGCGATTCGTTCCTTTACAAAATACGCTGGAATACTAGACCCTGCAAAAATCCATACCCAAGTGGAAATCAGCAACATTTCCATTCGGAAAATGCCGGGTAAAGTAGTTGAGTTCCTTTCGATGCCAGCCTTGAATACCCTTATGGAGCAACCGAATCGATTGAAAGCAAATGGATATCGAGACTTTTGCTTTATGAAGCTGATGTACGACACTGCAGCCCGTTGCCGAGAATTGGTCAATGCAAAAATCGGTGACCTTGATCTTCGTAAATCGTATACTGCAATCTGCCTCACTGGAAAAGGAAACAAAATGCGTGTGGTACCGATTTCCCCGAGTATGAGTACCCTTCTCAAAGAGTATATGGATACCGTTCATCCCATTGAACAAAGACAGAATAGTGATTACTTGTTCTTTACAACACTCCATGGCCGCAGGACTAGGATGTCAACTGATGCTGTGTCCCTCTTTATGAAAAAGTATGGCGAACTTGCAAACCATATTTGTTCTGAAGTTCCCAAGCGGGTACATCCCCACCAACTCCGACACTCCAGAGCCATGCACTTGTATCGTGCCGGTATGCCGCTCGTTCTTCTCTCGGAGTTTCTTGGACACGCCGATGTCAACACAACTCGTGTCTATGCATGGGCAGATACGGAGACAAAGCGTCAGGCAATCCAAAAAATCTCTGGAAATTTGAATGAAAGTTCTGTTGCGCCTATTTGGGAAAACGATGAGGAGATGATAAAGCGCCTGTATGGATTAGCGTGATTTTACCACAATTCAACAATAACCGCAAGGCGGTGACCGGTTGGTTTCCTCCGGCTGCCGCAAATTTATTATTCGGAGGTTTGATAGTGAAATGCCCAGAAAAAACGCCTTATCTCGGGCAAAAAGCAGTATAGTGACCGACTCCCTCAGGATAACTCAATCCTCGGGATTAGACCGGCACGCCGTCTTTGCTCGGCAGCGCGTGGACGAATTCCGCAATGACGATATCGCCAGCACACAGAGCGCACGGCAGGCCAAGGATGCGACGGATCTGGTCGTAGAACCGGATCGGCAGTATGCGCAGCTCATCCGAAGACTTACTCCATGGGAATGCGAACTTCTTCAAGGTTTCCCACTGGACTGGACAGATATCCCGTCCGCGTCGGACTCTGCCAGATACCGTGCCCTCGGCAACAGCGTTCCTGTGCCGTGCGTGGAATTCATTATGAAAAGCCTGCAAGCAGTTGCCGCAATGGAGGTTGATGACGAACGAAGCCCAGCACAAGGAGATCATCATGCAGAAGAATGAATTTGAAGTCATGGTCAAGGAGTTGCTGCCGGACGTGACAGCGCAGGCCATGGAAAAATGGACGCGGTATGCGCAGGAGCTGGAGCAGGACGGCACGGAAAAGGCACGCGACCTTTATGATGCCTCCTATGTGGAACTGCGTCTCATCAAGGAGTATCAAGGTGAGCCGACCGCAGCGAGCCTGTTCAACTACGGGGAGCATTTCGTGTTCAATTATTTTGAACTGCGCGGTGCGGCAGCGCTGCTCACAGATGGCTGGGCACTGGATAAAATTCGTGACTTTGTAATAAAAAGTGATTGTGATCCAACGCAGGAGGAATATGAAGAGTCCCAAAATGCGTTGCGTGATTTCAGAAAATCGGAGGGCCATCCAGAAGAGAAATGGCTGAAAGATGATTTTAGTTGGTAAACTGCTTCGTTTTACGAGTATTTCTTAGTGCTTATTGTGAATAGCTTTGTGCCAAAGTTTACAGTATGCTTGCTTTGCAAATCAAAAAGGAAAGGACGAAGCCCAATGGCAGACAAGAAAAACCTCTGCGCGCAAATCGACACAGCGCTCCATATGCGTGTGCGGCTAGAGCAGGAGCAATCCGGCAAGACACTCAGCGAATTCGTAGAACAGCTTATCACAGATTATTACAAAATGAAAGAAGGAACAAAAATGACAGGCGATATGAGAACGATGGCGATCCAGCTTCCGGAAGAACTCTTCGAGCGGCTGAAGGCATATCTCAAGCGGAATAACCTCAAGCAGAAGCAGTTCATCATCGGACTGATTGAGGACGCGCTGGAGCAGGACGAGGAAGACCCTGCCGTGCAGCCGGAGACAGAAGAATCCGACGAACCGGACATAGATGCCGAAGAAGAATAACCACCTAGTGCCGCCGCAGGATGTTCTGCGGCGGCGCTTTTTCGTTCATGGAGGTGATCGTATTTACATTTACCCCGATAACCTGAACGCCAAAGCCACGCTCTGGCTCTGGCAGCTACGGGACTTGGCCGTCATCGGCATTGGACTGCTCATCGCGGTGCTTGCGCTGACGCAGCTCGGGCTATTCCTGCCTATGGTGCTGGTGGCGGCGTATGCGTTTTTGTCCATCCACCTGGACGGACTCAGCGTGCTGGACTTTCTCTCGTTCGTCGTGAGCTTTTACATCACGGAACAGCAAATCTTTGAATGGGAGGACCCGACATGAAAAAGCAGAAGAAAGATAAGCGGCGGCAGTCCACCCAGCAGCTCATGGGCATCAAAAAGATCACAGACTACTGCATTACTACCGACGCGGGGGATTTGGTGTTTTATGTCATCAAGCCCACAAACATCAGCGTCCTCCCCGCAGGCGCAGTCAGCGCGAAGATCCGCGCGCTGCAGAACACACTCAGCGCACAGGCAGGCGTCGAGCTGCTGGCAATGAACTCCCGCGAGAGCTTCAATGCCACCTGCCTCTTTTACCACGACCGGATGCAGGAAGAACAGAACCCCGCGATCCGGGAACTGCTCGAACAGGACCGTGCGTTTCTGGACGAAAAGCAGGTGCAGATGACGCTGGCACGTGAGTTCTATCTCGCCGTGCGCCTGAAAAACGAAAAGCCGGACACGGCGTACACCTTGCTTTCTACCATCGAGACAAAATTCCGCGACAACGGCTTCACCACGCGCCGCGCCGGAAAAGAAGACCTCAAACGCTTACTTGCTATTTATTTCGAGCAGAACACGACAACGGAGCGCTTCGAGGACTACGACGGTCAGCGATTCATGGAGGCGACGGGATGAGTATTTTCAGAAGAAAAAAGCAGACCGACGCGGAAACAGAATCTTTGAAATCCTTCCTCGACATGATCGCGCCCAGCATCGTGAAGTTCGAAACCGGCTATTACATCTGCGGCAACACGTTCCGCTGCATTTGGGCGCTGCGCGAGTATCCAACATCGACCGACGATCTTGCCATCCTGCGGCATTTGGGCGAAAAGCACGGCGTGACGCTGCACATCTATACACGCATGGTCTCGCCGCTCGAAGAACGCAAAATCGTCCATAACGCCGAGATCCGCAACCGGATGAACCGCGGCAGCTCACAGGATTTGCAGCGGTCAGTGGAAGCGGAGAGCAATTTGCAGGACGTGGCGAACCTCATCGGCTCCCTGCACCGGAACAAGGAACCGCTGCTCCATTGCGCGGTCTACATCGAAATGATCGCGGGAGATATGCAGGAGCTGCAAATTTTGCAGACGAATGTGGAGGTCGAGCTCATGCGCTCGAAGCTGAACGTGGACAGGCTGAAGCTTCGCCAGCAGGCAGGCTTCTGCGCCGTCAGCCCGGTCGGATTCAATGTGCTTGGCACAGAGTATGAGCGCGTCCTGCCAGCAAGCTCGGTCGCAAATCTGTTCCCGTTCAACTATTCCGGTAAAACGGACCGAAAAGGCTTTTACATCGGGAAAGACAAGTACGGCAGCAATATTGTGGTCGATTTCGACCAGCGCGACGAGGATAAAACCTCTGCCAACGTGCTGATTCTCGGCAACTCCGGTCAGGGCAAGTCCTACTTGATGAAATTATTGCTCTTGAACTTCCTTGAAGCCGGAAAATCTGTTATCACGCTGGATGTGGAGCATGAGCAGTGGGAGCTGTGCCAGGCGCTCGGCGGCTGCTTCGCGGACATCATCGAGGGAACGTATAAGATCAATCTGCTGGAACCAAGATGCTGGGATACCGACGCTGATCCTTACGATGTGGATGCGCCGAAAGCATTCCGGCAGTCAACCAGATTGGCGCAGCACACGTCTTTCCTCAAAGATGTGTTTCGCACCTACAAGGACTTTACGACAGCACAAATCGATACGATTGAAATTATGTTAACCAAACTATATACGGAATGGGGCATTACAGAGGAAACGGACTTTTCGCAGATGCGGCCGGAGGACTATCCGATTTTATCGGAACTGTATGATTTTATTGAAATCGAGTACGAGAATTTCGACGAAACAAAGCCACAGCTCTACACCAGAGAAACGCTCCAGCAGATCCTGCTGGGGCTGCACTCCATGTGCCGCGGCGCGGACTCGAAATTCTTCAACGGTCACACAAACCTGACCTCGACGCGCTTTCTGGTGTTCGGTGTGAAAGGTCTGCTGTCTGTGGCGCAGAACGTGCGAAGCACGATCCTCTTGAACCTGCTGTCGTATATGTCGGACAAGCTGCTCACCGAGGGCAACACCGTCGCGGCGCTGGACGAACTCTATATCTGGCTGTCCAATCCCGTCGCTATCGAGTACATCCGCAACTCGCTCAAGCGCGTGCGCAAAAAGGAATCCGCGCTCGTGCTGGCAAGCCAGAACCTTGAAGATTTCGACCAGCCGGGGGTGCGCGAGATGACAAAGCCGCTCTTTTCGATTCCGCCGCACCAGTTCCTGTTCAACGCCGGTTCCATTGACCGGCGCGCGTATATGGATATGCTCCAGCTGGAGGACAGCGAGTTCGACCTCATCAAATTTCCGCAGCGCGGCGTTTGCCTCTATAAGTGCGGCAACGAACGATACCTGCTGGAAGTCCACGCGCCGCCGTACAAGGAAGCCCTGTTTGGAAAGGCAGGCGGCAGATGATGAACGATGAAAAGGAGAACGTATGAAACAAATTGAATTTGAACGCTGGGAACCGGATGCAGAGAATCCCTGTAAGCTGAAATATGCCGGTCAGCGCACAGCGGAAGATGTTTTTCACGAGCTGGAAGCTCGGTTGGACAGCATCGGCTATCTACCAGACGAGTATCTTCTTCTGGACAATCGTTGGCAAAACGGACGCGAGATGCCCAGAGACGCCGGCTTTTTCTGTCGGACAGACTACGGCGGAAGTGAAGGCATCTATCTGGATATGTTTCTGGAATGGTACGAGGACAGTCAGCACAAGACAGAGCATTTCATGACCGGCAAAACGCTGGGCGAAGGCGACGCGGATATGGATCGGATGTCCCTCATTTCCTCTGCGATCACGAAAGCGATTCGCGGGGACAACAGTGTCCACGCGCGGTACATAGTGGTTGGAGGGCAGTCAGGTCCGGAAGAAACGATGTCCCTGAACCTGTCTCCGGACGAGCAGCGACTGGTCGCACAGGCGCTGGCAGAACAGCGCATCCGGCTGGGTTCGCAAGCAGAGGGCGAAGAAAAGCTCCTGCGTCGCATGACCGGAAACGTCATGGAGTACATGGACGCGGCTGGTCTGTCCAATCGTCTGGACGAGAATGACCGGGCGCTTTTAGCCCAGCACGATGGAGAGCAGGAAGCAGTACCGGTCATGGGTGGGATGCAGCTATGAGCATGAGCGCAATAGCCGCGCGTGTTGCCGCCACGCTGCTGACTAGCGAGAAAGGACGCAAGGGTGTCGGCTTCCTGCTGGTCGCCATTTTCGCGCCGGTCATCCTGATCGCAGCCATCCTCTGCTCAAACACGGCAGGTGGGGCCGACCACAACAATCTGACAGTCGAAGCGTCGTTCTATGGAGTCAACTTTACGGATTCCGTGCCTGCCGAGTTTCAAACGCACATCACGGATATGCAGACGGCTTTTTCTCTTCTGGATTCGGCGGTGGCGGAAGCCAACGCGACTATGACCGACGGCAATCGTCTTGACCCGATACAGGTCAAGGCGATTTTCTATGCGCTCTGCTTTGGCGAAAGTACGCCGAGCCAGCGTGCGGCAGACCGATTCGTGGACTGCTTTTTCATCACAGAGCAGAGAACCAGAATCGTAGTCACAGTGTTGGAGGACGGCAGCACGGTCGAGAGGGAGGAAGTCTACACAGCGACCGTGCCGCTCTCGCTGGCGGCAGCGTATGAAAATCTTGCTGCAAAGCTCGGCAGAACCATAACCGACGAGGACAAGGAAAACGCCGCGCACATCTACACGATGATCGCGGGCAATGCCAACGGCAGCGACGGGACCGGCGCGTCAGGCGGCACGATCCAGATTGACTATGGTTATGGCAGCGGCAGCACAGAGCTGGACACATCCGGCTTCACGAACCCGGCCGGTAAGAACGCCGACGATCTGGTGCAGTACGCCATCCATGCCTATCAGGAGCATTGGGGCTATGTGTGGGGAACGTTCGGTCATGTGCTGACCGAGAGCCTGTTTGAAGCGAAGCTGGTGCAGTATCCGGATGCTCTTGCTGGCAATGCAGATTTCATCCGCCAGACGTGGGTCGGCGGCAGAACGACAGACTGCGTCGGACTGATCAAAGGCTACGGCTGGCTGGACGCGGAGACGGAAGAGATCGTCTACAACACGAACGGTATGCCGGATATCACGGCGAACGAAATGTATCATGCTGCGACGGTTTCCGGTACGATTGACACGATCCCCGAAACCCCCGGTCTTGCCGTCTGGCATGAGGGACATATCGGTGTCTATATCGGCAATGGTGAGGTGGTCGAAGCAATGGGCACACGGTATGGTGTCGTCAAAACCAAGCTCGAAGGTGCGCGCTGGACGCACTGGCTGAAAATTCCGTACATCAGCTATGACTGAGACTATTTTGGCTTATCCTCTTCCAACTGCGCCTTATATTTTCTGCCCACGCGCTTCGTCGCATCCGTGACGCTCCCGCGCGAAATGGCGGTAACGCCGAACTTGCTGCGCAGTTGGTCGACGGTCTGGTCGAGCTTCCGGGCGCGATCTTTTTGATCATCCTGAAACATGGAGAGCTGCACGGTTTCATTGTCGGAAACATCGCCCAGCGTCACGCCGAGCAGCCGCAGCGGCGTATAGCCGTCCCACAGCTCTGAAAACAGCGTTTTGGAAAGCGCGAAGACCTCGGCGGTCACGTCGGTCGGCTCCGGGAGCTTTCTCTGGTGGGATTTGTTTCGGAAATCGTTTCCGCGGATGGTCACGGTTACGCAGGAGCATCGCCTGCCATCTGCGCGCATCCGGGACGCAACACTGTCGCAGAGCGCCAGCAGGATTTTGTTTGCCTGCGCGGTGTCGGTCACGTCCTCTTCCAGTGTCACAGAGTTGCCGTAGCCCTTGACGGCTTCCGGCTCTGCCAGCACGGGTGAAGAATCCATTCCGTTTGCGTAATCGTGAATGAGCTTTCCCATCTTGATGCCGACGAGTTTTTGGACGCGCGTGAGGTCTGTCTTTGCAAGATCACCAATCGTGCGGATTTGAGAAGCGGTCAGCTTACTCGCCGTCGCGCGGCCGACCGAATACAGCGCGCCCACAGGCAGCGGCCAGAGCTTCTGCGGAATTTCGTCCGCAAACAGCGTGTCTCCAGACACATACCCGCCCGTAATCTCCCCGCTCCATTCACGCTCACGCTCCGAGAACTCAAACAGCACATTGTCGGGCAATACGTCGCCCAGATTGACCATGGCCACATCCCGTCCCACCGACAGCTCTGCTTTGATTGCGGCTGCCGCCGCGCGGTAGCTATCCTCGCGTACCGCCTCATTTCGCGCCATGGTAAAATCCAGCGGCAAAATGGTCTTGCCCTGCATATCTACCGCGCCGGCGGCGATGTCCAGCGCAGCCTCCAGGGCTTTCCTGGGGCCGGGGCCGAAAGGTGCGCCCGGCTGGGGTTGGCCTTCCACGCTGTTGATGTCCACCAGCGTCTTCAGGTCCCGCAGGACATTTTCCCTGTTTTCCGCCACAAAAGCATCGATCTGTTCCAGAAGAAGTTTTTCGTCCATAAACAATCTCCTTGCATAGTTGATACCTTTTATTATAGTATATTAAAAGGACAACACAAGACATAAAAAGGCGTAAAAAGGAGAAACCATGAAAAAAAACATATTGTTCGCACTTGCGGTCATTTTGCTGGCGGGCGTGATTGCCGTGACAAGAGTTATGACGCGTACAGAGGGGGCGACGGCTCGCGTGGAGATCACGGACGCGGAGACGATCACCCTGCCGCTGGACAAGGACGGCACCTATGAAATCAGCGAAGGCAAGCTCCCCGTGACGCTGGAGGTGTCTGAGGGCCGCATCCGCTTTATCAACAGCCGGTGCCCGGACCATATCTGCGAGGGCTACGGCTGGCTTTCAAAAGAGCACGACCAGGCCGTCTGTATGCCCGCGGGCGTTGTGGTATCGGTGGAAAAAGGCGCCTGACGGCCATCCTGCGCGCCGCAGGGGAAATGTACAGTTTTTGTAAAGTGGGAAAAACGCATTGCGCACGGGCCGGCTACACAGTATAATTGTATTGTTACTGTAAAAAAACTGTCAAAATTTCGTGAAGACCACGGGCGTGTATGGAAGGCCCGTTGGGAGAGACCGGAGGCCATGTATGACCATTTTCAACGTTATCAGCCTGGCGGGCGGCCTGGCGCT
>ERZ826220.3544-NODE-3544-length-11931-cov-4.716908_pt1 | contig 11931 bp, 10 predicted proteins | sample MGYA00519927_ERZ826220 | MGnify/ENA primary metagenome ERZ826220 (study PRJEB31778, sample SAMEA3449225) | human gut metagenome | biome: human gut; feature: human-associated habitat; material: faeces | place: United Kingdom | collected 2010/2012 ...
CATCTAACGGCGGGTACGGCTCGTTGCTGGAGTCGTGCACGCATACGCGCGTCGGTGTGCGTGGGATGTCCATTCAGGTTTTTCCCATCTTCGGACTTGTAAAATAGGCGAGGTTAACAAGACGAAGAACGATGACATCCGTCGATTCGCAAGGGGTGGACGCATATGGATTATCAGTATCAGGCCGTTGAACAGCCTTCCAATCCCCGCAAAACCTGGCCGATTGTCCTTTCCGTGGTCGTGGCGCTCACTGTGGCATGCGGCGCAGGAGTGTACGTCTACCACAACAAACGGCAGGAGGCGTTGGACACATGCCGGCAATCGCTTGCGGAATTCAGCTCGGCCCGTAGGGCCGTGCTTGACACATCCGAAAACGGTAGCGAGCTGCAGAAATTGATCCGTGGTGCGCTCGGCGTGAACGACATCATCGACGCGTTCGCGGACGCGGCCACCAGCGCAGAGAACACGGTCGATACGGAAGGTTGTAAGGCGGACGCCACCATCACGCAGCTCAATCTCATCGCCAAAACACTAGACAGCGCCACGGACTCCCTGAATAACAGCCTGAAGGACATCCGGGAGAAGAACGGCACGAATGCGCTGCAGGATTCGCGGAACGATTCGGATGGCACGACAACGAACGGACCATCCTCCAATACTCAGTCCAATACGTCATCGGGGCAATTGCTCGACGTTCCTTCGAACGGTTCTTCCGCCACGGAATCGTTGGATGAATCGAAGAAGGAACTGCAGCAGTCGCTCGACAAGGCGGACAAATTGGTCAACAAGCTTGGCAAGGACGAAACACTGACGTTGACTGGCCGTAAACTGCTGTCCGCATTGTCCAAAGCTGTGGATTCCGGTCAAAAACTCATTGAAAACAGCAATATCAAGGATTCCAAGTACTACAAGGCAGCCAAAGTCACGCTCGATGAGGCCATCGATGTGGCCGAGAATTGGGTGGACAGACAGGCGTCCAAAGCGCAATGACGATTCTCCCTCGTGTTTTCCATACGCGCGTCTAAAGTTTCCCGGAAAACGTCGACGATTATGACATCAGAGAATATGACGCCATGACGGATGGAAGCGTAAGAGGGGATACGAATGGCGAAATCGGGGTGTGGGCCGTCGGGAAACATCGCGTTTGCGAACCCGGTCGCCCGTCCATATCCTAGGCGATCGGGTTCGCAAGACCGATTAGAAGAACAGCGCTGAGACTCCGGCCGCAAAGCACATCAGCAGCACAGACGTGATGAAACTGGCGAGGAATGCCTTCTGCCCCTTCTTGGCGATGGCGCTGAAATTCACGTTGATGCCGAGCGCGGCCATGGCCATGCCGAGCACGATGTACGCGAAATCGACCAGATTCGGTGCGATGGCACCGATGAACGGCACGAACGTGCCGATGATGGAAGCGCCGATGAAACCGAGCATGAACCACGGGAACGACACTTTGCGTTTACCGTCCGCTGGCATTTCGGAATGGTTTTTATCCCACCAAACGGCGATGACGATGGCTGCGAACACCAGCATCAGCACTCGCGACAGTTTCATGATGGTTGCGATGTCCACCGCGCCGAACGCGTCGCCGGCTGCCACGGCATGGGCGATTTCGTGCAAGGAGGCTCCGGCGGTAATGCCCAGCTGTGTCTTACTCAAGCCGGTCAATGGTCCAAGGGCGATTTCTAACAATGCGAAGATGGTGCCCATGATGGCGATGATGGCCACGGCCATCACTTCGTTGTTGGCTTTTTCATCCTCTTTTTCCGGCGGTACTTTGATGGAGCCAGACAATCCCATGACGGCGGCCGCACCGCAAATGCCGGTGCCGCCCGCCACCAGAATGGCGAGTTGCGGGTCGACGCCAAATTTGCGGGCGATGGCGTAGCACACCACGATGGTGAGTGTCACGACCACGGCCGCGATGGGCAGACACTTGATGCCTTGGGTGAACAATACGGTCAGATTGAGCTTGAATCCGAGCAGAATGATTCCCAGACGCAACAGTTTATTGGAAATAAGTCCTGCTGCGTCCTTCACGCCGGACCTGTGTTCCACGGAACGGCTGGAATACCATTTGCGAATCGGAAACTGGGCCGCCATGCCGATGAGCAATGCGATGATCAGCGCGCCGAACAGACTGAATCCCGGAAACTGTTTAAGCCACGAAGCCACTAGTGAGGCGGCCAAAGTGACGATGCCGACGAAAACCATTTCCTTGGTGGCTATGCGAGCCCACCATGTTTTGCAAAAATCAATCACGTGTCTCAAGTGTTCCGGCCGGTTCGGACATCGGTATGGTGCGGAAAGCAATGACTTCAGCGCCGTGCCAACGATACTGAAATCCAATGCGCGATCGGCAGCAGGTACAGGAACACTGCCAATGTTAGACTGGACGTGGGCGCTCCCACCGAAGCGAGCGGCACCGCTCCGGCGATGGACCATGGAATCAGCGGAGCCACCACCACGGCGGTATCCTCCAGATTGATGGCCTTGCGATGCTCGTCGGACTCCAGATGGTCGCATAGCTGATTTGTCAGCATGATCGACAACGTTTGATTGCAGGCGACGGCACTCGCCACGAGAGACGTTACCAGCGTGGCGCCGAATACGCTGATATGCCGGGCAAGTGATGAGACCATCCGATGCGCGCCATCCAGCAGTTCTGTCTCTTGGAAAATGCCGGAATATGACGATGAAATGCATACGATCAGCATCACTTTGACCATTGAAACGATTCCGCCACCATCGATCAGCGGTGCGACGCGCGCGTCAGCACAGTGGAATCCGAATACCAGTGCGTGGCCAATCGCGGTCCAATCCATATGTTGCACTGCAACGCAAATCGGCAATGCAGTCAGTATGCTGGCGGTCATGGTGATGCGCACGTCAACCCTGGCGATCGCCAGCGCGACCAACACCACTGCGGGCAGGACGGTGACCCAATCAAGATCGAACGCGTTGGAAAACAGTCCGGCAATGTCAATGGAGCTGTTGGAAGGATGCGTGCACAGCGCCAATGCCGCATACACTGCGCACGTCAGCACGAACGGTACCGCGGCAGTTTTCAACATCAGCCGGATATTGTCGAAAATGTTCGTGCGCGTCAGCGTTTTGACCAATTGGGCGCTGGTGGATACGGGGGAGCAGCGGTCGCCGAAATAGATGCCGGACAGTATCGCTCCACCGAGGAACACCGGTGGAACCTGCATGGAAGTGCCCAACGTCATCGTGATCACACCCATCGTCGCGGCCGAAGCGAACGATGATCCGGTCAGCAGCGACATCAGACAGTTGAGCAGGAACGTGAGTAGGACCACCACATGAGGATGCACCAGACCTGCCGTATTCGTCACAATGAACGACACAGTGCCTGCGGCGCGCCACAGGGTGGTCAGCAGGCCGATCAGAACGAACGTTACTACCACGATGCTGGCGGCACGCATGGTCGCGAAACCTTTGGAAATCATGGCGGTGAACGTATGCCCGGTAAGACGCCCATGAGCTAGGAAGATCACCACGCCGGCCAACAACGCCGGAATAATGGAAATGCCGGCGATAATGCAGACGATCAACGCACCACAGAACAACGCCATTGTGATGAGCTCGGCCATGGATACACGTCCTTCCTTCATAGGTGCCATGCGAAACACCGCACTAGTGAACCCGATTGGCATGGTTGATGCGTGAACTGTTTCGATATATGACTATCGGTGTGGCATGTGGCCGTTGCGCTGTGTCGGTTTGCTTCAAGCCGACTTGAAGTTGGTAATCTGGCTCTGGAAGCAAAATCGAACAGAATAAGGAGAATTCATGGCTGATTTCGAAGCAAGGAAGCTGGACGAATTGGATCATCGCACTGATGATGCCTCCGCGCCCGAAGTGTTCTTCACATCTGTGATCACGCCGGAAAGCCTGATTGGAGCCTATCATGCGCTCGGACGCAAGCCTCAAGGCAACGTGGCCATTAAAATCCATTCCGGCGAATCGGAGAAATCCAATAACCTCAATCCGGCGCTCGTCAAGGATCTCGTGCAGGAGCTCGGCGGCACGCTCGTCGAATGTGCGACCGCATACGATGGCAATCGCGAAACGCCTGAGAAAAGCCTTGCCGTGTTCAAGGAACGTGGATACGCGGATATCGCGCCGATCCAAATCATGGACATGGGCGGTGAAATCGAAATTCCGGTAGTCAAGCACCGTCATATCGCCTATGACATCGTCGGCAAACATATCGACGACTATGATTCCATCTTCGTGCTTTCGCATTTCAAGGGGCATCCGATGGGCGGCTTCGGCGGCGCGCTCAAAAACGTGTCAATCGGCATCGCATCGTCGAACGGCAAACGCTGGATCCATTCCGCGGGCGTGGCCACCGACCACTGGGTGGAGACCGCCCAAGATGACTTCCTCGAATCGATGGCCGAAGCCGACGAGGCGGTGATCAGCCACATGCATGGCAAGATGATGTATCTGAACGTCATGAACCGCCTGTCCGTGGACTGCGACTGCTTACCCATCCCATCCGAACCAGACATGCACGATATCGGCGTGTTGTCATCGCTTGACCCGGTGGCGCTCGATCAGGCATGCGTGGACCTTATCCACGTTGCCCCCGACGGAGCTTCCGTCACCGAACGCATCGCTTCCCGCCACGGCGAACACACGCTCGAATACGCCGAAGAACTCGGCATCGGCTCACGCTCGTACCGTCTGACCGTGCTCGACTGACAGTGTCCGCAATGACCACGAAACCGGCGGGAACGGGCGGTGTCGTAATCGCCCATATTGAAGCGCTGCTTGCCGAACGCGACCATGTGCTCGTTGCGATAGACGGGCCATGCGCATCCGGCAAAACCATGCTCGCCGCAACCGTCAACAAGCGTTTCGGCGGCAACGTGCTGCATATGGACGATTTTTTTCTACGTCCCGAGCAGCGCACGCCGGAACGATTCGCGCAACCCGGCGGGAACGTGGACCGTGAACGGTTCGAAACGGAAGTATTGGCTCCGCTTTTTGCCGGAAAAACCGTGCAATACCGTCCATGGGATTGTCATTCGGGCGATTTCGCGGTCTCTCGTACCGTCGAACCGGCTCGGTTGACCATCGTGGAAGGCAGCTACAGCATACATCCCGATCTGCGCGGGTACTACGATTGCATGATCTGTCTTGCGATTACGCCTGCTGAGCAACTGCGTCGGCTTGAGCAACGTAATCCGCGCATGCTGCGACGTTTCGTCGACGAGTGGATTCCGTTGGAAAACCGTTATTTCGAAGAGACCGGAACCGAATCGGCTGCCGACATGATCGTCGACACTGCATTGCTGACGATCATTGAAGAGAAGAAAACAAAAGGAGAATGAATATGTCTGATTCTGCAACTATGTCCGTGCGCGCTTTGCATCGTACCGACCTGCCGAAGCTGAGCCTGAGCACCAAAGCTGCGGCCACCGTGTTGGCCATTGTGGCCGCGGTCGCATTGCCGCAGCTGTTTCATGTCATTGGTGCCGTTTCCGGGCAGGGCACCATGCTTGGCGTAGCATTTCTGCCGATGCATCTGCCGATCATCTTTGTCGGCCTGATTGCCGGTCCTGCCGTCGGCGCCATCGCCGGAGCTGCCGCGCCGCTCGCCAGCTTCCTGCTGTCCGGCATGCCGATGCTGGCGATGCTGCCGCTGATGATGGTGGAATTGTGCGCGTATGGTCTTGTGGCCGGTTTGCTGCGCGAAGTCAAGCTGCCGAGTCTTGCGAAGGTGGTCATCGCCCAGCTGGCCGGCCGTGTGGTGCTGACCGCGGCCACTGCGATCGCTGTGTTCGCGTTCGGCTCAAGCAAGGCGGTCGCCGCAACATGGACGAGCGACCTGGCCACCGGTCTGCCGGGACTCGCCTTGCAGTGGGCGCTGATCCCGCTCGCCGCCTACTGGACCGAGTCGCTGATTGCCAAGCGCAATCACTGAACAACGATAGTTCAAACGCGGCAGTCAGCCACGTTCTGAACAAAACCGATATTTTCGGGAGCCAAGCCATTACGCTTGGCTCCCGTTGTCATATCAGTCGGGAAATCGGGAGAAACGGTCATGATCGCGGGAGTGTCCATCACCACATTGCTGCTGGTGCTCGTAGCCGGCATCGGGGCGGGATTCGTTGGATACGCGGTCGGCGCATCCTCGCTGATATCCTATCCGGCGTTGCTGGCGTTCGGCATTCCGCCTGTGCTGTCCAACACCACGAACACGGTGGGTGTGTGCGGTACGGGCATCGGCGGATTGCTTTCCGCCCGCAGGGAGCTCAGAGGCCAAGGCGTGCGCGTGGCCGTCTACGCCTGCATCGGACTGGCCGGCGGCATTATTGGCGGACTGTTGCTGCTGGAACTGCCGGCGAAGGTCTTCGAATTCGCGGTGCCGCCGCTTATCCTGTTCAGCGCGGTCATCATCGCACTCAATCCACGGAAGAAGGCGGCCGCGCGCGACGCCGTGGCGCAGGCGCTGCCGCAATCGCATCAAGGCGAACGAGCCTCGCGGATCGCCAGCAAAACCGCAAGCGGCACGTTGCGCAACGATCCGTGGTGGCTGTGGGTCGGCGTGAGTTTCGTCGGCGTCTATTCCGGCTATTTCGGTGCCGCAGCAGGTACGCTTGCCTTGGCGATTCTCGATTTGGGTAAGATCGGCCCGTTCCATCAGATCAACGCGCTGAAAACAGTGGTCGGTTTCGGCGCGAACATTTCCGCCGCAATCATGTTCATCATTCGTGGATCCGTGTACTGGCCATTCGCCATCATGATGTGCATCGGATGTATCATCGGCAGTGCCATCGCACCTCCCATAACCCGGCATATTCCCGAAAACATCATGCGTGCCGCTGCCGTGCTCACCGGCATCATCCTCGCCGTCAAGCTCGGCTGGAGCACCTACTTGTGACGTGCGCTGTACATTGATTCGCAAGGTGAAGTCCCGCTGGAAGAACCGGTTTCTCCGGCGGATTTCTTTTTCTAGCTGCCTTGCGATTGAAGGACCTGCGAGCCGTCCATCGGTATCTCGCAAAACAGCATCGTGTCAGATAAGCGTCGACAGCGCTCGCATGACGATGTCCACGTCCTTGTTTTCCAATTCGCGAATGACATGCAGATAGGTTTCCTGTGTTGTGGTCATGCTGGCGTGGCCGAGGCGGCGCGACGCGCTGGCGATCGATACGCCGGCGAACAGCAGCAGTGATGCGTGCGTATGCCGCAATCCGTGGATGGAAATGACTGGCACATCCACGTTCTTGCAATGTCTGGCAAGCACGTCGTTGGCTGTGGAATTGTAGACTTTGCCGTGCACGAAGATGGGTTTGTCATGCGGAAGATTCTTGAGCAGTCCGGAAAGCTGCATGATGAGCTGCCAGTCAAGCTGCACTTTGCGCACGGAGGATTCGTTTTTCGTGGGTACAAAACCGCCGCCGTTTTTGTAATCCCAGGTTTTGCTGACGGAAAGCGTTTGGTGGGCGAAATCGAAGTCGTCGGGCGTGAGCCCAAGCGCTTCGGAGAAGCGGAGTCCGGTTTTCGCGATGAGGAGGATGAGCCAATCCCAACTTGCCTCATCGCCAAGATCAAGATCAGCGAGCATAGCGTGCAGCTCGAATTGGTTGAGATACTTCATTTTTTTGATGCGTGGCTGCTTGCCTTTGATAATGACTTTGCGTGTCGGATCACGGGGAATGAGTCCTTCATCAACGGCATCGAGAATGGCGCCTTTGATCTGGTGATGAAAATCCATGGTGGTCTGGCGCTCATGATGCTGCGCGTAACCGTTAATGAGCTGCTGATAGGCGGTGCGATCCATATCGGCAAGTCTTAGTTCAGGGATGAGTTTGCTGAGCCAAGATTGTGTGAGTCGATATTTACCCATGGTCACGTCTCTGATGGCACCTTCCTTATACGTTCTCACCCACTGGGCGTAGTAGTCGCAGAACAGCGATTCCGAGGTGATGTTTTCCTGCATAGTGTGCACCTTTCTAAAAAGGTAGGGGATAAGGTGCAGCCATCATACTTACGCTGATGAAGGGTGATGAGCGAGTCCAGGCGGGCCAGATAGCGGCCGATTTGACGTTGTTCATCCATGTGGTCTGGCAAAGATACAGTCATATCCTCGACATCGGATGCGTTGTACGACGGTAGAGCCCCAACTTGAACCAAACTCGTCAAGTCTATCCGCTCAAAAAGCGATTGGCCGAATTGCGAATCCAACCGGTTTGGATCCATTGAAAATGCCATCGTGTTGTTATCCAGCAGGAACAGCTCATTTACCAGACGTTTTCTATTTAATAGAACAGCAGCGCCGACTTTAGCAAAGAAAATTGCCGGCACCTGGCAAATCGGATGCCAGCTCATACGCGCGATCTGATCGGCGGTCACGTAATTGTTCGATATAACCAATTCGCGTTCATTGCCTGGCGTATTCATATCCGACACCTTGAAAAAGGGGATCCCCTCGGAACCGCCTTGCTCAGCATCGGGAAAGCCTATTCCTGATTGAGCGAAACCAAGTTCTCCCAGCTTACGCTGTTCCCAAGCGGGGGCGCGGTATTCTTATGGAAGATGTGCAGTCACTCGTGGAGCCGTGCATTGGTTTGCCGGTACCGCAATGAGGAGGGATAGATGAATAAGCAGCAGCTCGCTTCGAAGATTTGGGAATCCGCCAATAAGATGCGTTCCAAGATCGAAGCGAACGAATACAAGGATTACATTCTTGGCTTCATCTTCTACAAATTCCTTTCGGAAACCGAACTGATGCGCTTGAAAGCCAGCGACTTCACTGAGGGCGACCTTCCGCAGCTCACGGAGGACAATCCGGACATTGTGGAATTCGTACAGGGTGAGTGCGGCTACTTCATCGCCTATGACAACCTGTTTTCCACATGGATTAAACAAGGTAACGATTTCGAGATTTCCAACGTGCGCGATGCGCTTTCGGCGTTCTCCCGCAATATCAATCCGGCGCACAAGAAAGTATTCGACGGTATTTTCGACACTCTACAGACCGGACTTTCCAAGCTCGGTACCGATGCAAGAAGCCAGTCCAAGGCCGCGCGAGATTTGATTTACCTCATTAAAGACATTCCGATGGATGGTCGTCAGGATTATGACGTTCTCGGCTTCATCTACGAATATCTCATCAGCAATTTCGCCGCCAATGCGGGGAAGAAGGCCGGCGAATTCTACACACCTTCTGAGGTTTCCCAGCTGATGAGCGAAATCGTCGCCTGGCATTTGCAGGGGCGCGAGCAGATCAAGATCTACGATCCGACATCCGGCTCTGGTTCCTTGCTGATTCATATTGGCCAAGCTGTGGCTCGGCGCAACGGCAATCCGGATTCCATCATGTATTACGCGCAGGAGCTCAAGGAGAACACCTACAACCTCACGCGTATGAATCTGGTGATGCGTGGCATTCTTCCCGACAACATCGTTGCCCGCAACGGCGACACCTTGGAGGATGACTGGCCATGGTTCGACACGTTGGAGAACAAGGAGGAAACGTACAATCCGCTGTTCGTGGATGCGGTGGTCTCCAACCCACCCTATTCGCAGAATTGGGATCCCACTGACAAGGAGATCGATCCGCGTTTCAGCTATGGCATAGCTCCGAAGTCCAAGGCAGATTATGCTTTCCTGCTCCACGACTTGTACCATCTGCGTGCCGATGGCATCATGACCATCGTTCTGCCGCATGGCGTGCTGTTCCGCGGCGGAGAGGAAGGTCAGATTCGTAAGAATCTGATCGAGAACCGTCATATTCAGGCGATTATTGGTCTACCGGCGAATATTTTCTTTGGTACGGGTATCCCCACCATCGTGATGGTGTTGCGCAAAAAACGTGACGACGACAAGGTGCTCATCGTTGATGCGTCGAAGCATTTCATCAAGGACGGCAAGAACAACAAGCTACAGGCTTCTGATATCAAACGCATTGTCGATGTGGTGTCGAACAATCGCACAGTACCCAAGTTCAGCCGTCTGGTGTCTATCGATGAGATTCGCGCCAACGATTACAACCTCAACATTCCGCGTTATGTCGATTCATCCGAGGATGCGGAGACGTGGGATGTGTACGCTTCGATGTTTGGTGGCGTTCCGAAGAGTGAGGTTGAGCAGCTTGAGGAATATTGGAACGCCTGGCCGAGTCTGAAGGCCGAGCTGTTCCGTGATAACGGTGCCTGCTACGCCTGCGACCATGACGACATCGCTTCCGTGGTGCGCAACAATGCCGACGTACAGGCGTTCATTGCCTCGTATGGGCAAGCCATTTCCGGCCTGCCTGCTGACCTGCGCTCCCGTTTGGTGGAGCATCCTGAACAGGTGGATGCGCTCGGGCAGGAAACGGCCATCGGCAAGGAATTGGATGCGATGGTTGCCGATACCGCGCTGGTTGACCCGTATGATGCTTATCAGAAGCTTGATGATGCGTGGAACGGCATCTCCATTGATCTGGAAGTGTTAGGTTCCGAAGGTTTCGATGCGGTAAGAGCCGTGGATCCGAACATGGTCGTCAAGAAGAAGGCCGGCAAGGATGTGGAAGTGCAGGATGGCTGGATTGGCCGCGTTCTGCCGTTCGACCTGGTTCAGCGCGAGCTGCTGCACGATGATTTGGCCGCAATCGAGACGGACGAACGCCGTGTGCAGGACATCGATTCCGAGATTGAAACCATTTTGGAAGATTTCGATGAGGATGACAAGCAGAACAGCGATGCAATCAATCAGGACGGTGACGCCTTCGTTGCCGCCGAGCTGAAGAAAGCGGTCAAGGCGATCGGCAAGAATCCGGCTTCCGATTTCGAGCGTGGCTTGGTGCAGTCCCAGAAACTGTTTGATGAGGCGAAGAAGCTGAAGTCCGGCATTAAGACCAAGCGAAACGCGTTGGAGGAGAAGACCTACAACACGATTAAGGCATTGAGTGACGAGGAAGCCAGAAGGTTGCTGGAAGCCAAGTGGATTACACCATTGCAGAAGCAGCTGGAGGCATTGTCGAATGCTGTGATCGACGAGTTCATCGGCAAAGTGAACGCGTTGAAGAACAAGTATGCCACCACATATGCCGATGTATGCGGCCAAATCGATGAAGCGGAGAAGGAATTGGCCGGAATGCTTGGCGATTTGACCGGCAATGCCCGCGATCTGGCGGGCTTGGAAGAGCTCAAAGCATTGCTCGGGGGTGAATGATATGGCCGAACAGCATGGAAAAACGTTGGTTCCGGAGATTCGTTTCTCTGGTTTCACTGACCCTTGGGAACAGCGTAAGCTGGGGGGAATTGCCACATTTGGTGGTGGGCATACCCCATCTATGTCGGACTCTGACAACTATGAAGGTGGAAACGTGCTGTGGGTTACGTCCCAAGATGTGAAGTCCCACTATCTTGATGGAACCACAACCCAGATAACGGAAAAGGGCGCAAAAGAGCTGACTCTTTATCCTGCGGGATCCTTGGTGATGGTAACGCGAAGCGGAATTCTTCGTCATACTCTTCCGGTAGCTGAATTGCGTAAACCATCAACTGTAAATCAAGATATTCGTGTTATCTTGCCCCAAGAAAAATATTACGGACAGTGGTTGCTGCAATTTTTTATTTCACGCAACAAGGAACTGTTGCTTGAGTTTGGTAAGACAGGTACAACTGTCGAAAGTGTTGACTTCAGCAAGATGAGAGACATGGTTTTACTCACGCCGTCCTTGCCGGAACAGCAGCGAATAGGCCACTATTTCGCGCGGCTCGATAACCTCATCACCCTTCATCAGCGTAAGTATGACAAGCTCTGCGTACTGAAAAAATCCATGCTCGACAAGATGTTCCCTAAGGGGGGTTCCCTGTATCCGGAGATTCGTTTCTCTGGTTTCACTGACCCTTGGGAACAGCGTAAGCTGGGTGAAGTTGCACCATTACAAAGAGGATTTGATTT
>ERZ826220.3545-NODE-3545-length-11926-cov-2.382697_pt1 | contig 11926 bp, 7 predicted proteins | sample MGYA00519927_ERZ826220 | MGnify/ENA primary metagenome ERZ826220 (study PRJEB31778, sample SAMEA3449225) | human gut metagenome | biome: human gut; feature: human-associated habitat; material: faeces | place: United Kingdom | collected 2010/2012 ...
CCAGATTTTATAGGCCGAATATCCACGTTTCCACCCATAATTTCCTGTCCGATTTTTGTAAGCGTATTATAAATATACCGGTTTAACGTTTCAAATTGTTCCCTGCTGGCTGTTTTCGACTGTGATTTAGATACGGTTCCGTCTGACTTTAAGTAAACGGGAATTACGGCCGACCAGCCGCTGATCTCCCCGTCGATAGCACGGATAATTTCCGGGTCGTCGGAGGAAAGGCCGCTCATTTTAAAAACTTTTATGTCCTTGGCGTTGTCTGCTCCGGTTTCCGGTGTGCCGTCTAGCACCGGGTCGTCCAACCGGAAATAGAACATGCCGCCAAATTCTGTGTCCCCATTTGTTTTTTCCGCAATTCCTTTTGCTGCGGCCGCCATATATACGGCGAGCTGCAGGGTCGTGCCGTTAAAAATGTCCGCCAGAGAATATCCCTTTGCACCGGATTTATAGTCAATGACCTTCAAATAGAGCTTCCCGCCGCGGGATAAGGTGTCAATCCGGTCAATCCTGCCGGACATGGTAACTTCGCCGCCGCCGCCGGGCAGTGCAACGGTTACAGGAGGCAATTCGCCGTTTTTATCAAACTTCACTTCAAATGCCGCCGGTTCAAATTCTCCCCGGGCCACATGTTCACAAATGGCCCAAACAGATTTTGAAACCAGGCTTTTCAGCCTCTTTTTCAGGGCTTCCAGCCGGCCGGCGCTATACATATTTTTGATAAACATAGTGCTAAACAAATTTTCTATAATGGCGTCTGTCATTTCGCGCTGCTCATCTGGCGTAATGGTGCGAAAAGACAGATTTTGTTTTTTCATTTCTGCGGAAAACCGCTCAATAATTTCATGAAGCAGGCTGCCAATATCCGGCGCCTCCACCTTTAACACCTTTCGTTCCTTTGCCTTTAACCCATACTCAATGAAAAATGAAAACGGACACGCAGAATACCGCTCAAAGCGGGAAACGCTGCCGTATAAACTGCTGCCGTAAAGGTTTAGAACCGTGTCGTTTGAAAGTTTTCCGGCTGTGTTTGTATATTTAAAGAACCGCTGGGCCCTCTCGAGCCTCTGCCGGTAAGCTTCATCCTCCATTAAAACAGAAAACAGGGCTTTTGCCGCGTCGTTTTCGCCCAGCTGGCCCATATGCGTTAAAGCATACGTATAGGCCGACTGCTTGGAGGCTACCGTTGTTTCCGGCCGCTGCTCTTTTAAGCTGAGCTCGTTTGAAGCTTTCAGCCCGGGAAAGGTGCGCTTTAATTTTGAAATGAACATAGAGGGGCGCAGGCCGCCGCCAAAATCGTCCCCCACGGGGTATGAAACAAACAGCTTTTCCCGGCAGATGTTCACAGCAGTGTAAACCGAAAATTCTGCGTCGCTGATCAGTTTTTTTGCATCAGGCGCCACCGATATACCCTGCGAAAGCAAAAATTCCCGTTCGCTGTCGGACAGGAGGGCGCTGGGGGCGGGCGCGGGCGGGAATATTCCGTCGTTTGCGCCGATAACAAAGGCCGCGCGGACGTTTTTGATTACGGAGCGGTTTAAATCACCGAACGATACCTGGTCGTAAACCGTTGGAATCACTCCAATGCTTTTTTGGGAGAGCCCGGCTTCTAAAATTGCCCGCATGCCGGAAAGGCCTATGGTTTCGTTTCCCAGCAACTCTTCCATCAGGCTAAAGGTTTGCGTTAAAATATTATATACTTCTGTATATTCATCCGCCTGGCGCAGCAGGCCGTCTGCCTGAAACTTGCTGATAAGCTGTTCAATTTTTTTCTGCAGATGAGTTGTTTCAAAAAAGGACAGAAAAGCTGCAATGCGGCCGCCAACGGTTTTTGCTGCCATAACCGTTTCTTTCAGCATCAAAACGGGTTTCAGCAGGCGGTTTTTCACTTCCAGACAAGATACAGCTTCGTCCGTCTGCGCGTCTTCGCTGTCAAAAACGCCCTTTGCTTTGCGCAGAAAGCGTTCGTTGCTGAGCCAGTCTCCAAATTCCACTGCGCCGGCTAACGCATAGTTTTCCAGGCGGAACGCCTCCTCCTCGCTGATATCCGCAAAGCCCGATTTCATATAGGCCGTTACACGCTTTGTGGTAATGCCCAAGAGCAAATCGAACAGGGAAAACAGGTATAAAACGATGGGATGGTTTAAAAAATCCCGGCGCGTGTCGGCAAAAACCGGAATATCATACAGAGGGAAAACGGACTGGATGAGGTCGGCATAGCCATCATAGTCGCCGGTGATCACAGCAATTTCACGGTAGCTTGCCCCGGTTTCTTTCACAAATTTTTTGATTGCCGCCGCTGCATATACCACCTCTTCATATTTGCCCTTTGCAACATAGAGGGAAACGTCGGCGGGGGCGTCTGTTTTCCAAACCGCTTTTTTGCCGGACATGGCCTGTTCCAAAACAGACAGCTCCGAAGAGGAAAAACGGGGTGCAAGATTCAGTACTACAGGCGGCAAAACCTTTGCACCTGCATTTTGCGCAATGCGTTCTAAGGCCTTTTTCGTGTTGTTTGCGCTTGCAAAAACCGAGTTGGGGGGCACGTGCTCGCCGGGCATGGTTAAGGCCACAGTGACAGAAGCGCCCACCGCCAGAAACGCTTCAATGCAGGCCAGCTCGTTTTGTGTAAACCGATAGAACTCATCAATAAAAATATTTGCATTTTTAATATAGTCGCTGTCAAAGCACAAAGACGCCATCAGCGTTAAATCGTCGTCGCTGTCTGAAATGCTTTCAGACAGAAGCGTGTTATATGCTTCATAAATGTAAGAAAGGTCGCGCAGCCGCGCTGAAAACAGGTGTTCCTCTGTTTTTTCTGCTGCTGCCCGCAAAGCTTCCGCCGTTACCTGCCCTTTTTTCAGTTCGGAAACCGCATCCATAAATAGACGGATTAAGCCCTGCTTGTCCGCCGCCGTGCGGTAAAACACCAGCTTGTTTTTGCAGCTGCCAAAGGCCCTTAACACCAGCATGGCTTTGCCTGCGCCGTCTGTGGGATTATGGTTCAGGCCCGCGCCGGCAATGAGTTTTTTTGCAAGGCGGCCAAAGGAGGTTACGTTAAAATCGTCGTGAATATAGCCCTTTTCGTTTAAAAAGGCACTCTCGCCTTGGTGAGAATATTGTTCCGGAACAATCATCAGTGTGCGCAAGCCTTTTTCCTCCGCCTGAGCCGCCTGTTTCACGCAGTATTCACTTTTTCCGCTTCCTGCCCGTCCGAGCACAAATTGCAGCGGCATAAAAAGCCTCCTTTTTTGATGAAAAGCCGGTTAGGCGAGGGCGATGGCTTCGCTCACTGTGATGGCTTTATAACATATCTTCACATTTTTGGCGCTATCACTAATTTTGATATTATTCGCGCCGTTGATGTCACCCAAATGCAGATTGAACCAGCCGAATCCAAACATCTGTTCATTTCCGCCGTCGTATAAAACGCCGTCGATTAGGAACATAACGATTCTGGGGCCGCCGTCTATGATCACGGTAACGTGGTGCGCACCGCGAGAGAGCGCCGTTTCGCCTGTGGTCTTGGTGCACCAAAATTTACCGTCGCCAATGGAGAATATCAGCTGCCCGTCTCTTTGCTCAATGAAAAGCCCTTTTTCGTTTTCCGCATTGGAGATCAAAACGCCGTTTTCTCCCGTGATGTCAAAATCCAAGGTCAAACCGCAGTTGATCAATTTGGAGCGGCAGTCGATCTCTGCTTCGAAATCCTTTACGGTGAAAGGCTGCAAATAGGGAAGCTCGGCGCCGTTTTTAAGCGGTTTAAACGGCACCACTGTGGGCTTTGCGCCTTCTAATTGCGCCCAAAGTCCCTCAATCAGAGCTTTGTCAATGCGATGTACGCAGGCGTATCGCTTTTGCGTTTCCGTTATGTAATATTCCCCGTTTGCTTCAATGAGGTCGGGGTAAGAAATACGAATGTTGATGTCGTGGTCGTAGAGGATGATTTCTGGTTGAGAAAACCTTAAAATTTTGCCCTGGGGAGAATCGGCCTCCACCGCGCCGCACAGCCAGGCCGGGTTCCGCTCCTCATACCACCGGCAGCCGTTGTTGTGATACCAGTATAAATATTTTCCGTTTTCACACTTCCAGATGAAGTTGGCCGCCCGCGGGTGCTTCACCTGCCGTCCGTTATCGTAGGTGAGGGGCTCGGGCTCTGAAAAGCTCACACCGCCGTCCCGGCTGTAGGCACAGTAGGGATGGCCGGTCACCGTTCGAAAGGTGCAGAAAATGCTGTTGTCGCTCAACACAACAAAGCTGTGCTCCTCCGAGATGTTGCTCACCGTTCGGTCTGTACGAATGCCCCTGCCCCCTTTGGGAAACGTTTCCCAGGTAAGTTTTTCGGGGTTTGTCTCCGTTTCAATGTTTTGGCAAAACAACAGTGTCCCTTCGGAATGATACATAAAACCTTCTCCGAATTTGCCAACCTTATATTGGGGAACAAACCCCCCGCCGTTATAAGAAAATGGCTTGCCTACGTTCCAGAAAAACTTGATTTTTCCGCCGTAGGGGTTCTCTAAATCCACCTGATAATTTTCAAGGGGAATGTCGTACCAGTTCTTTGACCAGGAGCGCCCGCAGTCGTCGCTGAACTTAAACACAAAATGACCTTGCGTATCCACCCGGGTGGTTACGCCGTTTTCAAAAGGGGGATCGTCTGCCAAAATGCTTCTTGTGTTGTCTGCGTTAAAGTTATAGAAGCAGTATATTCTGCCGGAACTAGTTTTATAAAGCACCGCGTAGGAGGACTCGGGGCTGCTTGCGGATTCTACGTCGGTTACGTCTGTCCAGGTTTTGCCGCAGTCGGTGCTGCGCATGGAAATTACGTGCTGACCAGCGTCGCCCTCCATGCCTGCCCCGGTGGTCACCACAAGCACCCACGCGCCGTCGTCTGCCTTCACAACATAGGGCTGGTCGGAATAATATTCCACAGGAATTTTACTTCCGTTTTTGATGTTTCTCGCATCGTACGATGCATCATTTTTTGTGTTGCGCATCTCTTTTCCGCCTTTCATTTTATCTTACCCAACGGACAAATAGCCCTCCGGATAAGAAAAGGTATTGTCATCTTCCGAGTGCCACATGGTGGCCACCGTTAAAACACCAATTCTTCCGATATACATAATAAAAATTAACACAATTCTGCTGGCGGAGGAAAGCTCCGGCGTAATGCCGCAGGAAAGCCCCACCGTTCCGAAAGCGGAAACCACCTCGAACAGAATTTGGGAAAAGCTCATGTCCGGCTCAAAAAACAGCAGCAGAAAGGTTCCCATAATCACCACAGTGAAAGCCAGGGTGATGATTTGAGACGAGCGGACAATGGTGTTTCGTGCGATTTTATATTTGAAAAACGAGCCGGGATGCAGGCCCGCCGCTTCGCCGGTGGAGCTTAATGCGCAAAAAAGCGTGGTGGTTTTAATGCCGCCACCGGTGCCGCCGGGGGAAGCACCGATAAACATCAGCGCAATCATCACCAATAGGGCTGCGCTGGGAAATGCGCCCAGATTATGGGTGGCAAAGCCTGCCGTTCTGGCAGACACGCTGTGGAAAAGTGATTCCAGCCAGGTGAAATCACCTGTCAGCTTCAGCAAAAGCGTGCCGGCAAGAATTAACCCCAAGCTCATGAAAAGCGCAACCTTTGTATGAAAACGGAGTTTTTTCACAGTGCGGAATTTTATGGCGGAGGTAAGGTCGTGAATGACTAAAAACCCAATTCCGCCAAAAAAGATGAGCATGCAGGTAACGATATTCAACAGCACATCTCCCGAATAGTCCGTAAGGCTTTTCATGCCGCCCAAAATGTCGAACCCGGCGTTGTTAAACGCAGAAATGCCGTGAAACACCGAAATTTGCACAGCGCGCCAAAAGGAATATTGTGGGTAGAAGGAGAAAAAGCTTAAAACAGCGCCGGAAAGCTCAAAGGCAATGGTAATGAGAAAAATTTTTTTCAAAAGCATTAAAAGGCCCTCAAAGGAGCCTAAATTGATGGACTCTTTCAGCAAAAGCCGCTCGTTTAAACCAATGCGCTTGCGAAGGGCGAGCATAAACGCCGCGCCGATTAACGAAATGCCCAGGCCGCCGGCCTGAATAAGCAGGGCAATGACGGTTTGACCGAAGCCGGTGAAAGTGTCGAAGGGGTCAACAGTCACCAATCCCGTCACGCAGACAGAGCTGGTGGCGGTAAAAAAAGCGTCTAAAAAAGAGAGGCGCACGCCGTCACGAACACTGAAAGGGAGGGAAAGCAGGCATGCGCCGGATAAAATCAGAACCAAAAAGCCGATGGCAGTTATGGCCGCCGGCCGTAAATGTTTTTTAAATATCATTTTTTTCACCAGTTATGTTTTTTCTAATTGCCGCGCAAAGACCGCGCGGTTAAACGGGAAGAAGGCTTTCGTCATTTTGCAGTAGCGTTGCCAGCGTGCAGTCGATGGTATTAGCCCCATCGGTAAGCACAAAGCCGCCCTGAATGTCAGCCGTTTGGGCCGCAATTTTCAGCAGGGGCACAACCCTGCCCGTTGCCTTGAATTTTGCGTTCAGCATAACGATAAACCGCATGAGGCTCAGGCGGTTTTTGTCCCGCAGGTTAAACTGAATTTCGTCAAATCCTGGACGGTAATACTTCACAATGAGGTTTGCCAGCAGCTCTTCATATTCCTGCTGGGGCATGGAAACGATTTTTTTCATTCTGTCTTCTTCCGCCATAAACATACGCTCCTTTAATAGCTGAAATTTGAAGGTTTTTCGGCCTTTCTTCCAAAGGCGTATAAAATCGCGTCTGCAATGCGTTCCGACGCTAAGCCGTCCCCATAGGGGTTCACGGCTTTGGACATTTTCTCATATTCGGTTTTATCAAACAGCAGGGTTTCTGCCAGGTCGGTGATGTGGTTTTCATCTACGCCGGCAATTTTCACCGTTCCGGCGGTCACGGCCTCCGGCCGCTCGGTTTCGTTTCTTAAAACCAGCACGGGCTTGCCCAGAGAGGGAGCTTCCTCCTGCAGGCCGCCGGAGTCGGTCATCACCATATAGCACCGGTCCATCAGGTTGTGAAGCTCAGTAACGTCTAACGGGTCGATTAAATGAATGCGGCTGTGGTTTCCCAAAATTTCGTTTGCCGTGTTCCGGACAAGTGGATTTAAATGCACGGGGTAAACCACTTCCACGTCCTCCGCGGCGTTTGCCGCGTTTAAAATTGCCCGGCAAATGTTCTGCAGCGGCTCGCCCAGGTTTTCCCGCCGGTGGGCGGTTACCAAATGACCCGTTTGTTATCAAAATCAATCTGTTTTAAGGTGTCGTCGTGAAACACGTAATTTGGCTGAACGGTATGTTTAATTGCGTCAATCACGGTGTTGCCTGTGACGTATATGTCAGAGGGGTTCACATTTTCTTTTAACAAATTATTTTCGTTGTTAATGGTAGGTGCAAAATACAGGTCGGCAAGATAGGTGGTAAGGCACCGGTTCATCTCCTCAGGGAAAGGGGAATATTTGTCGTAGGTCCTCAGGCCTGCCTCCACGTGGCCGATTTTGGTCTGGCAGTAAAACGAGGCCAGAGCACCGGCAAAGGTGGTGGTGGTGTCACCGTGAACCAAAACAATGTCGGGCCGGGCGGCCTTTATGGTTTCTTCAATGCCTTTCATCACCCGCGCCGTTATGTCGGATAGGGTTTGCCCCGATTTCATAATGTCCAAGTCGAAATCCGCGCGGATATTAAAAATGTCCATTACCTGGTCTAACATTTGCCTGTGCTGCGCGGTGACGCACACAACGGATTCAATTTCCTCCCGCTGTTCCAAAACTTTTACCAGCGGAGCCATTTTAATCGCTTCCGGCCGGGTGCCGAAAACCGTCATTACCTTTAGCTTTTCCATGTTGTTTAAACCTTTCTTTTCGTATCAATCTTTTTGAAATGTAAAAAGAAGATATGAAAAAGCATACCTTCTTTTTTATGATTATCGTTAAAATAAACTATTTTTCTGTCTTTTTCGTCGCACATTCAGCGCCGGGCTGTGCGTCCTGGGGACTTTCGGTTTCCGCACTTTCGTCCTCCTGCTTGTCGGCAGAATTTGTGCGGCTCATCATTGTGAACACCGCAAACAGCGCAATGGACAAAAACAGAACAAACGCCCGCAGAAAGTTCGACACGAACATGACAATGGCGCTGATTGCCAGAATTGCCGACAGCGCGTAGAGTATAATCACAGCGGAGCGCTGGGAAAAGCCCATGTCAATCAGCCGGTGGTGCAAGTGGCCCCTGTCCGGCGTCATAATGCCCTGGCCTTTTAAAAGCCTTCGGATAATGGCAAACAGGGTATCGAAAATCGGAAGCCCCAAAATTAAAAACGGCAGAGCAAAAGCCACATAGGTTTTAAAGGGTCCCTGGATGGAGATACATGCTAAAACAAAGCCTAAAAACGTTGCCCCGGTGTCCCCCATAAAGGTTTTGGCGGGATTAAAGTTAAAGGGTAGAAAGCCGAAGCACGAGCCCGCCAAAGCGGCTGCCAAAATCAGCATGGTGGCATTGGCGTTGTGTTGCATTAAAAGAATGGACAAAAGCGCCACGGCGGCAATAGAAGACACGCCGGCGGCAAGCCCGTCCAGCCCGTCGATCAAGTTCACCGCGTTGGTAACGCCCACAATCCACAAAACGCTGCCGCCAATGGAAAGCCATTCGGGCACGCGCACCAAAAGGCCGTTCATGGGGTTTGCAACCGCAATGACCCGCACGCCCAAAAGCACCGGGATGCAGGCCGCGGCAATTTGTATCACGAATTTTAAAAGGGCCGGCTTTGGTTTTAAATCGTCCAAAAAGCCCAGCACAGAAATAATCATAGAGCCGATTAAAATGCCAATGAGCGGCTTGTTTAAAGCCCCGTCCACCATGAAGCTGGAAAAACAGCACACGCTGATGAGGAAGCCGTAGACAATGGCAATTCCGCCAATTCTGGGAATTGGTTTTTTATGCATCCGCCGGTTGTCCTTCGGAACGTCCAGCGCGCCGATTTTAAATGCAAGCTTAATGGAAAGCGGCGTTGTGGCATAGGCCACAATCAGCGCAACCACAAACGCAAACACAATAAAAAGTCCGTTTTGTTCAGTCATATCATACTCCCGAAAGCAATTTACAATTGAAATTAATTTTATCATTTGATATTGTATAAAATTATATACCGAAAAGCAGGGTTTGTCAATACAATTCAGTTGTATTTTTTGCAGGCTTATGATATACTTGACATAATCATTTTAAAAGGAGCATTGCCATTGAAGCCGGGTGACACAATCAAGCTGAACATATTAAACACCGCGCCGGACGGGCGCGGAATTGGAAAAATAGATCAATTTGTGGTTTTTGTAATCGGCGCCTGCGAGGGCGATTTGGTATTGGCAAAAATTTTGACCGTGCACAAGTCCTATGCCACTGCGGCAGCGGTGCAGGTGCTTGCGCCTTCGCCTTTCCGACAGGAAAGCTTTTGCTGGGCGTCGTCTACATGCGGCGGCTGCCCGCTTTCACACATTCAATATGAAAAACAACTTGCAATAAAAAAGCAGACGGTTACCGACGCTCTTGCCCGCATCGGCGGGTTTGATTTGCAGACGCTGGAAATTTCAGACACTTTGGGTATGGACAGGCCCTTTTGCTACCGCAACAAAATGGTGTTTCCTGTGGGACAGGCAGGCGGCAGGGCCGTGGGCGGGTTTTACGCCCCCAAAAGCCACGACATTGTGCCGCTTGACAGCTGTTTGGCCGGAGAAGAGGCTGCCATGCAGGCGCTTTCCTGCGTGGTGCGATTTTTAAACGACGAAGGCATTGCTCCCTTTCACGAGGCGAAAAAGAGCGGAACTGTGCGGCGGGTTTTTGTCCGCACCGGGTTTCACACCAAAGCGCTTATGGTGGTAATCTCCTCTTTTACAGAGCGCATCAGAAATTTGGATAGGCTCGTTTCCGCCCTGCGGGAAACAGAATTTGCAGGATATCGCCTAAAAAGTGTGATTTTAAATGTAAATCAAAAAATAAACAATTTGGTGCTTGGGGATGAAAATATTACATTGTGGGGCAGCGATACCATTGAAGATGAACTGATGGGACTTGTCTTTTCCATTTCGCCCCACAGCTTTTTCCAGGTGAATCCCGTGCAGATGCAGGTGTTGTATCAAACTGCAATGAACCTTGCAGAGCTTGACGGCACAAAAACGGTTTTAGACGTTTACTGCGGAATTGGAACCATTTCCCTCTGCGCGGCAAAGCTGGCAAAGCGGGTAATTGGCGTGGAAATTGTGAAGGAAGCAGTGTTAGACGCAGGTGTGAATGCAGAGAGAAACAACATTAAAAACGCTGAATTTTACTGCGGGGCGGCGGAACAGGTTGTGCCGGATTTAATCGGCCGGGATATCAGACCCGACGTTGTGTTTTTAGACCCGCCGCGAAAGGGCAGCGATGAAAAAACCCTGTCGGCAATTTTGACGGCACGGCCTGAGCGCATTGTGTATGTTTCGTGTAACCCCGCGACGCTTGCAAGGGACGCGCGGTATTTGGCAGACGGCGGATATCGCTTAACCCGCGCCGTGCCAGTGGACATGTTCCCCCATACGGCGCATGTGGAATGCGTGGCTTTGTTTGATAAATGAAACAAGGAGCAGATAAATGGAAAAAGTTCTCCCGATTATCAGTGATTTAAGCATTATCTTTTTTGACCTTTTAATCTTCAGCAAAATGATTGTGTTAAAAAACAAAAAAACTGTTAATAAGCTTATGATTTATGTAGGCTGCGCGGTTATTATCACCGCCTATTTCTTTGCAACCTACATATATAATCTGCCGGCTTCCGTTTCTTCCGTTCTGTGCATGAGCGTGCCGAGCCTGCTGTTGTTTTACTGCTTTTCTGAATATAAAGACGCGCGGTTCTTCCTAACCTTTTGCTTTGTGGATACCACCTCGCTGATTATTGCGTTTTTTGGCCGGTATGCAGGGATTCTTTCCGGGCGGTCTGGCAGTGTGGTTTCCCTTTGTGTGGTGGTTTTGCTTTTCTCAGTCCTTTATTTTACCGGTAGGCCATATTTTCAGCGTTACACCGAGCTGTTAGAGACGGTGAACGAAGGCTGGGGGGCCATGATGGCATCGACCTGCATTATTTATTTTGGTCTGGTTTTTATTGCCGCCTATCCAAAGCCTTTGGTGGAACGGATAGAATATGCCCCCTCCTATCTGACGTTTTGTGCGGTTGTGCTGTCCAGCTATGCGGTGTTTATTAAATCTATTGTGAAAACAAAAAAAATAAATGAACAGTTTCAGCTCTTACAGAAGGAAAAGATTACGAGCTGAAATATACAAATAATGTTGATGCAGGTATTGCTACTGTTGAAGCATTCGGTCTTGGAAATCATAAAGTTGTTAATTCTTCAGGTAAAGATGTTGCATTTGCTACTTTACAGTATTATATTGTAGCTAAAGATACTATCACATCAGACATGATTAAGAAAATCAATGATGTTGAATATGCTGGTGGTCTTGCTGTAGAACCACAGGTTGTAATTCTTGACGCAAAGGGTAACAGACTTACACAGGGTGTTGACTATACTGTTGAAACCACAGTTACTGATGTTTCAGCAGAGGGTGTGACTAGAGCAGGTAATGTAACAATTAAAGGCAAAGGTGCATATGTAGTAGGCACAAAGACAACAGACGCCAAAGGTGTTGTTACAATAACTCCTAATTATACAAAAAATGCAAGTATAATAGATGATTCACACAATTGGAAAGTAACTAAAAAAGATCTTGCAAACACAGCCGTTAGCGTTGCTAAGGACAACAAGGTAACTGTAATGAACGGTTCCGTAGTTGTTCCATCTACTGAATATGATGTTAAATTCAGCGATGATAAAAAGAAAGTAACTGTAACAGCTAAAGCAGACAGCAAATATTATAC
>ERZ826220.3550-NODE-3550-length-11914-cov-3.246732_pt1 | contig 11914 bp, 9 predicted proteins | sample MGYA00519927_ERZ826220 | MGnify/ENA primary metagenome ERZ826220 (study PRJEB31778, sample SAMEA3449225) | human gut metagenome | biome: human gut; feature: human-associated habitat; material: faeces | place: United Kingdom | collected 2010/2012 ...
TGCCAGACGGCTTCATTTGCTTCGCGCTCGAGCATCGCCAGCTGCGCCTCGTCCAGCATGCCGTTGAAGTCGATCGTCACAAAGTCTGCGCCCATGTGGAAGCCGACATTTTCATAGCCGAAGTGCTTGTGGGCCAGGCCGCTTAAAATATGCTCGCCGGAATGGAGCTGCATCCGCTCAAACCGTGCGTCCCAGTCGATCTCGCCTGCGACCTCTGCACCGATTTCCAGCGGCGATCCGCAGTAGTGGACGACCTCGCCGTCCCGTTCGTGCGTGTCCGTCACGCGGACGCCGCCGAGCAAGCCGGTGTCGCCCGCCTGTCCGCCGCCTTCGGGGTAAAAGCATGTCCGGTCGAGCACAACGTCAAAGCCGTGCTTGCCCGGCGCGCAGGAGGCCACGCGGGCCGTGAACGCCCGCTGATGCGCATCTTCGTAATAAAGCCGTTCCGTCATGATCCTCTTTCCCTTTTCTTTCGTTTGTCGTTTTTTGTATCATAACACAAGCCGCGGCGAATTTCCACCCATTTCGCCTGATTTTGCGATTGACAAACCGCTTTTTCCCCTCTATTATAAAGAGTGGGCTTGTGTGTCCATCACAGGTCCACAACTTGACAGACAAAGGAGGGAGCATCATGGACGCAGGAAGTAGTAGCGGCACATCTGCAGGCCGAAGTTCGCGCGGGTCCAAGCCGCCTTCGTGCGCCATGACCCTCTTATAAGGTTCTGGCCTTCCGCCAGATCCTGAACTTCCCGATGTGCCTGAAGAGTGTCTTTACTTCCTAACCCGGCGGGCGGAGTCCGCCACATTCTGAATTAGGAGGAAAGACCATGGCAGAATACAATTTTTCCGTTGAAAAAGCCCTGATCCAGCTGCTGGATGATAAGAAATATCATTCGCTGCGGGACATTCTCTGCACGATGAACCCGGCGGACATCGCCGCCGTGTTCGACGAGCTGAACGAGGCGCGGCTGCCGCTGCTGTTCCGGCTGCTGCCGAAGGAGCTGGCGGCGGAGACGTTCGTCGAGATGGAGCCGGAGGCGCAGGAGCTGCTGATCCGCGGCTTCTCGGATTCGGAGCTGAAGGAGGTCATCGACGAGCTCTACGTCGATGACGCCGTCGATATCGTGGAGGAAATGCCCGCGAACGTCGTGCAGCGAATCTTATCCCAGGCCGAGCCGGACATGCGCAAGCAGATCAACGAGATCCTGCGCTATCCCGAGGATTCCGCCGGCTCGATCATGACCACCGAATATGTCTCCCTGCGCCCGAATATGACGGTCGAGGAAGCGATCCTGCGCATCCGCCGCACGGGCATCGACAAGGAGACGATCTACACCTGCTACGTCACCCGCGGCCACAAGCTCATCGGCCTGACCAGCGTCAAGGACCTGCTTCTGTGCGAGGATGACGACGCGACCATCGAGTCGATCATGCAGGAGCACGTCATCACGGTCAGCACGCTCGACGACAAAGAGCAGGTCGCCCAGATGTTCAGCAAGTACAACTTCCTCGCCCTGCCGGTCGTCGACACGGAAGACCGGCTGGTCGGTATCGTCACGTTCGATGACGCCATGGACGTCATGGAAGACGAGGCCACCGAGGATATGGAAAAAATGGCCGCTATGCTCCCGTCCGAGCATCCGTACATGCGGTCGACGCCGATCGAGATCTGGAAAAACCGCATCCCGTGGCTGCTGCTGCTGATGGTCTCCGCCACGCTGACGGGCATCGTCATCACAAGGTTTGAAAACTCGCTGGCCGCCCTCCCCTGCCTCACGGCCTTCATCCCCATGCTCATGGACACCGGCGGCAACTCCGGCTCGCAGGCCTGCGTCTCGATCATCCGCGGCATCAGCCTGAACGAGATCGAGTTCCGCGACCTTGGCCGGGTCGTGTGGAAGGAGATCCGCGTGTCCGTGCTCTGCGGCGTGTGCCTGGCAGTGGCGTGCTTCGCGAAGATCATCGTGGTCGACATGCTGCTTCTGAAGAGCGAGAGCGTCACGTATCTGGTCGCCTTCGTCGTCTGCGCCACGATGGCCGTGACGGTGTGCCTGGCCAAGATCGTCGGCTCGACGCTGCCGCTGCTGGCCAAGAAGCTCGGCTTCGACCCGGCCGTCATGGCCTCCCCGATCATCACGACGATCGTGGACTTTTTGTCCCTGCTCGTCTACTTCGCCTTCGCGACCGCGATCCTCGGCATCGGGTAAATTCAGACAAAACGCGCCCCGGACTCTTGCTCATGGTCGGTAAGGAAGCAGAAACAGATTAAAAGACAGACTACCCCACGATTCCAATAATTCATCAAGATATAGAAAGAGCCGGAAGCAAATTTCTGCTTCCGGCTCGTGTTTTATCTGTGTTATGCGGCTTTCTCTAGGCTGCCGTTGTTTTGTTTTCTACGACCAGTATAACCTAGCGCAAACGCTCCTGCAACCGATGTTGCAAGTTATTTTTACATTCTGCATTGCCATAATCAACAAATATTATAATGTAAAATTGGGCAATATCAGCAAAACTCAGTTTGCTGTTCATGAATTACGGGAATTTGACAACGCGCATCAAAATCCATCTGGCACAGTGCATGGAGACGAGATTTGCCAAGGATGTTTTCTGCCAAAAATAAGCTCGTCAGCCTGTGCTTCACAGGCTGGCGAGCGGAGCGGGGCGACCTATGCCGCCCCGCTGCTTTTTTGCGATTGCTTATTTGCCCTGATATGCGCGGAAGAGGAAGGTGACAATCTGCGCACGCGTGCAGGAATCGTTCGGCATGAGCTTGCTGCCGTTGCCCTGTACGATTTCCTCAGCAAGCGCCCAGTTCATCGCGGGAAGCGCGTAGCCAGGAACGGAATCGGCGTCAGAGAAGCCGGACACCAGCTCCTGCAAGGTGACCGCCTCGGACGCAGCGTAGCGGAACAGAAACGCGACGGCTTGAGCGCGGGTGCATTCGCTGTCGGGAGAGAATGTGTTCCCCGTTGTGCCGGTGGTGATGCCCTCGCTGAGCGCCCAGCGGACGGCCTCGGCGTAGTAGCTGCCTTCGGGGACATCGCTCATGTTCATGGCGTAGTTCACCACGGGAGAACCGGCAGCACGCCACAGGAAGGTGACGATCTGTGCGCGGGTGCAAGGCTGGTTCGGCCCAAAGAGACCGTTGCCGATACCGCCGGTAATGCCCTTTTTCTGTGCCCACTTCACGGCCTCGTAGTAGTAGGCGCTGGTGGACACATCGCTGAACGGGCTTGTCTCAACTTCCTTGAGAAAGGCAGCAATGGCTCCGATGAACTTAGTGTAGTCAGCGGGGATATGCCACACGTCCCAAGCGAATGTCGGATGATTGATACCGGCAACCCATTCAATGCCTGTACCGGCATTAGTCCGAAGGCCAGTGAGAACATCTGCGGAGGTGAAGTTGGAGACAGCAGTGCCGCACGATGACTGGTCAAAGGTCGGGTCGGCACCCGCAGTACCTGCATCCCAATCAACCACCAGCTTAGCAACGGCTAAGTAATTGCCTTTATTATCAGGATATGTTTCTTCATCAAGCGTTACACCATCAGGAGGGGTATCCGGCCAAATGCAGTTTGTAATATGGGGTGTTGCAACGGCTGCAATCCAAGTGATATTGCCAGGTTCAGCGCCAGTAATGTTTTTTGTTGCAACTATGCAATTTTTGATTATTACGCCAGGCTTGTTCCCAGAGAAGTTTTCAAAGTTTGCACCGAGAATACCACCTACAGCTGAATAGATATTTTTGCAGGAAACAGAACCGCCAAACCAACAATCGGTAATCGACGAGCTGTCCGCAGAGTTTTCCCACTGACCAATCAGCCCGCCAACGGTATCAACATGATCTTCATCGGATTCTGTACTGATAACCGTGGCGTCTGAGCCGCAGCCTTTTACTTGTGTGCTCCCAGTGCATTGGCCAATCAGTCCGCCGACCATCTTGTCGCCAACATTGTTTTCTATCTTTCCGCTTGTGTAGCAGTTTTCAACTGTGCCGCCATCGACCCAATCTGCCAAAATGCCGGCAAGTAACGAACCATCATTTGAGGCAATATCAGCGTCTATAACAAGTAAATTCTTTAATGTACCACCGTCAGAAACAACTCCGAATAGTCCGTTTCGAATAAGTTCGTCACCAGTAGAGTGATGAAGCAAATTCATAATTTTGTGATACTGCCCATCAAAAGTACCAGCAAAATATCTGCCAAAGTTGCTGCCATTTCCAATGGGGGTCCACTGGCAGCCGGATAAGTCGAGGTCATTATCTAAGTAAATCGTTTTCCCTTTAAATGATACAGATGCAGTTTTGTCATTGACTAACTGCGCTAAACCGGCCAACTGTTCGGCAGTGGTGAAATGGTATTCAGTGTCCGTCTCATGGTCGGTGTACCAGCTTGTGTCTGCCGTACCGTCCCATGCGTCTGTACTATCTGCCGCAAACGCCGCCGTTGGCAGCAGTGTAAAGCACAGCGCCAGAATAAGAAGCAGACTTCCGATGCGTTTTTTCATGGTATGTCCTCCTTTGTATGGTGGTCAGGTTTTGTTCATGCCCGCCTGACCACAGCGGGCAAAGTCCACAGGTTACAGAGTGGTATCATCCCGTGGGTACCCACGGGATGAGGGGCGCGCCCCTCATCATAAGTTTTTCGCTTCATACTAATTCATAATAATTATATCCGCATTTTTGTAAAATGTAAATCGCTCTAATGTATAAGGCCGCACTTTTTTTGAATATACTACTACTCTTTCGTCGGCAAGCTCGATTTGCCAGCATAGGGGCACAAAAGAAAATGTTCCAGCCAGAGCAAAATACGCCCTGACTGGAACGAGAAAAAATTTTACACAGATTGTGCTTCCTTATCACACATGAGCACTCGTCCGGGGCGCGTTTTTTGTCTTTGGGAAGGGCGAACTCAGTTCAGGCTGACCTCCTGGCTGGTGAACAGGGCCTGGACACGGGCTTTGAGGGGGGCGAGCTCCGGCGCGTCGAGGCTTTCGGCGCCGCGGATGACGGCGGCCGCGGCCTGCTGGGCCGCCATGATTATATTGGAGTTGTTTGGCAGCACGAATACGTTCCTGGCGTTAGCCTTGCGTATGGCCTTGGCTATGGTGTCTATGCTGGGGTTCATGGTCTGGCCGCCGGAGATTATCACGCCTACGCCGGCGCCTGTAAACTCGCTGTCCATGCCCTCGCCTGAGCTTACCGCTACCATGGCGTTCTCGGTCTCGTTCTTTTTGATGTTCTCCTGAATGGCGCGGTTCTGCTCCCTCATGTTCTCTATCTTGACCTTATCCAGCTCGCCAAGGCAGAGCGCCAGCTGCAAAGCCTTGCCCGGCATGTTGGTGTGGACATGTATCTTAATAAAGTCGGCATCGTGGGCAACTACTACGGAGTCGCCTATCTTCATGAGCTTATCACGGAACTTTTCCAGGTCGCCCTCAGTGAAGGACTCCACAAGATGTATGACGAAAAACTCAGTGCAGTAGCCAAACTTTATGTCATTTACGTCTTCCAGCGAAAGGTCGTTGTCCTCTGGGGTAACAGCTTCCTGCGGCTCTGCCACATAATCGTCTATGGCATCTCCGTCCACCACCATCTTAAAGCCTCGGTATATGGTCATAAGACCCTTGCCGCCGCTGTCCACCACGCCCGCTTCCTTGAGCACAGGCAGCAACTCCGGCGTCTGCCGCAGGGCTTCCTCGCCGCTTTCTATCATTACGTCGATAAGGCCGAACACGTTTGCGCCCTGATTGAACTCGCCCTCTACCGCAGTGCTTATCATGCGCGAAACGGTAAGTATGGTTCCTTCTTTGGGCTTCATCACCGCCTTGTAGGCGGACTCGGTACCCATGCGCAGCGCGTTGGCCAGCAGCTCCGCGTCCATCTCGCCGCCCTCGTGCAGGTCGTAATCCGCAACGATGGCGCAGTTGATGAAAAAGGTCTGACCGCCCTCAAGCTCCAGCTTGTAGGTGTCGCCCTTGTACACCGAAAGCTCCGTTATCCTGCCGCCGGAGAAATTATCCCCACACCAGTCAGAAAGCCGCTTCATAGCTTATTCGATGTCCTCCGGGGAGAACTCTGCGTAATCGTCCTCGTCGCTTTCTGCGGAGGGCTTCTTTGCGGGCTTTTCGGAGATATCAGCGCTGTCTGCGCCCTCTGCCTCTATGCGCCCGGCTTCGTCCTCGTCGTCGTGGCTGTCAAGCAGCGAGGAGTTCTTCGCGACCTCGTCGCGTATCTTCTTTTCGATCTCGTTGCAGATATCAGGGTTATTCTTGAGATAATCCAACACCTTTTCACGACCCTGGCCTATCTTCATATCATTGTAGCTGAACCAGCTTCCGCTCTTCTTAATGATATCGAAATCAACTGCGGTGTCGACAATCTCGCCCATCTTGGAAACGCCCTGACCGTACAGTATATCGAACTCCGCGGTCTTGAAGGGAGGCGCAACCTTGTTCTTTACGACCTTGCACTTGGTGCGGTTGCCGATTATCTCACCGCCGTCCTTGATAGGCTCGCCGCGGCGCACCTCGATACGCACGGAGGAGTAGAACTTCAGCGCGCGTCCGCCGGGAGTGGTCTCGGGGTTGCCGTACATGACGCCGATCTTCTCGCGTATCTGGTTGATGAATATTGCAACGGTGTTGGTGTTGCTGATTACAGCAGTGAGCTTTCTCATCGCCTGGGACATCAGTCGCGCCTGCACGCCTACGTGAGCGTCGCCCATGTCGCCGTCTATCTCCGCCTTGGTGGTCATAGCCGCAACCGAGTCGAGGACGATGATGTCGATAGCGCCGGAGCGCACCAGAGTTTCAATTATCTCCAGAGCCTGCTCGCCGGTGTCCGGCTGGGAAACCAGTAGGTTGTCGATATCAACGCCGAGCTTTCTTGCGTAAACCGGGTCAAGCGCATGCTCAACGTCGATAAACGCCGCCATGCCGCCCGCCTTCTGAGCCTCCGCCACCGCCTGGAGCGAAATTGTGGTCTTACCGGAGGACTCGGTGCCGTATATCTCAATTATACGTCCCCTCGGGAGACCGCCTATGCCAAGCGCCAGGTCGAGCATGAGCGAACCGGTGGAGATGCTCTCGATATCCATGCGGCGGTTCTCGCCCATGAACATTACCGTGCCCTCGCCGAACTTCTTCTCAAGCTGCGCCATCGCGGTTTTCAGTACCTTTTCACGCTCCGCCGGGTCTACTATGCGTACCACCGGCTTGGGGGGCGCTGCCTTTTTCTTCTCTGCCATTGTGTGTTCCTCCGTTTATTGTTTTATTCCATAAATTACTCTTATAACGCCGCACAGATCCTTTTCGAACCCTGCGCGCAGACCGTTTTTCTCAAAAATGCGCGTTACGTCGCCGTGCTGACCCATTCCTATCTCCGCCGCCAGCATTCCGCCGGGATTCAGCTTCGCGCCCCACAGCGGAACCATTCTGCGATAGTAGTCCAGACCGTCATCCCCGCCGAACAGCGCCGTTTCCGGTTCGTGCGTGACCTCCGGCTGGAGCTCCCGCATATCCTGCGCCGTGAGGTACGGCGGATTCGTGACGATCAGATCTAACTGCGGCATTCCTGCCGCGGTATCGTCCGACAGGACATCGGCGTGCATCGCCTCGCACAGCTCCTCGGCGCCGTTGAGCGCGATGTTCCTGCGGAGGTATCCCAGCGCCTGCTCCGATAATTCAAGCAGCTTCACCGGAATTCCGGTGAGCTTCGCCAGTGTTATGCCGACGCACCCGCTTCCTGCGCACAGGTCGGCTGCTCCGGAGACTCCCGGGCGTTCCCGCAGGAACCGCGCCGCAGTCTCCACGAGCGTTTCAGTATCCTGCCGCGGAATGAGAACTCCCTCGCCGACGTAAAACGGCAGTCCGTAGAACTCCCACTCGCCCAGGATATATTGCAGCGGCTCTCCGGAATTCCTTCGCTGTACGGCGCCGCGTACTTCCGCCTCCTGCTCCGCAGTTGCTTCAAGCCCCGGAAACATAAGAATGTCGCTACGTTTGACTCCACAGAACTTCATCACGAGCTGCTCCGCTTCGAAACGCGGGTTGTCGTTTCCTGCCGCCTCGAGGGCTTTCACGCACTCACGCAGGAGTTCGCCGACCTTCACGCCGCCAGTGCCGTTTATTCCGCTCACCAGTTATCGTCCTCGCCTTCCTTGGGCAGGCAGGGAGTTACCGCCGCGATTGCCACTTCGATCATGGAATCGTCCGGCTCCTTGGTGGTTATGCGCTGCATCCACAGACCCGGCGCGGAGAATATGCGCGTTACGATGTTATCGCAGCGCCCCGCGAGCTTTATCAGCTCATACGCGAACCCCACCACTATCGGAAGCAGCAGCAGCTTGCAGACGGTGCGCAGCATGATTGCTACGGTGTCGCTGCTGGTGTTAAGCAGATCCTTGAAAAGCTCCGGAGTTATCGGAATCACGCTGTAAACCAGTATGCTGACAAGCAGCGTGATTATAATAAAGCTGGTTCCGCAGCGCGGGTGGAATCTCGTCATGGGGCGGATATTCTCAACGGTGAGCGGCTTCCCCGCCTCGTAGCAGGCGATGGTCTTGTGCTCGGCGCCGTGGTAGCGGTACATTCTGTGCATATCCTTCGTGAGGGAAGTCACCCACATGTACGCCACGAAAATCACGATCTTCATAACGCCCTCGAACACGGTTCTCCAGCCGGAGATATCCACCGACTTCACCATTACATAGCTGCCCTCGGGAAGCCCGGGGAGCAGTCCGGAAAGCGCGTTCATCGGCTCCATTGGAAGCAGAGCCTCGATGCCTGTAAAAATATAGCTCGGCAGCAGCAGGAACAGGAACACCGCCAGTGCAATACCGATAACCATAGCGATCGCCATTATCGCGCCGGTGAGCTTGTCGCCGAACTTATCGTCCAGCCACTTCTCAAACTTGGACTGCTCCTCTTCGCTGTCGTCATCCATCATGCCGCTCTTGTCGGCGGACTTCATCAGGCAGCTATACCCCTCCCGGAGCTGCTGCACGAAATTTATGCTTCCGCGAATGACCGGGCATTTATTGTACCATTTTTTAGGCTTGATGTCCCAGTCCTCCACATCAATGGAGCCGTCCGGAAGCCGGACCGCCATAGCGCCCTTCGAGACGCCCTTCATCATTATACCCTCGATCAGCGCCTGACCTCCTATCGAGGTCTTTTTTGTAGTATCCTTGTTTTTACTGCCCATCAGGGTCGCTCCTTTCGTTCATCTGCTTGAGCGGCAGGGTTATCGTTACCGTTGTTCCCTTGCCGAGAACGCTGTCTATATCCAGCGTTCCGCCGTGCATCGAGATTATCTCGTCCGCGACTGCAAGCCCTATTCCGCTTCCGCGGCGTGTGCTGTTCGCCTTGTAGAACTTTGCCTTGACCTTCGGGAGGTCGGCCGCCGAGATCCCGATACCGGTATCCGCGACGATTATCGACAGCGTATCGTCGTTCTTTTCCACCGAAATATCCACGCTTCCGCCCGGGTCGGTGTACTTCATCGCGTTGTCTATTACATTTATGAATACCTGCCTGAGGCGGTTCTTGTCGCCGTATACAACGCACAGCGACTCCGGCTCAGAATAGTGTATGGCCTTTTTTTCCTTGCGCGCCTTGTCGGTGTAGATCAGCAGTGCGTCGTCAAGCTCGGCTATGATGTCGGTATTTGCCATTTGCAGCGTGAATCTGCCATTCTGTATGCGCGAGAAGTCGAGAAGCTCCTCGACCATGCCCTCAAGACGCCCGGTCTCATGGGTTATGACCTTCATGCCCTTGCGGTAGGTCTCCTCGTCGTAGCCGGCTTCCAGGGTCTCGCTCCAGCCCTTTATTGCAGTGAGCGGAGTCCGCAGCTCGTGGGATACCGACGATATGAAATCGTTCTTTATCGCCTCAGAATTCTCCAGCTCGTCCGCCATGTCGTTGAACACCCGGGAAAGCTCGCCTATCTCATCGTTGTTGCGTATTGCGATACGCTCGGAGAAATCGCCCTTAGCGAGCTTCTTCGCGGTCACGCTTATCTGCATGAGCGGCACGCATATCGACTTTACAAAGTACATTCCGCTGAACACTACCACCAGGATAACTCCCGCGCTTATCAGCAGCGCCGTGAGCATTATTCCGGAAAGCTGGTTGTCGATGAGCTTCATCGAGGACACGTACCGCAGCGCGCTGTAGCTGCTGCTCGGCTGGGCTATCATTACCGTCACGGCGATGATGTTCTCGCCGGTCTCGTAGCCGTGGAAAACTCCCACGCCGTCCTCGGACTTCAGCGCGGCTTCGTAGTCGGGCATGTTGTAGCTCTCGTCCGGGGAGAATCCGCTGCTGCTGAGCGTGACCTCGCCGTTCTTGTTAATGGACATCATTTCCATCTTGTCCTTCTTATCGAAGCCCTCGATAAGCTCCCTGACCTCGGTGGAGTAGTTTACCGCCATGTCCTCGTACAGCCGCGTCAATACTGTAGCGGTGGCGTTCGCTTCGGAAACGAGATAGGTCTCCGCCGAGCCGTAGTAGTACTGCCGCGTGAAGTAATAAATACACACATTCGCGATGACCAGCAGAACCCCGACCACGCTCAGCGTGTTGAACATCCACCTTCCGGCGATGGAGCTGCGCAGACCGAAGTGCGCCTTCCTGCCGCCCGTCACCCGTTCCATTTGTAGCCAAAGCCCCAGATGGTCTGTATGTACTGCGGGTCGGAGGGGTCGTCCTCTATCTTCATGCGCAGGCGGCGTATGTTCACGTCAACGACCTTATCGTCGCCGTAGTACGCCTCGCCCCATATGTGGTGGAGTATAGTCTTGCGGTCAAGCGCCGTGCCTCGGTTCTTCAGCAGGTACTCCATGATGTGGTACTCCACCTGCGTCAGCTCTATCGGCTCGCCGTTTTTCTGCACCGTGCGGCTCTGGTAATCCAGTGTGAACGGCCCGGAGATGATGTTCTTCACCGTGTCCTGCCTCGCCTGAGTGACGTTAACGCGGCGGTAGATGGCGTCCACCCTGGCGACCAGCTCGGACGGCGAGAACGGCTTTGTAACGTAGTCGTCCGCGCCTATCATCAGGCAGTTAACCTTGTCCATCTCCTGGCTCTTCGCGGAGAGCATGATTATGCCGATCTCGCTGCTCTGCTCGCGTATCCAGCGGCACAGCGCGAATCCGTCCATGCCCGGCATCATGATATCCAGCAGGGCGACGTCAAAATTTCCGTTCTGCTCGGTGTAGACCTTAACCGCGTCTTCGCCGCATGAAACGTCCACCACGTCATAGCCCGATCTTACAAGATTTATCACAACGAAGTCGCGGATAGCGTCCTCGTCCTCGCATACCAGTATCCTTTTCATGATCTCCCTTTCTCAGTCAAGGTCACAGGACTATCAGGCTGTTTTGAAGCTCGCTTTCGGTCAGCGCGAGCTTTCCGGTGAGATAGCCCGTAGTTTCCTTTATGCAGATTATGCTCTCGTCGCTCTCGCCTATCATGCGGTAGTCCTTTGAGTTCACCAGCGCCTCGGTGTCGTCCTTGGCGATAGTGCGTATTCTCATCAGCTCCGTTGTCTTGTCCACGGTGAATTTCTTCTCCGGGTCGTAGGATATGAACACTATCTCGTTATCCTGCGTGTTCAGCACTGCTGAGACGACCCCCTGCCAGCGGCTCGGGAACAGCAGCACGAAATTGTACTTGCTGCTGTAATAGCTGTAGTACTTGCAATATTTATACTTGTGGTAACAGATAATAAGAAGCCTTCTAATCAGCATTTTAAAGAAGAGGTAAGCTCGCAGGTGACTAAAGTAACTGAAAGTGAAGAGTACCAGTATGTGCTTAAGTACGAAAGAGATACTTTAAGAATATACAGAAATATTGTGAACGAAGGACGCGAAGTGTTCTATGATTATGCAGATATTAATATGGATTC
>ERZ826220.3551-NODE-3551-length-11910-cov-2.333615_pt1 | contig 11910 bp, 9 predicted proteins | sample MGYA00519927_ERZ826220 | MGnify/ENA primary metagenome ERZ826220 (study PRJEB31778, sample SAMEA3449225) | human gut metagenome | biome: human gut; feature: human-associated habitat; material: faeces | place: United Kingdom | collected 2010/2012 ...
GCATAGCGGCCATTAGATGCTTGCGGGAGAAGGGACGGAACAGGTGTACCTGCAGGAAGCCCACCTTCTCGCCCTTGGCGTTCAGGTAGTTGACCACCTCCTGAGCACAACCGCCTACGGAGCCCATGGCCACGATAACGCGCTCGGCGTCCGGTGCGCCGTAGTAGTTAAACGGCTTATATTCTCTGCCTGTAATCTTTGTAATTTCCTTCATGTAGTCGGCAACAATGTCCGGGATTTTTTCGTAGAAGGTGTTGGAGGCTTCTCTGCCCTGGAAGTAAATATCCGAGTTCTGTGCGGTACCGCGGAGAACCGGGTGTTCCGGGTTCAGTGCGTTGTCTTTAAATGCCTTTAAAGCATCCCAGTCAACTAAGCTCTTTAAGTCTTCATAGTCCATCACTTCAATTTTCTGGATTTCGTGAGATCTTCTGGTACTCGTGAGAGGTACGGAAGCCATCGAAGAAGTTCAGGAAGGGAACCTTGCCCTCAATGGCGCACAGATGTGCGACAGGGGACAGATCCATAACTTCCTGCACGCTGCTCTCGACCAGCATTGCAAAGCCGGTCTGGCGGCAAGCCATAACGTCCTGATGGTCGCCGAAAATGTTCAGCGCGTGAGCGGCAAGTGCGCGGGCGCTTACGTGGAACACGGTGGGGAGCAGTTCGCCCGCAATCTTATACATATTCGGAATCATCAATAAAAGTCCCTGTGATGCGGTAAACGTAGTTGTCAGCGCACCGCCCTGAAGGGAGCCGTGAACAGCGCCTGCAGCGCCTGCTTCAGACTGCATTTCAACAACTTCAACCGTTTCGCCGAAGATGTTCTTGAGTCCGTTCGCACTCCACTGGTCTACATATTCTGCCATTGTAGACGATGGTGTGATGGGATAGATAGCTGCGACTTCTGTAAATGCATAGGCGCAATGTGCAGCGGCGCAGTTACCGTCCATGGTTTTCATTTTTTTAGCCATTTTTATCCTCCTTAAAAGAATAAATTATTTATTTATCATTCATAGTGATAAACATATGAATATATACCTTATTTATTATAGCACAAACAATGATAAATTTCAAACAAAAAATTTTTCTGTTCCGCGAAAAAAACAGCCGTAAATGTGGGAGTTTGAAATTTTTTTTAAAATTTATATACAAAACGTACAAAGCGAGGGAACTTTTTAGCAACATTTCGCGTCTAATTAAACAGAAAGACAAGTAAGGAAACTGCCGTAAACCTTGATAAAAAGACAAAAAATATAAAAAAATTTACTTGGAGGAACATGAAACAATAAAAGATTTTAGCAACAAAACAGCAAAAGCCAAAAAGTTTTAATGTTCCTTTCATTTTTCGTACTTATACTTTTATTTAAGAACGCTGCCCGATATCCGTTTTCGCTAAAACACAGGCGGTAACGCTCTTTGAAACAGCCGATAGGGTTTTGGCGGCTTCCCGCATGGTTGCGCCGGTGGTGAAAATGTCGTCTACAAGAAGCACATTTTTCCCGCGGACAGCATCGGGATTGTTTAAAGCAAACGCTCCGTGGATATTTTTGCTTCGTTGGTGTATGTTAAGTTCCGACTGCCGTTTGGTATCCCGGCACTTTTTAAGCGCGTTGGAAACGCAGGGGACATGAAATTGTTTGGCAATGTCCTTTGCAATCAATTCCGCTTGATTGAAGCCTCTTTCCCGAAGACGCTCTTTTGACAGCGGCATAGGAACCACAACATCAAAATCCGTGCAGCCGAAGGAAAGAAGCTGAGCGCACATCAACATTGCAAAAGAAGTGTGCAGGTCAGAACGGCCGCCGAATTTATAGCGGTGCAGAGATGTGCGCAATTTTCCCTGATAGGGAACGCAGGCAACCAGACGATCATACGCAGGATTGTTTTTCAGGCATCTTCCGCAAAGCCCGGCGCCGGAAGGCAGGGGTGCAAGACAGGTCTTGCATAAAGCGCCCGGCTTTAAAAGCGTTAAATGTTCTTTGCAGGAACTGCAGACAAACCGGTTTCTTCCGGCAGGTTTTTGGCACACTACACAGGGACTTGGAAATAAAAAGGAAAGAATTTTATCGAACATGGTTTTTTATCAGTTCCTCAACAGCCAGCACATATCCCTGTTTGCCCAATCCGCAGATTTGTTTCACGCAAACGGGCTCCAGCACCGATATACTGCGGAACGGCTCCCTGGCATGAATGTCTGAAAGGTGTACCTCCACACAGGGCGCCATAACGGAAGAAATCGCGTCGCGGATGGCGTAGCTGTAATGGGTGTAGGCACCGGCGTTTAAAATAATGCCGTCGCAGGCCTGATAACAGGACTGGATTGCGTCGATAATCGCCCCTTCCGAGTTGGACTGGAAACAGTCTGCCGCAAAGCCCTTTTTCTTTGCCTCGGAAACAACCAGCTGTTCAATGTCCGACAGCGTGTCATGCCCATAAATTTCAGGCTGGCGGACGCCCAGCATATTCAAATTCGGACCGTGAATCAGTTTTAATTTGTAATACATTTTACCGCCCCTTTTCTGAAACGTTAAATTCTCTATCATTAGCATAACACAGGGAACCCGCGAAATCAATAAAAAAACAATTATTTTGACGAGAAAGCGAAAAAAATTCTTGACATTGGAGGCGGAACAGTTTAAAATAGATAAGGTAAATATATTTTTAGATGGAGGTGTGTTTATGCTGAAGTACATATTTGTTACCGGCGGTGTTGTGTCAGGTTTGGGCAAGGGAATTACGGCTGCGTCGCTGGGAAGACTTCTTAAGGCGCGCGGATACCGGGTTACTATTCAGAAGTTCGACCCCTATATTAATATTGATCCCGGAACCATGAGCCCTATCCAGCACGGCGAAGTTTTCGTAACAGACGATGGTGCAGAAACAGACCTTGATCTGGGACACTACGAACGGTTTATTGATGAGAATTTAAACGAAAACAGCAACGTTACAACCGGAAAGGTTTATTGGAGCGTTATTAATAAAGAAAGAACCGGCGATTATCTGGGCGGAACGGTTCAGGTTATCCCCCACATCACAAACGAGATTAAAGAGCGGATTTACCGCGCAGGCGCCCACGGCGGCACCGATGTGGTGATTACTGAAATCGGCGGCACCGTCGGCGACATTGAAAGCCTTCCGTTTTTAGAGTCTATCCGGCAGGTGGCAACAGAGGTCGGCAGAGAAAACGTTCTTTACATACACGTTGCGCTCATTCCGTTCCTGGGTAAAAATGGTGAATTAAAGTCAAAGCCGGCTCAGCACAGCGTAAAAGAGCTGTTGGGAATTGGAATTCAGCCGGACATTGTGGTCTGCCGTGCAGAGCGTACGCTAGACGACGAAATTATCAATAAATTGTCTTTGTTTTGCAACATATCGCCGGAAGCAGTTATTCCGAATATGGACGCCGACGTGCTCTATGAAGTTCCGCTGATGCTGGAACGGGAAGGCCTGGCAAGGGTTGCGTTAAAGAAATTGGGACTCAGGGACCCAAAACCAAATCTATACGACTGGGAAAAGTTCGTGGAACGGTCAAAAAACCTGAGAAAAAATGTCACAATCGCACTGGTTGGAAAATATGTTGTTTTGAGGGATGCTTATATCAGTGTTGTTGAATCCTTAAAACACGGCGGCGTGGCAAATAATGCCGATGTGCATATCAAGTGGGTGAACTCGGAGTTTATCACCGAGGAGAATATAGAAGAATGTCTTGGAAATGTGGACGGGATTATCATTCCCGGCGGTTTCGGTGACAGGGGAATTGAAGGAATGGTGCTGTCCTGCCGCTACGCGCGGGAAAACGACATTCCGTACTTTGGAATTTGTCTCGGAATGCAGGTCGCTGTCATTGAATATGCCAGAAATGTGTTAGGCTTAAAAACGGCGAACTCAACGGAGTTTGACCCGGGAACGACCTCGCCGGTGATTGACATTATGCCCGGACAGAAAGATATTGATAAGCTTGGTGGTACCATGCGGCTTGGAAAATATCCGTGCGTTTTAGACGGGGAATCGGCTGCGTACAGAGCTTACGGCGAAACTGAAGTTTCAGAGCGCCACAGGCACAGATATGAAGTCAACAACGCATACCGCGACAGGCTTGAGTCCAAAGGCATGACGTTTTCAGGAAAATCGCCCGATGGTTTGCTCTGTGAAATTACAGAGGTTCCGGCCAACAGCTGGTTTGTGGGCGTTCAGTTCCATCCGGAATTTAAATCCAGACCGAACAGGCCTCATCCGCTGTTTCGTGACTTTATTAAATTCAGTCTGTTAAATAAGGAAAAAGACCGGGAATGTTAGGTTTAGCAATACCGCACATTGTGCGTTTGCATAAAAAAGTTGCAATAAATATGTAATATTTGTAAGATTTTTTACATTTTTATTACAACTGTAAATTTTGCATTGACTATGCCGAAAACTAGTGGTATAATCAGTGTATAGTAATGATGGGCGTATAGCTTGTCACATCGCCTTTGCTGTTTTTGAAAGAGGAACGGCTTTGGCGAAAACCACATCTCTTTCGATTTTAAATTAAATTTATTATAAGGGAGGATTTGAGACGTTATGAAAAATCTCAAAAAGTTAGTCTCCGTAATTGTTACGGTTGCTATGCTTATCAGCTCATTGGCTGCATTAAGCGTTGGCGCTGCAACAGGACAGTATGGAGACGTACAAGAATCAAATAGCTACTACAAAGCTATTAAAGTTCTTTCCGGTCTTGGTATTGTAGAGGGTGATGATGAAGGCAACTTCAACCCCACAAGCAATATCAAAAGATCAGAAATGGTTGCTATGGTTTGTAGAGCAATGGGCCAAGAAGATGTTGCAAAAGCATCTGGCGGAAGCTCATTTGACGATGTAGCTGCAGACCATTGGGCAGCAGGCTACATTGCATGGGGCGTTGCAGGCGACATCATTTATGGTGTTGGCGACAACAAATTTGACCCCGATGCAAATGTTAAATTCCAGGATGCAGTTGTTATGGTTCTCAGAGCGTTAGGTTATGAAAGAATTGCTCAGAGAAGCGAAAACGGCGGTTATCCCACAGGTTACCTGAAAGTGGCTTCCCAGAGAGGCGTTCTTGCAAGCACAAACTTTGACGGTGCTACAGCTGCTACAAGAGAAGTAGTTGCTCAGGTTATCTACAATGCATTAACCACACCTTTGGTAGACGTTTCTTACTATGCGCCGAACCCGAAAGATGACGAATATGTTGTTTATGATGGTAAAAACGGCACAGACTTAAGAACACTTCTTACCTACACAAATGAAATTTACAAGGTAAAAGCTACTGTAGAAAACACAGCAAAGACAGAAGAAAACCTCCGTAAGGATGTTGACAACCCGAAAGTAGAACTTGATATAATCGGTACATATGATTATTATTGGGACGAAATTTTAGACAATCAGTTCTCTTCTAAAAATTCAACAATTAAACCGTATGTAGGCGAAACTGAAGTTGGCGACTACCTGGGTTACACAGTTGAAGCGTATATCGTTGAGAATGACAATGAAGAATGGGAACTCTTAGCAGTTGTTGTTGACTCTAAGTCGACAGACTCAGAAACTGTTTCTGCTAACTTTGAAGCATATGATGAGAATAGTGGCACATTCGAGTACTATGAAGATCTTAACGATTCAAAAACCGTTAAGATTGATACGAAGACAGGCGATGACCTCTCTGTATATTACAATGGTTCACGGATTAACGAGTCAGAAATTGATGGCTTTGGCGGCCTTGAAAATCTGTTAGTTAATGTTGCTAATTCTATTACTTTCATGGGTCCGAAGAATGACGATTATGATAAGATCTTTGTTACAGACTATGCTTATGCACAGGTTGACAGCGTAAGAGTTGACGAACAGTTCGTTAAATTTACATCAGGCGGTTTATCATTAGATCCAGATGACAGAGGCAATGATACTTTCATCTACAACCTCTATGATGCTGATGGCAATGCTATTACATTAGAAGATGTTCAGGAAGATGATATCTTTAATATTGTTGCTCCGTTAGTTGGTGGTAAGAAAGATCCGTTAGATGACAATGTTCCTTACATGGATATCTATGTAACAAATGAGACTGTAACAGGAACAGTTGATGAAGAAGTAGAGAAAGATTACAAATACGTGATTGCAGGCGAAGAATATATCATTGATCAAAATGCAGCCCTCAAAGTTGGTGATGAAGGTATCTTCTATATCACAATTGACGGCCTTGTATTTGATTCTGATGCTGCTTCTGTAGTAAACAAGAATTATTCCTTTATCGTTGCTTATGGCGCAGACGAAACTTTCGGTGTTAACACACATCAGCTAAAGCTGTTTACATCTGATAATTCTCTGGAAACCTACACAGTTGCTGCTAATTTAAAGGTTTATGAAGGCGACGATTATAAAAATTACAAGAGAAGCGACAAAACACAGGATACGTATTTCGAGACGATTGAAAAGTTAGTTGCTGACGAAACAACAGAAGAAGCTGCACAGAAAAAACTTAAAGATAGGATGGTTACATATAAAACCAATTCTAGCAATGAAATTACAGAGTTAAGATTTGCAAAGCAGGGAGCTAATTTTGCTGTAGCATCTTCTGACAGCTATAAATATAACGAAGATACACAGGTATTTGGTAGCTGGGATTTAAATGATGATTCCAAGCTCTTCGTTGCTCCGGTAACAAAGATTGGTACCGATGCTTACAATGTGGATGAAGATGATCTTGAAATTGCTTCTTTCTCTTCTTTGGATGAGGATAAGACTGGCGGATATTCTGCATTCTTATACAGCTTTGACAGAGATGATTATCTTGGCGCGGCACTTGTTAGTGAAGAAATTGACGGCACACTGAAGAAGTCTCACTTAGCTGTTGTTAAGACAAGATCTACAGGTCTTGATGCTGACGGCTCAGACATTGATAAGTACACATTCGTTCAGAGCGGTGAAACCGTTACAATGGGTGTAGATTATGATGAAATGTCTGCAGTTAAAGCAATGGATACAGGTGACGTTTTCCGTTACACCAAGAATGGTGATGGCGAAATCAAGAAGACAAACTTTATCTATGATGCATCAACAAGAAGCTTTGATGCTGGCGATTTCACTTATGCTAAGTATGATGAAAATGATATTGCAATTGTTTACGGTGAAGTAACAGACATCAGAAGCAATAAGATGTCTGTTGATGTTAACGGAACCGAAGCTATAGAAGATGATTTGAAGCTTACGTTGAACGAAACAGATGGTAACACCTATGCTTTAGTTGACGAAAGCAGATTGACCAGCACAAACAAATCTGCGGCTGTTAAAGTACTAAATAGTTCTGCAAGCATTAAATCTTCTTATGGCAGCAATGAATACTTCGTTGTAGCACTTATTGGTGAAACATCTAGATATGAAGATTGTGTACAGATTTTGCACAAATAAGTTTAATTAGATTTTAAAATCTGAGAAAGAGGATACTTCGGTATCCTCTTTTTTTACGCAATTTCAAAAGAAAATCTGTATATTACAGTTGAACTTTACACCATTTATGTGATATAATTCTTTTGTATTAAAATTGCAGGAGGAATAAAATGGTAAGGAGTTTAAAGTGTACGATATGTATTTTTATGTGCATTTACATGGTTTTTGGAATTCAAGCGGTTACGGCGGAACCGGAAGTTATCATTTGGAAGCCGACAGCGCGGGTAGTTATTAAAGGAGCTGTTGACCGGACAAAAGCAGGAGAGCCGGTTACGGTTATATTATTGGATAAAGAAGCAGAGCCGCAGAATTATCAGTCAGAGGATATCGGATTTCTTGACCAAATAATTGTGAGCGAGGATGGTAGCTACCAGTTTTCGTTTACACTCAACAAGGCAATTGAGCAGTATAAGCTGGTGATGTATCTTGCCGGTGAAAACATTACAAAGAGTGTAATTTCTGCTACCACAAACAACAAGCTGATATCTGCGCGGGTCGATATAACGCGCGGTGTTACGGCAGCGGATATTTTAGTGAATTTTACAAACGATTTACAAGTTGAAAACTCTACATATGTAGTTATTGCTTCCTATTATGATGAAAGCAATAAATTGCTTTTGGTGGAGTCTACTCCGGTGAAGGATCTATCAAATGCATTTCAGTCGTCAGACCGCATAACGACACCATATCCAGATGGAGCAAAGTATTTAAAGGTGTTTGTCTGGGATTCAACGGAAACCATGATTCCTCTTGCGGCTCCGGCAAAATCAGACCTTGATGAGGTGAAAACAATTGCGTGCTGGGGCGATAGCCTGACTTATGGACGGAACCAGGGCACCGACTGTTCCTATCCGAAAGTGCTTGCAGAGCTAACGGGTCTTGAGGTTTATAACATGGGTGTGGGCGGTGAAACGGCCACAACCATTGCAGCAAGGCAGGGTGCTTTGGACATTGTCATTGACAAGGCCTTTACGATTCCGGCGGACAAAACCCCGGTTGAAATTACATTTAAGTCTTCTGATGGCGGCGTAGTAACGCCCAGAAATGCAAGCGCCGGTGGCTGGAATCCCTGCACCATTAACGGTGTGGAGGGAACACTGTCAATCAGTATTAATACGGAGGTATGGCCGCGTGTGTTAAACTGGGCCAAGTTTACAAGAACAACACCGGGTGCGGCAGTATCCGTTCCTGCTGGCACAAAACTGGTGCCTCAGGCGCAGTCTGTCAATGGCGACATCAATATCTTTTTTACCGGCACAAACGGTGGCTGGACGCCTGCAAACACCAACGCAAACGACAATTCACCTGAAGATGTTGCGGCTTTGGTTGCGCTGATTCAGAAGCAAATTGCCTATACAAAGTCTGATAAGTATGTTGTTATTGGCCTGACCAACGGTGGAACTTATGCATGGGACAGTCTGAACGCCGCGCTGGCCCAGGCGTTTGGGAACCGATTTTTAGACGCAAAAGCTTATTTGGCTTCGATGCAGGCGCTAAATGACGCAGGCATTGTGCCCACTGAAACAGATTTGCAGTTTTTAGGGGAAGGAAAAATACCTTTGTCACTCAACTGCTCAACAGAGGACACAACGCATTTAAGCGATGTTGGCTATACGCTTTTGGCAAAACAGGTTTATCAGAAACTGTTGGAGCTTGGTTATATTTCAAAATAAAAAACGCACCGCGAATTCCGCGGTGTGTTTTTTCTGAATATTTATAAAATAAGCATTGCGTCGCCAAAGCTAAAGAAGCGGTATTGTTCCTGAACTGCTTCGCGGTAAGCGGCCAAAACATGCTCTTTGCCTGCCAGGGCGGACACAAGCATGATTAACGTGGACTTCGGCAGATGAAAATTTGTAATCAATCCGTCTAGGCATTTAAACCGATAACCGGGATAAATAAAAATGTTTGTATATCCTGAGGCGGGCGCGAGAAAACCGTTTTCATTCGCTATGGACTCGACCACACGGGTTGACGTTGTGCCGACGCAAATCACTTTCCCTCCGCTGCGTTTGGTGCTGTTAATGATTTCCGCGGTTTCATTTGTTACATGGTAGTATTCAGAATGCATTAAATGGTCGGTCACTTTGTCCGCCTTTACGGGCCGGAAGGTGCCCAGCCCAACATGAAGCGTAACAAACGCCAGCTTTACGCCCTTTGCCTTAACCGCCTCCAGCATTTCCTCGTTAAAGTGCAGGCCGGCGGTTGGGGCTGCGGCGGAACCGTCATGCTTGGCATAAACCGTTTGGTAACGGTTGCGGTCGGCAAGTTTTTCATGAATATAAGGCGGCAGGGGCGTTTCGCCCAGTTCTGATAGGATTTCGTTAAAAATGCCGTTATAATAAAACTTTACCAGTCGGTTTCCGCCTTCGGTAATTTCTAAAATTTCAGCTTTCAGCCGTCCGTCTCCAAAAGAAATAACATGGCCCGGCCTGCATTTTTTTCCGGGTTTTAAAATTACATCCCACACATCATTATCCTTTTGCGCCAGCAGAAGGAACTCAACCGGGGCCTTTGTATCCTCCCGCTGACCAAACAGGCGGGCCGGAATGACCTTTGTGTCGTTAAGCACCAGGCAGTCGCCCGAATTTAAATAGGAGAGAATATCGCGAAAATGCTTGTGCTCAGTTTTTCCTGTGACCTTGTCCAAAACCAAAAGACGTGAGGCAGGCCGGTCTGCAAGTGGGGTTTGCGCGATCAGTTTCTCAGGCAGGTCATAATCAAAATCTGTTACCAACATCTCATTTTTCTCCATTGTCATACACCTCGTTATCCTGCCAAATGCTTTCCAGTTTTTTTAATGTTTTGCTGGCTTCGTCCTTTCGTTTCATGCCGATTGCCACAACCAGCGCATTTAAAACAGAAAGCGGCGCAACCAGAGAGTCCACAAAGGACTCCATGTCGCTTTTGGCAAGCAATGTATGGTCGGAAAGCTCTAAAATAGGGGAGTTTTCCCCATCGGTAACGCCAATTACTGCCGCGCCCATTTTTTTTGCGTAGCGCAGTGCCCGCACGGTTCTAAGCGAATACCGCGGGAAGCTGATGCCGATAACTACATCGCCGCTTTGCACGCGGAACATTTGCTCAAAAATTTCCCCTGCGCTGGCAGTGTTCACCAGGTGAATGTTTGAAAACATATGATTTAAATAGTATCCTAAAAACCCAGCCAGGGAGGAGGCGCTGCGCAGACCGATAATATAAATGTTTTCGGCGTTTAAAATTTTGTCGATGGCGCCGAGAAACGCCTTGCGGTCGATTTGTGCAAGGGTGGTTTTAATTTTATCAATATCGGCGTTTAGAACAGACGTTAAAATGTCTGTGCCGCGGTATAAGTCATAGGCCCGGTCCATGCGCTGAACACTGGTCAGCCGGGACTTTGCATAGTCCTTCAGCGCCTGCTGAAAGTGCTGATATTTTCCGTAGCCAAGCTCTGAAGAAAACCGCACCACCGTGGCCTCGCTGACTCCAGCCGCTAAAGAGAGCTGTTCGACGTTCATAAACGCAGCCTTATCGTAATTTTTTCGTATGTATTCGGCGATTAGTTTGTGCCGTTTGCTCATTGATGAAAAGTCTTTGTCAATTTGTGTAAGAATATCCATGCCGTTTGCCTTTCTTTATCCATTTTCATATAATATCATATCGGTTTTTTAGTAAAATTACAATAGGAACGGCCTATTTTTTTTTACTTTTTCGCTTTTTTATTCAAAAATATAAAAATTTGTAAATTCATATTGATATTTTCTTGTCATTTTGATAAAATGATATATAAGCGCATAGGATTGGCTTTTTCTGGAGAGGTTGTGGAAACTGCTTGTTTTATGCAGACGGTAAAGGCGAAATCTATGAAGGGAGGTTGGCATGTAATGACAATTTCATTGAAGGCAGCGGAACAAATTGGAGATTTTACAGTGTTTGGTTTCGGTTTTGGTCTTGTTTTTGTAGGTCTTATATGCATCATTTTAATTTGCAGCATTGTTGGCGCCCTGTGTAAAAGCCTGATTAAAGACAAGGGCAACGGCGCAGATACTGCTGCAGTGCAGGATGCAGGAAATTTGGCGCCTGCAGCTGTAAGCGGCGGCTATCAGGATAAAGGCGAATTTGTGGCGGCGGTTTCTGCAGTGATTGCGGAGGAACTTGGCACAGACGTAACCGGAATTCGGGTACTTTCTATTAAAAAATTATCATAATAACAATTTATGGAATGAAAGGAAATGACTGAAACAATGAAAAAGTATAAAGTAAATGTAAACGGAACCGATTATGAAATTGCAATTGAACTGATGGACGGCAATGCTAAGGCAGAGGAATTAAAATCTGCTCCCAAAGCAGCATCTGAAGCGCCAAAGGCACCTGCTGCAGCCGGCGCTGGTGAAAAGGTTACATGTCCGATGCCGGGCAACATTTTAGCTGTGAACGTGAACGTGGGCGACAGCGTAAAAGAGGGCCAGG
>ERZ826220.3558-NODE-3558-length-11898-cov-7.869712_pt1 | contig 11898 bp, 9 predicted proteins | sample MGYA00519927_ERZ826220 | MGnify/ENA primary metagenome ERZ826220 (study PRJEB31778, sample SAMEA3449225) | human gut metagenome | biome: human gut; feature: human-associated habitat; material: faeces | place: United Kingdom | collected 2010/2012 ...
TCTGTGAAGAAACTGTAGACTGCGTATATCCCAGTTCCTTTGCAGCAGCCGAAAATCCGGAATATTCACATACTGCAATAAAAGTTTTTAACACATTTGTATCCATTTCTCGTTCCTTTCCCATATTTTTTTCAATATTTTCCCATCAAAACGCAGAAGCGTTATTTTTCTTATACAAACGATATTTTCAATAATATACAACAAAACAATCAATTTTACAAATATTGTTTTTTATCTTATAATATCCCTTATATGAACTTCTGAAGGGAGCGTTATCTTATGAAACGTGAACAGCTTGGAAGCCGGCTTGGCTTCATTATGCTTTCCGCCGGCTGCGCCATTGGCTGCGGAAATGTGTGGAAATTCCCGTGGATGTGCGGGCAAAATGGCGGTGGCAGCTTTATGCTGATCTATCTTCTGTGTCTGGTCATCCTGGGAATCCCGGCTCTTGTGTTGGAATTTTCCATCGGAAGAGCGGCTCAGACAAGTCCCCTTTTCATGTACCGTAAGCTGGAAAAGCCAGGACAGAAATGGGGGATTTTCGGTTGGTTCTGTCTGCTTGGCAACATTGCCCTGATGGCATTTTACACTGTTGTCTGCGGCTGGATCATTTATTATTTTGTACAGTTTCTCAGAGGTAAAAATGGTTCACTGGGATTTTCAGCCATGATCTCCTCTCCCTCTGTGAATGTATTCTTCTTACTGGTCACTGTAGTCATTGCATTTTTCATCCTTTCCTTCAATCTTCAGGGAGGACTGGAGCGTGTGACAAAATATATGATGTCTGCACTGCTGGTGCTAATGCTTGCTCTCGCTGTACACAGTCTTTTTCTGAAAGGCTCTGGTGAGGGAATGACCTTTTATCTGAAACCGGATTTCTCAAAGATTGATGGTTCGGTGATCGTAGGGGCAATGAACCAGGCATTCTTTACTTTATCTACAGGTATGGGTGGCATGGCTATCTTTGGCAGCTATATTGGCAAAGAGCATTCTCTAATGGGGGAAGCTATTCATGTGATCACACTGGACACACTGGTTGCTTTTCTGGCAGGAGTTATTATTTTCCCTGCATGCTTTACCTTTAATCTGGAAGTAAATGCAGGTCCGAGCCTTCTGTTTGATACAATGGCAGCAGTTTTTAACAACATGTCCGGAGGTCGCATCTGGGGTTCCTTATTCTTCCTGTTCATGGTATTTGCAGCTATGTCAACAGTTCTGGGAGTGTGCGAAAACATCCTGGCAATGATACGTGAGCTTACCGGCTGGTCCCGTCCAAAAGGCAGCGTGGTCTGCGGCACAGGTGTCTTTCTTCTGGCACTTACCACAGCCCTTGGTTTCAGCGTTTTCCACTTCCAGCCATTTGCCGAAGGAACTACCTGGCTTGATTTCTGGGATTTTATTGTTTCCAACAATATTTTACCCCTTGGCTCTCTCATCCTTGCACTCTTCTGCTGTAATAAGTTCGGCTGGGGATGGGATAACTTTATCAAAGAGAGCAATACCGGTAAGGGCTTAAAAGTACAGAAGTGGATGAAACCACTCTTCCGGTTTGTACTTCCGATTATGATTGCCTTTATCTATGTTTATGGTATGAGTACATTCAACTGGCGTTAAAATCAAAGTCGTTTACAGCAAGCGCCGGGCATTCCCAGATTGCTTTGCTGCTTACAAATATCTGCCTGGACTTGGCAAAAAAATAAGCTCCGTGGATTTTTCTTTTATCCACAGAGCTTATTTTCTTTGTCAGGCGGATATTCGCAATCCGCTCCGCTATTTACTTGATTCGGTTAAATCAGACAGATAAATCTCCCTCTGATCAGTGAACCTTCTGATCCAGCATTCTCCGGATCAGCTCAATTGTATCCTTCAGTCCATAGTTGGCACTGTTGATACACAAATCATAATTCTCCGGTTTTCCCCATTTCTCACCGGTATAAAATTCATAATATTTCTTATGCTGCTTATCCATCTGCTTCAGAAAACGTACTGCCTGTTTCAGATTCATATTACGGATATCCATAACATGCTGCACACGAACCTGGAAGGGAGCACTGATAAACAGACTGATATGAGGAATATGATTATTCTTAAGAATCGCATCTGCGCAACGTCCCATGATCACGCAGTCTTCACTCTTTGCCAGTTCACAGATCAGATCACTCATATTGAAAAATACTGCGTCCTGCTTCGGAAGTCCATGATAACGATTGAATTCCCTGAACCAGGTTTTCAGATCTGTGTGTTTTTTCTTTCTGTATTTATCAAATCCTTCAAAATTACCAGTATCACTGACTGCATTTTTGTCTGCCTGCAGACGCTTCATAACCTGATCAAAGATTTCTGCATCATAATAGTTGATCTGAAGCTGATCCGCCAGTTCAAATCCGATATCATTACCGCCACTTCCCTGTGTACGGCTGATACAGATGATCAGATGATCATTTTCGGAAATCTCATTCTGGCGTCTTGCGATCAGATTATTCAGACTGATACGTTCTTTATCTACAATATCTGTCTGTCCAAATGTATCCGGAAGACTTTCAATCTCTTTCAGAATACTGTCATACTCTATCATAAGACGTCTTCTCTCGCTCTTATCCCTGATGGTACGGGCCATGTTACTGATCAGCGCCAGTTCACTTCTGAGCAGATGTCCGTCCGGCTTGGTATACATCAGTGCTGCCAGATGACGGAGAGTTGTTTCTTTTTGTCCTGTAAATGTACGTCCCAGAGAGGAACCCACACATTTATAAACTTCTTCGTCCAGGTTATAAATGCGTATTGCAAGTTCTTTACATTTTTCCTGATTATCCTGCATAATGATCCTCCCTCTTTATAAAAAGAATACAAACATATCAATAACAAACACCGGAATCAGAAATGCCACAGACCAGAGCATATATCCGAAGAATGACGGCATCTTCACACCGTTCTCATCAGAGATTGCCTTTACCATAAAGTTCGGGGCATTTCCGATATAAGTGTTGGCACCCATGAATACCGCACCACAGGAAATGGCAGACAGAATCTTGGTAGGTACTGTTCCCAGTGTGGTTGTGATTCCATTTGTAAATGCCAGCGTTCCGGCTGTTGTAAGGAATACCAGATAAGTAGGTGTGTTATCCAGGAAACTGGAAAGTGCACCTGTTGCCCAGAACATCTCTGCCGGTTCAGTAACTCCCAGATTCGGTCCTACAGCTTTCAGAAGCATCAATGCAGGCTGCATGGTGATAAAAATACCGATGAATAAAACCGCAACCTCCTGGATCGCACCCCAGGTAAAATGGTTTCTGATACGGATCTGCTTATCTGTTGTCTTAAAGGAAAGAAAAGCAGCAAGCAGAATGATCACGATTTCGATCAGAGCCGGGAATGTCAGGGTTACTTCTCCAAAGAGATGAATGCCTCTTACATTGCCTGCAGCATCCTGGAATGCGGACATTCCCGGAAGTACACCGCTTAAAATTACCGCGCCAACGATCATCACAAGGAAAATGATATTGTGCAGTCCATCCAGACGAAACTGAGTACCCGGTTTACGGATATCCGGTTTACGGCCATTTGCAATATCTTTTCTGTAGGAACGTTTATCAATCTGATAAAATACAAACAGCAGAATGACCATATTAAAGATCAGTACAGGGAACAGATGCAGGCTCCAGAAGAATGGAACACCTCGCATAAATCCCATTAACAGCGGCGGATCTCCAATCGGGGTAAGACATCCACCCATATTGGAAATCATGAAGATAAAGAAGATCATAATATGTCCTTTTCTCTTTCTCCATGAATTCATTTTAATTACCGGACGTACCATCAGCATACTGGCACCGGTGGTACCGATACAGCTTGCCAGAAGAGTTCCCAGTGCAAGCAGACCTACATTAACACGGGGGGAACCTGCGAAATCACCCTCCATGGTAATATTACCTGATACGCAGAACAGGCCGAATAACAGAATGATGAATGTAAGATAATCATTCACAATACAGTCCAGAACTGTCTCTGCAGTCTTTCCGGCTCCATAAACGAAAGCAAATGGAACCACCATCAGAATGATCCATAAGGCAACAACCAGTGGCTGATGAGACTCCCACCACTCCGCTTTCACCAGAGGCATCACTGCAATACATAACAAAAGCCCTGCAAAGGGAATGCAAAGCCATACAGGTACTGTAGATGGTGCTTTACTGCCTTCTGCCGCAAATACACTCAATGGACAAGCCAGAAGAACTGCAAAAAAAGCACCCAGTACGGTCACCAACTTTTTCAAAACTGCCACCTCCATATTGTATTTTCGTACAGCGCGATTATCATTCAGGAGATTTTTTTCATATATGTGTTTCTTCCTATTTAATATGCGCTTGTTTTTTACAGATGCAATTATATCATACAGCATACAAAAATCAATTGTGTGGATAGTGAATATTTATACTTTATTTCCTGTTTTTTTATACATTTTTTACATATTCCCTGATTATTTTCGTTTATATTTTAACGATTTAATCTTTATTACTGACATTTTTTTGTACTGCCTTATCTATTTTTTAAAATTGTACTGATTTTGAAACACATGACCCAATAACTGCTCCGCAGTTTATCACTTTTGGGCAATTAAAGCAGGGATCTTTCTTATATGCAATACGAAAAATGCTCCCCGACAGCAATTCCCGCTGTCAGAGAGCATTTCGCATATTTCTTATATGAACTGATTGGTTGCTTCATCATACTCATAGTCGATGGAATGCATCTTCGCCACCAGTTCGTCTTTCTTCAATCCTCTGCATGTGCAGAGTGCTTCCAGGGAATCATAGTAATCCCTGAGCTGAGTATTCACATAACTCAGCAGAATCATTGGATCTTTGGGTATCATTTAGTTTCCGTCCTTTACCGTAACAATGAATTCCCCATTCTGAACATCCAGCACCAGAGTATCACCTGCGTGAACATCTCCGGACAAAATCTTTCTCGCCGCAAGAGTCTCTACATATTTCTGCAGATAACGTTTCAGCGGACGTGCACCATATACCGGGTCATAGCCATTCTCGATAACCTGATCCTTGGCTGCATCTGTCAGTTCCAGGGAAAGCTCCTGGTCTGCAAGACGTTTGTCAAGCTCGCCGACCATCAAGTCTACTATCTTACCAATATTGGATTTTGTCAAGGGCTTGAACATAATTATTTCATCCAGACGGTTCAGGAATTCCGGACGGAAATGACCTCTCAGGTCATCCATAACCTGGCTCTGAGCCTCAGGTTTGATCTCACCATTCTCATCAATACCATCCAGCAGATACGGAGAACCGATGTTGGAAGTCATGATAAGAATTGTATTCTTAAAGTCAACTGTACGTCCCTGAGAATCTGTGATACGGCCATCATCCAGTACCTGTAACAGTACGTTAAACACATCCGGATGTGCTTTCTCAATCTCATCGAAAAGTACAACACTGTATGGTTTACGGCGGACTGCCTCAGTAAGCTGGCCACCCTCCTCATATCCTACATATCCCGGAGGCGCTCCGATCAGTCTGGATACAGAATACTTCTCCATGTACTCACTCATATCAATTCTGACCATATTCTGTTCATCATCAAACAGATTCTCTGCCAGAGTTTTGGCAAGCTCTGTCTTACCTACACCTGTAGGACCAAGGAACAGGAAGGAACCGATAGGTTTGGTCGGATCCTTGATGCCGGCTTTGGAACGAAGGATTGCATCTGTAACCCTCTTCACACCTTCATCCTGGCCTACAACTCTCTTGTGAAGCTGATCTTCCAGAGTGAGGAGTTTGGCTCTCTCGCCTTCTGTCAGTCTTGTTACAGGAATACCGGTCCATCTGGAAATAATCCTTGCGATCTCATCATCAGTGACTGCCTCATGAACCAGACTTCTGTCACTTTCTTTGACACTCTTTTCTTCGATTTCCAGCTGCTGCTGTAATTTCGGAAGTTCGCCGTACTGTAACTGTGCAGCCTTCTCCAGATCATAATTCTGTTTTGCTTTCTGGATCTGCTTATTCACATCCTCGATCTGCTCACGAAGCTTCTGTAATTTCTCTACAGAATGCTTCTCATTATCCCACTGTGCTTTCTGTGTATTAAAGGTATCACGAAGCTCTGCCAGCTCCTTCTGAAGTGTTTCCAGACGTTCCTTACTCAGGTTATCTGTCTCTTTCTTCAGTGCAGATTCCTCAATCTCCAGCTGCATGATCTTACGGCGCTGTTCATCCAGCTCTGAAGGCATAGAATCCAGCTCTGTCTTGATCAGGGCACAGGCCTCATCCACCAGGTCAATGGCCTTATCAGGAAGAAAACGGTCTGTGATATATCTATGTGAAAGTGTAGCTGCTGCAACCAGTGCACTGTCTGTGATCTTAACACCATGGAAGACCTCATATCTCTCCTTCAGACCACGAAGGATGGAAATGGTATCCTCCACTGTAGGTTCATCTACCATAACAGGCTGGAAACGACGTTCCAGAGCGGCATCTTTCTCAATATACTGACGATACTCATCCAGAGTTGTGGCACCGATACAGTGAAGCTCACCTCTGGCAAGCATAGGTTTCAGCATATTGCTGGCATCCATAGCTCCGTCTGTCTTACCTGCACCAACGATCAGATGTAACTCATCAATGAAAAGAATAATGTTTCCTTCACTCTTCTTTACTTCTTCAAGGACTGCTTTCAGACGTTCCTCAAACTCACCTCTGTATTTGGCACCTGCTACCAGAGCACCCATGTCCAGTGCAAAAATCTTCTTATCCTTCAGACCTTCCGGCACATCCTCTGCCACGATTCGCTGTGCAAGACCCTCGATTGCTGCTGTTTTACCTACACCAGGCTCACCGATAAGCACCGGATTGTTCTTGGTCTTACGTGAAAGGATTCTGATGATATTACGGATTTCTTCATCACGTCCGATCACAGGATCCAGCTTCTGGTTACGTGCCTTTTCGACTAAATCCTCGCCATATTTATTCAAAGTATCATAAGTAGCTTCCGGATTGTCACTGACTACACGCTGATTGCCTCGTACTGTAGAAAGTGCCTGCAAGAAACGTTCCTTAGTGATGCCAAATTCCTGAAACAGCTTCTTCATGCTCGGACTTGGATATCTCAACAAGGCAAGGAATAAATGCTCTACAGAGACATATTCATCTCCCATTGTCTTGGCTTCATCCTCTGCACTGACCAGAGCCTTGTTCAGATACTGTCCGAAACGGAGCTCACCGCCGGATACCTTAACCTTAGCATCCAGTGCCTGATTCAGAGAATTTCTGAAATAATCCTTATCTATCTCCATCTTCTCGATCAGTTTAAGAATCAGGCTGTCTTCCTGTTCCAGCAGAGCATATAAAAGATGCTCCTCTTCAATCTCCTGGTTGCCAAACTGATAAGCAACCTTCTCCAGATCCTGGACAGCCTGTACGGATTTCTGTGTAAATTTACTGATATTCATAGGCTAACCCTCCTCTTATATGAGAAATATCTCTCCCGAAGGAGAAATATGTTGTTTTCTTTGTTCTGCATGTAATATAACACATGTTGTTAGCACTGTCAAGAGGTGAGTGCTAATATTTTGTAAAGAATTTATGACCCCTAAAATGAAAAACTAACTTCCACCCTTAGCCTATATTGTTCTGCACTGTGAAATAGGGGTGGAAGTTAGTCTTGCAATCGTTTATCCTATAAGAAATACCAGGGCCCCCCTGGTCATATCCTCCAACTACCGGAAATGGAATATTTTTATTACATAGGAGGATTCATTTATGTCTACGAAAGCTACTGGAAACAAAAAACACCTTACCCTCGCTGATCGTGCTGCCATTGAACATGGAATCAGCTGTGGGGAAAATTTTACTCAGATTGCCCACAGGATCAACAAGGATTCTTCCACCATATCCAAGGAGATCCGACGGCATCTTTTCCGGGTTCCTCATTTTCAAAATGAAACCCAGCGGAAACGCTCGGAATGTGAGCATTATCAGAACTGTGAAAAACAGCATATCTGTGGGAATCAGACTTGTAATTCCTTATGCTGGAAATGCCGCCCCAAGCGCTGCTCCATGTATTGTCCGGACTTTACTCCCAGGCTCTGCGACAGGTTAAAAAAGCCCCCATATGTGTGTAATGACTGCCCTCAGATACGCAGCTGTTCTCATGATTTCTATTTTTACAGGGCCAATTATGCCAATGATATTTATAGTGAAACAAAATCCTCCTCACGGTCTGGGATTAACCAAACTCCTGAGTCCCTGGAACAGCTTGACCGCCTGGTATCTCCTCTTCTCCTGCAGGGACAGCCTTTGTCCCATATCTTTGCTTCTAACCAGGATTCTGTCTCATGTTCTATAAGGACCCTCTACAACTATATAGACCAGGGATATTTCACTGCAATCAACCTCGATCTTCCCCGTAAAGTCCGCTACAAAAAGCGCCGGAAGGCCCGCAGGGAGCCCGACAACACTGGGTATAGAAAAGGCCGGTCCTATCAGGATTTTGAGCGGTATCTGGAAAAGTTTCCAGACACAAATGTAGTGGAGTTAGATGTGGTGGAAGGTGCCGGGGGAAAATCAGAAAAAGTACTCTTGACCATGCTTTTCCGTAATTGCAGCCTTATGCTTATTTTTCTGATGGATGCCGACAGACAGGACAACGTGGAAGATGTGTTTCAGCGGATATACATCCATCTGGGGGCCGATCTGTATAGAAAACTTTTTCCTGTCATTCTTACAGACAATGGAGCTTCATTCAAAAAACCAGACATTTTTGAACGGCCTGAAGGTGAACTTCTGTCCCATGTCTTTTACTGCGACCCAATGGCTTCCTGGCAGAAGGGACGCCTGGAAAAGAATCACGAATTCATCCGTTATATCATCCCAAAAGGTATGACGTTCGCAGGTTTGAACCAGGAGCAGGTAACTCTCATCACCAATCATATCAATAGCGTAGCAAGAGCCAGTTTAAACGGCTGCACCCCGTTTGAACTGGCTCAGTTGCTGATAGACCGAAAACTGCTGGATCTCTGCCAACTGGAAAGGATTCCCGCCAACCAGGTAATCCTTAAGCCATCACTCTTGAAAAAGTAACTGCAGGATCCTTTTCCGGTATTGGTTTCATTCTCAGACCGGTGGAAGTTACTTTTGCAAAAGAACTTCCAGTGGTCCCAAAATCATGCCCGTTCTCCAGAAAAAAGCGCTGTTTTCTGCCTTTATTATATGTCAGGTTTTACGAATAATCCAGAACTATATGGAAGTTAGTCCTGCAAAAAGCCTTATTCTATCTGCAACAATACACGGTGGAAGTTACTTTTTCATTCAACCAGAATTTGTGAACGCTACGAGCCATGCAAAATAGCAAAAATAACGCCCTGCAAGTTTACTTGCAAGGGCGTCTATTTTTGCTATTTTATAGGGCGACAGCCCGACAGCGAGGGAATTCTTTCCCGAGCTGTGCATGGCGTATCTCTCAGCTTCACAGGGATTTTCCACTTGCTTTCGCACGGAGGTTTCTTGATTTGACCACATTTCACGACAAATCTGCGGATGATCCGTTTACAGTAATTACTTTTTCTGTATCCATGCTGCATTATCTCTCTTCTGTATTTTTTATATAAATAGTGCTTCGTGCCGCACCCTCTTTTCTCAAATAGCCGTCCTTAACCATATTCAGCAAGACAGCTCTGGCTCTACGATGTTTTACATCTAAAATCTCTACTGTTTCAGCAGTAGTAATAGAGCCATTTTCCAATACATATTTATAAATTTGTTGTTCCTGTTCACTATAAAGACGGATATCTCTTCTGCAAACCGGTCCATATCTCACTGCTTCATCCATCCGCTCATAATAAGCCATCGAAAAATCTACAATTTTATAAATACTGACTAAACTCTACCTTCTCCTTATTCGGTCCTTCAATCGTAAAGAACCGCACGCCGTTATCCCAGAACGGAAGGAAATGAATGGTATCCTTCGTTGTGTTCATTTTTTCGGCTTCAATATACCGATACACTTCTTCGATATCTTTCACATTGATCGCCACATGATCAATTGCTCCGCTCTCCATCTTTGCAGCCTTATTTTCATAAGTCTCGATCACAAGCGTTTCCAGTTCCAGAAATGCAACCTTTTCGTCTGCTTCTTCATTCACCGTCTGAAGTGCAATCTCAAATCCCAGTTTCTGATAAAAAGCAATTGTTTTTTCAATATCATTTGTCGGAATCCCGATATGCTGAATCCCTGTTGTATATGTTTTCAGATCCATCTTAACGTCCCATTCTTTCTTCAACCTGTGCAAGTTCCGGCATTGCAGGGATCGCGCCTTTCCTCTCTACACAAAGGCTTGCCACCGCGTTGCCAAACCGTACATACTCTTTCAGTTCATCCATGGTAAATGCTTCCGGTCTCTTTCCGGCTTTGCTGATACAGTATAAAAATCCTCCCCAGAAGGAATCTCCTGCCCCATTGGTGTCCACCGCTTTGCTCACAAATCCCGGAATATGTACACCGCCTTCTTTGCAGTACAGATATGCTCCATCGCTTCCCAGCGTGACTGCAACGATCTTGACACCCTTCCGGAATAAAATTTCTGTCGCTTCTTCCGGACTTTCTTTGTCTGTCAGAAGCTTCGTTTCTTCATCTGAAATTTTCATGATATCCACGTAAGGAACCAGACTTCTCATCTGTTTCTTTGCAGTCTCCTCATCCTTCCATAAAGAGGCTCTGTAATTCGGATCATACGAGATAATACTTCCTTTTTCTTTTGCGCGCCGGATCGCATAATGTGTGGTATCTCTTGCCGGCTGTTCCGTAAGTGACAGAGAACCGACATGGAAAATATGTGTCTTATCCAGAATATCAACATCGATTTCTTCTTTTTCCATTCTGGTATCTGCTCCCGGTTTTCTTGCAAAAGAAAATGTTCTCTCTCCATTCTCATCAATATTTACAAACGCAAGAGTCGTAAAATATTTTTCATCCAGAAGCATTCCTTCCGTTTCCACGTTTTCTTTTTCCAGCACAGATTTCAAAAACTCTCCATGCATATCCTTTCCTGCCTTCCCGATAAAAGCGGTATGTCCACCAAGTTTTGCCACCGCAACTGCAACATTTGCAGGAGCGCCACCCGGATTCTGGGCAAATAGTGTCTGCCCGTCTTCATTTACTCCCTGCCAGGTAAAATCGATCAGGATCTCACCAAAGGTTGTGATATCGTAGATAGATCTTTGCGCTGCATCGTTGGTATCCGCAAGAAGATTCTGTTCGAGCAGCTGAAACAGGATTTTTTCACATTCCCTGTCGTTATCTGTGTGGACATGCAGCTCACCTTCCGCGAACTCCGGCATACTTAAGACACCAAGCATGGATTTCGCATTAACTGCATAGCGACCATAACATAATTCTACATCATATGGGATACCTTCTGCAATACTAACCAGCTTTCTGGCACTCTGCATGGTTCCCAGAACTACTTTTACTATCATCTTTTTTACTCCTATGCAAACAGGGTGATCACAATGGCACATACAAGTCCGGTAAGGCCTACGATGGTCTCCATGACTGTCCATGATTTTAAAGTTGTTTTTTCATCAATCTCAAGGAGTGAACTTACCAGCCAGAATCCGGAATCATTTACATGGCTGAATGCCGTTGCACCACCGTTGATGGCACAGACCATTGCTGCCAAATAAACCGGTGTCAGGTCTGCAACTCCGGGCATAGCGGCCATAATTCCTGCTGCCATTGTCATAGCCACAACTGCCGCACCAACAGATGCACGGATCAGAGCTGCAATAAGGAATGCAACCAGCACCAGCGGGAGTCCGCTTTTTTCCAGCGCTGGTCCTATAATGTTTCCCATACCGCAGTCCTGAAGAACCCAGCGGATGATAC
>ERZ826220.3561-NODE-3561-length-11890-cov-3.733925_pt1 | contig 11890 bp, 10 predicted proteins | sample MGYA00519927_ERZ826220 | MGnify/ENA primary metagenome ERZ826220 (study PRJEB31778, sample SAMEA3449225) | human gut metagenome | biome: human gut; feature: human-associated habitat; material: faeces | place: United Kingdom | collected 2010/2012 ...
GGAGAAGAAGAAACAAAAGAAATAATAAAAAGATTAAATAAAGAGAAAGAGGAGGAAAACAATATGTTTATGTTAGAAGAGACGCTAAGAAATGAGATGATGGAGAATAGAAAATTAGGCAGAGAAGAAGGAATAAGAAATGGAATAAAAAGAGGCAAAGAAGAAGCGAAGCTTCAAATGATAAAAAGAATGAAGAAGTTAGGATTTGCTTTAAATCAAATATCGCAAATTACTGGGATTCGAGAGGAAGAAATAGAAAAAATATTGTGTAAAAATATTGCTGATGAAGAATAAAAAAAGTAAACATAATACTTGAATAACTTGAAAAATGTGTTATAATAGATGTACTCTAAAATTTGAAAGGGAGTATTATAATGAGTGTACTTAAGAAAAGTGTATGGAAACGGAGCAAAGAGTTTGATAAGCTGAAGGAGGGAAACTTTTTTGGAACGCAACCTATTGAAGAAGTATATGAGGCAAGACATAAGAAAGATAAGTTCTGCGTTATGCTTAGGGTTGACTATGGTAAAGAAAATGAAGTAACGTATTGTGCTGTTTTTAAGAATGGTATAAAAGGCGACTTAAATTCAAAGCTGACATGGGAAGAACGAATTTGGATAATTGACACTTTGTTTGATGGGAAGAAGTTTGCTTTGGAATTATACCCAGAGGAAAATAGATGCTTAGATAGAATGGACATTTATCATCTGTGGGCGTATGATGCAAAGACCGCAATATTACCGTTCAATGTGAACTTTAATGAAAGAGCTGAACGGACTAAGTATGGTACATTTATGCATGAACACTTGCCTACGTATCTTGGATGGCGTGAAAAGCAAAACTTAAAGAACAGTAAGTATGGACCAATTTATAATGGGGTTGAAATTATTGATCCCAGAAATCCGATGCCTCACATGGTGGTGTTTCCTTATGCTTTTAATATGTTCGAAGATTTGGATATAAGAAAGTCGATAGCATATTTATAATACTAAAACTGTAACCTAATATAGAAAGAAGGGATAGCAGAGGAAGGCATTGTCTCGGTGTATGTATATACTGAGCAAATGTCTTTTTTTTATGCTGATGAATATTATCAAAAAATATAAATTTCTAATATAATATATTGAGGAGATTTATATATGGATATAAATGAAAAGAAATTTTTAATAAGATATGATGAGATTGTATGTGAAATGTCAAGAAAAATGCTATCTCAGACAGTTACAAGAAGTATTACAGTTAACTTTATAAAATGTATTATTCCTCATTATACTGCTATAATATATATGTGTGATAGTTTGATTAGAAATTCTAGAAATGAAGATATGATAGAACATGCAATGAATATTGCTGAAAATAGGCGTAATGAAATTATAAAACTACAATCAATAATGAGGAATAACCAATACATTAATGATAATAAAGACGTTGAACATCATAATGTGGCTCAGTATATGATTACTAATGAGATGATAGCTGAGATGAGAAATAGCAAAAAGGTGCCAGATGTAGATATTGATTTTATAAATGGAATGATTCCAGCTTATGAAGGTGCAATTAAATTATGGAATAATTTAATTCAATATAAAATTGACCCAGAACTTAGAAAAATATCAGGTAACATAATGCTTGAATATGGCAACGAAATTGGAATTTTTAAGAATAAAAAACAAAAGAATGATTAAAAATTGTAAAATTTAATTTACATTATGAAAAAAATGTAAAAAAGTTTGTAGCCTGTAAGTAGCATGAAATGACCATTTTCGACACAATTCGACAAAAAAATAAAAAAATTTTCGACAAATTTTGCATTTTTCCTTGATTTGGCAGGTAATATATGCTATAATATAGATCGAACGAAGAAATAAAAAAATAATTAATTAAGGAGGAGGCTAGTATGAAGGCTACTGGTATTTTAAGAAAAATTGATGGGTTAGGAAGAATAGTAATCCCAATGGAGATTAGAAACAAATTGGAGATAGCTGAAAATGATCCATTAGAAATTCACGTAGAAGGCTCATCTATAGTTTTAAGAAAATATGAACCAGATTGCACATTTTGTGGAAGTTCTAGAAACGTTGTAGAATACAAAGGAAAGAACGTTTGTGAAAAATGTATAAGTGAATTAAAAAATATGTAATGTAAATAAATGTTTACACTACAATTGGAATGGCGTATAGCCTTACTATTAAATGTCCTGATTACTAGACGATAAAGTTTAGTGATATGGGACATTTTATTTTATTATTTCCAAGTATTAGACCTTGACTAAGAAATATCATAATGTTAAAATACAAATGGGTAAATATATAAAAAAAAACGGAGGAAAAAATATTGAAAAGAGTTATGGCAATTCATAGAAGATTAATAGCTTTAACACTAATAATGTCAATAATTTTTAGTATTATAATTATGCTACTTTTAAATCATGAAGTAATAGCAACATCTAATAGATATGAATATAATGGAAACAACTTGAATACGTCTTTATATCCTGGGTATAAAGAAAAGCTTGATGCACTAAAGAAAAGTCATCCAAATTGGGATTTTATAATTATGGAAACTGGACTTGATTGGAACCAGACGATTATTGGAGAATCAGGAATTTCAGGAAATAGCCCATTGTCACTAATCCAGAATAGAACTGGTGCATGGATTTGTGCCACTTGTGGAGGAAAGAAATACGATAATGGAACATGGTCTCATGCTTCAGAAGATGCTATAAAATATTATATGGATCCACGAAATTGGCTAGAAGATGATAGTTCGGCTATATTTCAATTCTTACAAATAGGATGGAAAGAATCATCTGACCAAGATGTATATAATGCTATAAAAGGAAGCTTTTTAGATAAAGATGGACAAGGATGGGAAAATGCTTGTGCAATAAATAGAGCTTCAAGAGAGGGAAATGCCAACCCATTTTATATAATAGCAAGATTGTTACAAGAACAGGGAAAAGATGGTGGTTCAACATGGAGGATGAGTTCAGGTGAAAAATACTATTATAACTTGTTTAATATAAATGCTGGTGGAAATTCTAATAGTGAAATTATTGCAAATGCACTAAAATATGCAAAAAATCACGGTTGGGATTCAATAGAAAAATGTATAAAAGATAGCATAAAAATTTTATTGTCAGATTACATAAATGCAAAACAAGATACATTGTATTTGAATAAGTTTGATGTTGAAACTTATGGCGGATTATATCATCAATATATGCAAAATATTGAAGCTCCTAAAACAGAAGCATATATTATGTATAGTAAAATAAAAGATACAGGAATATTAAATCAAAAATTAACATTTGTAATTCCAGTATTTACTGGAATGCCAAGTACTCCATGTGTATCTCCGGGGAATATGGCAGTAGACAAAGGACCTGTAAATATTAGAGTAAAACAAGGACATTCTGATGTAAATGTAAGAGCCGAAAGAGATAGATATTCCAAATTAATTGCTACTGTTCCAAATAGTGATTCAATTATCTTATCAGTAGAAAGATATGGAGATGGATGGCACAAAGTAGTACTTGAGGACGGCAAGATTGGATATATCTTATTTAATAATTCTTATTTAGAGCAAATAAATGATATAACGAATTGTGATGAAAAAATGCTTGTAACATCTGATGACATAAACTTAAGAGTTGGACCAGGAATGTCACAGACTATAATTACAACATTAACTTATGGACAGCAGATAACAAGAATTGATAACACTGGAAGATATAATATTGATGGAAAGGTATGGGACAGAGTGAGATTATCTGATGGAAGACAAGGCTTTGTGTCAAGAGAATATATCAAGACAATTGATTCATCAGATGAAGTATATACAGTAAGAGCTGGTGGTGGATTATTTATTCATAGAGAAGAAGGAGTAAGAAGTCCAATACGTTTATTAGATGATGGATTGAAAGTTACAAGAATAGGAATTGCTACTAAGGAAATAAGTGGATATTACTGGGATAAAGTTGTAACACCAGATGGTGTTGTTGGATATGTTGCAAGAGCATATTTAAGAGATAACAATGGAAATGTACCATCAGGAAAAAATGAAGAAGTTCCTTTATCAAAAACTAAGAAAGATGAAGATAAGAAATATATATATGCAGAGGCAAATGTATCAGTAGAAACACTGAGAACTGATTATGGAAATGACATAAAAATTACAAATTTAAATAATGAAAATATTGAAGGCGGAATTGTTGGAACTGGATATAGTGTAACAATGAATGAGAAGGAATACAAAATTGTAAAACTAGGTGATTTAAACGGGGATGGTTATATCAATACAGGTGATACTTATTTAATGAAATTAGTTATACAGGAATTGCGTAAGCTAGATGGTGCCTACAAAAGTGCATCAGATATAAATAATGATGGAAATATTAATACAGGTGATTCATTTGTATTAAAGAAACATGTAAAAGAAGTTTCGATGATTACTATTCAATAAAGGAGAAAAATTTATGAGAAAATTAGACAAAACTCTAAAAATAATTATAATGATTATACTTGTTTTTACAAGTATAATCGTTTCAAACCCAAAGTCGTATGCGGCTAGTGCATCAATATCATGTGCATCTTCGATAGAAACCAATAAACCACTTGTTATTAGTGTTACAGGAACAGGTGTGCAATGGCATTTAGTATTAAAAGTAAATGGAACAGTTATAGCAGAGAGCAGTGAATTGGATAATTATGAATCTAATAAATCAATAAACTTTACTGGAACATATACACCAACAAGTGCTGGAACTTTAAATGTTGAGCTTTCAGGTTCTGTAACTGAACATAGTGATGGTTCGACAATAACATCATTTTCATCTAGAACAGTTACTGTAACTGAGCCAAAACCAGATCCAACGCCAACACCTACTCCAGATCCAGAGCCAGAGCCAGATCCAGAGCCAGCCCCAGATCCTACACCAACTCCTACTCCAACTCCAGGAAAAAATGAGACTGTACCAAATGAAACAAATAATAATAAAAATAATACTACAAATAATAATAAAGAGAAAACGAAAAGCAGTAACGAACATTTAAGTTCATTAAAAATTGATAAAGGAACATTAACACCTCAATTTAATAGAGATAGACAAGAATACAGTGTAACTTTTGATGATAAATTTGATTATAAAACATTAACTAGCTTAAAAGTTACAGCAAAAGCAGAAGATAGTAAGGCTACTGTATCAGGGGCAGGAGATATAGCAATAAATGAAGGTGACAACAATATTGAGATAAAATGTACTGCTGAAAATGGAAATACTAGAATTTATAAAATAAAAGTGACTAAACCAGTTGAGTTAAAACAATCAGACTTAAGGCTAAAATCACTTACTATAAATAAAGTAGATGAAGAAGGTAAGTTTATAAAAGCTAGTCTTGATAAAGATTTTGACCCAGAGGTGCTTGAATATACTTGTGATGTTGAATCTAATATATCTGATTTAGATATTAATGCAGAAGTTGAAAATACAGAAATATCAGTAGTTATAACAGGAAATGATAATTTAACAGTTGGAACTAATACTGTATTAATAACATTAACATCTCCAACAGATGATACTGTGCAAACAATGTATAAGATAATTGTAAATAAAGCAGAAGAGATTCCTGCAAGTACTGATGCTATAAGTGTTGAACCTACAACAAAAGACAATAAATCTAAAATAATAGCTACTGCTATTGGTGTGATTATAATATTAGTTATAGTACTTATAATTCTAATTATTGTAAACCATAAAAAGAATAAGATTGACGATTATGATACTGCAGATGATGACGACAATGAAGAAGAATTGAAAAATAGATTTGGAAAAATAGAAGATAAGCTAGATGACAACATATTAAATGCAAACACAGAGAAATCGAAAACTGAAAAAGTTAAAACAGAAGAGTCTGAGAAAGAGGATTATAAAGCAAAAGGATTTAAAGTCGAAGATTACCAAAAAGAAGAATCGAAGAACATAATAGAAGAGGAAACTCAAGAGAATAAAAAGACAGGAACTACAAACAAATATACAAGCAAACTAGATGAATTATTTGAAACTAAAAAAGGTTATGATAAAGAAGAAGATCCTTATGATTTCAAAATATATGAAAAAGAAGAAAAGAAGAAAGAAAATGCAGAAGAATTTTTAAAAGATATAAAGAATAAAAAAGGCAAGGGTAAGCATTTTTAATAAAAATATAAGAGCAATACATTTTATAGTGTATTGCTCTTATTCGTTCCTCCAAAACTATTAAACCAGCAAGTTCTCATTAAATTTAAAAATACTAGGTATTATTTCTTTGTTTCATTTTTTTGATGAATTACTGTCAAAAGAAACATTTGTAAATACATCATCATTAAAGAAATCTTTTAATTCAATACCACTGCCTTCACATATATGAAGAAGGGTAGTAAGAGTAATGCTAGTACATTTACCATTCAAGAAACTACTTACCGTTGAATATGGAATTCCAGAGTCTAAAGCCAGTTTATGAATAGTTACGTTGTTTTGTGAAGCTAGATCAGTTATTCTTTGTTTTACTGCATTTGAAAGTGTCATATCTTAATACCTCTTTTTCTTTTATTTTAATATACCTAAGAATAGCAAAAATAGTGTAAATACGTTGACGATAAAGAGTGAAAAAGTTTTCCGTTTTTATCCAAATTGTAAGTCGCACTTAAATATAAAATTACTTTAGGTATATAACTATTTTATACAAAAAAATTAAAAAAATCAATATTTTTAGCACATATAAGTATTTACAAATAGTTATATAAAAGATAAAATATACAAAGACTAAATGTATCTAGTATGAACTTTACATAACAGAGAGGAGAAATACGAAGATTATGGATATAGACAAAATTTCTAGAAAAGAAGAAAAAATAAAATTAGGAAAAAAGATAGCAGAGAGAGTTAAGGATGGACAAACTATAGGATTTGGCTCAGGCTCAACATCATATTTAACTGCTATAGAAATAGGCAAAAAAGTAGAAAAGGAACATTTGCATATAATTGCAATTCCAACTTCAAAAGAAATTGAAAATGTATGCAAGCAATATAAAATACAGATAGGAAATCTTGTAGAAAACAAGATAGACTGGGCTTTTGATGGAGCTGATGAAGTTGATCCAGATAATAATATGATAAAGGGTATGGGAGCTGCAATGTTTAAAGAAAAATTAAACATATTAAATTCACCTATTAATTATATTTTGATTGATCAAACTAAATTTGTGAAAGAACTTGGTGAAAAACATCCAGTTCCAGTTGAAGTATTTCCACAAGCACTTGAATATGTTTCAAGAAAGTTAGAAGAACTTGGAGCAACAGAAACTATTTTTAGAGGAATGACAGAAAATCAAAATGCAATATTAGATGTAAGATTTGAGAAAATAGATAATAAGCTAGAAGCTAAAATAAAGAATATAACTGGAGTTATAGAATCAGGCTTATTTATGGGATATAATGTAGAGATTATATCTTTATAGAAAGGAATTATATGAAAAAATTATTATTTGCAGCATATTCACTTGATGTTGGTGGAATAGAAACAGCGTTAATAACTCTTTTAAAAGAATTGTGCCATAAATATGAAATAACACTTGCACTTGAAAAAAAGCAAGGAATATTTTTATCAGAATTGCCTGAGAATATAAATATAATAACATATACACCAAGTAATAATAAGATTGCTTTAATTAGAAAATGTATTAATTTATGTAAACAAATCAAGTTTAGAATTACATATAAAAATAAATTTGATTTTTCTGCTTGTTATGCTACATACAGTTATCCTGCATCATTTATGTCACAAGTAGCAAGTAAAAATAGAGCTATATGGGTACATAACAATTACATGAATTTTTATGATAATGATATTCAGAAATATAGAGAATTTTTTAAAAAGTTGGATATTTATAATTACAAAAATATTGTATTTGTGTCAGATATGGACAAGAAAGTATTTGTTGCACAATTTCCAGAGTGCAGTAAAAATGCGATAGTATGTAATAATTTTATTGATTACAAGAAAATTTTAAAACAGGCAGATGAAAAGGTAGATGACTTTAATAAAAAGGATATTACAACATTTATTAATATTGGAAGACATGATGAAAAACAGAAAAAGCTAAGCAGGATAATAAATGCAGCTAAAAGATTAAACAAAGAAGGATATAAATTTAGAGTGGTATTTGTGGGAAAAGGTGTGGCAACCAAAGAGTATCATAATATGGCTAGAAATATTAAAAACATAGAATTTCTAGGAGCTAAGAAGAATCCATATCCATATTTGAAAAATAGTGATTGCTTATTGATGTCATCAGATTTTGAAGGATATCCAGTGGTATTTGTAGAAGCCAAAATATTAGGAAAGCCAATAGTTACAACAGATGTATCAGATAGTAAAAAAGATATAGAAGGAAAATATGGAATAGTTACACCTCGAACAGAAGAAGGTGTATATGAAGGAATGAAACAATATTTAGAAAATGGTTTTACAACTCATGAATTTGATGCACAAGAATATAATGATGAAATAGCTAGAAAGCTAGAAAAAATAATAGAAGGATAAAAGATGATAAGTTTTATTATACCAGCTTATAATGCTGAGAAAACAATAAAAAGAGCAGTTGACTCAATCTTAAATCAGAAAGAAAAGACTAATATAAAATTTGAAATAATTATTGTAGATGATGGTTCTAAAGATAAAATCAAAGATGTGATTTATACTAATTATAGTATTGAGATTCAAACTAAGGAAGTTAAGTACATACATACTGAAAATGGTGGAGTTTCACATGCTAGAAATATTGGCGTAAATAATGCTTTAGGGGAATATATCATATTTGTTGATAGCGATGATTATGTAAGTGAAACAATGCTACAGGATATTGAGAAATATGTAAATCAAGATATTGATCTAATAAAATGGAATCCGATTTTTGTAAATGAAGATGAAACTGAAATAAGAAGAGAAGAAGCGATTACATTTGATATTACTACTGGTGAAGATGGATTTAATAAGTTATTTGGAAAAGACAATCTTATATCATGTTTGTGGAATTATGCAATAAAAAAGGATTTAATGTTAGAATTTCCAGAGGGTAGATATCATGAGGACTTTGCTACAATGCCATTAATGGTACTTGCCGCAAAAACAATGGTAGCAACTGATTTATATGAGTACAATTATGTGCAAACAGAGTCTAGCATAATGAGAGGCGATAATTCAGATAAGCAATTACAAAAGCTAAAAGATATTTTAATAAATTATGACGAGTTATTAACTTGCATAGATAATATGAAATTAAAGAAAAGAACAAAAGATAATGCTAAGATATTTGCAACAAATTCTTTACTTGTAATTTTGCCAGAGCTTGAAGAGGATAATAAGCAATATTTCATGAAAGAATTATCAAATAGAAAAGTTTCGAAATACATAAAGATACGAAGCATAAAGCAATTTGTTAAGAAGTTAATATTAAAAAGCAAAGGAATATGATAAGCAATGTCAAAGGTAAGTGTAATTGTACCAGTATATAATGTAGAAAAATATATAAAAAAATGTTTAGAATCTCTTGTAAATCAGACATTACGAGATATTGAAATAATCGTCGTAAATGATGGTTCGCAAGATAAATCAAAAGAGATAATAGCCGAATATGTACGCAAATATCCTAATATTGTATATGTAGAAAAAGAAAATGGCGGATTATCAGATGCTCGTAATTATGGAATGAAGTATGCAAAAGGAGATTATATTGCTTTTGTTGATTCAGATGATTATGTAGATACTACAATGTATGAGAAAATGTATAATAAAGCAGTAGAAGAAAAAGCAGATTATGTTGAATGTGACTTTTATTGGGAATATCCAGATAAATTGAAGAAAGATGTTGGTATTAGATATTCAAACAAAAAGGACATGCTTGTATATGCACGAGTTGTTGCATGGAATAAGTTAATAAAAAGAGAAATTATTCATAATGAATTTCCTAAAGGATTGTATTATGAAGATGTAGAGTTTTTCTATAAATTAATACCATATATTAATAAATTTGCATTTGTTAAAGAGCCTCTTGTATATTATGTACAAAGAGAAAATTCAATAGTCAACAAGCAAGGAGCTAAAACTGCTCAGATATTTCAAGTCCTTGATAATGTAATAAAATATTATAAAGAAAATGATTTGTACGAGGAATATAAAGAACAGTTAGAGTATACATATTCACGACTATTGCTATGTAGTTCATTAAAAAGAATTGCGAAAATACCGGATAGTAACATAAGAAAAGAACTTACTAAAAGAACATGGGAAAAGCTAAATAGTAAATTTCCACATTGGAAGAAAAACAAAATTTTGAAGAATAAATCAGGTAAAAATATGTATATGATAACTGTAAACAAGACGACAATAAAAGTTTACAGTCTGATATTTCATATAATTTAAATGGAGAATAGATGGAAGCAACATTAGTAAAAAAGAAAGAAAAAGAAAATCAAGTAGATAGTAAGCAGCCACGTTCATTAATTATTGATATTATATGTGTGTCTGTAATACTAAATCCTATATTTGATATATTAAGTTTTATTTTTAGAAATTATTTTGAAACAAACATATCAATATCAACATTTCTTAGACCGGTTATACCAGTAGGATGTGCAATATACTTTTTCATAAAATCTGATAAAAAAGAAAAATTAAAATTAGTCGGAATTGGAGCGATATACTTATTATATGCAATAATTCATTTGTATATAGTCAGTCAAAATGTAACAGGCTGGTCTTCAGGAGGAGCATCAAATGAGCTGCAATATATATGTAATTTTACATTCTTAGTAGTTGAATTATATGCGTATTATTGCACATTTGCAATTAATAAAAAAGATTCTGCAAAAGAGATAGAGAATAAAAAAAGAGGGATTGATAAGCTAAAAAAATCAATTATTGTAATGTCAGGAATATATGTAGTAAGTATATTATTTTCTATAATAATTTCAAAATCATCATATACATATCCTGAAACTAAGACTGGTTACAAAGGCTTAATTGAATCTGGAAATAGTCTAAGTGCGATACTTGTATTATCTCTTGGAATTATGATTCAGATGATTAAATCAAGGGAATATAAATGGAGAATTATTAGCACTGTTATATCAGCAGTTACATGTATATATTTAGTAACATTAATAGGAACAAGAGTTGGAATGATTGGCTCTATTATGGTAATTGCAATGTATGTGGCTATTGAGATAATATTTAACAAAAATAAAAAAGTTGCAATAATCGGGAGCGTAATATGTATAATTGGGGTTGTGGCATTTGGAATAGTTGGTTCAAATACGATAAAGCGTAGAATTCAGATGAAAGATGCGCAATTTGACATTATTGATGAAAAAACTGGTGAAATAGGATGTCTTACAGGAGACATGCTTAGAATAAAAAATAAAATTATAGATAATACATTAGAGGATAATTATTTAAGAGATGATGAGAAACAATCTGTAATAGATTTATACGAATTTGCTAAAGAACACAAATTTGCAGGAAATGATACACGAAGACAACAATTTATATATAATACATTTTTAATGAAAAATCAGAAAAGCATATCTAAATTATTATTTGGAAATGGATACAAAAATAAGTTTAGAGAAATGTGTATGGAAAATGAGTTACCAGCGTTTTTATTTAACTTTGGAGTAATTGGATTTATATTATATGTAGGTCCATTTATAGCAATAATGATAAAAGTAGCAATAGATATTATAAAAAGATCAATAAATAAAAAACTAAACGGAATGTATGTCATGAATTTCATATTAGGAGCATTAATATATGTACTATCATGGCTATCTGGATATGTATTTTTTGCTACA